>Ga0210019_1000289_pt1 | contig 65967 bp, 61 predicted proteins | sample CryGeyCG2114_020_2_FD_183969 | JGI IMG/M metagenome (GOLD analysis project Ga0210019, IMG submission 183969) | Groundwater microbial communities from aquifer - Crystal Geyser CG11_big_fil_rev_8/21/14_0.20 (SPAdes) (version 2) | ecosystem: Environmental > Aquatic > Deep subsurface > Groundwater ...
GGAAAATTGATTGATTATCTGATATTCTACAATACAGAAAGGGTACATAAGTCTTTGGGATTAATTTCTCCAATAGACTACCTCATTCTAAAAGAAGGATTGTCTAATAACTCCGTAACCTATACAACATCTTGACTTTTTAATTATTAAGAGTTTAATAGATTTATGGAAATTATAGTTAATTGGGTAATTAGTTCCCTGGTAATATTTTCGGCAGCATACCTTATTCCGGGAGTTCATATCGAAGATTTTTTTACAGCTTTTGTTTTAGCAATTGTTTTAGGCATAATTAATGCAGTAATAAAACCCTTTCTTATTATATTTACGTTGCCAATTAACATCTTATCTTTAGGTCTTTTTACATTGGTAATAAACGCATTGTTAATTTTATTGGCATCAAAAATTGTTCCCGGATTTAGAGTAGATAGTTTTTGGTGGGCTCTCCTATTTAGTATAGTATTATCTGTAATAAATTCTTTTCTTAATAATGTTGTAAAGCGTAAATAAAAATAGTAAACCTAATTAGGGTAAATAAACTCCTAATCTCGGAAAATCTTTAGCATTTTTAAAAACCAAAACAGAGGGCATCATGGCCGGCGTTATGCGTCAAAGCAAAAAATATTATTTACTTCCTGTTAGGGGAGGCAAGTATCCTAAAACAACTACTAATAAAAGAATTAACCCCCATCTTAAAGGATGAGCTCCAACAATTGGATAGGCTACTAAAATTCCTATTGCGGCACCTGCAAGTAAATGTATAAGTGCGTTATAAAACGGATGTTTTTTATAATATGATATTGCATTCTTTTCCATTTTTTTCACCTCCTCTATTTCAATTTTCTTAGTATTTCATCAAGTAATTTATTTTGGTTTTCAAGATGAGAAAGAATCATTTCTATTTCCTTTTCTGCCTTTTTATTAGTTTCGTATTCGTGATCTGCACGTATTTGAGCATGTCTTCCTTGAATATTTTGTCCGATCATAATTAGTGGCATTAAGTGAAGTTGAATTAAATTTGAAATAAAAAGCCAAAAAACAAATGATGGATAGGGATCAAACCTAATTTCCATGGGTGCAAATAAGTTCCAACTAAGCCAAAGAACAGTCCAAGTAAAAATAATAAAGAAAAAGCCCATTATTCCTATTTTCTCGGTAACCAGGAGAGCTAATTTTTCAAGATTAGTAAGTCTTTTTTGATTAAGTTCGTTTGCATTTTCGGGAGATGAGTACTTCTTTCTTATTTCAATCAGTGTCTCGATAGTTTTAACATTCATATTTTTAGCTTAACAAATTATTAAAAACATTTCCAGTAAGTTGACAAAGATCTATGCCTAGTTTAAGCTAATCCTTGAGAAAGGACTGGATTTTTCAATTTCTTAATAATGCTAATAGTTATTTTAAATATTTTTCTTTTTTTGATACTTTTATTACTGATTTTTACCTACACTATGTTTTGGCCTCCGGATAGTCCGTGGGCACCCTGGTGGAGAACAAATGAAAAAATAGCAAACGCAATCTGCAAGCTCGCAAAAGTTAATAAAAAGGATATTGTTTACGACCTTGGATGCGGAGACGGAGTCTTAGTTAATGTTGCTGCAAAAAAATTTGGAGCAAAAGCAGTAGGAATAGAGATAGATTTATCGAGATACTTATTTGCAAAAATTCGAGCAAAGATAAATGGGGTATCTAAGAAAATTAAAATAAAAAGAAACAATTTTTTTAAAGAATCATTGGAAGAAGCGACTGTAATAGTAGTATATTTAGTGCCAAAAACATTGGAACGTTTAAAAATAAAGTTTTTAAAAGAATTAAAACCCGGGGTTAAGGTTGTAAGTTATAGATACGAGATTAATCTTCCTCTTGTCGCATATGACAAAAAGAATGAGATTAGAGTTTATAAAATTCCTAGAAGCATTTAAAAAGATTAATACGGTTTGTAACGCCTTCCGATTTTACAGGAATACTTTCTAATAATTTGCAGGATTTTAAAACAAGTTCTTTATTAAAAATACCATCCATAATTTGTTCATTAACGTTTAAATAGGGATAAAATGCCCCGTGAGAAATAATAATTGTTTTAGAGCGTATGGCTTTATTAGTCAGAAATTCTTTATTCAAAATTCCTTTGAAAAAAAAATATTCATGTGCATCTCTAACATTTTCAAGCGGAAATACGTTAGTTGTGTTTAGAAGAGCAGGAGTTATGTCGTTTACACCATAAAGGTATTTAGGTTGTTCATTATTAATAATCTGGACAATTTTTCTAAAATCTTCAATTTTTTGTAAATTTCTATAGCTTGAAAAATAGTTATAGAGACAAATAATTGTCAAAATTATAGCAACAGAAGGAATTATCATTTTTTGAAACTTTAATTTTTCAGTCCCAAAAGTATACAGTTCATAAAAAGAGAGACAAAGAAAAGGAACGACAAAATTAAGATATAAATAATAAACATCTTGAAACAAGAAGAATAAAATAATAGAAAAAAAAGAAACTAATGCAAAAAAAATGTTTTTTCGAAAGTTTAAAATATTAAAAACCAGAATTACAAAAAGTAAAAAATCTTTATTAATAAAAAACCAGGCGACATCACTTTTTAATATTCCGGTAGGCCGGGTTAGCGAAAATTTAAAAACGTCGTTTATAAATTCTTCTTGAGCAAAAAATAAAAAAGGAAGGGTAATAGCTAATCCGGTTAATATAAAAGCAACTACAAAACGAATAGTGTGTTTATAATTTTTTTGTAAGAATAAATAGACGAAAAAAGAAATGACAATTGGAATAAAATAAGCTTTTGTAAAAAAGGATAGAGATATAAAAATTCCCGACAAGAAGAATTTTTTTTTGTGCAGAAATAAATATCCCAAAACGGCAAATAAAGAGGCTGTAAAAACACCGGTCTGGTGATCGGAGGTCGAAAGAACAATAAATGAGAAAATATAAATAATAGAGCTAAGAAAAGATACCAGAACGTTTTTTGTTTTATCCCACATGATGTAATAAATAAATGAAGCTATAGCAATTACTTCCAGAGAGGATGTAATGTAAAAGAATTCTAAATTTTTTCCTACTAAAAAATAATACAGGGAAGATATATAGGGAAAAACCGGAAAATTAGCATAAAAAAAATCACGGTAAATTAACTTTCCCTGAAAAATTTGATAAGCAACATCAAAATAGATATTTGTATCGGAAAGACGGACTCCAAGATTTGTTATTTTTGCTATAAAAAATAACAATAAAAAGAAAATAACCGGAAGATGTTTTAGCCTCATTTTTTAATTTTAAGATACGCCCATCTTATTTTGTCTGTAAGCTTGTATAAGCGGTACATAATTGGGTTGATAACAAGATCATAGCTTCCAATAAACTCTATTAGATCCGGTCCATAGCCTTGCTTAAAACGATGAAATCCAAACCATGGGTCGCTTGGATTTGCGTCAGGTCCAAGCGAGCCCCACATATCAAGTTTCTTTAGTCCTAAATTTTTTCCGAAATTAATTACTTCCCACATCATTAAGTTTGAAGCCATCGTTTCTTTATGTTCACTGCTGGACGCTCCGTAAGGATAATAAAGGGTGTCTTTATAAACAAAGACTATCCATGCCGCTAGTGTTCGGTTATTATACATTGCAGTTAGAAGGTGAGCAGATAATTTATCTTTATTAGCTTTTTGCTTTTTTAACGTTTCCCACATTAATTTATGATAATTTTCCGTATGGGCATAAAAATTCTGTCTTTTTGTTGTTTCTCGTGTAAGTCTTAAATATTCGGAAAAAGCCTTTTCTGAATTATCTTCGGAGATCTTTACTCCATGTCTCTGAGCAACTCTAATGTTATACCTAGTTTTAGGATGTGTGTTTTTAAATAGTTCTTCTTCGGATTTATTAAGATTAAGTTTAAAAGTAAATTTTGTAAACAAAGGATGAAAAGAGGTGATTAATCCAAGTTTCTTATAATCAAAAATTAAATTTTTAGTTTTTTCTACATTTGGCTCAATTTGAATAAAAACAGTTTTTTCTCTTTTGCCAATTTTTTTAAGCCTTGCAATCATTTTTTTGTCAGGAAGATTACCTTTCGGAAAATAACCAATGGTTAATTTAGTGTGAGGAATTTTATGAATGGTCAATTGGATGTCGTTTTCCCTAATTACTCTAATTCCTGTTTTCTCCCTAAATTTTGCCCATTCTTCAGATTGCAATGGGTGATTTGAAAATTTATTTAATATTTTCATAAATAGTCCGGAGATTTGGAATAACTATCTAACAAGTGTTTATTTTTAGCTAAAATATTTTCCGGTAATTCAAAAATAAAACGAGAAACCGTGTTACTGGTCCTTTGACCGAAAAAAAGCCTTTTTTTTGCATAACTTAAAAAAAGTTTTTGTTTTGCGCGTGTCATGCCAACATAGCAAAGTCTTCTTTCCTCCTCTAAGGCGTCCTTATTCATAAGGGATCTACTATGCGGGAATAATCCTTCTTCCATTCCAATCATAAAGACAACGGGAAACTCCAGGCCTTTTGCGCTGTGGAGAGTCATAAGACTAACCGCATCTCTTTTATCTTTTTTCTTCTTTCCCGGGTTATCGGGCATATATTCCTGCTCCACTAAAGAAACATTCTCTAAGAATTGTATTAAATTTGTAAACTCTAATGCAACCGATCGTAGTTCCTTAATGTTTTCAAGTCTTTGCCTATCTTCTTCTTCTTTTTCGTCATAGAGAGAAAAATATCCTGCTGCCTTTAAAACACCGTCCATTATTTCGATAGTTTTTTCTTCTTTGATTTCTTTCTTTTGAAATTCTAAAAATTTCGCAAAACGGGCTTTGCCAAGCTTTTCGAGCCTTTTTAGAGAAACTGAATCATTTGGATTTGCTAAAACTTTTAAGTAAGCTAAGATGTCCTTAATTTCTTTTCTTTCGTAGAATCTTGTTCCTCCAATTAAGACATAGGGTATGGAATGGAGTAAGAAAACTTCTTCCAAAACTCTTGATTGAGCATTTGTTCTATAAAGAATAGCAAAGTCGGAAAAATTTAATTCAGGATAAATATATTTTATATTTGTTATACGGTTTACAATAAAATCACTTTCGTCATGTTCATTAATTGCTTCATAAAGCATAATATCCTCACCATTTATATTGTCTGTCCAGAGAGTTAAGATAGGATGTGAGGTATTTTTTGAAATTACGGAGGAAGCTGCGTCAAGAATATTTTGAGTTGATCTGTAATTTTGAGAAAGCTCAAAGGTAATAACATTTTTAAAATCATCCTTAAATTTAATTAAATTCTGAAAATCTGCTCCGCGCCAACTGTAAATACTTTGCGAGAAATCTCCAACAACACAAATATTATTGTTTTTTTTTGCAAGCATTTTAGTCAAAATATATTGAGCTCGGTTTGTGTCTTGATATTCATCAATTAAAATGTATTTGAACTGGTTTTGATATTCTAGAAGTACTTCCGGAAATTGATTAAAAAGCTCAACGGTTTTAAAAAGTAGATCATCAAAATCAAGGGCACAATTTTCTTTTAAAAGCTTTTGATAGATAGGATAAATTTGTGCGGTCTTAGACTGAATATGACCTCTGGCAAAATTAACATACTCAATCTCATTTATTAATTCATTTTTTGCTTGAGAGATGTTGTTTAAGATAGAAGAGGGTTTGTATTCTTTTGGAGAGATATCAAGAAACTTCATTGCTTCCTTTATGGTGTCAATTTGTTCTTGTTCATCATAAATTAAAAATTTATTAGATATTCTTAAATTTTTTCCGTTTATTCTCAATATTCTTGCACACAATGAGTGAAAGGTGGTAATAGTGGGTTTAGTTGAAAATTTGACATCAAGCCTTGCAAAATTTTTTTCTATTCTTTCTTTCATTTCATTTGCGGCTTTGTTGGTAAAAGTTACACACAAAATGTTTTCCGGATCAACGCCGGAAAAAATTAGAGAGAGAACTTTATAGGTAATTACTCTGGTTTTACCGCTTCCGGCACCTGCCAAAATAATCATTGGTCCCTTGGTTTGAAGCACTGCTTTTTGTTGGTCTTGGTTTAAGTCCTTGAGAAAGTCTTTTTGCATACGTATAATAATAACACATGAATCCGTCTTTAATTATTGCCAATTGGAAATCTAATAAAACTTTAAGTGAGGTAGAAGATTGGCTGGAAAAATTTAGTCCAAATTATAACTCAATAAATAAAACAATAATAATTTGCCCTTCTTTTACACTTTTATCAGAAGTTAAATCGTATCTAGAAAATAAAAAATTAAAAATTGAGCTTGGTGGTCAAAATATTTCTCAATTTGAAAATGGTGAATATACGGGAGAAGTAAATGCCGCTCAAATTAAAGATTTTGCAAATTATGTTTTAGTTGGTCATTCGGAGAGAAGAAAAAATTTTGAAGAAACGAATCAAATTTTAGACCAAAAAATTAATTTGGTAAAAAAATATGGACTTATTCCAATATTTTGCATACAGGGAAAGGATACGTATATTCCAAAAGGAGTAGGAATAGTTGCTTATGAACCAATATTTGCAATAGGAACAGGTAATTCGGATACTCCAAAAAATGCCAATGAAGTTGGATTGGCAATTAAGCGAAAAGGTTATGAAAAGTTTTTATATGGTGGAAGTATAAACTCTCAAAATGTTGCATCTTTTACGTCGATGCCTAGCATAGACGGAGTATTGGTTGGGAGAGCTAGCCTTGACCCTGTGGAATTTGGTAAAATAATCAAACTTGCGTAACACTACACTTATTTATGTCTAAAAAAAATAAAAAACCATGGTTATTTATTGTTGGTTTTATCTTACTGGCGGTTGTTATTGTTAGGGTTTCTATAACAGGATACAGAACTATCCCCTTTTTTTGGCAACTTTTTTTTAATCACAATATTGATCTTAAACAAAAAGATAGTCAAATAAATGTACTTCTTCTTGGAATTGGTGGAGGAAAGCATGATGGTCCAAATCTTACAGACACAATTATCTTTGCAAGCATTAATCCTAAAACAAACAACGTAACTCTAGTGTCTCTCCCGCGTGATCTTTGGATTCCGGATACAAAATCTAAAATTAATGTTGCTTATGCGGAAGGAGAAGCTAAGAGAAAAGGAGGGGGATTAGTTTTGGCAGAAGCGATTATTTCTAAAATTTTAGGTAAGGATGTAGATTACAGTCTTAGGATTAATTTTGATGGTTTTATTAGGGCAGTAGATTTAGTTGGGGGAATAAACATTGACGTAGAAAGAACATTTGATGATTATGAATATCCGATTGACGGAAAAGAAAATGAATTATGTGGTCATGATCCAGCAGAATTGAATAAATTGGCCACAGCGTCTTCTCAGTTAGAGGCTTTTCCATGTAGATACGAACATCTACACTTTGATAAAAGGGAACAGCTTATGAATGGAAATAAAGCTCTTGAATATGTTAGGTCGAGACACGCAAAGGGTGCTGAGGGGTCTGATTTTGCAAGAAGCAGAAGACAGGAAAAAGTGATAAAAGCTTTTAAAGATAAGATTTTTTCTTTACAATTTATTGCTAATCCGGGAAAACTTTTTAATCTTTACGACATTGTGCGTGAAAGTATAGATACGAATATACGGGACACTGAACTTGATGATTTTGTAAGACTTTTGGAAAAAATGAAAAACGCAAAAATTCAGAATGCAGTAATAGATGTGGGAGATGTCGCAGGGAAAAGAGAAGGATTATTAATTAATCCGGAGATAAGCAGTGAATATAATTATCAATGGATATTGACTCCAAGATTGGGGAATGGCAACTTTTGGGAAATTCAACAATATGTAAATTGCATGATTAAAACCGGGAATTGTACTATTTCTAAAATTGCTAAAGAATAATCTTATAAATTTTTGTCCCGGAGTTGCTAAAAATAATCTTACCGATTTTTTTGAATTTAGTTTCGTTTAACTTAGAATATTTTTGTTTTTCCAGCTTACCTATATATATAAATTTAACATTATATTTTTTAATTATCGCGTTTGTTATTTTTGTATCCGAAGTTTCATAAAGAGTTTTAACTTCATTAATTCTCGGTGCAGGAATATCATAAGTTCCCCTCCAAAGCCACTCATGAACAGTCCATCCAAGAATAGTTGGCAAACCGGTATTTGAGGAAATTCGTCCATAATCGGTGTAAGAATCTCCTTGTGCCTCAAGAATTACCGGTTGACCGAAAATATTTTTATTAATCCATAGAATTGCCTTATAATCATCTTGGTATAAATTATTTAAATATTTTGTACCGTTTAATCCTTGATAAATTTTTAAATCACCGTAGTAGGAATTAATTGCAAAGTATGGGTATATTGAAATAATTACAAAAAAAGGAATAAAAAAAATAAGCCATGCTAAAACAATTATTCTTTTTTTAGCTTCAAGCCCTTCCTTAGCATAAATTACGATTTTAGAAATAATATAGCCCGAACTTAAAGACAACATTATAAAGGATTGATAAACAAGTTTAAACATGGTATTCGCCCTAAAATGTGCAGGATAAATATCTTTTAAATAAATCAACTCCGGAATAAAAATTAAAATAGTAGAAATCATTATTAATATAATCACAAACAAATCTTTTATATTAGTTTTTGACTTAAATATTAATGCAAAAAAAGAAAAGACTAGGAAATAAAAGAATCCGTATAAAATCATAAGTTGCCAAAATGGAGATGTTTGGCAATGATCGGCTTCAAACAAAAATGGTCCAATTTTTCCGATTTTAATTAAAAAATCGGGAGCACATAGAAGCCCTATTCCGGATGCAAAAGGCTTAAAGTAAATACTAAAAGGTAAGGTAAATAAAATAAAGCTAAATATTAAGATAATTATATTTAAGAAAAATTTAAAAGATAAAATTTTATTTTTAAATTCCTCACCCTCTTTTTCCAAGAAAAACAAAACAAAAAATGTTAGCAGAAGATAAATTGCTCCATCCCAAGCGTTAGTCATATACATAATTGCTAGGATAAATCCAAGCAAAATTAAAAGTGAAAAATTAAAAGGTAAAAGCTTAAGTTTAAAATTCAAAATTTTTAGATTAAAGCTGTATTTTTGATCTTTGATTTTTGATTTTTGATTTTCTAATGAATTTTGTTCAAAAAAACTCATAAAGATCGAAAACAGCAATGCTATGGTTAAAAGTACGAATGGTATGTCAAGTACGTGTCCGTGTAAATCCGACACAACCCAAGAATAGATTGGAAATTCATGAATTGTATTATGTATAAATCTAGTTGCGTTAGGATACCAATAGGAGTTTGGAAAGAGATTAGGTAAAAATTGTAAATTCCAGAAAGGAAGAGGATTTTCTACGGAATATGGTTTAAAAAAAGCATAAATTGAATGAAAGTTCCCACCAAAAGTAACAAAAAATGCGGTAATAAAACCCGAAAAATAAAGAATTTTTCCGGAGTATCTTTTTTTTTTGGAAATAAAAAACATAAGATTCATTCCAATGGAAAAAGATGCTACAAAAGTTAAAGAAAATAGCATTGAAAGCATTAAGTTAAATGAGATATTAGGTGGGACATCGGAAATCTTTGTTAAAACAGCTGTTACAAGATGTCCAAAATAATAGTAGTTAATAGAAAGAGGAGTAAACCAGATATCTTTTGCCGGAAAATAGTTAGACCTAAGAATAGAGTTTATAAAACCGAAATCCATAAACTTTTCCAGTCCATGAATTTCCGGTTGAAAACTTTTTATATATGCCCAAAAAAATAAGGTAATTAAGAAAAGAATTTCTTCGAATAAAATAATCTTCCATTTCTCTCTAATAATTAGAAATAGCTCCTTTTTTAAAAACCATTTATCCTTTTTTACAAAAACAAATTTTAAAAAAATAGTTATTAAAATTACTAGTAATAAAGCTATCGAATTAATCCTTGTAAAAGGAAGAAGATGCAATGTTCCAAGTAAAAAAATACCGTAAGAAAGAACTGCAATTGCCAGAATTTTTGAAAATATATATCCTCTGTCAAAAAAATTTGGAAAAAAAAGAACAGTTAACGGAAAAAAAATAATACCAAGCATGAACATTAAGCTCCACCAATTTAAAATAAATAACAGATCTACGATCATAATTTTAGTAACAACTTTTAATTACGGAATAAATTTTGGTAGTTGTAATTTTATTATCATAGACTTTTCTGAATGAATCGTCGAGATATTGATTATTAACAATAATATCATTCTTATCTTGAATAATAATATATTTTATTTTATTTTGCCGTAAGATTTGACATTCAACATTAATAGGCTCAGACGTAAAAAGTTGATGAGAAAGGATGTCCCTTCCGTCTGTGTCATAGCCTAGCGACCAGGAAAAATAAGGCCATCCCAAAAATATTTTTCTTCCGGATATGGAAGCAGGATTATAAATATAATTAGAATTTAAGAAAACTGCATCTTTTGATGTGTTCTTGATAATCCATAAGATATCAGGATTTTTAGGATAATCGGATATAGAATAAAAAGTGTCATTTTTTATTGCGAAAAAATCTATTATACCTGAAAAAGTAAGAAAAAAAATAAAGATTAAAACTAATAATTTTACATAAATCTTTTTTTGCCACAATTTATACAATGCAAATGCGATATAAATATTAGAGATAATAATCCATAAGTTAAAAAATTTATGGTTTGTGGCAATGTCCGGAGAAAATTGAAAAATATTTCCCAAAGTAAATAAGATAAAGAAAGAAAGATATAATTTTTTTTCTGTTCTTCCGGAAAAAAGAAAACCCAATGGGATTAAAATAGAACCAAGTCCAAGATTTAAAAGCCAAAAATTGATCCAATTGGAAAAGGAAAAGTTGTTTGCTGCAAGATATCCGGGGTTAATTTTAAAAATATTTGCCGATTCCACACTCCATAAAAATAACGTTCTTGGCAAAGAAACAAAAAATGCAACTAAAAGAATTATTGCAATGGAAATTCGTTGTTTTGGGAATAAAAGAAATATGCAAGCTAAAATTGAAATCGACATTACAAATACAGCGCCGTGTAAAAAAGAAAAAATTCCAATTAAAATTCCAAATAAGATAGTTAACTTTAAAGAAATTTTTTTATTAATTTTTTCTGCCTTAATTAAGAAGTAGATAATGGAAAGAAATATTGCAAGCGGCAGAGCAAAATGTCTTTGATTGGTAAAAACATTTAAATTCCAAAATCCTCCACTAATAAGGGATTTGTCGTAGGGAGCAAAGGCGGGAAATATCTGGTTATTTAATATGTCATAAAATGTTCCCGGAAAAGAGAGGGGATGAGCTTTGAAGAAATACAGAAAAGATAGAGATCCGTTAAAAAGAAATAGAACAACAGCAAGAAATGCTATGAAATACTTTTTGAAAAGAAGTTTACTTAATTTAAATATTATGTAAAGAAGTAGAAAAAAAGAGACGGCACTTAATATGTTAAGGGCAATATCAACTCTAAGTCCAAATTTTTCCAAAAAACCCACAACTAAGTAAAACAAAAAATGGTAACGAATCGGAGATCCCGGAAAGATCGGATATTCCGGAGGAAAATTACTGCCAAGCGAAAAAGATCGAATTAGCGGAATATGACTTGCAAAATCACTCCAAGCTTTCGATGCAACAAGCATGGAACCGTCTCTATAGGAAAAAGTCGAAAACATTAACCATGAGCTAAAAAAAATAGCTAAAAAAACAAAACTAATCTCCGCAATATTTTTAATAATAAATTTTTTAATCATTTTATGAAGATTCAATTCTCTTAGCAATTTTTTGTCCTAACTCAATTGCATAGTTTGTTCCTCTGTCCCAAGGAAAAACGTGATCTATGTTAGCTAAATACACATTTTTTAGTGGAGTTTCAAAAGGGGGAATTTTTTTCCCGTACCCAACAGACATAATTGGTTGGGCAAAAGGAGTTTTAAAAAATTCCATCCCAATTAAATTTTTTCGGTAATTTTTATTTATTTTTTTTAAATATGGGTCAAACTTTTTAAGCAAATCATTCTTTGTCTTAGTGAAGTAAGGATGATCCTCAGATAAATAATGTCCGATATAAATTAAATGTTCATTATTGTAATAACTCTTGTCCATGAAATTTGTGTGTTCTACTACTGCCATAAGGGGAGATTCTTTTTCGCAAACATTTAGCCAATATGTTCCATCTTCTAAAAAGGTTTTTTTTAGTCTTAAGATTAAACTTGTTGATCCTAAGCTCTTTAATCTTCCCAACTTCTTTTTGTAGTTTAAAGGAAGGCTAGGTGTAATTTTTAAAAAAATAAAAGAAGGTACGGTTACAATAATTTTATCAAATTTAAAAGTAGATTTTTTTCCACCTTTACCAATAATTTCTAAAGTTGCCTTTTCCTTGGAATTAATTTTTACAATTTTAGAATTGAAGTAAAATTTTCCACCGTTATCTCTAATTTTTTGACATAAATTTTCTGCAAACATTAAAAATCCGCCCTCGGGATAAGCGAGAAAGCTTGTCCTTTTTCTAATTCTTGCCCAAAACCATGCGAGAGAAATTTCGTTTACATATTTTCCGAATTTTGCTTTAAAAAGAGGTTCCCAAATCATCTCAAATCCTTTTTTGCCCATCATTTTTGGCAATACTTCAATTGCTCTAAATCTATCAAATAACCTCCAAATAGGATCATATCTTAACAGTGCCAAAGAAATTCCCATTCTTAGCCTTTGTGCAAAAGTAAGAAATGGAAACTTCATAAGGGCAATAGGAGAATCCAGTTGAGAAATAGTGCCATTTATTAGCGTTGAAGTCTTGGACCTTTTAATGATTACCTTATGGTTAATTTCTTTTGCAAGTTGCAGAATAAATTTATCATTTATAAAAAAATGGTGATAGTACTTTTCAAGTGACCATTCCCAATTTTTTTCATCAAATCCAACTGCAAGTCCCCCTGCTTTTACCTCTGTTTCAAAAACAGTTATTTTGTGTCCATTTTTTGATAATTTATATGCTGCTGAAAGCCCTGTGAGGCCGGCTCCGACGATTCCAATTTTCATAATGAGGAAATATTACCACGAGTTAATAAAAATAAAAAGCCGCCAATTAAAATAATTATTATACCGAAAATGCCAATTGCAATTCCTGAAGGGTTTCCGGGACTAGATATTGTCGGAGAAGGAGATTTTATCACGGTCGGAATTGGCTGAACTATAGTAGGAGTTATGGTAGGAGTAACAGTTGGTCCCGATACGGTCGGGGTTGGTGTTGGAGTTAGGGTAGCAGTCGGCGTAAGACTTATCTTGGGAGTAACAGTTGGTCCCGATACGGTCGGGGTTGGTGTTGGAGTCGGAAAGGTTGTTGGAGTAGCAGATGGAGTTGCCGATTCCGATACTTGAGAACCTAGCTCAAAAATAACAAAATTTCTAGAAAAGGTCTGCGTTATGCCGGACGAGTTTTTGGTAGTAATATTAATAGTGTGTTCTCCCGTTCCAAGAGGTTGCGAAGGTCTATATCTCCAATTTCCGTAGATATCTGTGGTTACTTCATCCTGAATAGACAGTGGCGAATGTATCTCAATTTTGACAGTTTCGTTCGGAAGGGCGACTCCTTTAAAAACCGGTTGTTGATCCGAAAAACTTTCATTATCTTGAGGAGAAGTGATTTTTAATTCAATTTTTTTTTTTGATTGAACGCCGTTTGAGAAGGATGGAAATTGTTGGAATTGGGCAGATGCCGAACTGATTGGTTCGGAACTTTGGCTAAAATCGTAATTTTTTTCAAGGGTAACAGAGGGAACGGGATTAATTTGTTTTAGATTTAAAATTACGTTTGAAGTTTGTGAATCAGGACCAACTATGAGCATTTTAATTAGATTATCTCCGAATTGAAAATATGAATTTAAACCGGAATTTCTTAAAGAATTTAAAGGAAGAATATAACGCCCATCTGATTTTACTACGGTTGAAATTGCCTGAGCGCCATCTATTGTTGCGTAAACAATAGCTTCACTCACATTTGCTCCGTTTGTAAGAAGAACCTTTCCTGAAATCGGTTTTTGGCTGCTTGGTTCGGAATTTACAGGGGAACTTGTGTCTATTTCATAAGATTGGTTGTTTTCGGAAAATATATCTTTTCCGCTAATTATAGAAAAATAATACTTTGTTGTCGGTTTTAAGTTTCTAACAGTAATGTTATGAAGCCTAAAAGTGCCTAAATTTCCGGATTGTTGGTCTCTATCGTCTCTTGAAATCTGTCCTAAGTTTTTACTTGGTCCCAGATTAATCGAACCAATAACTTTGTCATCCGTTATGTAGGAAACTGTAAAAGATGAGTCCGTAACGTTAGTAATTCTTACATTCTTAGGGATATTACTGGGTGCTGCTTTTGTAATAAATATAATACCCTGTTGTATTAAGAAAGATGTCGCAATAATTCCAATTATGATTAGAAATATTCCTAAAATACTAGGAATTCTTTTTTCCCAAATATCTTTTTTCATGGTATTAAAGAACCCCCTTCTGATGCAGGTGGAATACTCGGAAGAATAGGAATGGCAGACGATGAAGATTGTAATTTTTCAATTTCGGTCATTTCAAACATTGGTATAATTTCTTTTCTTCTTTTCAATTCAGCAATTGCTTTAGTGTTAAAACTTGGATCGATTGGCTTAATTTGAATATTTAATGCAGGTGGAATTGTTGAAGAAATGGAATTATGATAGATTGTTAACCCAATCCAAAAAACTACTATTACAAAAGAAGGAATTAAAATCATAAAAAGATCTTTTTGTTTCATTTTTTAAAGAAAGTTGTTCCTTTTAAATTTAATTCAAGTAATGAAGTATCATCAATCTTCTTACTAATTGATAGCATATCTAAAGTTATTATTCTTTGCATAGAGTTAAGAGAAGAGATAAACATATTGATGTCCTGATATGCACCTACTGCGGATAAGTTAAAAAGAAAATTAGAATATTTTTTTAAATTTGTAGGCGATTTTTCTATTTCTGCTTGAAAAGTCTGAAAAGATGAAATTTTTAGATTATTTGCTTTAGCAAGTGTCTGTATCTGAGCAATAACCAATGGCGCTTCGGGAGATTTTGGAACAGATGAATACACATAAGGCAAGTCTTGTTGGATCAAAGCATATTTCTGTTGTAATAAAGAAAGATCATTAATTTTGGTTTGTAGTTTTTGGTCTACAAATTTGTTATCCGAAAGTTCTTTTTCCAGTTTTGCAATAGTAGATAAAGTAGGATTAATTGCAAATAGTCCAAAGAAAGAAAGAGCGACTAGGGTTAATGCTAGGGTTGTAATTTTTTGAACCCTGTCTTCTTTAAAATCCGGTAAAAGTTGAAAATATTTATTTTTTTTAATATCTTTAAAAAGATTTCTGTTAATTTTGGACATTTTCTTTTCCTTCTTTTATAGTAGTAGTTATAGTAATTTTAATTAAGCCTATCGATGGTCGATTCTCGATTCTATCAATACTAACGGAGTTAATTTCTGGATATCTTTTTAGTGAATCAACGAAACTTGACAATGAAGAAACAGATTTAACATTTGCTACCATTCTTAAGTAATTGTTATTTAATGAAAAATCGATAAAACTTATCCCTTGAGGAGTAAATTCCAGAATATCGTTAAATATTTTGATTTTTTCTGTTCCAATTACGGAAAAAGCGTTGGCAACGAAGAGCCTATCTTGTAAATTTCTATATGTTTCTTCATCTGCTTTAAGGAAATTTATTACCGCTTGCTCTTGCTTTATTTTAGAATGAAGATCAATTAGTTGACTATCTAAGGAAAAACGGTAAACAAAGCAGGCTAAAGCTATTACTTCGGTGCCTATTACGACAAGTCTGCCAATTGTTAATGCCCAGCCAATAAATTTCTCAAAAAAATCAACGTGCCTAGTTTTAACCAAATTAACAGATGGAAACTTTTTTTGCATATTAAGTTAAGTTTAAGGACTTTTTAGAGGTTTGTCAAAGGAGAACAGAGCTATTAGGGTGTATTTTACAGCAGCATTTATTTTTTAGAACTGGATTTTTTTTGAGTTTTTTTAACTACTTGTATTTTTCCGGCAATTTTTTTTGAAAGCCTTGATTTAATTCTGGAAGCTTTATTTTTGTGAATAACATTCTTTTTGGCAATTTTATCGACAACTTTTACCGCTTTTTTAATGTTTGCTTCAGTTGGTTTTTTTTCTGCCTGTTTAAGTGTAAATTTAAGTATAGATTTTAACCGTTTATTTTCTACGGTAATTTTTTTATCTTTTCGAAGTTTTTTCTTAGCTGATTTTATTACTGGCATTGGGGTATTTTAGCATGCTATACTGTAAAAAACAATATGCCCAAAAAAATTTTTGAGAAAAGCCTCAAGCTAATACTCCAAAAACAAACAAATATCATCTCGGCAGCGTTCGTAATAATGTTTACGATAATTTTTTCGCAAGTATTAGGCTTAATAAGACAGAGATTATTGGTTTCAATTTTTGGTGCGTCAAATATATTGGGAGTTTATCTTGCATCGTCTAAACTACCCGACTTCTTATTTCAGTTAATTATCGCAGGGGCACTTTCTTCCGCGTTTATCCCTGTTTTTTCTGATTTTTTAGGAAAAGAAAGAAAAGAAGAGGCCTATAAAATGGCTTCAACGTTACTAATATTGGGATTAATAATATTTTCCTTTCTCTCGTTATTTTTATTTATTTTTGCCCATCCATTCTCAAAGTTAATGGCTCCGGGTTTTTCCGTAGGACAAATCGATTCCATGGCAGCTCTAATGAGGGTAATTATCGCAGGAGAGCTTTTATTTATTGTTGGCACTTTTCTTTCCGCAATTCTTCAATCATACAGTCATTTTTTTATTCCCGGTATTGCTGCTGCCTTATATAATCTGGGAATTATTATTAGCATTATATTTCTCTCACCATCTTTGGGAATATTTTCTGCAGCCTATGGTGTTATTTTTGGAGCATTGATTTTTATTCTTGTTCAGCTGCCATTAATTAGAAAAGTAGGTTTTTCTTTTAAGCCTACATTTTCAATAAAAACAAGCGGAGTTATTGAAGTTTTTAAATTAATGTGGCCAAGAACTATTTCTATTGCAATTTTTCAATTAGGTACAATAATTACAGTTACGTTAGTATCGTTTTTACCTGATCCCGGGAGAAGCTACGTAATTTTTGATTATGCCCAGACATTGGCATTTGCTCCTGTTGTTTTGTTTGGACAGGCAATTGGGCAAGCCGCTTTCCCGGTTTTGGCAAGAGAACGCAGTAGGATGGAAAATTTTAAAGCTACTTTTATAGCAAGCTTTAACCAAATGATTTACTTAGTTTTACCTATTTCCGTTCTTCTTCTTGTACTTAGAATTCCGATTGTAAGGCTACTTTTCGGAGCAGGGCAATTTGACTGGAAAGCGACTGTTCTTACCGGTAGAACTCTTGCATTTTTTAGCGTTTCAATTTTTGCACAAGCGCTCATGTATTTGATATCGCGCGGATTTTATGCCTTACACGATACGAAGACTCCTCTTATTGTTGGCACATTAACAACAATTACAACGCTTGGGCTAGGAGCTTTATTTATTTTTCATTATCACTTTGGAATTGTAAGTATTGCTATTGCATATTCTATTTCGAGTATAATAAATACAATTATTCTCTTTGTATTTTTAGACCACAAAACGGGTGGCTTTAACAAAATCCTTCTCTTAATATCACTCTCAAAAATTTTTACCGCAACTTTTTTTACCGGATTTGCTCTCTATGTTCCAATAAAACTTTTAGATCAATTGGTATTTGATACTACAAAAACAATTAATCTTTTACTTCTAACCGGAATATCAAGTTTTGCAGGGCTCTCGTTATATCTTTTTTTAACTTGGCTCTTTAATGTTTCTGAAGCAAAAACTTTTGTTTTTTTGTTTAAAAAAATTGGAGATTGGAAGCAAATATTAACAAAATCGGAAGAGACTATAGATGGAACAAGAGTAAGCCCTTAATTGCATTTGTTAGCCTCAAAAGGTATACTTCTTAGCAATATGAGTCAATCGAAAATAAGGAATTTTGCAATAATTGCCCATATTGATCATGGTAAGTCAACTCTGGCAGACCGATTTCTTGAATTTACAAAAACTATATCCAAGGATAAGTTAAGAGAACAATTCTTAGACCAAAATCCAATTAGTAGAGAAAGAGGGATTACTATTAAACTTGCTCCTGTAAGAATGTCGTACAGTATTGACGGAGAAAAATATCTTCTAAATTTGATAGATACCCCCGGGCATATGGATTTTTCCTATGAAGTTTCAAGAACATTGGCTGCTTGTGAAGGGGCAATTCTTTTAGTCGATGCAACTCAGGGAGTTCAAGCACAAACAATGGCTCACTTAAGAGCAGCCAGAAAGGAAAAACTTACAATAATTCCGGCAATAAATAAGATTGATCTTCCAACTGCAAACGTTGAGCAAACATTAGATACTTTAGAAAATTTACTTGGTTTTAAAAGAGAAGAAGTCTTTCTTGTCTCTGCAAAAAATGGACAGAACATAGAAGCTCTGCTTAATACCGTGGTAAAAAAAATTCCTTCTCCAAAAGGGAAAGAACAGAAAATACTTAGAGCGTTAATTTTTGACGCCGCTTATGACGAGCATCGAGGAGTAATTGCTTTTGTAAGAATTTTTGATGGAAAAATAAAGAAAGGTGACAAGATCAAGTTATTAGGAAATAATATAAAAGCAGATATTGGTGAACTTGGGTATTTTTCACCGTTTTTAGTGCCCAAAAAAGAACTTCTTACGGGAGAAATTGGTTATATCGTAACAGGAATAAAAGATATTAAACTTTGCCGCGTTGGGGATACGGTTACAGCTTTGGATATCAAAAAACCTAATTTAAATGTAAAAATAGAACCTTTACCCGGATATAAAACACCACAACCAATGGTATTCTTTGGCGTATATCCTAAAAATCAAAATGAGCTTATTCATCTAAAAGAAGCATTGAATAAACTTTCCTTAAACGATGCATCTCTTTCTATTTCTACGGAATATTCTGCATTTTTAGGAACAGGTTTTAGGGTAGGTTTTTTGGGACTTTTGCATGCGGATATTGTTAGAGAACGTTTAAAACAAGAAGCAAATGCAGATCCAATTTTAACAATGCCCAGAGTTCTTTACGAAAAAGAAGAAGACGGGACTATAAAAGAGCCATACATGAGGTTAACAATTTATGCTCCGTCTACCTATGTTGGAAATATAATGACAGCCTGTCAGAAAAAAAATGGACAATTAATTGATCTTCAATACCATAAAGATTCGGCAATTCTAATTTACGATCTTCCTTACAGCATGTTTATTAGAGGTCTTGCTTCGGAAATAAAATCAGTTTCTTCCGGATTTGCCACAATGGATTATGAATTAACGGATTACCGCAAGGGTGATCTGGAAAACTTGGAAATTTTAATTAACAATAAACCCATAGATGTTTTGTCGGAGTTATTTTACAAAGATGAAATTTACTTTGTTGCAAGAGAAAAGACGGAAAAATTAAAGGAGCTTTTGCCAAGGCAACAATTTAGACAAGTTATCCAAGCAAAAGCGATGGGTAAAATAATTGCCAAAACAGAAATTTCTCCGTACAGAAAAGATGTTATCGCCAAGCTTTACGGAGGAGATAGAACGAGAAAAGATAAGCTTTTAGATAAACAAAAAAAAGGAAAAGCAAAAATGATTGGTCACGGAAGAATTAATTTACCTCCGCAAGCATTATATTCATTAATTGACTCCAACTTAGAGGGCAAATAGAAGTATGGCTCCAATAATAGTAAATATTGCTCCCAGCGCACCGATTGTCATAATTGTATCTCCGGGACCGGTTGGTGCGATAGTAGGAATAGGTGCTATGGTTGGCGTTGCCGTTGGAAGTGGTGCTACTGTTGGCTGAACGGGACTATCGCCACTTGCTGTTATTACGGAAATAACCTGAGAACAGTTGGTAGTAGCGCTTGCTCCGCTTTGACTATCGGTAATAATAGCAGTTGCCGAAAACGTTCCGGAATTATTATAAATATGATTTGCCTGAACGTTTACGATTTGGGTGCCAATGCCTCCACCTGTGGTAACATCATTTACGGTCCCGTCTCCAAAATTAAAAGTAACTTTACTAATTGTTCCATCAGTATCATTTCCGTTTGCGGTAAAGTTAATAGCAAGAGGAGCTGCTCCGGTTGCTTCCCGATCTAATACAAGACTGCTACAGATAGGGCTTTGATTAGGAAGCGTAGTGGTTGTGGTCGTTTCTCCGGGAACTGTTGTAGTCGTAGTTCCTGCATTTGTGGTTGTGGTCGTTTCTCCGGGAACTGTTGTAGTCGTAGTTCCTGCATTTGTGGTTGTGGTCGTTTCTCCGGTAATTGTAATTGCGGCTGGATTTGTTGTGGATAAAACATTCTCCTTGGAGGTATCAGATGGAGCAGTCGATAGAACCTCTGCGTCACTACCAAATCCAACCTGTGTTGGAGCAGTTTCGGTAGGAGTAAGAGTATTAAATGTAATAGTTGCTATTTTTGTTGCGGTTTGAATTACTTTTGTTTGATCGCCGCCGGTTGCCAGAGTAATCGATACTTGGCTTGGTCCGTAGGTTGGACCTTCAAAAATAGATACCGTATCGGAGTTAGCAACGATTCCGGGACTTGCAGTCGCGATTTTTGTAGGGTCATAAGAAATGGTAAGTTTTACATAAGACACAAAATTATTCCCCGGATTTACCATTACGTCTAAGTTAATATTTTGTCCAACAGTGGTAGTGATATCTTTATTAGTTTTTCCGGATTCAACAAGAGACAAAATAGTTGATTTTTCCGCATTGCTTTTTGTCTTTTGTTGTTGCTGGGCAAGGTAAACAGTTAGAGGAATAGCTACAAGAAGTACGACAATAAAACCAAATAGAAACAATTTTTTGCCCGAAAATAAGGACATATTAGTGCACTGAAATTATCGTATAGTAACTGAGACTCACGTGTCAAGTGTTAAAGGACTCAACTATAGGTTCTTGACACTTAAAGATTTTTGTTGTATAAACTTAGCACTCACTTCTTACAAGTGATATTTTTTGCCCAATTTATGAAAAATATAAAAATTCAACCACTTTTCGGAAATGTTTTAGTCAAACCGCTTGAAGCAGAAGCAAAAACTGTAAGTGGTATTATCCTTCCGGATACTGCTAAGAAAGAATCACAGGCGGGAGAAGTAATGGCAATTGGTCCCGGTGATGTTACCCCAAAAGGAGAAAAAATTCCAATGATTATAAAAGTAGGACAAAAAGTTATGTATAAAAAATGGGGTGGAAATGAAGTTAAAGTTGGTAACGAAGAATGGACAATAATAGAGCAAAAAGATATACTTGCGATTATTAATTAATAATCGGATTTTTAATTTTCAATTAAATTATGGCAAAACAAATAAAATACGGATCGGAAGCAAGACAAAAATTAATGGAGGGAATAAAGCAGCTCGCAGATGCGGTTGCAACTACTCTTGGTCCAAAGGGAAGAAATGTCGCTTTGGATAAAAAATGGGGCGCCCCAAATGTAATTCATGACGGAGTGTCTGTTGCTAAAGAAATCGATCTTAAAGATCCATTTCAAAATATGGGAGCACAGCTTGTTAAAGAAGCAGCAAGCAAAACTGCAGATGTTGCCGGAGACGGCACAACTACGTCGACTGTTTTAGCCCGCGCAATTGTAGAAGAAGGAATTAAAAATATTACAGCCGGGGCAAACCCAATGATAATGAGAAGAGGTCTTGAAAAGGCAAGCGCATTTGTGGTTGAAGAACTTAAGAAAATGAAAAAAGATCTTAAACAATCTGATTGGGCAAACGTTGCAAAAATATCGGCGGGAGATCAAGAACTTGGTGATCTAATTGCAGAGGCACTTAAAAAAGTTGGTAAAGATGGAATTATAACCGTCGAAGAAGGTAAGGGGCTTATTACGGAAATTGAATATAAAGAGGGAATGGAGTTTGACAAGGGTTATGCTTCTTCTTATTTTGTAACGAATCCGGATAAAATGGAAGCAGAAATAGAAGATCCATATATTCTTATAACAGATAAAAAAATCTCGGCGTTAAACGAACTTCTTCCTTTTCTTGAAAATTTGATTAAAGTTTCCAAAAACCTTGTTATTATCGCAGACGAGATAGACGGCGAAGCTTTGGCAACATTAGTTGTGAATAAATTAAGAGGAACTTTTAATGCAATTGCTATAAAGGCTCCGGGCTTTGGCGACAGAAGAAAAGAAATGTTGGAGGACATTGCAATTCTAACCGGTGGAACCGTAATATCCGAAGATACGGGAAGAAAATTTGAATCGGTTACTTTGGAAGACTGTGGGAGAACAGATAAAGTCTGGACAGACAAAGATAACACTAGAATTATTGGCGGAAAAGGAAATCCAAAACTTCTTACTGCAAGAATTAGCCAAATTAAGGCAGCAATCGGAAAAACAACTTCGGATTTTGATAAAGAAAAACTTCAGGAAAGACTTGCTAAGCTTGCAGGCGGAGTTGCGGTAATTAACGTTGGAGCTGCGACGGAAGTTGAACTTAAGGATAAAAAAGAAAGAGTAAATGATGCGGTTTCGGCAACAAAAGCCGCATTAGAAGAAGGAATTGTTCCGGGAGGAGCAGTCGCACTTCTAGACATTAGTTGGAGAATGAGCGTTAAAGATCTTGAAGTAGTAAAAGCAGCAAGAGATGAAATAATCGGTTTTGAAATTGTTAAGACAGCGTTGGAAGCTCCATTTACTCAGTTAATGAAAAATGCCGGATTAGATTCAGGTCAATTAATAGCTAAGGCAAGAGAGGTGAGTGCACACGGGCAGGGTTTTAATATTTTAAAAACAGATTCGATAGAAACAGCAGTTCCTGTAGATATGCTAAAAGAGGGAATAATTGATCCTGTGAAAGTAGTAAGAACTGCAGTTCAAAATGCAATTTCGGTTGCAACTATGATTTTAACGACGGAAGCTTTAGTTACCGACATTCCGGAAGAAAAGAATCCTTCAGCAGGATCAGGACAAATGCCGGGAGGTATGGGTGGAATGGAATATTAAGTTCAAAGTTGAAAGTTCAAAGTTGAAAGTTTACCGCGTAAGACGCGGTTTTTTATTGTCACAGAGTTTTTAGTGTAATATAATTACTAAACATGAAAAAAATTCTTTTTATTGTTGTTCCCCCTCTTATAGCGATATTAATTTTTATAACGGTTACAATTATTTTAAACAAAACTTCAAATAAAGGCGGTCTACAAGTTACCTCTGTGCCAAAAAGCAAAGTCTATCTGAATGGAAAATTAATTGGAGAAACGCCGCTTTGTAAGTGTGATCAAAATAACATGATTACAACCGGAGAATACACAATTAAGTTGGTTCCGTTTCAGGGAGATTTTTCTTATTTTGAAAGTAAGATTACTATTTCTTCCGGAACATTAACCGTTGTCGATAGATCTTTTGGACAAGGAGGTCTTTCGCATGGAAGTATAATTAATCTTATTCCGATTGACGATAAGAAAGATGCTCAAGTATTAATTGTTTCTTTTCCGGATAAAGCTAAAGTTTCCTTAGACAACAATCTTTCCGGAACAAGTCCACTTTTATTAAAAAATATTACGGAATCCGATCACGAAGTTAAGCTTTCTAAAGACGGATATAAAGAAAAAGCAATTAGAATTAGAACAATTGTTGGATACAAACTTGAAGGTATAATTTTTCTAAGCATAAATCAGGATGTTGGTGCCAGTGCTGCTGCTATACCAACTTCCCCAAGTATTACACTAACTCCAACACCATCTGTAAAAAAAATTACCATTTTGACTACTCCAACAGGATTTTTAAGAGTTAGAGAGAGCAATTCAATATCATCGGCTCAAGTAGCGCTCGTAAATCCTGGGGAAAGTTATGAACTTGTTTCGGAAGAAGAAAATTGGTTTCAGATTAAGCTGTTAGATGGCAAAATAGGTTGGATTAGTTCTCAATACGCAAAAAAAGAATAGTCCTCGGACAGACCCCTAAAAACTGGAGTTACAAACAATGCCTCAAAGGTTTTAGAAATCATAAATGCAAAATTAATTTATTTATCTTGACAACTCTAATGATACTTATCATCATAGTGATATGGCTCAAGTCTCTCGTTATCCGGTCCATAAGGATGTAGAAAAAAGAATATTTGAAGTGTTTAAAAATACTATTTCTGCTTTAAGAGATTCCGAGGATATTGAGAATTTTCTTGAAGAGTTTCTTTCTCCGGTAGAAAAAATAATGTTGGCAAAAAGAATTTCCATTGCTGTACTTTTAGCAAAGGGTTATTCATATCCATCAATAAGACAAATGCTCAGAGTTACCCCAAGTACAATTTCCAATGTTAGTTTAAATTTAAAATACTCGGACAAAGGCTACAGAAAAATCGTTGAAAAGATTCTGCGTGATGAAAAAATGAATGAATTCTGGCAAAAGATAGAAACGAAATTAACAGATGTTCCTCCTTTAAAAGGACACGATTGGTCGTATTGGCGGAAAGAGCACGAGTATAAAAAAAGAAAAAACAAAAAACCTTTCTAATTTTTAAGTTTGTTTATAGTTATTAGTTCAATTAAAAATTATTTTTAACACTCTAATGATACGTATCATTAGAGTGTTAGTGGTTAATGGATTACTGAATGTTGTTCTATCTAAATGTTTTTTCCGGAATATTTTTACCAGACGGTAAACTTAATAATCTGTAAAATAAAGTCGATTAGCGAGTAATTAGATCAGCTCCCAATACGTGAAAAAAGGATAGTCCTCGCGACCCATGAATAAGTCACGATACATTTCGGACGATTAAGGAAAAGAAATGTATGCCGAGTGATTTTAAGCGGGTAAGATACTTTCGACCGAAATACTCTAAAAAGGGTTATCATATCCTGATGAAAATGATGCAGGATGGATTAGCTCTAGAGATATCAGACGTAGCAGGATTTCGTATTCATGTAATCAACCACTACTACAAATATGGTTTGCGGGGAACTCTTGATGCATTCAAGGTAAAAAGAAGCACCTTCTATGATTGGAAGATCCTTTATGAGAGATCCGGGAGACGAATCATTAGTTTAGTACCTCACCAAACCAGACCTCTTCATGTAAGAAGGATGGAAACAGACTGGAGAATTATCGCCTTCATTAAGGAGATGAGAAAAGAGCATGGAAACATTGGTAAAAGCATGCTCAAACCATTCGTTGATGCATATGCAAAAGAACTTGATATTAAAACCCTTGCGACAAGTACGATCGGGAAGGTTATTAAGAGAAGACATCTGACATTTGAGAAGAAAGTATATGCAAAAAAACAGGCAAACAAGTTCAAAAAGCTAAGAACACGTAAATCACCAAGAGTAACAACTCCCGGGTTTATCCAAATGGATTCAATTGTCGTATATATTAATTACGAGAAGTATTTGTTTATGTACAAAACCTCTCATCAGCAACAGCAAGAGAAGTATTCAAGCAATTTCAGCAATTAACATCAACCTCCATTCATACAGTACAGACAGACAATGGGTCGGAGTTTCTCAAGTCATTCCACATGTATCTGGAAGAACAAGGAATTAAGCACCAATTTATCTATCCCAGAATGCCAAAGATCAATGCTTTCATAGAGAGATTTAATAGAACCATACAGGAAGAATTTATCTTAAGAAATGATGAAATTTACTATGATCACAAAGCATTTGCAAAAGAGCTTACAAAGTATCTATACTGGTACAACTACCAGAGGCCACATGCATCACTTAAATACATGTCGCCTATGAACTTTATACAATCCAAAAGTCCGAAAAGTGCGTGACGCATACAACCCAGTAGAGGATTCGGACCTCTTGATACAATATCTACATGCATTATCTATTACATCTTCCCGAGAGGTCGTGGAAGGCCATTAAAAATGGCAAGAAAAAAGTAGAAGGTCGGGTTTTTCGACATACTACTCTATATCACAAAATGAAAGCAGGAGATACTATTCATTTTGTAAATGAAGATACTGGAGAAAAAACAATCACAAATGTGCTCTATATTCATCACTATCCGGATGTTCTAACTATGTTAGAAACAGAAGGGGTTGAGAATGTGCGTTCAGGCGGAGAAACAATAGAGGATGGGATAAAAAGCTATCATTCATTTACTCATTATAAAGAAAATATTCCTAAATATGGTATCCAACGCTATTGGAGTAAAACCAACAATAGAGATATAAAATTAATAATTATTTTTCTCGAAGATTAGTTGATTAAGGACCGATAAAATAAATTATAAGAATAACCATTATTACCCATAAAACAACTGTTATAAGGAGTGGTCTATCAGATAGAAGTACTCTTTCAGGGCTTTCTCCTTCGTTTTTTTCATAAATGTCCTGAAGGTATCTCATAAGCCCGTAAACAACGGGTAATATAGTTATCATGAGCCATTTTCTTTGAAAAAAAGTTGGTAGAAATTCTGGCATCAAAACTCCAAGGCTAATCTTAATCCCTCTTGGGTTTTCCAAAAACGTAAAAAGAGAATAGGTAATAAAAGTTGAAGTTGCAAAGATTGATGCATAAACATCCAGTAATCGTTCGGAATAACGAGACAGTGACTCTCTGGTTTCTTGAATAAGGTTCTTTTTGTTTGCAGACAAAAGGGTAAGCTCCGAGCGCCTTTTTCCAATTGCAAGAAATAAAGAAATAGAGATTGTTGTTAATAAAAGCCAAACCGAGATATGAAATCCGCTGGCAAATTCTCCTGCGTATACTCTAAGTATATATCCTGTTGCAATTGCTAGAATATCAACAACAGCAAGTGACTTAAGGAAAAGCGAATAAAGAAATTGGATGGACAAATAGACCAGACAAATTATAAAAAATGCCGGAGTTATAGTTGTGCTGACAAAGAGTGAAATAAAAATTAAAATAGCAGCAGTTAGAATGGCAGCACTAACGGAAATTTTATTGCCCGCCAACGGTCTAAATCGTTTAAACGGATGCATCCTGTCTTTTTTAATATCAAATAGATCATTAACTATGTAGGTTGCCGAAGATAAGCCGCAAAAAACAAAAAATGCTACAAAAACTTTTTCAAAAATTAGCTGATCAAACAATTCTCCCGCAAAAAGAATTGCAGCAAAGAGTGCGAAATTCTTTATCCATTGCCTGGGACGAAGTAGTCTAAAGACCTCGAAAGCAAATCTAATCATCTGGATCCTCTATTGTTAATTGTAGGAACAATATTATTCCACTTACAACTATTGCAACCATAACAATAGCAAACAATTTGCCCTTACTAGATAGAACTAGGGCAAGCGACCCTAATATAGCAGAAATTAACCAATAAAACAATGCTATTTTTCTGTGTCCATAACCCCTTTTCAATAAGAGATGATGCAAGTGTTTTTTATCGTGCCAGAAGGGAGATTTTCCGGAAAGAACTCTTCTGGTTATGGTAAAAATTCCATCTACGATTGGAACACCCATTACCAAAATTGCCGTTGCAAGTTTTGTACTTGCTAAAATAGAAACAACGCTTAATAAAAGATATATAGAGGTTGCTCCATATCCGGGAAAAATCTTAGCGGGATAAAAATTAAAAAGTAAGAAACCAATTGCTGCACCTGCGATCATAAAAGACAGCTTTGCACTTATTAAGCTATAATGATCAATTACGGGGAAACGTAAACTTAAAATGCCGATTACAATGGCAGAAATTGCAATGATTCCGGGCATTTGTCCGTCTACGCCTTTGCTCCAATTTAGCATATTCATAATCCAGACGATCCAAAGTATGGCAATCGCATAAGAAAAGAAGAAAGGAACTCCGACCGGAAGAAAAGACAATTTTAATGCATTTAAATAAAGAATTCCTCCGAAAGGATTTGTAATAAAAGGAATATTTGCGCCGGCGTAAACAACAATAGAAGCAGAAATAATATTTATTAAAAATCTAAAGTACGGTGAAATATCATACTTATCATCTAAAACACCGATAGTTAGAGAAATAAGTCCGGCGATAAATAAAGCAACGGTTATTTTTTCTACAGGTAAAAAAATAATCCCCGTTATTGCAATACCTAGAAAAAAAGGAATTCCACCACTTCTTGGAATTGGTCTAGTATGAAGTGTAGCGGGATGATGACGTTTTTTTGGATCATCGATAAGACCTGCTTTTTTAATAAAAATTAAAGAAATTGGAGTAGCAATTACGGTCAATATAAAGGCAATAAAAAATGGCAAAATTATAGTTGTGGAGAAATTAAACATTTTATAAAACAGCCTGAACAGTTCTAATTACAAAAAGAAAAGTAAGCACGGATATTAAAAGACTTGTAACCGCCAGTATTCTGGAAAGCAAGGGGGCTTTTTTATAAACCAAAGAGGAAAAAATTAAATTTATTGTTAAAATTAAAAAAGCTATAATTGGAGGAATAAAAATTCCTGTTGTATTCACAAGTCTTTGCTCTCCCCAAGGCAGTTGATTAAAAAGGGGAAGAAGTGGTGGCAAGCTGTAAAAATAAAAAACAGCATATATAAACGATAATAAAATAATTATAAAGCAAGCAGAAAAACCCTTTTGTGTTATATTATCAGACACTATGTCTTTAAAAAATCTTTTCATAGATAGAGACGTCGTAAAGTATAATACTCTGCTTAAAGTCCGAAAGTAAAAAAGGATATGCTTTTACATTTGGCATTAAAATAATAAATTTAGGCTTATTTTTCGCAAGCCCTCCGGCTGTATCATCCATGCCATCTTTATAGTTAGAGATATGATATGCAGCAGCATATCTTCCGGGTGGTAATTTTTCTAATAATTTATAAACTTGAGCGTTATTACCCCAAATAAAAACATTGTCATTTTCTTTTAATCTTGGTCTAAGATAATCTGCAATCTGATAATCTATTGGGGTTCTTCTATCAAAGAATCCCTGATATGCGCTTAAGCTCTTTTTTCCATCAGCAAAATTTAGAAAGTTTTCATAGTAAGGTACGACTTTATTAAAAAGATAAAAATTATTAAATACAAGGTAGGCAATTAGCAAAAGAAGAACAGTAGAAGAATTCCGCCATTTTTTATTAGTAAAAATAAATCCGATCAAAAGAGAAAAACTTGGTAGTAAAACTAAAAGATAATGTGTATAAGGTCGTTGAGAGAAGAAAGCATTAAATAAAGAAAATCCAAGCCAAAGAAAAATAAATACCCCCTCCAGTTCTAAACTTTTTCTTTTTGCAAAAACAAAAAAAGAAAAAAAAGCGAGTATTAAAAGCTTTAGGATCAAAAGTCCCTGTGGAATTATAAAACGATTGCCATATCCAACATATCCAACATTAGAAAAAAGAGTTGCTTTTAAAAAGTAGGAAAATCCACCTGAAATATAAAAAAATAAAATAGTCAGAGAAATGGGAACTAAAAAGGCAAGAATAAAAAGGAAAGCTTTGTCTAAAAGACAAATAAGATATTTTTTGTTTATTAATTTGGAAAATCTAAAATTAATATCCGAAAAAAGTAAAAAAACAAAAAATGCTGCAAAATCAAAAATAGCAACGATTTTAAAAAGAAATGCAATTCCAACTAAAAGTCCTGAAACAAAAAAAACTTTATAATTTAATTTTTGACAGGCAGAAAAAATTAAATACCCGGCCAGAATTAAAGGGAAAAGCATAAAATTTTCGGCATTTGCGATATTCCCCTCAAGTAAAGGAATGGCAAGTAAAAAAGCAAAGAATCCGGTAGATGAATATACGGATAGTTTACTTTTAAAGAGTTTATTTACTAAAATAAAGAAAATAATTACCGCCAGAATTCCAAAAAAAAGGTTTGCCAATCTAACCATGAACTGATCGGAACTAAAAAAGCTGTAAAGAAGATAAAGAAGAGGAGGTTTATTGTCGAAAATATCTCTATATAAAAGTCTGCCGTGATTTATGCCAATGCCAAGTGTTTGATAAATGCCTTCGTCTCCATACCAATATGGTTCAAAAAGAGATGGGAGACGAAATACAAAAAAGATAAACGAAACAAAAATTAAAAACCATGTCCCAAATTTTTTTTCAAGTTTTTTTAATACTCTCATATTTTTTCTGTTACCTTATATTCTAACCTTTTTCCAAGCATAAGTTTAGTATGGGAAATTATTGCAGGTAGTGTGGAGAGAAAAAATCCGGCAATGGGTAAAAGCATAAATTCAAGCGGAAATAAAAATTGTCTTGTCATAGAAGCAGAATATTTTTTTGGTCTATTTTTAAAATCTATTACAATCATAGCAAGAAGAGCAAATAAACAGAAAGTTAGAATAAATCCGGCAAGTTTGGGAAGATTGTATCCAAGAGCAGTTCTGGAAAAAATAGGATTTATAAAGGGCATTACGTTTGCAGCAATAGTAATAATAAACCAGTTAACGGGCCAAAGTAAGTGATCCAGTAGGACATGGTAAAGCATCATTGTTTTTCTGACAAAAGGGACATCAGGTACGGTCAGCCACCATTTTATAAAAACGGGATTATCCGATACTCCCCAAGACCAGCGTTCTTCTTGTTCATATTTTGTCTTTAAAGTTTTCAGGTAAGTCGAGGCAAGCGGAGAATCCATAGAAGTCTTTAAAAAAATTGGCTCCACCCAAAGTTCCCCTTTACGCATATAAAATGCTTTATAGAATACTCTATAATCTTCAGGTATTACGTCCACGTCCCAATAGCCGATTTCATGAAGCATTCTAAAAGAGAGTGAATATGTGGAATGCGCAACTAAACGGTCCTTCTGAACCAAAACAGCTATTCTCCAAAGACTACCAAAAAAAGAAATTACTCTTACAGGAGCGGGAACTTTCCAAAAGTTATTATAAAAAACTCCGGCAGATTGCCAAAATTTATTGTAAGGTTTGTCGTCTTTTAAGAATAAATAAGCTAAGTAGGCAAAATATTGTTTATCAAAAATTGAATCTGCATCAACGGAAGAAATCGTTGCATAATCAATTTCTATAACCTTTTCCTCAACTAATTTTTTGTAAGCGTATTTTCCCGCGTATGCCTCATTGGAAGATTTGCCTTTAACTTCGCCCTCGATATCCGGATGATAAGTTGCGATAACATCGCCGAATTTATCTTTAAACTCATTTATTAAAATATTTGCTTTTTCCTTAATATTTTTCTCTCGTTCTTCCATTCCCAATACTATAAAAATTTTTTCTGTTGGGAAAGTCTGCTCGGAAATTGCAGCTAGAGTTTCTCTAAGTTTATTTAAGGTTTCTCTATAATTCGGAATTACAACTACGTGTGAAATTTTATTAAAGTTTTCAAATTCAACTGCTTTTTTAAGCCAATTTATTTGTTCTGCCTCTTTTATTTTATTAGTAGCAATATAAGAGTTAATTACTAGGGAAAAGGACTTGTAAAACCAATAAACGTCATAAAAAAGAATAAAATAGGCAACAGTGTAGGGAATAAGAAGTGATCCCCAGACAGGGAAAAGGATAAGTGTCCACGACAAAAATCCCGGAATTATTTCTAAAACTCTGGTTGTTTTTACGGGATAACGAGAAAAAATTTTTTGAAAAAAACTGGTCATTGTATAAAATAAAGTATGAGCGTTTTCTGATGATTTTTCAATAAGCTTATGTCTAAAAGACTACCTTTATAGCTTGATTTATTGACATAAAGATCTTAGACTATACCAATCTTAAAATCAATATTTAGTAAGGGGCTATGAATAAAGGAAAATCAGGCAAAAAATACTCGTTACGGGATCTGCAGGCTTTATAGGCGGATATGTTGTAGAAGAATTACTTAAGAGGGGAAATACGGTTATTGGTATAGATAATTTTTCCAAATATGGGTTAATCGAAAAGAGCTATGATAAAAATCCTCGTTATTCCCTTGTAAAGGGAGACATAAAAAATACAAAATTATTAAAAGAGCTCTTAAAAGATTGCGATCATCTAATTGCGGGTGCGGCAAAAATCGGTGGAATTAGTTATTTTCATGAATTTGCTTATGATCTTATTGCAGAAAACGAGCGTATTATTGCTTCTACTTTTGACGTCGCAATTGATGCATTTTTAAATAAAAAATTGAAAAAAATAACCGTAATTTCTTCGAGTATGGTTTATGAATTGACGGATAAATTCCCGACAAAAGAAGATGAGGTCTCCAAAATACCTCCACCCTTGTCGACATATGGATTCCAAAAATTTGCCTGTGAATATTTTGCTAAGGGTGCTTGGGAACAATATAAGTTACCCTATACGATTGTTCGTCCATTCAATTGTGTTGGAATAGGAGAAGAGCGCGCAAAGGTTGGGAAGGAAGTAAAAACGTCTTGCGAAATCCTCATAATATACGATTTAGATAATGATCCAACCGTAATAATTGCTACAAATTACATTAAAAACAATAAATTAAAAAACATTTTCCTAATTAAAAATAATTCAAGAAATGGTAGAGGAGTAATGAATGCCATTAGAACAGGTTTTAAAAAATCAAAAGGAGAAGTAATTGTGGTTTTAATGGCAGACTTATCGGATGATATTACGCAAATTGACCAAATGTATAAATTATCACAAGAAGGATTTGATGTAATATGTGCTTCTCGTTACATGCCAAAGGGAAGAAAAATTGGAGGACCTCGTTTAAAAACTTTTTTGTCAAAAACGGCAGGATTTACACTTCATTATATATTTAAAATTTCTACTCTTGATCCAACGAACGCTTATAAGATGTATAAAAAAGAAATTTTTAAAAATATAAAAATTGAAAGTACCAGCGGTTTTGAGTATTCACTCGAGATATTGTTGAAGGCACATAAATTAGGATATAAAATTACTGAAATTCCAACAGTCTGGAGAGATCGTGAAGAGGGTAAGTCAAATTTTAAATTACTTAAATGGCTTCCTAATTATATTAAATGGTATCTTAGTGTTTTTAAGAAAGCCTAAACAGATTTGTAGCATTTTTGCTTGTTTTTTCTGCTACTTCTTTTTTCGTAAGATTTTTAACTTCGGCAATAAATTCCACAACAAACTTTACAAAAGAAGGCTCGTTTCTTTCTCCACGGTGGGGAATTGGAGTTAGATATGGCGAATCTGTTTCGGAAATTATTTTATCTATCGGAGCATATTTTATTAGATCAAAAAGAGCAGTTGTTTCTCCTTTGGCAATTCCGGGATAGGTTATATTTCCATCAAAACCAACATAAAAACCAAGGTTTAAGACTTTTTTTAAAAACTCAACGTCTCCGGAAAAACAGTGAAAAAGTCCGGGAAGATTTTTTAAGAGAGGTTTATTTTCATTTAAAACTTTCAAAATATCTTCTCCAGCCTGACGGTTATGAATCATTAAAGGAAGATCTAATCTATGTGCAATTTTTATTTGTTTTGCAAAAAGTTTTCTTTGTAAATTTTTGTTGGTAATGCCATTTGACTCGTAACGGAAATAGTCAATTCCTGTTTCTCCGATTGCAACAACTTTTGGATGTTTTGCCAATTTTTCAAATTCAACTTCCCAGTTGAGTTCTAATTTATCTGCATGATGAGGATGAATTCCGACTGTTGCATAAAGCCCAGGATATTTTTCGGCAAGCTCAATTGCGGTTTTACTAGAGTCGAGAGCGGTACCAACATTAATAATATTTATATCTTTATCTTTTGCTCTTCCTATAACTTCCTCAACATCACTTACAAAGGTCTGAAAATTTAAATGACAATGTGCATCTATCATAAACTTATTTAATTCTTGGAAATAAAGGAGGTTGGGAAGTAATTTTTCCATCATATTGATTTAGTATTTTTTTAGCAGTTTCAGGGAGAAATGGTTTTAGATTAACAACTGCTTCTACAATTCCCTTTGAGTAGTTAATTAATTTTTCTTTAAGTATTTTTTCGTCTAAAATTTTCCAAGGTTCTTCCTGATTTAATTTTTTATCTATTTCACTTATTTTTCTCCAAATGATTTTTAAAGCTTCATGAAGTTGAAAATCTTCGATTGCTTTTTCTACTTTAGGATCTAATTTTTTCTCCCCATTTTCCATCTCCAATCCTACTTTTTCCGCAAGCTTTGCAACTCTTGAGCATAAATTTCCCAAGCCATTTGCCAAGTCGGAGTTGTAAGCTTGGATTAATTTTTTTTCGGAAATATCACCATCTTCGGTTAAAACAGTGTATCTTAAAAGATAATAACGGACTGCATCGGCGCCGTATTTTTCTATCCAATCGGTTGGTTTAATAACATTACCTAAAGATTTGCTAATTTTTTGCCCGTTAATATTTAAAAATCCGTTAATAATAATTGTTTTTGGAAGATCAATTCCGGAGGATTTTAACATTGCTGTCCATAAAAGAGAGTGCCAACGCAAGTTATCCTTGCCTAAAATGTGGATATCTGCCGGCCAGAATTTTTCAAATAATTTTTTATTTTCCAAGTATCCAATACCCGAAATATAGTTTATTAAAGCGTCAAACCAAACATAAATAACTTGCTCAGGGTGCTCCGGAACAGGAATACCCCATTTAAAATGCTTGCGGGAGATTGGAATGTCTTTAATGTTTTTGGCAAACTCCAGCATTTCGTTGGCACGGTGTTTGGGAAAAATAAAATTAGGATTATCTTTAATATAGTTAATTAAAAAATCTTTATATTTACTCCAGCGGAAAAAGTAATTTTCTTCGGTAACTTTTTGTATTTTTAGATTCGGATGAAATGGGCACTGACCGTTTATTAAATCATCTTCGGTATAATATGCTTCGCACCCCCCGCAATAAAGCCCGCTATATTCTCCCAGATAAATATCCCCTGACGTATCTACTTTTTTCCAAATTTTTTGGGCAACTTTCATATGATCAGGATCGGTTGTTCTAATAAAACGGTTGTAAGAAATATTTAAACTATCTTGTTGCCTCTGATCTGAATCCGAAATCTTTTTTACCAATTCAGTTGGAGTAATGCCTGCGCTTTTGGCTGCCTTTTCGGTTTTTTGCCCATATTCATCGGTTCCGGTTAGAAAAAAAACGTTTTCATCTCCAATTTTTAACCGATAATAACGAGCTAAGCTGTCAGCTGCAATTTTTTGGAAAGCATGCCCTATGTGAATAGTGTCGTTAACGTAATCAATAGCAGTTGTTATATAAAATTTTTTCATAGCCTAATTTTAACAGAAAGGGAGGGATGAAACAACGAAGCCGGATATCTTAACAACAACTTTTTTCTACTATTATTTATAATAACTTCACTATTAGTTCAATGATTCAAATCATTGAACTAAAGAGAATTCTTTTTAAATTTTTTTTTAAAAAGTTCTTTCCCTTGTTTTTGTTTCTTTTTAAACGCAATGCTGTCGTGTATTTTTGGCGGAGTTATCTGTAATACAATTTCCTCAATGTCGTCAATTAATGTCTGCTTTTTCTGGTTATTTAAAATTTTTTCTACAGCTTTTCTATAACCACTTCTTCCATTTTTGAGCCAGTAAGAAACAGTCATAATTGTGGGACGAGAAACTTTTAGGGAGCTATCAATTTGGCTATAAGTATAGCCCTTTGATAATAGAACCGCGATTGCAAGTCTTTTAACAAGCATCACTTTTTCAGTAGGAGAAAGAAGATCCTCTATAAGATTTTTTACCTCGTCAGGGTTACTGGTTTGTGCCAGTGTTTTTATAAAAACTTCAAAGATGTGACCCTCTAAGTGTTTGTTGATAATCCGCTTTGAAATTTTTGCCATTATAGTTTAATAGTTTGAATCATTGAATCGATATTTGTCAATAATTTATTTTTATTAATTAATTATTTACTTTTGGTAAAGAGAAGCTCTAAAACTACGAAGATTGTGATAAGAAGAATTATGAAAATCGGTTGTCCAAGTTTGTAAAAATTCAATAATAAAAATCCAGCCACGAAAAGAGCTGTAAAAAAACCCCGCCTTAAATTTTTAAGAAAATAGGCAACAAAACAAGTTACAAATAAAAAAAGAGAAACAAAAAGAATGTAAAAAATTGAAAATTTGTAATTTAAAATGGAAAATGATAACGTAGGAGGGTAATTAACAATAATATAAGTAGTTATCCCCAAAAAGATAAGACTAATTAGAAAAGGTATAATTTTTCTTTTTTTCCGCATAAAATTAGTCTAACATGATTATTGAAAGTTTACTTCCTGATAATTATTTTTATTGAATTCTCTTTCGCCAGAGGCGTGTATGTAAAATTCTCATCGTAGATCAAAATTTACTTCTTGACAAGAATTGGCAGTCGTGTTATTATACTGCTAATGACGCACCGCGGGGTGTATTATTCATCTTTACAAGAATATGCACGATTTAACACAAAGACAAGTAGAAATTTTAAGAAATCTTATTGAGGAATACATTAATACTGCGGAAGCTGTTGGCTCGGAAACCTTGGAAAAAAAGCACAATCTTTCCGCATCTCCTGCAACAATCCGAAACGAGATGGTTAAGCTAGCAGAACTTGGTTATCTTAAACAACAGCATACTTCTGCAGGACGGGTTCCAACTTCACAGGCAATGAAATTTTATGTAAAACAGCTTATGAAAGAAAAAGAATTGTCCGTAGCAGAAGAAGTTGGGCTGAAGGAGAATGTTTGGGACGTAAGAGATAAGGAACAGATATTTTTGAAGCAGCTTACAAAAAATTTGGCTGATAAAACAAAATCTTTAGCAATTACCACAACAGATGACGGTAATGTTTTTTGTGCAGGATATGCTAATATATTTGATGTTCCGGAATTTTTTGATATAGATGTTACTAAAAGTCTTTTTTCCGTAATCGATGAGTTTGAATATATAAAAGATATTTTTTCTCACGTTTTAGACGATGAAGAAATTCATGTCTTGATCGGTGAAGAATTGGGTCCGAGACTTCAAGGTCCATATGGATTTGTCTTTACAAGATATCAGACCCCAATGAGACTCTCGGGAGAAATCGGAGTTGTTGGTCCAACCAGGCTTGATTATACGAATGTAGTACCTACCGTTAGATATTTTGGAGGTTTAATAGAGGAAATAGCAAAAGGGTGGTAACAAGAAATAAAAATTTAAAGTTAAAAGTTTAAAATGAAAAAAAAGAATGAAGAAAAAAAGGAGAATAAAGACCAGGGGCTAATTAAAAAAAACGAAGAGCTTGAACACCAGGTTAAACGCACATTGGCAGATTATCAAAATTTAGAAAAAAGAGTTGCGGAAGATAAAATAGAGTGGGTAAAATTAGCAAATAGGCAATTACTCTTACGCATTCTTCCGGCTCTTGATTCTCTAATTTTGGCAGAGAAGCACACTAAAGACGAAGGGGTAATACTAAGCATAAAAACATTTTTAGACGCATTTGGGCAGGAAGGAATTAAAAAAATAGAAACTGTGGGAAAAGATTTTGATCCGAATACAATGGAATGTGTGCATGTGGCAGAGGTAGATCCTTCGGCAGGTTCAGGACAAGGACAAGGAGAAGGAAAAGTGGTAGAAGAGATAAAAGCAGGATACACTTTATATGATAGAATATTAAGACCGGCACAAGTTATTGTTGGAAAGCAACAATAACAATTTAAAATTCAGAATTTAAAATTCAAAATTACAAAAAAGGATATTGAAAATTAATTAAAAAAATATTAAAATTTTAGGAGAAATATGGGAAAAATAATTGGAATAGATTTAGGAACAACAAATTCCTGTGTAGCAGTGATGGAAGGCGGAAGTCCAAAAGTAATCCATTCGGCGGAAGGCAGAAATACAATCCCTTCGGTTGTGGATCCGATTTCGCACGTCGTGGGTGACGTGGCAAAAAGACAAATGGTCTTAAAACCAAAAACCACAATTTTCTCAATAAAGAGATTGATGGGCAAAAAGTTTAAAGATGAATCTGTTCAATTCGATGCAAAATGGCTTCCCTACACAATTAAATCAGGACGGGACGGGATGGCCGATGTCGAAGTAGAAGGAAGAATGTTTACTCCTCAAGAAGTATCGGCAATAATTTTGCAAAAAATTAAAGCAGATACAGAGGCTTATTTGGGGGGAAAAGTAACCCAGGCTGTAATTACGGTTCCTGCATATTTTGACGATTCTCAGCGTCAGGCAACAAAACAGGCTGGGGAGATTGCAGGACTTGAGGTTCTTCGTATAATTAACGAACCAACAGCAGCGGCTTTGGCCTATGGATTAGACAAAAAAAATGCCCACACGATTGCGGTTTATGATCTTGGTGGTGGAACGTTTGATATCTCCATACTTGAGTTAGGAGACGGAGTTTACGAGGTAAAATCAACAAACGGAGATACTCATTTGGGAGGAGATGATTTTGACAAGGTAATTATTGATTACATCGCGGATCAATTCCAAAAAGAAAATGGTGTAGATTTAAGAAAAGATTCGCAGGCTTTACAAAGATTAAGAGAATCTGCGGAGAAGGCAAAAATCGAACTTTCAAGTTCGCAGGAAGCGCAAATTAACCAACCATTTATAACTCAAGGTAAAGATGGTCCTCTCCATTTAACAATGAGCTTAAGCAGAGCCAAGTTAGAGCAAATAGTGGAGCCTTTAGTAGAAAAAACCTTAAAGCCGGTAGAGGTTGCTTTAAAAGATGCAAAGGTTAGTAAATCCAATATAGATGAAGTTATCTTGGTTGGTGGAATGACCAGGATGCCAAAGGTAATTGGATCAGTTACAAAATTCTTTGGCAAAGAGCCTAATAAATCGGTTAATCCGGACGAAGTAGTTGCAGTGGGAGCAGCAATTCAAGGCGGCGTTTTAGGGGGAGAAGTTAAAGATGTTTTATTATTAGATGTAACTCCACTTACTTTAGGAATAGAAACACTCGGAAGCGTTTCGACCCCGCTTATTACCAAAAATACGACGATTCCAACTTCTAAGTCTCAAGTTTTTTCAACAGCGGCAGATAATCAAACCCAGGTAGAAATTAATGTCTTGCAAGGAGAAAGACCAATGGCTGCAGACAATAAATCACTCGGAAGATTTATCTTAGACGGAATTCCTTCGGCTCCAAGAGGAGTACCACAGGTAGAAGTTTCATTTGATATAGATGCAAGCGGAATATTAAATGTTAAGGCAGCAGACAAAGCGACCGGAAAAGAACAAAGTATCAAAATTACCGGATCAACAGGGCTAACTAAAGAAGAGGTCGAAAAAATGACCAAAGAAGCCGAAATGCATGCTTCCGAGGATGCCAAAAAAAAGGAAAAAGTTGAATCAAAAAATGCAGCAGATTCATTAATTTTTACCGCAGAAAAAACACTTAAAGATGCAGGAGATAAGGTTAATGATAATGTAAAAAAGGAAATCGAAGAAAAAATAACTGCCCTTAAGGGAGTTTTAGACTCAGGTTCGAAGGAAGATTTAGAGACGAAAACTAAAGAGCTTTCCGAATCATTGCAAAAAGTTGGACAAGCAATGTATGCTTCGAAAGATTCAGCACAAGGTAAGCAGCCTGGAGCAACACAGGATCAGGAATCAACAACAAATGGTCAAAAAGAAGAAAAAATAGAAGAAAAAGAAGAAGATGGCAAAACTTCTGCCGACGAACCTGTAGAAGGAGAAGTAGTAAACTAAAATCAAAGATCATCCGTTCGGCAAGCTCAAGATAAAGATCAAAAATCAAGCGCGGTAAACGCGCTTTTATAATATAATAAGCAGATTATGGATAAGGATTACTATAAAATTTTAGGTGTTGGAAAAACAGCTACTCAAGATGAAATAAAACGGGCTTATCGAAAGCTTGCTGTGCAATTCCATCCGGATAAAAATAAAACCAAAGATGGTGAGCAAAGGTTCAAAGAAGTAAGTAAAGCCTACGAAGCGTTATCAGATCCGCAGAAAAGGCAGGCTTACGATCAGTTTGGTGCTGCAGCTTTTGAACAAGGTGCCGGAGGTGGTCAGGGACCTTTTGGTGGAGGTAATCCTTTTGGTGGGGCACAGGGTGGTCAATATGGACCATTTACCTACACTTATACATCGGGAGGCGGAAATGGTGAAGGAGCGGATTTTGGAGGATTTTCCGACCCGTTTGAAATATTTGCTCAATTTTTCGGCGGAGGCTCTCCTTTTGGTGCACAAAGACAGAAAAGACCAACTTATTCCATAACGATAGATTTTATAGAGGCAGTTAAGGGAGTAGAAAAACAGGTTAGAATTGAAGGGAAAACTCAAAAAATAAAAATTCCTGCCGGAGTTGATGATGGATCCAGAATTAGATTTGGGAATTATGATGTTGTTGTTGACGTAAGACCGAGTGCTAAATTCCAAAGGCAGGGACAAGATATTGTTTCGGAAAAAGAAATTTCTTTTTCCCAAGCAGTCCTAGGTGACGTTATAGAAGTAGAAACAATAGACGGTTTGGTAAAGTTAAGGATTCCTACAGGAACTCAGCCTGAAACAGTTTTTAGATTGGCGCAAAAGGGTGTGCCTAATCCAAGAGGATCAGGAAAAGGAAGTCATTACGTGCGAATCAAGATTAGCATTCCTAAAAACCTTACTCATCAACAAAAAGAACTTCTTAAAGAATTCGATAAAGAAGGCAGCTCCAAAAAAAGCTGGTTTTAACACCCCTATTTTCCGAAGTCCGATTTTTGCCTCAATTTGAAAACCGTTGTTATAGTTTGATATAATCCACAAATTATGCCAGAAACTGAGAGATCTATTTTAATTCCCAAAGGAGAAATTAAGGAAGTTCCTAATGCCTTTGGTTACCCAATAGAAGTTTGGAACTGCACAATTGAGAAGAAACGCGGTGAATCTAAAGATTGTGACGGTGTATTTTTAGCAGCCGAATTAATGCTTGGTCAAGCGGCTGTAGTTGTTGAATTTGTAAATAAAGACGATCCAGGTGAACCTATTCGAGAGGGTGAGAAAACATTTTACAAACGACCCAGCTTATTACTTGGTTTTAATGATCGCGGGGGAGGTTCAGAAAGCGATTACAAAATTTTATTGAATTGCTTTGACGAAGAAAACCCAGGGACTTATGTTTTATTTTCCCCACCAAATGAGGAAGGTCTTCCTTCAAATCTTACTTTTCATCTGGCCGACTTTACTTTCCTTACTTTTGAATCTTCGAACACAAGGGATGATATTCCAAATTCATTAAAAACTTATGAGGTAGCAACACAAATGGATCGAAGTTTTTTCGAATACTACCTCGTAGGTAATGAGGACACACCCCATCGTTTTCTAGAGGTTTTTAAAACGGCTGGTTTTAATTTTGTCCCAGAACCATTTGGCGACGACGAACTAGGACCCCTTTACCGCCATGAATTTTTGGCAAACCAAACAAAAATCTACCCCGGAGTGCAAAGGTGACCCGAGAGACAATTTATTAGACAGGTTGATAAATTAAGAGCGTTTGAAAAACAACCTTAGAAGGTAATCTGCTTAAAGAGCTCGAAGGAAAGAAAGTAAAACATGGTTGGTTCTAAAATCCCAATTCTCTAACCAAATTATCTACTTTTTCCTTTATTTCCTCAAAAGTTTTTTCGCTTAATTTAATTCTTTCAATGTCATCTTCTAAAGAAACATATTCGTCACCAAAACCATAATCTCCGAAATCCTTTACGTTAAATATCTTAAAATTTTTCTTTCTGAACCCGAGTTTTTCCTTGCAATATTTATGGTGCATTTGTTGCATAAAAACAACTAGATCAGCTTTGTCTAATAATTCTTTAGTTGTTTCATGCCAAACATGGCTTTCAAAGTCAGTCAATTTGTTGTTTTGGATAATTCTTTGCGCTTCCCAGGTTATTATGCCGCTTATGTTTTGTTTGGCTTCAATTCCGGAAGAAGTTGCTTTAAGGTTTGGGATTTGTCTCAAGTTTAAGTATGTTCCGGCAAGTCTGCTTCTATAAGTATTTCCTTTGCAAACAAAATGAATAAGCATGAATAAATTATATCAGTTCTGAGAATGATACAAAAAAGCTGGTTTTAAAATCTCCGATATGCTACGATCAATTTATGGCATTAACATGTTTACCTTCGGAAACTTCTACAGATCTGGGATGTATCCCTAATGATCCTGTTGGTTTTGTAGCAAAATTTTATGCTATTGGTTTAGGATTAATTGGAGGAGTATCTCTTCTCTATATTATTTATGGGGGATATCTTATACTTGTTTCTCAAGGTAATCCGCAAAAAATTAACGATGGCAAGAGTTATATTTTATACGCTATAATAGGATTGTTACTAGCGATTTTTGGCTATGTTTTTATACAAGTAATTGCTATTGACATATTACATATTCCCGGGTTTAAATAAGTAGAGAAAGTTATGAAGAAAATTCTGCTCGTTTTGCTTCTTTTTTTAACAGCTCTTAAGCTATTTTTTGTTTCTCCTGTTTTTGCTGCAACTACTACGACTTTACCTCCTGCGGAAGACACCTGGGTAAGTGATTCCGATGTTACTTTTGTGGGAAAAGTAGGAGCCAGATCCGGTCAATTTTTAGACTGGACAATTAGTAACTATAGTTGGTCTTATGTATCCCCCGGTGCTCAAAATCCGTTGGCTGATTTCTGGTCACAAATTAGGAATATAGTTTATGCTTTTTTTGCCATATTTATCCTTATAACAGCCTTTATTATGATCATATCCCGGGGTAGAAACATTACCGTAATGCGTTTTGTTCCCAGATTTGTTTTAATAATTCTTTTGGTTACATTTTCTTTTGCACTTATTCAATTCATCTACCAAATAATAGACGTAATTCAAGGATTTTTCTTAAAAAATCCCGATGGAGCCGGATTTATCTCCCAAAAAAACCTTTTAAGTATTAGTTTTAAATATCAAGATTTTTTGGGTTACCGCAAATATGGTGTTGCTTTTGACGAATCGGCTTTTATTTCTATTCTTTTGGTTAAGCTTACTGCAGCAACCTATTATGTAATGTCGGGCGTTCTTTTAATTAGGAAAATAATTTTGTGGTTTTTTATAATTATTTCTCCAATCTTTCCATTGCTTCTTTTATATGCACCTATTAGAAATACCGGTAAGATTTGGGTTGGAGAATTTTTCCGTTGGCTCTTATATGGTCCGCTTTTTGCAATATTTTTAGCAGGATTGGTAGGAATTTGGAGATCCAGCGCAAACATACCGCTTAATTTTGCAAAAAACAGTGATGTTATTTATCCAACTGCAATTAATATTTTATTAGGGGGTCCGCAACAGACTTTATCTTTAACAAACAGTGTAAATAATAAAGATACTTTTGCGCTTTACATAGTAGCGCTTTTAATGCTTTGGGTTGTAATAATTTTGCCGTTTTTACTGCTTCAGATTTTTCTTGATTACTTAAAAACATTTTCTCTTAATGAAAATTCCACAGTTAGACAACTTTTGGAAAGAGGATCATCATTTATCTCTAAGCCTCCGCCGTCTTCTCCTCCGGGAACACCTCCTTCGTCACATCAGCCTTCGGGCATGGCAAGAGCAATTCCGTTTAGTTCTAAAATATCTATCCCCGAAATTAAAACACAAAGTATTAATGCCAATGTGGCAAATTTAAGGTCAATGCAATCGGATGTTATGAGACTTACCAATATTAGTCTACCAACAATGAGAGATATTGCTAAGTTTGAAACAGCCTCAATAAGCACAAACATGGATAAAAGGGCAGAGCTTGCAAAATACCATGAAACACTGGAAAGAATTGCGGATCCAAAGAAAATTAGTTCATCTATAGAAAGACAAAAGTTTACTTCCATAAAAGATAAGTTAGTTCAAGAGGGTCAAAAAGGCAATAATTTTGCCAACTCGGTGCTTACGGCTGCAAATGCGATAAATAAACCGGAGGAGGTTGTTCAAGCCCAGAAAGAGACCTTTAGGCTCAATACTGCCTTACAAAAATTGGCAAATCCAAACAGCGCAAATATTCAGGAAAGACAAAAACTGCTTACGGTAAAAGACCAACTGAAAAAGGCTCAGGAGGCAGGAGATCCTTTAGCGATATCGGTGCTTAACGCAATGCAAAGGGAAAATGTAGATGAGTCACTTAAGGAAAAATTAAAAGAGGCAAAAGATAAAGGTAATTCTGTTGCATCGATGGTTCTTGAAGAGGCAGGGCTAACAGACATTTCCAATCTTTCCGCCGGACCATTCCCTGTTGTAAACAGAGTTCAGCAGGTTAGCCTTGATGATTACGAATCTGTTAGAAAAATGTGGGAGGAAAATTATCAACATCTTGAACCTCCGAAACAACAAGATAGAAATGAATGGATTAATAATGATGTTAATAAAATTACAGAAGCTATTAATTTGCTCGTTTCTACCGATCCTCAAAATGTTAAGAAGGGTATGGAATCAGTTGGAAATATTTTGCCCTTCCTCTTAATTGGCGGTTTTTCTCAAACCGAAGTTATTGCTTATCTTAAAGCAAAACTTGAAGCGGCAAAATCAATTGTCGGGAAACTAAAGCAAAATCAGGAAGAAGAAGACACAATGCTTGGTGTACGAGAAAAAGAAGAAAAAGCAAAAGAAATGACGGAAAAGGCAGAGATTTCCGAAGGACCGGAAAAGGATCTTTCGTAGATTAAATAATAGTGTTACAATAAATTTATGAACAAATTTATAGTTCTTGTCTTGGGTTTTGTAATAATTGCGGGAATTGGACTGGCAGGTTTATTTTCGCTTAGTCCAAATAAGAATCAAGATTTTGTTCCTATTTCTGCTAGCGCTTCTTGTGTTGATTTTGATCCTCCGGATACTACAATTACAGTTTCTTATGGAGGATTTACCTACGGTTTAATTAAAAAACAGATTTCAATTTCCAAATCTAAAATAAATGAAATGAAACAGGTTGATACTGCTCAAAACCTCTGGATTATGACTTCGGGAAACTGGTACGGCCAGCAAATTACAGATGTTGTTTATAAGGCAATTATAACACCGGATTCTGCTCCGGCCGGTAACACAGATAGCTGGTTTGATGTATATTTTAAGAGCGGAACAGCACTTCCTGATTATATTAAAAACTGCAAAGCTTCCGGAGGAACAGTAACTGTAATTCAGGACACAGCTACATTTCCACCGTACGGTTTTAATAAAACAGAAATATCCGGAGTCGGAGCAAATGATCCGTCGGTAGGAATTGCATATATTCATGACGGAAATAATCCTCCGGCAAGTTCCATTCAGTCACTGGAAGTTTCCCAGATAGGAACCTTATTTGTTAAATCAAGAAATAGATCATATCAATTATTACTGCATCTTGGCACGATCTATTTAATAGATGGACAAGATGCTTATGAATATATGGCTACAAATGTACCGATTCCTCCTATTCCGGTCGGTGATAAATCATTGCAGCTTAAAAAAGTACAGTTTGTTACGACAAGTAATGTCTCATGGTGGACTCCTTCTTGTAAACCTGCGATTTATTTATATCCGGAAGAAACTCAACCGGTTAACGTAAAAGTAAATACAGTGGGAAGATTAACTTTAACAATTCCGGATTATCCGCAAGACGGATGGACGGTAATCGCAAATAAAGGCGGTTTAATTAATTCAAACAATAATTTTTATCCATACCTGTATTATGAGTCTGAAATTCCGGATCAATTAGTAAAAAAGCCGGAAAAAGGATTTGTTGTTAAACAATCAGAACTCTCTTTATTATTCGATGATTTGCTTCCAAGGTTAGGATTAAACCAAAAGGAAAGTGTGGAATTTAAAGATTATTGGGAAAAGGTTTTACCATCTTCTCCGTACTATTTTGTAGGAGTTATGGATAAAGAAAGTATCGATTCTATAGAACCGGTTTTATTTAATCCTGTTCCGGATACCTTCATTAGAGTTAGAATTTATTTTGAAGCTTTAAATAAAAAAATATCAATATCGAATCCTCTAATCGTTACTCCGAAGAGAGTAGGCTTTACGGCTGTGGAATGGGGAGGAATGGTAAAAATGGACCTGCGACATCCGTTTACGTGCTCACAATAATAATATGTTGGGAAATTTATTTAATTTAAAACATTTAACCACAGACAGTGATGATGAACATAAAGATGTTCAGCAGGCAAATCCTGCCCAGCCTGCTCAAGAACCGCCGCCGCCATTTCCGCCGCCACAGGTAGCAGCGTCAGATAATTTAGTTGGTTCTTCTATGCAGCCAAACCAAAGACAGGATTTGTCGGTTATGTCACATCTTGACAGTAGGACTTCACAAGCACTAAATCAGGCTCAGCAAGAGGCAAAAAAAATAAAGCAGGCGCTAATAGAGCCGGAACAACTCTTAATAGGTCTTGCATTTGATTCGGACATCTTTCAGCTTTTAGCAAAATTTTCAGTTGATGTCGCAAAATTATCCCAAGAACTTCAAAGCAAAGAACAAACAGGAACTTTTGAGGGGCAACCAACGCTTTCGGAGAATTCAAAACGTCTTTTCGAAGAAGCCTACTCCACAGTTAAATCAAGAGGAGTTGAGTTTATTTCCCCCGAAGATTTATTAGTTACAATTTTTTCCCAAAATATCGCTGCTTCGGACTTTTTAAAAGCTAAGGGACTAGATAAGGAAAAGGTAGAAAAACAATTATCTAAATCCTCAACTTTTGTTTACGGAAAAAAATCAACCCTTGAACAATTTGGCATTGACCTTACGGAGCAGGCAAAAAATGGTGAATTAGATCCCATAACGGGAAGAGACCGGGAGGTTGAGCGGCTTACCCATATTCTTTTAAGAAGAACTAAAAATAACCCAATTATTATCGGCGAAGCAGGTGTTGGTAAAACGGCAATTGTCGAGGGACTTGCTCAAAATATTATTACCGGAAAAGCTCCAAAGGATTTAGCGGATAAAAAAATAATCCAACTTGATCTTTCGTCGTTAATTGCAGGGGCTTCTCATAGAGGGGAATTCGAAGAAAGATTAAGATCTGTTATAAAAGAAACCCAAGCAGCCGGAAATATAATTTTATTTATTGATGAAATACATTCAATAATCGGTGCCGGAGACACCGAGGGGGCACTTGATGCCTCAAATATTATAAAACCCTTCTTGGCGCGTGGGCAGTTACAAATTATTGGCACAACTACAACAGCTGAATTCCGTAAATATTTTGAAAAAGACAAAGCATTTGAGAGAAGATTTCAGCCCGTTATCGCAGATGAGCCAAGCGAAGAAGCAGCGATAGAAATGCTAAAAGTTTTAGCGCCAAAATACGAAAGTTTCCATAAAGTTGTTGTAACACCTGAGGCAATTGAAGCATCAGTTAAGCTCTCTAAGAGATACATCGGGGAACGTTACCTTCCGGACAAGGCAGTAGATCTTCTAGATGAAGCTTCGGCACAAGTTAGATTAGAGTTAAATGAAGGTAAAAAAGAAAGTAACCAAATAAAAGAGGAAGATATAGAAAAAATTGTCAGTAGTTGGACAGGAATTCCGATTACGAAATTAACCGAAAACGAGAGCGAAAAATTACTTCATTTGGAAGACACAATTCATAAGAGATTAATAAATCAGGAAAATGCCGTAACCTTAGTCGCAGAAGCTGTAAGAAGAGGAAGAATTGGACTTTCAAGTGTAAACCGGCCAATTTCCTCGTTTATTTTTCTCGGTCCTACAGGAGTTGGTAAAACGGAGTTGGCTAAAACTTTAGCAGAGGTTCTTTTTGGCAAAGAAGACGCCATGATCAGGCTTGATATGAGTGAATATATGGAAAAACATGAGGTAGCAAAGTTAATAGGGGCACCTCCGGGATATGTGGGGTATGAAGAAGGAGGACAATTAACAGAAGCAGTTAGAGCAAAGCCATATTCAATAGTTCTTTTGGATGAAGTAGAAAAAGCTCATCCGGATGTGTTTAACATTCTTCTTCAACTTTTGGAAGACGGAAGATTAACGGACAATAAAGGTAATACAATCTCTTTTAAAAACACGATTATTATCGCAACATCTAATATTGGAAGCGCATTAATTCAACAGCAATTACAAGATAATGTTGATGCTGCAAAGAAAGCAGAAATAAAAATTAAGGGACAAGCCAATGGGCAGCAGGGTCAGCAAAAAGAACCGGATAATACAAAGGAGAAATTTGAAGAATTAACAAAGATTTTAATGGGAGAACTTAGAAAATTCTTTAGACCGGAACTTCTTAACAGGTTTGATGGACTTGTGGTTTTTGAGCCATTAAGTGAGAAAAATATGATGGAAGTTGCAAGACTTGGAATAAATTCCACCAAAAAATTATTACTCTTGCAGGGAATTGATTTAGAAGCAAGCGAAGCAGCTTTAGCAAGACTTGCAAAAGAAGGGTATGATCCAATCTATGGAGCAAGACCTTTAAGAAGGCTTGTTCAGACTGCAATCGAGAATCCAATTGCGCTTTTAATGATTAAAAAAACCTTTATTCAAGGGGATAAAATTTTAATCGATTACGACGGACAAACGGAAGAGTTTAAATTTACCAAAGCCGTTGTCGCTCCGGCTTCTCAGGCTCAATCACAAAAAACTTCGGATCAGAGCCCATTGCCAACAAGTGGACAAGCTAGTCAGGTAGAACCTCCCGTAAATCCGGTTATTCAAGAGCAACTTCCTCCGGTTCCGCCTGTTCCTTCTGTTAATACTCCCGAGCAGGATTTAATTGCTCAGGCAAATAATCAGACACAAACAGTTAAATTTGATTCTTCTCTTCCGCCTGCCGGATTTGGACAAGCGCAAGCTACTACAGACAGTAGCCCGACTGCAAATGGCACTCTGAATGGAGCTGTTGGTTAACGTATGGATCCAGAAATACCAGTGCAAGAAGAAAAACCGCAAGGATTTATAAGTAAATTAGAAAATTACTTTAATGCTTTGTCTCAAATCAACAAAACCGGAATAATAATTATATTTATTATAATTGGAGCTTTAATGCTTTGGTTTTCTATTTCGTCGATAATTAACGGAAAACTCAGCCAATCCAGTCCAATAATAACTCCGACACCAACCGCTTCAAGATTAGTAACTCCAACCGATATGCCAATACCGACTCCTGAATTTGTCCAGAATGAGTTGATAGTTAAATACAAAATGGGAATGGGGCCGGATGAAATATCTAAGGAAAGAAAAACGGAAATAGGAAAAGTATATAAAGAGTTAGGAGTAATTTCGGAAAAAAGGGCTTTTGAAGCATCGAATTCGGCGTTTAAAAATTATTACTTGCTTAATTTAAAGACAAAATTAAAACTAGAAGAAGTAATGTTAGAGTTAAAAGCATTGCCGGAGATAGAAAATGTTGAAAAAAATTACATCAATAGAGCTAATTAATAAATTCAAAAATTTATATAAAAAGAAAAAAACATTGTCAATAATTGGCATAACTAGCTTGCTTTTCTTAATTACGTTAGGAATCTTTGCTTCTTTTTCTAAAGATACAAAAACAAAAGAAATTTCAGGGCCGTTTGTTAAAGATCAGGTGATTATTAAATATAAAGTTGATTTAAGTCAAAGTGTTGAATTTAAGCAAAAATTGACAAGTCTTGGAGTAATTTCTCAGGAAAAAGTGTATAAAACATCAACCAATCCAAGCTTATCAAAATATTACATTTTAAAATTAAAACAGGGGATAGATGTTAAAAGTGTAGTTAAGGAATTATCGAAATTTAATGAGCTTGAAAAAGCAGAGCCAAATTATATTTTTTCTGCACAAGCAGAGCCAAATGATCCAAGCTATCCCAAGGAATGGGCGCTTCAAAAAATTGACATGCCAAACGCATGGATTATCGGAACAGGAACGTCGGAAACTAAAGTTGCAGTAGTAGATACGGGGGTTGACGGAAGTCATCCGGAATTTAATGGCAGAATTTCTTTGGCGGCAGATTGTGCTTCCGGAACCTGTGTAGATTCGACGGCAACGGATAATTCGTATCACGGCACTCATGTTGCCGGCACGATTGGTGCCGCTACTAATAATGGAGTTGGAGTAGCCGGTATTAATTGGAATATTAATTTTATTGTAGCCAAGATGCTAAATTCTCAAGGAACGGGAAGTGGAACGGCATTAGTTTCGGGAATAATTTTTGCTTCCGAAAATGGAGCAAGGGTAATTAATCTAAGTTTGGGAGGAGCTCATGCATGTTCATCTATGGAGCAGGATGCAATAAATTTTGCAATAAATAATGGAACAACGGTTATTGTTGCAGCAGGAAATAGTAATATGAATGCATCAAACTTCAGTCCGGCATCATGTCAAGGGGTTTTGGTAGTTGGCGCAACCGGTCCAAATGATGAAAGGGCAGTTTACTCAAATTTTGGATCGATAGTTGATATTGCTGCTCCCGGAGGTAATAGTAATGGCGCAGCAAAAACCGCCGCTAATACAATTTTATCGACCGCTCCCGGGGGCTCTTATCAAGTACTACAGGGAACAAGCATGGCCACTCCTCATGTCGTGGGAGTTGCGGCCTTACTTTTGTCGGTTAATCCCGGCCTTTCTCCGAGTCAAGTAAAAAGTTGTCTAGTAGACAATGCAGATCCGATTTCTACCGATAAACCGATTGGCCCAAGACTAAATGCTTTTAAAACTTTAAACGCATGTTCCGGTCTTCCTCCAATTACCACTACAACTACTATTCCCAGAGAAACGACATCAACTACGATAGTGAGTGGCGGAGGAAATTCTCAAACGCCATTACTGCAAGGCACAGTCTATACGGATTTAAATACAAACAATACTCCTGACCCCGGAGAGGGGTATCAAGGAGCATCAGTTGCTATAGCAGGACCTTTTAATGGGAGTATCGCAACGGATAGTTTGGGTAAATTCTTTTTTCCGAATCTTCCGGTTGGAGATTACACAATATCTGCTGTGGCAGGATCTGTTAATTTTAATCCAAGTTCCTTGTTTTCTATGGCAACAAACATGATTAGAACAGCTGATTTTAAAATAATATCTGGTTCCGGTGGAGACTCAACTACAACTACAACTACAACTACAACTATTCCGCCGGATCCGGATGAAGAAGATACTACTACAACAACAATACCGATCTTTTATAATTGCGTTTTTGATCCAAGCTGTGCATTAAATCAAGGTCAAATTCAGTTTTGCCCGCTTAAATGCACTAAAAAATAAAATTGCCGGATTTGCAATTAAATATAAAACTTCCTAAACTTAAATTATGCTATTTTACGTAGAACTGCTGTTTATTTTTCTACGCTTCTGGTTTTTAGAAGTGCCCACTTCGGTTTTTAAGTTTTTTATCTTTTTAAATAAATCTTTTATTCAACTCGTATCATTACCTCTTTTAATAAAAACTTTTTTTAGACCTTGGAAAAACGAATACAGAGAAGGTTTGGTGGGGTTTTCGATTGTCATGGGAATTTTTATTAAACTATTTGTAATATTAACAGATATTTTTATGTTATTAGTTTTACTTTCTCTGGAAATAATCACAACGATTTTGTTTTTCTGTTTTCCGTTTGCAGTAATTTTACTGCTTTTTATTAAATGATAAATTACGCCAAAATTTTTTATTATTATAATTTGGGCTTTGCAAAATTAGTTCGCTTTTTAATATTTATTTTGCTTTTTTCAGGAACCGTAAATCAATTTTTAATTGTTCCGCAAAAATTAACAAATTTAAAATACCCATTATTTTTTCTTTGTATTTTTATAATGATAGAATTTTTCTTTAAGAAAAAAGTGCAAAATAAATTTCCAAAAATTAAGACATTAGAGAATAAAGAAAATTTATTGGAGTCTTTTACAATGGAAGCATTAACTTTATATATAAGTCCTAAAGTTAATTTTTTGGCTAAGCTTAAAAAGCATAACTCCGGCAGATTTCTCTTAAAAAAAATTGATGCGGAAGAAAAAGAAATTAGCAACCTCGATTTTGATAAAGATCAACTTAAAGATCTTGCTTTTGATTTAGCAAAAAAACTGGGGAGTAATTTTGTTACCGAAGCTGATCTTTTTGCAGCCTACTTTTTAGTTACAGAAGATAAAACAAAACTCCTTTTTAAAAAACAATTAAAAAATGAAGACTTGTTAAGTATTTTAGCTTGGACAAAGATTAGTTTTCCCAACCTTGAAAAACCTAAGCAAACGGAAATAGTTTTTTGGGGACAGGGAATGGCCGAAAACTGGGTTAACGGGTGGACGATCGAAACCGAAAAATACATGGTCGATTTAACTTCGGAGATTACAAAAAGAAATCCTTCGGTGGTTGCCAGAAACGATGAGTACAAAATGCTTATAGAATCTTTAGTAGTAAATAAAAGCACACTTATTATTGGAGATCCCGGTTCGGGCAGAGAATCCTTAATGCAGGCATTTGCTTTAGATAGTTTTTCCGGAAAACTAAAAGGAAATCTTTATCACCAAAGATTTTTTCAGCTTATGGTTGACGCATTTTTGGCAGGTGCAGAAAATCAAGGACAGCTTGAGACAAGACTTGACGGAATAATTGCAGAAGTTGCTCATGCAGGAGACGTAATAATTTTTATTAAAAATTTTGAAAATATTTTGGGAAGTTCGGCTTTCCACTTGGATATTTCCGGAGCACTTGTTCCGTATATAGAAAAAGGAATAGTTAGGATAGTTGCAACTATTACTCCGGGGGCTTTTAAACAATACGTAGAGCCGATGCACGAATTATTGTCGTCTTTGCAAACGATTAAATTAGAAGAACCGGACGAAGACAAAACAAAATTAATGCTTTTTAACAATGCTTGGCATATTGAAAAGATCAAAAATATTTTTATTAGCTACAGGGCGCTTCTTAAGGCGATAAAATTTGCAGATAAATACAATAAAGATTTGGTTTTACCGGGATCTGCGATAAGATTATTGGACGATGCCTCGACCGCAATATCTATTTCCGGAAAAAAAGAATTGGAAGAAGAGGATATTATTGCCCAAGTAGAAAGAAAAATGAGCGTTTCCGTTGGTGTGCCAAAAGAAAAAGAAAAAGAATTATTACTGCATATGGAAGAACAAATGCATAAAAGAGTTATTGGTCAGGATGAAGCTGTTTTAGCAGTTTCGGAAGCAATGAGAAGGTTAAGGTCGGGTCTTTCCGATCAGAAAAAACCGATATCATTTCTATTCTTAGGACCAACAGGAGTTGGAAAAACGGAAACGGCAAAGGCTCTGGCCGAAATTTATTACGGATCGGAAGAAACAATGATAAGGCTTGATATGAGCGAATATTCTTCGGAAGATGGGGTAAAAAGATTGCTTGGCGCAATGCCGGGCGAGGGTTCGGAAAAAGGGGAATTAACAGACAAGGTTTATGACAATCCATATTGCTTAATTCTTTTGGATGAATTCGAAAAAGCTAATTATAAAATTCACGATTTATTTTTACAGGTTTTTGACGACGGAAGATTAACGGATAATAAGGGAAAGACAGTTTCTTTTGCAAACGCAATTATTATTGCAACATCAAATGCTGCTTCGGAAATGATCCGGGAGGAGGTAAAAAAATCTCCTAATTTGGATAAAAGCTTTAAAGAGAAATTATTTGATTTTCTGCAAACAAAAGGAATTTTTAAACCTGAACTTATTAATAGGTTTGACGATACAATTGTTTTTAAGCCGTTAACTCCAGAAGAAGTAACACAGGTTACAAAGCTTTTGTTAGAAAGTTTTTCCAAAATGATGAAGGAAAAAGATATTACAATAACCTTTGATGAAAAAATAGTTTTAAAAATTGCAAGCGAAGGATTCGACCAGCAATTTGGTGCCCGTCCGCTAAAACATTATATACAAGATAATGTAGAAAACCTAATTGCAAAAAAAATTCTTTCGGGAGAAATTAAAAGAGGAGATAAAGTTGCCTTAACTGTAGACGAAGATAGTCAGCTTCTCATAAAAATTAACTAACTTGACAGTATCCTCTATAATAGTGTGACCTTTATGAAGACCTTTAAAATTCTTTTGATTTTAGTTTTAATATTTTTAATTTTTTCCAGAAATTCTATTACAAAACAACTTATCAAGAAAACGTCGCAGGGTAAGCCTACTATAATAAAGGTAGAAACAAAAACTCCAACCCCGATCTTGACAGTTACTGGAATTCAAAATAATACTACTCCAACAGAAGAAGTTAAACAAACTCAACCGACAACAGATAATGCTTGGGTGTATCCTAATTCAAAGCAAATAGGAAGTTTAGACAACACCCTTTTATTAGAGAGTAACGACGACCCTGGAAAAATAACCGATTGGTATAAACAAAAAATAGAAAGTATGGGAATGAGTGCAAAGTCGTTTGTACAAACCAAAACTAACGATAACGTTTTAAATAAATTAGTTGCAGCAAACGGGAAAGAAAAAATAGATATTGAGATTAATAAAAAAGCAGGAGAACAAGTAGTTAGGATTAAGGTTTTAGTTGTTAATCTCAATTAATCACTATTGACAAGTCAAAAAGTTGGTGCTAATATCTGCTCTCTAGCTTAAATATTGAAAAACCTGCCCCATATTGGGGCAATTTTTATGGAAGAACTGAATTTATCTACGCCTATATTAAGTAATCCGGATAACGAATCTTCAGCCGCGGAGCAAAAAGAAGAGAAAAATAACTTTGGAGAAAAACAAAAAAAAGCTTTTTGGAATTTTTTCCACAAAACAAAAAGACAAATAAAAAGCGCCGAGTTTAAACAACGGGTTGCCAGCTCAACAAATAAATTTAGAAATGGTAACTTTAGAAAATACAAAAAATATTTTTATCCTGCTTTAGGAATTGTCATCGTCATCATAACTACTTTTTATATTGGTAAATCTTTTGGTCAAGGGCAAGTCAATAATAGTAATAATAGCGCTGAGAATAGTAGGCCTCTTCCTGCAACAACACTGGCCAAACAGGAACTAAATAAAAAATTTAATTTTCCTCTAAAAAATGAAAAAGGAAAAAAGGTCGGAGAGCTAACCTATAAAATTGAAACCGCAGAGCTTCAGGATTCAATAATAGTTAAGGGACAAAGGGCAAGGGCTGTAAAGGGAAGAATATTTCTTATTCTAAATATTAAAATAATAAACGATAACTCTCAGGGGGTGCAAATAAATAGCAAAGATTACGTAAGACTTTCCGTAAATAATCAAAATGAGTGGATTGCAGCAGATATTCATAATGACCCGGTAGAAGTCCAGGCAATTTCTACTAAGTTAACAAGGTTGGGTTTTCCAATAAATGAAATAAGTAGTAGTTTGAGGTTGCAAATCGGAGAAATTGACGGCAAAAAAGAAATCATTGAATTAAAACTTAAATAATATGGTTTATTCGCAAAAGGATAAAGTTAGTTTATTAGGAGAAATAGAAAGAGCCTTGTCAGATATAGTCTTCGGCAGTGTGGAGCTTTATGTAAGCGACCGTAAAGTAACTCAAATAACAGTCAGAAATATTAGAAAAACTAGCATGGAAGTTGGTCAAGCGGAGAAAAAGCGGGTGCAAAATATTCAAAACATTACAATTAGCAGCAATAGCAGAATAGAAGCTCTAAAAAGTACGAAAAATGTCATAAGCCCTGAGTAAATTGGATATTGACAAAAAGGTAGTTTCGAGTTATAAATAACGAAATAGGTCGACCGCAAACGGAGACTTTTTTACACAAATTAAGGTTGTGTGAAGAAGTTTCCGTTTTTTGTTTTTCGGGCTTAGGCACGAAAAAAAAGATACGGAGAAAGAAGTGTAATCTTTCGAAAGATCGAAGGAAATATATAAAAGAGGGGAGGTGAATATAAATGAATTTAAAAAGAAGAATAGTTACAGGAATTGCTACATCAGCAATTTTACTTAATGTTTTAACCCCAATAGTGTTCGCAGAAACAAACGTGGTTATTTCCGGAAACGGAGCAGGTTCTGATAACTGGGCAAATGTTACTCAAAGTAACACAACAACAGTTACGCAAAACAATACTGCAAACGTTACCAACAATGTTGATGCAGACGCAAAAACAGGTGACAATGACGCAAACTTCAATACCGGAGGAACTGTAGTTGTTGACACGGGGAAAGCAACAGTTAAAGCGGACATTGTAAATACGCTTAACAGCAACGCAGCACAAGTAGATTGTTGCGCAGCAGGTTCAACCGATGTCAAAATCTCCGGAAACGGAGCATATTCCGACAACGGAGTAAAACTTGATCAAACAACAACTACGGCTGTTAGACAAAACAATGTAGCAAACGTTACCAACAATGTTGATGCAGACGCAGAAACAGGTGAAAACGATGCAAATATGAACACCGGAGGCGATGTAATGATCGTAACCGGAGACGCTAAGGTAGATACTAACATTTCAACTACTGCAAATGTTAATTCTACTAAAGTAGGATCCGCTCTTGGAGCATCGAACCCATCTGCTTCATTTGTAATAACTGGAAACGGCGCGGGAAGCGGTAATTATATTACCGCAGCTCTTGCTAAAGTTACCAGCGTTTCGCAAAACAATGTAGCAAACGTTACCAACAATGTTGATGCAGACGCAGAAACAGGTGAAAATGACGCAAACTTTAATACAGGAGGCGATGTAATCATTGGCACCGGAAATGCAACAGTCGAAGCCGATATTGATAATGCGGTTAACTTCAACTACGCAGATGTTGATTGCGGATGCACATGGGATGTTCTGGCAAAAATTGCCGGAAACGGAGCAGAGCCCGATTTCGACAGGGCAGACAATATTATTACCTTGACTCTTAATAGCTTACAAGCTGTTGGTCAGGGAAATTTGTCTAACCTTAGAAACGATCTTAAAGATCTAGATGCTAAGACCGGTAAAAATGACGTTGAGTCAAACACCGGTAGTGTCGAAGGAGGAGATCCAGCAATCGTTACCGGAGACGCGCTTGTTGATACAGGTGTAAATAATTCCGGAAACGTAAACGTAGTAGGTGACCTAATGGGTATTGATTGGCCAGAGATGCCAAATGTTGAATTTTCATTCAATTTTGCAGCTCTTTGGGCATTCTTGCACATGGGTTAATCTTTTAGGGTTACAGAGTGCTTTTTGTTAAAACACTTCGACAGAAGCACTCTGTACCCTGAGACAAGTTAAAAATTAAAAGTTCAAAGTTAAAAATTTAAAATGAAAATTATAAATATTAAAAAATATATAACTATACTATTAATAACAGCAATGCTGTTTACACGCATTGTGCCGGTTTATGCGGAAGATATCCCGACGCCGCCTACGGCTCCAACAGCGCCTACGGCTCCGGAGGCTCCGACTGCACCCGAAGCTCCGACAGCTCCAAGCGTTCCAACGGCTCCATCGGTTCCAACTGCACCAACAGCACCGGAAGCTCCAACAGCACCCGAAGCTCCGACTGCTCCAACAGCGACGATTAATAGTACAAATCCAGAGCAGGAAACGTCTATCAGTGGGGGTACGGGAGATCCAGCAATCGTTACCGGAGATGCAACCAATGATACTTCATTATTAACAACCGGTAATTCAAACCTCGCGGCAGCAGGTAATGGAGATGGTGAAAGTGTTTCGGTTTCAAATACCGGAAACGGAGCAGATTCTTCCAATAACGCTTCTGCATCAGTTATTGATAACAACAATATAACTCAGGGAAACAGCGCAACTGTTAATAATAATTTAAATCAGGCGACTGTTACCGGACAAAATAATACTTCTTTTAATGTCGGGGATTCATCTATTAAAACAGGCGATGCTAATACCTCCGGAACAGTTATTACAGCAGTTAATACTAATGTAGACGGCGTAGCGGTAGCGGAGTTTAACATTGCAGATGATCACGTTGGAGATATAGTTTTAGATTTTGGCGCAAACTGTGTAAACGGATGCGGTTCAGGTTCAACGACTGCCTCAAACACAGGAAACGGAGCAGGCTCCACTAATCAATCAGATAGCAATAGCACCACGAATAATAACACCACTCAAACAAATAATGCAGGTGTATCCAGCAATCTCACTCTTAGCGCAGATTCAGGTAATAATGATGCAAGCTTTAACACCGGAGGCGACTCAGATATTGTTACAGGCGATGCTAATGTTTCTGCTAATGCTTTAACATTTGTTAACAATAATATTGCAGGAAACATCATCTATGGAGTTGTTAATATTTTCGGGGATTTAATTGGAAATATTATACTCACAGAAGATGCAATAAATAAAATTTGCGGGGGAAGCTGTGGCGGTTCGGCAGTAGCCGTAAATACAGATAATGGCGCAGGTTCTAATAACACTGCAGGCGCAACGAGCATAACCAATGACAACACTTTTCAATCAAACGACGCATCCATTAATAATGCGCTTGTGCTAGATGCTCAAACAGGAAATAACGATACAAACTTTAACACGGATAGCAATTCAACTATTAAAACAGGCAATGCGGAGGTAGACGCAAACGTCTTGAATATTGCAAATTCCAATATTGACGGCGGTAATTGGTGGTTGGTAATAGTTAATAGAGCAGGGCAATGGTTTGGTCAAATCATTGGCTCTCCGGACGGATCCACTTTTGCCGGATCTGCGGGAACAGAATTTGCAGTAGATCCTGTTACAGGGGAAGTTACAGCAATAAATAATGCAAATGGCGCAAATTCATCCAATTCAAGTAACGCAAATCAAACAACGAATAATACCGTTGTTCAAAGCAATACTGCAAATGTAAATAACGCCCTTAATTTATCTGCGAATACGGGTAATAATACATCAAACTTTAATACCGGTGGGAATTCAGGTATTGTTACTGGTGATGCAAAAATAATTGCAAATATTGTTAATTTTGTTAACAACAATATAGCCAGCAATGGGAAGTTAGTTGTAACGGTTATTAATGTTTTTGGCAGCTGGCTTGGAGATTTTATAGCTCCCGGCCAAACAAAACAGCAAAAAACAGAAAACAATAATCAGCAAACACAGACTGCAGCTGTTCAGAATCAAGACAATAATTTAAACAATGGAAATTCCGGCGGATCAAATAATAACTCAAATAGCGACAACGGGCAAAGCGGAGCTGTTGCTGCTTCGGTTACTTCGAACGCTTTAGTAAACAACGGTGGTTCTTTTACCAGCGTATTGGTAGCCGGAGTTTCTGATCAGGCAAAAAATATTCTTGCCAAAAATGTGCTTGGTAAAACCGATACAAAAGCAATTAAGATCAACGCAGCGTGGTTAATTGTTCTGATCCCGGGAATTGTCCTGCTCCTTGTCCTGGGTAAGAAAATAAAAAATCTGCCCCGATTTTTAAAATAAATAAATTTTAAAAGTCTTCTAATATGAAAAAGATAAGTATTTTATTTCTGTCATTAGTATTATTTATTGTTTCGCCAAAAGTTGCGGGAGCAGAAACCGTGCTTTCTATAGAAGGTAATGGAGATTCCTCGCAGAATGCGGTTAATGTTTCGGTACAAAATGCTACAACTGTAAATCAATCCAATAATGCGGATATTAATAATCAGGTAAATTCAGATGCTAATACCGGAGATAACACTGCAAACTCAAACTCTGGAGATACCAATATTTCAACAGGAAATATTACAACTACGACAGATATTCAAAACCAAAATATCAACACTAATAATTTTAGCAATAAAGATTGCGGCGGATGCGAATGTTCAGGTCCTTGCGAGAGTGGAGAGGTAATAATAACCGGTAATGGCTCCGATTCAAACAACAACATTGACATTGGTAATAGAACATCTGTAAACATTTCCCAATCCAATAATGTTAATATCGTTAATAATGTTGAGGTTCATGCTAATACTGGAAATAATACAGCCGATAACAATAACGGAGACGTAACAATCATAACGGGGAATATTACGGACAAGATAAACATTAATAATAAAAACATTAACCAAAACAGTGATCCGCAGGGAACAAATAACGGTTTGTTTTTATATAAAATTTCCGGAAACGGGGAAGGGTCATTTAATAATATTTTTGCATCTTGTACAAACGAATTAGATTACTCCGTTATAAATATTGCCAACATTTTAAACAATGTAGTTGATGATACAAATACAGGTAACAATTCTGCCGATAACAATAACGGCAGTGTACTAATTACAACAGGAAACATAGATAGCACAATTAATATTAGTAACGAAGATATTAACAATTCTGACTTTTCCTGCTTTTCCTGTAAGAAGCCGGTTAATCCTCCACCACCACCTGTAACCTCTCCTCCACCTCCACCACCACCGGGTGGCGGCGGGAATGGTGGCGGCGGCGGCGACGGACGAAGTGATGGTAGAAGCGATGGCGGAAGCAGTGGAAGCAATATTGCTCAAGCAGTGCTTGGCGCAATGCTTCCGGCAACAGGTGGAGGTTATTGGTTATTCCTAATGATTCTTGGAGCACTAATAATGTTTTTTACTGGATTATTTCTGCGACTACACTCGGGGAATTCTCCAGGAGTGACTGTAGCTTAATACTTCTTGACTCCTCAAAGTTCCTCGTTATAATAAGACCCAATGAAACAAAAGAAACCTAAAAAACCATTCGCTTTTTATATCGGAAATTTATTAATGCTTTTTTCCGCACTTCTCCTTTTGTATATTTATTATCCATATATAATGCTTTTTGTTTTTACTCCTAAAGTCGATAACAATATTATTAAAAACGGTACCTATATTCAAATTCCTAAAATTAATGCTCAAGCACCTATTTTTAAAGATATTAATCCCTGGAAAGAAGCGGATTACAGACCGGTTTTGGAAAAAGGAGTCGCACAGGCAAAGGGAACAGCATTTCCGCCTCAAAACGGAACAATCTACATATTTGCACATTCATCGGATTTACCATGGCGTATAGCTCGATATAACACCATCTTTTTGCGTTTGGGGGAATTAACAAAAGGAGATATTGTTAAAATTTTTGATAAAGGAAAACAGTATAACTATAAAGTTATGGATAAAAAAACCGTTTGGCCAAACGAAATTAAATATTTGGAAAAAAATCAGGAAAATAAGCTAATCTTACAAACTTGTACTCCTATCGGGACTTCTTTAATGCGGCTTCTGGTTTTTGCCGTCCCGATAAAATAGTAAAAATAGAGACAGAGCCTCAAAATAGGATTAGTTTGTCTTTTTTACAGCCTTTGAAAATAGACACTTAATAGTTCAATGATTTGAATCATTGAACTATATAATCAAAGAGCAGAAATGACTTAAATAAAAATTCTTTAAAAAGTAAAAGAAAAACCTTTCCCGTCTGGGAAAGGTTTTTCTTTTGTTAAACGGATCGGTTAAACTTACTCAATCCCAATTATGGATTAAGTGTGTTTGAACTTCCTCCTACTGTAGTATATACAGTAGAACTTGCGTTACCTGTTGTTCCAACAGTTACGCTTCCTGGACCTGTATTTCCATTGGCAGTATTGCCTCCGGTTCTTGCTCTTGATCTTACAGCTGTGACTGCAAAAGTTCTATTTTTCTGTCTAGTTTTAGACAGATTTATATTTGCCGCTCCTGCTATATTTGTTGAGTCTGCGCCGTTACCTTTTACCTTAATATCGGTTGTTCCCTCGGAACAGCCGCAAGGAATAGCAGCGTAGTTTGTCGAGCCTCTAACAGTGGTATTTACTGTTGAAGTTGCATTGCCGGCATCTACGGAAACATTTCCTCCTGTGTTTCCATTGGCAGTATTTCCACCGGTGTTTGCTTTCGAACTTACCAAAGTTATCGCAACGGTTTCATTGGTTTGCGAAACAGAAGTTGCGTTAATATTTAAAATTCCCGCAACATTAGTCGATTCTGCTCCATTTCCTTGAATTGTAACGCTGTCTGCAAATGCAGCTGCAGGCAGAACAGTTGCTGCGAGCAGAGCGCCGGTTACTAAAGCTGTTGTTATTTTTGTTTTCATTATTTTTCACCCCCCTTCTTGTCCGCAATGCCCCGCAGACTCGGCTTGTGTGATAGGCAGGTCTTCACACAAAAAAAGCCCATATATTTCTATATCAGGCTTATATTTTTCCTAAAATTAATTTGAGCAGCTATCATATTTCTCCGTTTACGGTCGAAATAATAATCAGAGGACAGATTGGCACTATTTGATATTTATCCTGCCTTTGATTAGTAAAAATCATAGTTCACTTAATATATTTCTGTCAATATATACAAAATATATCCTAAATATACAAAGCCTATAAAAAAATTGACAACAGCCTATTTTATTTTGTATATTTAAATAAATGCAACGATTTGGCAAGGGCGTTTATTTTTTTATCGTTGCGCTTTCGGTCATCTATTCTGCCTCATGGATGCTTTCCGTATATAAGTCAGAAGCGCAGATTTCTAAAAAAACCTCAAAGGGCGTCCTTGGGGCAAACATTGAGGAATATAAAATTCCATCTCCCGCGTCCGCGTCAAACGCGGCTGAAGCAAACGCAGCTGAAGCATCTCCGATTCCAACTCTAGTTCCAACATCAACTTCAACACCGTTGCTTGCATTAACACCAACTCCTGTTTCTATTTCTGTTCCAACTCCAACACAATTAACAAAACAAGAAAATATACCACAACTTACCCAAGTTCAAAATTCAGTAGTGGAAAAAGTTACTAGTAATAATTCAGCAGGGGATAGCAATAGTTTTATTTTAGATAAAATTAATGCTTACAGAGCTTCTAAAGGTCTTTTCGCTGTCTCTTCTAATTCGGAAACCTGTTCTTTTGCAAAAACAAGAGCAGAAGAAATAGCTTCTAATTTTAATCACGATGGATTTACGCAAAGAATCAATTCAAAATCCCTTCCGTACTCAAGCTATAGTCATGTAACGGAAAATATTGCCATGAACTCTAACTATATGGATGTTGTAGATATATGGATTAATTCTGGTCCTCATGCCGAAAACATGCGGGCAGATACCCCTTTTATTTGTGTTATGCAAAACGGAAATTACTTTGCCTACGAAGGTTGGAAACCCTAACCTCTAAAGGGATTAGATTTTATCTACATGTTTTTCTAGAAAAAGAAGCTAGAAACAAGAGATGTCTTGGTTCTTCGGCAGGATCCTTTCGGAAAATTCCCTTCAGTAAAATTCAGGGTAAATAAGGCAAGCTCAGGATAAAACATTCCCGCAGTTTTAAGACAGAAGAATTAAGTGTTTATAATTCATTTTTTATCTCCGGAATAAAACCCTCGTCTTTAGTTTTAATAGTTAAAATTATCAAAATTATTTCAGTTCAATGGTTCAAATCATTGAACTATTTACATAGACAATTGTTATTAAGTTTACTTTAATATTCAAAAGCATTGAGGTATAATTTACAAGCATTTGTTAGTTTATTGATAATTTTGAATCTGCAATCTTAAGATAGAAAAATTAAGTTTTCATTTGAAATTTGGTTAAAAAATAACTGCCAACAGAACTGCCCCTTAGTGTCTAGGACCCGATACATAAAGAACGGTTGATAAGTTTTGAAAGGATCATATAATGGCTCGTACATGCAAGCATTCAAAATATTACCGGTTCCTGTTATTTAAGCAGCATCTTTATCAAAAGATGCATTAAGAAGATTAACCTGGATTGATTGGTATTCCTCTAATGGGAAAAATGCTGAGTTAACCTGCAGACATTTTGGGATATCAAAAAGCGTATTCTATAGGTGGTTTAATAGGTTCGACAGGAGAAATCTTAAGAGCTTAGAGTTTGATGCTAAAACCAAAAGACCCCATAATGTTCGTGAGATGACAACTCCTTTATGGATTCTTCAGAAAATCTACTACTTCCGCCTTCTTGATCCTGAAAAAAAGCAAATACGAGATTCATGAAGAATTAAAAAGAGAAGGAGTTTTAGTTGCCCATAACGTAATTCAAAAGACAATTAACAAACATCCCTGAGCTTTTAAATACCCAACACAAAAAGAATGTCGGAAAAAACAGAAATCGCTCGATTACCAGAGTTAAAGCTGCAATTGAGCTCAGAGAGAAGGATTTGGGTTCACTGGTTCAGGTTGATACTAAATATTTCTATGTTTTAAAAGGGAAATTCTATATATTTTCAGCCATTGATTGCAAATCAAGATATGGGTTTATTTACTGCTACAAAACAATTTCCTCTGCATCAGGTAAAGACTTTATCAAAAGAGTCAGGGAATATTTCCCTTTTTCAATTTCCGCTATTAATACCGACAATGGTTCTGAATATCTCTTTGAGTTTCACAAAGAGATAATCTCCTGGGGTATTCCTCATTTTTTTACTGACCCACATTGCCCCAAGCAGAACGGCAGAGTGGAAAGATTCCACCAAACAGCTGAATATGAATATTTTAATTACCAAGATGATCTTCTGGACGATTTGGAAATGATTAATCAAAGATGTATGGAATTTAATACGAAATACAACACTAAGAGATTCCATAAAAGCCTTGGCTACAAAACACCATGGGAATATGTTAGTAATGCTATTACAAAAGAGAGGAGAACGAACCGTTCTCTATGTATAGGTCCCGCACACTTGGTTGACTGAAAGGCTTAAATCTGCTAAAATGAATTCAATTAAGAGGTATTTGAGATGGTGGGAAGTTAAGCCCACCATTTTTAAAATTAATATATGCCGGCAATACAAAGAAGTGAATTCGCATTAGCACTAAATCAAGTCGCCACCGAAAGGGGGATAGATCCCGAATTGGTTTTAGATACCGTCAAAAATGCTATTTTAGCGGCTTACAGAAAAGACCATCCTGGAGCAGAAATTACAGAATTTACAGCTACTTTAGATAATAACACAGGAGAAGCTAAAGTCTTCCACAACAAAAAAGACGTAACACCGCCGGGCTTTGGAAGAATTGCCGCACAAACCGCCAAACAAGTAATTTTACAAAAAATCCGTGAAAAAGAAAAAGAAGCAATAATGACCGAATATAAGCTTAAAACTGGAACAATTATAAACGGAATGATATTAAGGTTTGCGGGCTCAAATATAATTATTGACGTTGGTAAAACAGAAGCGATTATGCCTTCCCAAGAACAAATTCAAAACGAAAAATATCATTTAAACCAAAGACTATCTGTTTATTTGTTGGAAATTAAAGAAGGACTAAGGGGAGACGAAATAATTGTTTCCAGATCTGCTCCCGGGCTTTTGGAAGGATTATTCAAAAGAGAAGTGCCGGAAATTGCACAAGGATCGGTAGAAATAAAAGAAGTTGCCAGAGAAGCGGGTGTAAGAAGCAAAATTGCAGTTTTTTCAAACCAATCGGGAATTGATCCTGTTGGAAGCTGTGTTGGTCAAAAAGGAGTAAGAGTGCAGGCAGTTTTGCAGGAATTTAATGGAATTGAAAAAATAGACATAATTCAATGGCAAGAAAACCCAAAAAATTACATTGCACAAGCATTATCTCCTGCAAAAGACGTTAAAGTAGAAATTAATGAAAAAGAAAAAATAGCTCATGTTACAGTTAATTCGGAAGAATTATCTTTGGCAATCGGAAAAGAAGGACAAAACGTGAGACTTGCTTCCAGATTAACAGGATATAGAATCGAAATAGAAGGAAACGAAGTTCTAGCTGCCGAAGTGTCTAAAGATAAGCCACAAGAAACATCCCCCAAGGGGACTAGCTTCCCCGAAGCGGCGGAATTTGCAGTAGAGGCTAAAAAAGTTTTAAAGGACAAGCCAGAAAAGCAAACAAAAAAAACTAAAAAAACTGCAAAAGTTAAAACCAAAACTAAAGCTAAGTCTAAAGCCAAAGTAAAAGAAGCCTGAATATGGGATTTTTAACTTTAAATTTTGAGTTTGAGCTTAATTTAGAAAAACGATTATGGACAGTAAGAGCAAGAAAAAGAGCAGTTTATCAGAATATCCCCCGGTAGTTGCCGTATTAGGGCATGTTGATCACGGTAAAACTTCACTTCTAGATACAATCAGGAAAACAAATATTGCGTTAAGAGAGCAGGGTGGAATTACCCAAAAAATTGGAGCTTCGGAAATAGAAATCGCTCATGAAGGTAAAAAAAGAAAAATAACCTTTATAGATACTCCCGGACATGAGGCTTTTGCAAACATGCGCGGCAGAGGGGTAA
>Ga0210019_1000292_pt1 | contig 65295 bp, 54 predicted proteins | sample CryGeyCG2114_020_2_FD_183969 | JGI IMG/M metagenome (GOLD analysis project Ga0210019, IMG submission 183969) | Groundwater microbial communities from aquifer - Crystal Geyser CG11_big_fil_rev_8/21/14_0.20 (SPAdes) (version 2) | ecosystem: Environmental > Aquatic > Deep subsurface > Groundwater ...
CCCGCCGGATAACCTTCAGCGATACCTACCTTGGCAAATGTCTGGCGAGAGCAAGCAACGCTTCTCTGAATCACCTAAATATGAGATCGATACTTCGTTACTTCAGGTGGGTTAAGCGAATGTTTACGAACAGCGCTCGTAACCCACTGATTTAAAGGTGAAAATGGTGCCCGGGGCCGGAGTCGAACCGGCACGGGATATTATCCCGAGGGATTTTAAGTCCCTTGCGTCTACCAATTCCGCCACCCGGGCAGACGACTTAAAAAATTAGGCTGGGGTCGGAATCGAACCGGCGTCCACGGCTTTGCAGGCCGCTGCATAACCACTCTGCCACCCAGCCATAAAAAAATAGCGGAGTTAGACCGCTACTTCTAAAAACCTGGAGCGGGAAACGAGACTCGAACTCGCGACCCCGACCTTGGCAAGGTCGTGCTCTACCAACTGAGCTATTCCCGCTTAGGGACTGCCATTTTAATCAAGACTTACACACTGTCAAGCCTTTTCGAGGACTTTGATTCACAAGCAAAACCTGGGTAAAATATGGGCGAAAACAATAAAAATAAAGAGAAACCTTATGCAAAATCCAGCTCACCCTACCCGGCATGTCCACTTTGCCAACCAGCCTCAATTTTTTCCAAGACAAGCCAGGCATGTGAATTTTGCGCAAGCCGCGGAAGTCTTCGAGGCAGAGCCAGCAGAAGCAATATTCGACCCTAAAGCTGCAGGATAAGCCCGCCCCAAACCAAACCACCGCCAAACGCTTCTAACAACAGCGTTTGGCCCGGCTGTATGCGACCATCACTTACAGCTTCGTGCAACGCCAAAGGAATGGAAGCGGCTGACGTGTTGGCGTGTTTATCCAATGTCACCACCACTCGCTCAGGGTTCAAACCCAAGCGTGATACGACCATGTCAATGATCCGGCTGTTCGCTTGATGTGGTACCACCCAGTCGATCGCGTCGGCATCCAGCCCGGCTTTCTTCATAAGCTTTTCACTGGAGCGTACGAGTTGTGTTACCGCGTGCTTAAACACTTCACGACCTTGCATACAAATCGCTGCGTCTTGCTGGAACTGTTTCAAGCTCAATATCGACCCAAGCTTGCCGTCGGCGTGCAAATCATAGGCTAATACGCCAGGTTTTTCTGCGGCGCTTAACACGACCGCGCCCGCGCCGTCACCGAACAACACGCAGCTGGTACGATCCGTCCAGTCAACCACGCGTGACAACACTTCGCTGCCTATGACGAGAACATTTTTTACGCCACCGCTTTGAATAAATTGTGCAGCGGTTGAGAGCGCATACACAAAACCGGCGCAAGCCGCTGAAATATCGAATGCTGCTGCTTTTGTCGCACCTAAAATCGCTTGAATTCCACAGGCTGCAGATGGAAACGCGTGCTCAGCTGAACACGTTGCAACTAAAATCAAATCAATATCGTGAGCCACAAGCCCTGCGTTTTTTAATGCCATGCCCGCAGCGATAGCGCCCATGCTCACAACGGTTTCACCACTCGCAGCAATACGGCGTTCGCAAATACCACTGCGTTCAACAATCCATTCATGACTTGTATCGACTAAGGCCGCTAAATCGTGATTAGTGAGTATTTTTTCAGGCAGATAAGCGCCCGTTGCTGTGATGCGCGCATAAGACATAAAAGCTTACTCCTCGGCGCTAGCATCCACTTTTTTGGAAAGCTCGAGCAACTCATGCACTCGGCTAGAAATATGTTTGGGCACATCGCGCGCCACTTCGGCGTAAGCGCGTTCGATAGCCTTAAAAAAGCCTTTAGGCGTCGTGTTGCCATGGCTTTTAATCACGATGCCGCGCAAACCCAAAAGGCTCGCGCCGTTGTAACGCGCGGGGCTCATGCGTTTTCTAACTTCATGCAAAGCGGGTAAAATAAACAACGCGCCGATTTTCGTGAAAAAGCTGCGAGTTAACGCGCGACGAATTTGATCACGTATCGTTCTCGCCTCACCTTCCATCACTTTCAATACAACATTACCGGTGAAACCATCGCACACAATCACATCGGCTTTATCGCCAAAAATATCATTCCCTTCAACAAAACCCACATAATTGATACCCTTGGTTTCAAGCAATAAATCATTCGTTTGGCGAACCAACTCGTTTCCTTTAATTTCTTCAGAGCCAATGTTCAACAAAGCCACGCGTGGCTTTTTCATATCATCAGTGTCTTTCGCTAAAATCGAACCCATCACCGCAAACTGTTGAAGATGTTCAGGCGTGCAATCAACATTCGCGCCTAAATCCAGCATGCGCACATAACCTTGCTTATTGCCCGAAGGAATACGCGCAACAATCGCGGGTCGATCCACGCCTGGCAAGGTTTTCAACACAAAACGTGCCGTGGCCATCAAGGCGCCCGTATTGCCTGCGCTCACGCAAGCACCCGCCACACCTTCGTGCACCAAGTTAATCGCCAATCGCATGGACGATTTCTTTTTACCACGCAGGGCTTTGGATGGCAGCTCATCCATGCCAACCACTTCATCGGCATGGTGAATACGCAAACGCTCGCCGTATTTTCTAAGACGACCGCGCAAACGGCTCTTTAGAATAAGCTCTTTGCCAACTAAAATAATATGAAGTTCGGGGTAAGTGTCGAGAGCATGCAGGACAGCAGGTAGCGTGACTTTGACACCAAAGTCACCGCCCATAGCGTCCACTGCGATCGTTACGTTTTTCACGTGAGAAAACAGTGATGCTTATTCGTCGTCTTCAGCCATATCAGGCGTATTGTCCACGACTTGGCGACCACGGTAGTAACCGTTTTTGCTCACATGGTGACGCAAGTGTTTTTCACCTGATGTTGAATCCACTGAAAGGCTTTCACCTGTCAAACTATCGTGTGCACGGCGCATACCGCGTTTAGAGCGTGTTTTCCGATTTTGTTGTACAGCCATTATTTTCTCCTACTGTTTTCGTGTTAATTTGGCAAGACTTGCAAAGGGGTTCTCCTTTGCAGGCGCTTGTTCGCCAAACCGCCACTCGCGCGCTGTCACTGGGCAATCATTTTCTTCATGCCTAGCTGAGAGCGGCAGTGCTAAAATCACTTCGTCCTCAACAATCTGTCTCAGATCCAAAGCATCACTTAATTCGCAATACCAGGGCTCTATCGATGTGGGCAGCGCTTTGGCCTGCTCATCAGAGCTCACAGGACTCAAACAGATGTCCGAGCTTAGCGTGTAGGCAAATGTCTGCATACAACGCTGGCACACTTGTGGCACACAGGCCTCAACATGCCCTTTGATTATTCGACGACCGTCCGGGTCCACACGCCCTTCAAGCACCACGCTGGCACCATACAATGAAGCATCTGCCAAGTCGGCGCCCTCAAAAACCCTCTCCAACTCATTGATTGAAAAGCTTTTCTTAAGAACAGACTGCGATTGACAAAATGTCTGGATATCCACCACAGCGCGCCAAAAATCAAAGGCGCAATTGTAGCGAGAAATCACCGTTTGTCAATGAAGCACGTTATGGTTTATTTTTAATCAAAACTTGCTATAATAGCCCCACATAATAACAACTTAATGCCTACTCTATGCCAAATCCCACCAGACGCTGCAGCCTACAAAAGCAATTAACCACTAGCGCCGGCTTATTTTGCGGGGGCGCAATGGCCTCGTGCACTCCGATTGCAGTCAACCTTGGCGCGCCATTCATGTCGGCGCTCGCCGTTTATTGTCTTGGCGGACTCACGGGCAGCTTTGGCGCCACTGGGTTGCTCCTATTTACCATTGCTTTCTGTTTAAGCCGTCACGCTCGACAGGCACGCCACAGAGTACACAATAACAGAGCATTGCAAGTCCCATTCATTGAGCTCGACAGAACAAGAGATGCAGCCACAGCCGTTGTTACAGGTCAAGTCGCCTATAATGCCAGCGCAGCACAGCCATACGGTGATGTTTCTATCGCAATACCTGATGGTAAACCTACAAACACCTAGGCAGTTCCCTAATATCATGAATTTCAGCCACCACATGGGTGCCTTTTAAACGATCAATATGATGGACACCGTAGGAGACAGCGATCGCATCTGTGCCGGCATTTTTAGCCATACCCATATCGTATTCTGTATCACCGACCATCACCGCTCTCTCAGGTGACACATCCAAAGCCTCGAGGATATCGTGCATCATTTGCGGGTGTGGTTTTGAAAAGCTTTCATCCGCACAACGCGTGATCGCAAACAAGTCCTGCATGCCAAGCTCGCTCAGATCGCGATCTAAGCCCGCCCGCCCTTTGCCGGTGGCAATCGCTAGCAAATAGCCTTTATCACGCAAGTCATGCAATATAGCCTCACTGCCTTCGAATAAAGTTGGCGCATGCTTACCTTGAATGTAAGCCTGATAGGCTTTATACAATTCAGCCACTTGAAAGGGTGAAAGATTTGGAAATAAACGACGCATCGCTTCTTGTGAACTTAAACCAATATGATGGCGTATCTCATCGCCAGCAGGCACCGGCAGATTCGCGCCTTTAGCCGCAGCTTGCACACACTCAACAATGAACGCTGCCGAGTCATATAAAGTGCCATCCCAATCAAAGACGATTAAATCGTACTTCATGCTTCCAACCTCAAAGTTTTTAAGACAGACAACAAAGTCTCATCCAGCGGTGCCTCAACACACTGTACGTTGCCCGCCACATTAAACGTTAATTGATACGCATGCAAGAACAGGCGTTTTAAGCCGGCTTTGCGCATTGAGCTGTTGAAAAATTCATCACCGTACTTATCATCACCAGCCAAAGGGTGATGCTTATACGCTGCGTGCACACGAATTTGATGCGTGCGACCTGTGAGTAATTCAGCCGACATCAATGTTGCAGTTGAAAAAATTTCTTTCACACGAAAAATAGTTTTGGAGGGTTTACCCTCACCGGATACTTTCACCATGCGCTCGCCAGAGCTGAGCTGGTTTTTCAACAAGGGCGCATTAACCAGAAATTCATCGCCGATCCAGCGGCCTCGCGTTAGCGCGAGGTAAGTTTTTGTCATGGCTTCCGATTGAAGCTGTGATTGCAAGTCTAACAAGGCTGCGCGTTTTTTCGCGAGTAACAAACACCCCGAGGTGCCTTTATCCAAACGGTGTACAAGCTCTAAAAACTTAGCCTCTGGCCTTGCCGCACGGGCAATATCAATCACACCAAAACTTAAACCCGTGCCGCCGTGCACTGGCATACCCGCCGGTTTGTTCAACACCAATAGCTCATCATTTTCAAACAACACGCGCTCATTGAATAATTGGATTTGAGAAGGCTTGACTTCGACAGGGTCGGACGGTGATGGCAAGCGCACCGGTGGGATACGGACAACATCCCCTGCTTTCAAACGAGTATCGGGCTTGGCGCGGCCCTTATTGACCCGCACTTCGCCTTTGCGAATAATCCGATAGATATACGATTTGGGCAAACCGTAGCCGAGCCTGGCTCGAAGAAAATTATCGAGGCGCTGATCAGCGTGATTTTCATCAACAGTAATGAACTGCACGGCAGGGCTTGATGGCGTCATTTGATCAAACAATTTACAAACAGGACGGGTATCATACGCTGATACAAGCCTACGTCAATCACCGGACCACCGACTCGAATTTGCTTGACCCAACCTCCGCCTCTCGGTATAGTTTTCCAGCGCGAAGTACGGCCGATTGCCAGAAATGACGCGCAAAAACTACGCAATATTGCGAAAATGATTAAAAACCAGGCGAAAATATTAAGCCTTAATAGAGAAGTTTTTAACCCATCAGCGCCCCTACACTATGATATCGACGCTGATCATTGTGGTTTTTTAAAGAATTGAACAACGGTGGCATCAGCGCCCCGAAGAATTTAAAACGCTTTGAAAAATAAGCCCAAAATGTAAAAAACGCCCTCTCTGATGGCTTGAGTTTTTGCCCCGAACTAGGGCTAAAACACATGAATAAAATGCTATTTAACGCGGCACAACCAGGAGAAATCCGTGTTGCCGTTGTCGACGGTCGCTCACTGCAAGAACTTATCCTCGAGCAAGCCACCCAAGGCGAAAAGAAAGCCAATATCTATAAAGGTATTGTCACACGTATTGAACCAAGCCTAGAAGCCGCCTTCATCAACTTCGGTCAACAACGCCACGGCTTTCTGCCACTCAAAGAAGTGGTCGAAGCGTATCGCGAGACCGAAGACCAAGAAGTTGAACGTTTAAAAATCCAAGACGTCTTGAAAGAAGGCCAAGAGATCTTAGTCCAAGTCGAAAAGGAAGAACGTGGCAACAAAGGGGCTGCGCTCAGCACCTTTATCAGTTTGGCCGGCAGCTACTTGGTACTCATTCCGAACAACCCACACGCTGGCGGTATCTCTCGTCGCATTGAAGGCGAAGAGCGCGATGAGCTCAAGCACGCATTGAGCCAAGTCACGATTCCTGAAGGCATGGGCGTGATTGTTCGCACCGCCGGTATTGGCAAATCGGTTGAAGAGCTTCAATGGGACTTAGATTACTTGGTTTCACTGTGGCAAGCCATCAGCAACGTCAGCGAAAGCCACGACGCCCCTTGCCTCATTCACCAAGAAAGCGATATCTGCATTCGCGTGCTACGCGATTACTTGCGTGACGATATCGACGAAGTCTTGATCGACGAAGAAACACTCTACAACAAAATCAAAAATCACGTGGAAATGGTGCGTCCTGAGTTAGCCAGCCGCATTAAACTTTACAGTGACAGCACACCAATATTTACCCGCCACCAAGTTGAAACACAAATCGAACAAGTGTTCTCACGTGAAGTACGCCTACCATCCGGTGGTTCTATCGTGATCGATCGCACAGAAGCTTTGATCGCAATCGATATCAACTCCGCGCAATCGACCAAGGGCGGGGATATCGAAGAAACCGCCAGACACACCAACCTTGAAGCCGCCGATGAAATTGCTCGCCAATTGCGTTTGCGCGACTTGGGCGGCTTAATTGTCATCGACTTCATCGATATGACACCGATCCAACATCAACGTGACGTTGAAAACCGTCTACGCCAAGCCGTAGCTCACGATCGCGCGCGCGTGCAGCTCGGCCGTATCTCACGCTTCGGTATGCTTGAAATGTCACGTCAACGTTTGCGCTCAGCACTCGCTGAAAGCACACAAGTGGCCTGCCCACGTTGCCACGGTCGCGGCACGATTCAAAGTGTTGAATCAGTCGCCATCACGATCTTGCGCGGCATAGAAGAAAACGCATCCAAACCACAAACACAAGTGGTTCATGCGCATGTGCCAGTGGATGTGGCAACCTACATTCTCAACGAAAAACGCGAAGAGATCATGAATATCGAAGAGCGTCAAAAAATTCACGCGCTCATCATCCCAACGGCAAGCTTGTCCTCACCGCATTATCACATTAACCGTGTGCGCGGTGAAAAACGACAAACCATGCAGCCTAGCCACCAAATCAGACTTGAAGAAGCACTCGATGCACCAAGCTACCTTGAAAAACCGGCTGAGCGTGAGCGTGCTATCTTAAAAGATGTGTTGCCACAAGCACCCGCCCCCACAGGCGGCACACGCAGAAAACCTGCGGCGAAAAAAGCGCGCCAACCACAAAAGAGCACAGGCTTACTAGGCTTCATTAAGTCAATCTTCGGCGGCGAAGAAGAAACACCGGAAAAACGTCGCAGTGCTAACGGCAACAGAAACCCATCTCAACGTCGCAGCGGCGGCACCAGCAACAATCGCTCTCGCAATCCAAGCAATCGGCGTAACAATAATAAAACCGGTGGAAGCAGCAACGGTAACAACCGCCGCCAAAACATTGACAGCAAAAATACTGACAGTAAAAACACTGACAGTAAAAATAATACGACCGCTCCGCAAAGCCAAAACGCTGAGCAAACGCCACGTCGTCGTAACAACAAGCGAGGTCAAGGCAGCAATCAGTACCGCCGCCGCAGTAACTCGGGCAACCGTAATCCAAACAGGGGCGCGGAAGAAAATGAACAGCTAAACAGCACGCCGACGAATGCCACATCAGCAGCACCGCAAACTGAACGTGCGCCAAGGCCAACGCCAAAACCGATCGAGCCCAATCAAGCACCCAAAGTTGAAGCGGTAAAAACGCCAGCGCCACAAACGCCACAAAAACCCGTGAATGAAAACAAGCCGGCTGTTGAAGCAAGCAAGCCTGTAGAGCAAAAACCCAAAGTAGCACCCGCGCCGAAAAAACCGGCGGTAAACGCAGAAGGTTTTGTGCAGATTGAGACGAGCAAGTCTAAAGAAGATTAGTCACATAGGACAGGATAGCAATCGTCTTGTGTAGAAACTGTCTTTGCGAGGCGCGAAGCGACGTGGCAATCTCCGGCTTAATGAGCAAGATTGCCGCACTCACCATCCGTTCGCTCGCAATGGCATTGGCGATAACCCGGGTTTAACCAACCCCCCGGATTATCACGCCTTCGGCGTTCAATCCAGGCTACACTTCTCCCTTCGCTTCACTCAGCAGCATCACCGGCACACCATCGCGTATAGGGTAAGCCAGCTTATCACGAGCGCAATTTAAGGTCTGGCGGGACTCATCATACTCCAAAGGCTGAATGCAAACAGGGCAAACCAAGGTATTCAACAATGCTTTATCCATATCAAGCCTCCTCACGGCATCACAAAAATCATGAGGCTTAGAGTGTACTTGACCCGCGATAGCCGATCAACAACAATACCTGCATGAATATTTTCTTAGACGAAGTCGACAAAAGCTGGCACAGCAGCCTACACGATGCCATGCGCACCCTAGATCCCGCTTACTTAAAACACTTGGCATCTTCAAACGAATGGCTGCCCGGGCAAAACAACCTCTTCAAAGCATTTTCATTACCAAAACCCAACGTTCGCTACATACTACTGGGTGAGTCACCTTATCCGAGAGCACAATCAGCCAATGGCTATGCTTTTTGGGACAATGCTGTCGACACCTTATGGAGTGAATCCGGACTAAGCAAACCGGTGAATCGCGCAACCTCTTTGCGCAACTTGATCAAAATGCTGCTCATTGCACACCAGTATTTAAGCCCCGATGACACCAGTCAAGCTGCTATTGCCAGGATCGACAAATCCTCACTCATACAAACGCTGGCAGAGCTTTTTAATCAACTCTTAAATGATGGCTTTTTATTATTGAACGCGAGCCTGGTCTTATCTGATAGACCAAAAACTCAAGAAGCTCGCCACTGGCAGCGATTTATGCAATGCATTTTTGGATCACTTAAACCACAACAACCCGAATTGATTCTGCTCGGAAAAATTGCAGAACAAGCAGCTGCGTTTAATGAGCAGACACAATTCAAAACACACCGCTTTGAACACCCGTACAATATTAGCTTCATTCACAACAGTGAAGCTCAAGCTTTTTTTAGGCCTTTTAAACTCTTAGACGCTTAATCTAGGGCGTGTCCCTGAACTCTCGGTAGGTGCGAAAAACAAGATAATCGAGGAAAAATAGAGGAAGGTTTGAGGCGAATATTGGACATATTTAACGAAAAGCTTCCTCTATTCTTACCGATTTGGCTTGTTTTGTAGCCCAGCGATGAGTTTAGGGACACGCCCTAGGTAAATCCAAGCAATATGGTTAGCATAGACAACACGGTATGGCACCGTACTTAGCAATGATTTAAACAAATCCAGGTCACGTGAATCACACAGAATAACCGCATGATGATGCTTCAAATAACGGCTAAATGATGCCCCTTTTACTTTCAAGGGATACTCAGGGTAAGAAAAGAAAACACCCTCAGGGGAAGAAATAGCACCGGGTCCTAAATAGCCATTGAGCAATTTAAAGTGCTGGCCAGGCTGAAGCCGCCACAGCATCATATGGCCTAACAAAGTACTGTCTTCATCGAGCACTAAAAAATTGTCAGACGAATCCAGCCGCTGCGACACCGCGCTCGGCAAAAGCAAGGGATAGCGTTTAGGCTTGGTCATCCAAATAGCCTGCGGATTGGGCCATAAACACATGATCACCAAAACAAGCATCACCACACGAAAGAGAAAAGAGAACGAAGGCAATGAGAAAAAGGCGGTTAATAACGTGGATAGCGCCAAAAAGGCGAAAATCATAAACCGTGCCGGCGCAAGATACATCAAAAAAGGCATTTTATACATTATCGCCCAAGGCATATAAGTAATACGCAACCCAAAAATATGCAAACGCGGGCCAAAGGCGAGAAAAACACAGACTATTAACATGACCCAAGCAAGCTTATTCTGGCGAGTCGGTGACTCAATCAGCGCGAGCAATGCAAGCACCAATAATGGCAAGCCCATATAGCCCGCGTTTTCACTAATCACAGAGGTAAACATCTGGTGAATCGCAGGCATAAAGCCATGCCCAAGCGCCGTCATTGTCGTTGGAATCAGAAGATTAGCCAAATCCAAAGAAAAAGAGACAGGCGCATGAAAATAATACATTTTAAAAAAAACATACGACAGCACAAAAGGCGAAAGGACAAGCGCACTGAAGAAAGTGATCCACGCAGTCGTCACGACAGTTTTCCAGTAAGCCACCCTATTTTCCAAGAAAAGTGGCGAGAACAAGCCCAGAAAAAACAAGACAATGAAGCTTAAAACCACCAATTCCTTGCTGACCAAAAAAGCTAAAGTAACAATGAACACACCCGAAATCACCGCAGCAACTCGCCCAATAAGACCTCGGTAATCACGCATCAACAACCATAACAACAAAGGCGGCAAAAACAATGTGACCCAGTTAAGATGGCCATTAGCCAAGTGCACATACGCAAAAGGCGAGAAACCAAAGAGCAAACCCCCAAACCATGAAGGCCAAGCTCGACCCGAAAGCTCAAGGTTTAATAAAAATGCACTCGAGGCAGAAACCGCCAGGCCGAGCACCATCAGAATATTATAACTCAGAACCGCCGAAACCATATGGGTCAACGGTAGCGCCAACAGGCCTAGCAGTGGCACATTGGTAGTCATTAATAAATGCACGCCCTTGGGCCACCACAAAAAAGGGCAAAAGAAAGGATTGAGATGATGTGCAAAAGCATAGCTCGACCATTGCAGCATCCAAATAAACAGCAAAGGGTCTTTGCCTGAACCAAAGTATTGCTGAGTGGGATGCGCCCAAAGATGAGCACTTAAAATAAATGCTAAAAAAAGATAAGCAAGAAATGCGAGACTGAGTTTTTTAACGACAGAGAAAGCCCGCATGGATTAATGCCACAAGCTCAAATCGGCGCCATTTTTTTCCAAACGTTTCAAATACGCTTCATGCTCATCAAGTTCCTGCGCAGTAGCATTCACCACAGCAAGCTCACCGACCGTTCTTTGTTGCTGGGTGGTTGCAGCACTTTCACCACCTTGAGACTGTTTATGACCATCAGTAAACAAAGCAACTTGACCACCGGTCATCGCCAAATACACTTGCGCTAAAATTTTAGCATCCAGCAAAGCACCATGAAGTTCACGATCCGTGTTATCCACACCGTATCGCTTACACAAGGCATCCAAACTATTACGCTGCCCCGGATGCTGCTGACGCGCCAAGACTAAAGTATCGAAAATCGTACAGCACTGCGCAAGTTTAGGGTATTGCCTTGAAACACGGCCAAGCTCAAAGTCTAAAAAGCCGACGTCAAACGGCGCGTTATGTATCACCAATTCCGCACCATCGACAAAATCAAAAAACGCTTTAGCCACATCGGAAAAGACAGGCTTGTCTTGCAAAAACTCGTTCGTGATTCCATGCACTGCCAACGCTTCGGCTTCGACTTCGCGCTCAGGGTTGATGTAGTAATGAAAATGATTATTCGTTAAACGGCGGTTAATCATTTCAATGCCACCGATCTCAATCACTCGGTGGCCCTCTTTAAAACTTAAGCCCGTGGTTTCCGTATCCAAAATGATTTGTCGCGTCATCTCATTGCCTCATCAATTGCTTCATTGGCTAGCTGATCCACCAGTTCGTTTTCAGCATGGCCGCTGTGCCCTTTTACCCAGTGCCACACGATCGCATGCTGACTGGCCAAGGCATCCAAACGCTGCCATAAATCGGCATTTTTCACCGGTTTTTTCGCCGCCGTTTTCCAACCTCGCGCCTTCCACTGCACAATCCATTCGGTAATGCCTTGTCGCACGTACTGTGAATCTGTCGTTAAATCAATTTCACACGGTCGGGTCAAGGCTTCAAGTGCCGCAATTGCGGCCATGAGCTCCATACGATTATTCGTAGTATCCGCTTCATAGCCTTTTAACCGTTTTTCGTGATCACCAAAACGCAACAAGGCCCCAAAACCACCCGGCCCGGGATTACCGCGACACGCACCGTCTGTGAAAATCTCAACTTTCATCTTGCTCTCGGAATAATCGCCCTGCCATGGGTCTGACTTTCACATCCAAAGGCGGCTTCACTGTTTTAAAGTTAACTTTAAGTGGTGTCACACCGTGCACACGCTTTTCGGCAAGCAGCCAATACGCGCCTGAAAGCACTGGGCAATACCGCCCGAGGACCTCATCGAGAATATTCGACAAAGCATCGCCTAAAAACGGCAACAACTCAAAGCCTCGATAAGCATGAATCAAGTAATGCTTGGCTTTCAACGCCCGCCGCACAGCATTCGCCTCATACTGCTCCGATCGATTAAACCCAAAAAACAAACATCGCCCTGAAGGCTTGAGGCAGTGATCGACAGACAACATTAATTCACGCAAACCGCACTGCGTTTTTAAAACGTGGGGCAAAATGACCAAGTCAAAAGCATTGGCTTCAAACGGTAAGGCATCAAAACGGCAGTAAACACTGGGCCGTACACCGTCGGATTTTGTGGTACTTGCATACACACACTGAAAACCCGGCGTCTCAACAAAGCGCCAATCAGATTCATCCACCAAAACTAAGACGTGCCTCGCATTCAATTGCGACGCACAACGCAGCGCAATATTCGTTTCAATGTGAACCACACGCTTTTTCATACAAACCCTTATAAGCCCTGGATGAAGTTTGCCATAAAGCTCGGTACAATGCCACGAACAGAAAATCTTTGGGGGCGGTACGGGCATGGATATCAAAGCGATCAAAGCGTTTAAGGGCAATTATATCTGGGCGATGACCCAAGAGGGCAAAGCCGTCGTCGTGGACCCCGGAGATGCCAAGCCGGTGTTTGACTTTTTAGACTTCCATGCACTCAGTCTTCAGGCCATTCTCATCACGCACCATCACAACGATCACACAGGTGGCATTTTGGCTTTGCAAAGCGCTTTTCCGGGTATCGCCGTGTATGGGCCAAATAACCACGACATCAAAGGCATCACCCACCCCGTGCTCGAAGGCGATAGCCTTTCAGTTCTCAACAAAACGTTTAAGGTGATCGAAGTGCCTGGCCACACCTTGGATCATATCGCCTATCTGAACGCTGAGATTGTTTTTTGCGGTGATACTCTCTTCTCAGCCGGCTGCGGTCGATTGTTTGAAGGCAGTTATGAACAGTTACGAGTTTCACTGAATCGCTTGAAAGCGCTGCCCGAACACACACAACTCTACCCCACGCATGAATACACGCTGAGCAATCTAGCCTTTGCGACGTTTATTGAGCCTGAGAATAAGCTCATTCAACAGCACATCGCCCATTGCCAAGCCCTCAGAGCAAAGGACCTACCGACATTGCCCACCACGGTCGAGCTAGAAAAAAAGATTAACCCCTTTTTGCGCACAGATCAGGCGAGCGTCATTCAAAAGGCTTGCGAGCTCGGCGCAAGCTCTACCGACGCATTGGCTATTTTCACTGCATTGCGAGCGGCGAAAAACGACTACAAAAGCTAGGCAACGTCCCTAACCGTTGTGACTTCCAACTAGGGGTGGTTGCGGGGGTTGGGCCATAAGAACCACCGGTGGCGCTATCATCCTATTAAATACAGTGATTACACCTTGTGCCACCGCGGGCCCTATAGCCCGCCCCAGCAAGGCACCTAGAAAAGCAGCAGAAAAAGCTAGAAAATCGGCGTAGGCAGAATATAAGGTAATCGCAGCATGACTGACAGCACGAGCCGAATGCATCATTTTGCTCTGCGCCGGAGAGGAAAGAACGTACGTAAAGAGTAGGTTCACACATAGACTGAGAAAATATTGGCTTAAACGCATTTGTTGAAAAAAAATAAGGCTAACAGCAAGATCAAGGAGACCGACGATGAGTATCTCAAGAGCTTTGGGGAAAGAAGCCTGCTTAAATCCGGCCGCCAAACTCGATGAAAGCGCTTCTTTCGCGAAAGATGAGCCAAACAATAAGCCGGCGCCTGAAAGTCGAGCAAAATAACTCGGTGGCGCATCACAGGTGCTAGTGAGCATCAGCCGCTCTTGAGCAGTCATGGGGCGAGCAGGCTCAGCCTCAGTATAATCAGCTGCATCAGTCACCACACCACCAAGCAAAGCACCACAGTAGCGAACACTGTTCAGGTCAATATCCCGAGACTCTTCAAGACCTAAACACCGTGCAGATTCAAATATGATGCGCCCCTCATTGAAGGGCGCACCACTTTTTGAACAGATTGGATCATTCAACACCCGCGTATAAAGTCGTTCAACCACCCGCTTACAGGCCTCGCGATGCTTCTCAAATAACACAGGGTTTTTGTTTGCGCCAGGAGAGTATAAGCTCAAACTCACGTGCCTCGCTAAAGCTGTCGCCTCCGTGCTGTTAGTTGGCAGAAGTGCATGAACACAATCCTGTGCTGAACCAGGCAAAGGTGTTTTGTTGTACTCTAAAAAAGGCAAAGCTGCAGCAGGTACTTCGCTAAAGTCAGGTGTTGTCTCGCAAGGGTGGACACTCGCAACGATTGGGCGCTGAGGTTCGAATGACGCCAACCCGATACGCCGATTAAGTTGTTCAAGCCTGCTCACATCTAGGGGGTAATGAGCCGCACACTCAACTAGCGAGCGACGTGCATTGTAATCGTCTAATCGCCCCAAAAAAGTCTCCAAGCCGAGTGCCAAATGCGTATTTTCTCTTAGTCGAGACCGATAGTAAGCCTTCGCCATTGCTTGTTGAAGCCAGCTCAAAAACAGCGGTCTAAACTCTGGTTTTTCTGCCAGGATGTCGAGCCAAGGAGTCCGCCAAACCCGGCCAAATCGATTTAAGAAGTACCGATGCAGATTGTCGTTATCAATGGCTGGCTTACGCTCTAATAATGTAACCACAAATTCAGCAAATCGCTGGGAACGCTGAGCTAATTGATCACACAGGCTAAAGAAAACCTCTGCTCTCTTGTACTCCCACCCTGAAAGAGAAGGAAGCAGTGCCGCTTTTACAGACGATAAAAGCGCTTGAGCACCTTGAGACATATTCACACTCACACGACTATTTTTCGAATAAACTACAGGAGAATGCTTAAGGCTTTCTTACTAAGAAAACCCGAACACGTGCTGCCTAACCACCCACATCGATTCTCATCTGTTTTCGTTGCCCAACGGCTTATTCTCATGCAGAATAGCCCTTTTGTAGCGATTTCTGACCGACTTATGACATGGACAAAATGGCTTAGTACAGCCATCCTCACATTCGCACTCTGCCTGATGCTAGGCGGCTGCGCGGCCGGTTACAGCGATAGCTACACCTCAGGCTTTGGCACGCCAACACACCTAAAACAGTACAAAGACGCCGATAATTTATGGACGGTACTCGGCGATAGCTTTGATTTACCCGATGAATCCAGCAGCAATGCCGCAGTGGCTTGGCAAATCAAGTGGTTCATGAAGAACCCGAAATATGTTCAAAAAATGGCCGAAAGTGCGGCGCCCTACTTATATTACATTTTCCAACAAGTGAAGAAGCGCCACCTTCCAGCCGAGCTTGCCCTCTTACCGATGGTCGAAAGCGCGTATGACCCTTATGCCACCAACTACGGCAGTGGTGCTGCGGGCTTATGGCAAATGATGCCAGGCACCGCCTCCGGCTTTGGCTTACGACTCGATTGGTGGTATGACGGCCGGCGCGACGTCGTCGCTTCAACCAATGCCGCACTGAATTATTTCGTTTACCTCGGCAAATTCTTCAATGGTGATTGGCTACTGGCGATTGCAGCTTATGACTCAGGTGAAGGCACGGTAGAAGATGCCATTAAGCGCAACGCGCGCGCCGGCAAACCCACCGAGTTCTGGTATCTATCCCTGCCTTACGAAACTGAAACCTACGTGCCGAAGCTTTTGGCCTTAGCCACCATCATCTCTCACCCTGATGAATACCCGATCCAATTGCCGGTGGTGAAAAACGCACCTTATCTAGCCAAAGTGAACATCGGCACACAAATCGATCTTTCGCGCGCTGCGAGCATGGCAGGTTTAAGCCTGGATCAGCTGTCAGAACTCAACCCAGGCTACAATCGCTGGGCTACGGACCCCAGCGGCCCGCATGTATTATTTTTACCGATCACGCACGTGGATCGCTTCAAACGAGAGCTTGCGAAGCTACCTGTAAAAGACCGTGTCAGTTGGAATCGCGCCTTGGTTCGCCATGGCGACACGCTGGATTCCTTTGCCAAGCGCTACCACACCTCTGTCACACTGATTCGGCAAGTGAACCATCTGCACAATAACAGTATTTACCCAGGTCAAGCGCTATTTATCCCCACCGGCAGTGACCGCTTAAGCAAGCTCGTCCTGCACAATGAACATTTGTTTAACGAAAGCCACACGCGTGTGCGTGTCATGAACATCACACGCCATACCGTTAAAAAAGGCGAAACACTTTGGACCATCGCAAAACATTACCATGTGTCTGTGCGTCAAATTAAATTCTGGAACAGCCTGCGCTCAGACTATGTAGCCCCAGGCACATCACTGATCATCTGGCCACCTCACAATAAAAAGCACCCAACCTATTGGGCACCGACGTATCATCACTACCGTGTGAAATCGGGAGACACCGTATGGGACATCGCCGTGAAATATCACATCAACCCTGATGTGCTCGTTAAGCTTAACCACATTCAACACAACTTCATCAAGCCTGGCATGGACATTAAAGTCCCCATGCAACATGAGTATATCGCGTTTTCTGCTCACATCGACGCACATCACAGTGACAGCAAGCCTCACAAAAAGGTCACAAGTTCCACGCGCAAACTCACCATCTATCATGTTCAGTCCGGCGATTATCTCGATAAAATCGCGAAAAAATTCGGCATGAACAGCAAAACACTAATGTTGCTCAACGGCCTAACTCGCAAAAGCGTTCTGCACAAAGGCCAAGCCTTGCGGGTTTACGCAGCGCATTAACCCTCGCAACCGTTTTATCCAGCCTGGGTTGAGCGTAGCGATAATCCCGGCTACATTTTATGGCTAATGTCATTGCGAGCGAACGCCAGTGAGCGCGGCAATCTTTTGAAGTAACCTGGAGATTGCCGCGTCGCTACGCTCCTCGCAAAGACGGTTGCTACACATCCCCGAGAAATTCAACACAAGCCTAGGTTTATATTCCACATACTCAAAGACGCTTGACAGACACAAAGTGGCTATGATTGAATAACCCCATCTTTTATTCCCCTTTTACGTTGGTAAGACACATGCGAGTCCTTTGTCTCGTTACACTGTGTGCGTTTTTGTGCGCCTGTAGTTTATGGCCCAAGAGCGCACCTCAACTAAACATACAGATCACAGCCGCAAGCTATTTAAACCCTACTGCCGGCCAAGCAAAGCCTCTGCGCATCAGCTTTTATCAATTAAAAAGCGGCTTTAGCTTTATGAACGAAAGCTATGGCTCACTCATACAAAGCAATACACTCGGCGATGCACTACTGGATAAAACCACCATAGAAATACGCCCCGGTCAAACACGAAACCTCACCTTAAAGCTACAAAGCAATACGCTTTATCTTGGCGTCATCGGTCATTACGCTCGCATCAATCATGCAGACTGGCGAAAACTTTCGAGCATTAACACAGCCTCACCGCCCACCCTATTTATCAACGCTAATACAGACAGTCTAAGCATCAAAAAAACCCACCACTTCTGGAGTCGCCTATGAACACCGCACCCCCTTTATGGCTTGAAGGCATGCTCATCAAGCCACAACACTTTCAGCAACTGACTCGCCACCACACACGACAAACGCAAAGCCAGCTTGAGTCGTATTACTGGGGTATTGAAACACTGAACGTGAACGAAGCCGCTTTGCGCGAAGGGCTACTCATCATAGAGCGCATCAGTGGCTGGTTTAAAGATGGCAGCTACTTCGATACGCAAGACAATGCCACACTGCCGAAGCCATTTTCTTTACAGCCTAGCGCAAAACAAACCCTCTACATCCATAAAAGCAAGGCATTACAGGCCTATCGCCGTCTAATTAAAAATGATTTAGACAGCGCTGACGAACATGAAATTTCACTGGGTCTCATCGAGCTACAACTTTCAAACGAGAGCTCAGACAATAGCTTTAAGTTAATGGAGATTATTAATGATCAAGGCTTCTTTATTAACACGCAGTACTGCCCACCCTGCATAAGACTGCACAAAGCCATCACCTCTCTCGCACTTAAGCCACCACCAAAACCTCAAGAAACGCCCAATGCCATTAAACAGACCCAGCAGCAACTCGCACTGAGCTTTTTTTATAAAGACAAGGAGCAACTGGATTTATTACTTGAACACGCAAACTCACACCCTTTTGAGTACTATCGCCTGCTACGTAGCAGCGCATCAAGCCTGGCAGCGCTTGCCAATATCCCCATTCAAAAAAACCTGTACGATCATGAAGAAATTCTTGAAAGCCTGAAGGCTTACATCCAAGCGATCAACCACAGCATGCATACTTTAATGCGCGACGAGAAAAGCTGGCTTTTTCAGCGACAAAACGCGCAATACTTTGACGTCACCTTAAGCGATTACGATAAAGAAGCGGTTTTTTACCTACGCATCAACGAAGAAACCAAGCATGATCCACTTAAACACGCAAAGCTTGAGGAAAAAAGTCGGCTCAAAGAATGCGTGCACTACGGCTTGCCGGGTATTGAGCTGATTAGCAGCACAATGCTTGGCAAGTATCAGTTTTATTTAGACACAGAGCAAGCAACCACCACGCTCACACTCTATTTTCCACAGAAACCCCCAGAAGATTGGAGTATCACTGTATGGCAAGACTAAAAGATGCCGATATCTATTGCGAAACAGTGAGGTGGCTTGAGCAACTTGGCAACGATGGCACGATCAACATCAACGATGTGCGAGCCTGGCTAGAAACATGCAGAGCCATAGATAAAGACAGCCATGCCATACTCTGCGCAGGATTTGACGAGCTTTTACAAACTCAAGGGCATAGCAACCCCCACTTTTCACTCGGTTTTCATCAAGACCACAACCCTGGCCTAAGCTTAGCAGGTCTTTACTATAAACGGTTTCAACTCAGTCGGCTGGCACGCTTGTGTCTAGCCTTATTTATTGAAGCCGGTATACAAGGTCCTTTAACGAGGCTCAAGCTAAACCAGGAACAAGCTCACCACGTGTTACTTCCCGATGAAACGCGTGAGACCACCTTAAAACAGGCCAAGCCTCACCGTTTTGCAGCACTGTGTTTTATCATCGTGCTGACAGCATGGTTAAGCATCGCTGCCTTATCTGCAGTAAGCTCACCAGGTCTCAACCACACGCTCAAACAGCTCACACAACAAGCGAAAATTCTATGATCTCTTTGATACGTCGACTCATCACACACAGCTACCGACTTTGCAAGCGACTAGGCTCAGGCATTATAAAGCGAGTAAAGTTACACACGCGCAAACTCTCACTGCCGATGATCGCTCGTTCTGAAATACTCTACTACAACAATACTGGCGAACTTAAACGTAAACTTCACACACTCTTTTACTTACACGCCAGCAAGAAGCGGGTTATTGAATCACTAAAACATCTGGATGATATCGTCGAAACATCGTGCCTGCCAACCCGCGGCTTGATTACACTTAACCCAAAGCCTAAAACTCAACCACACCGACAATACCTAAAAGAATGGCTAAAGCAAAAAGAGCCTCAGCTGTATCAATTGTGCTTAAGCATGCTTGTGCTGCTTGCTCTAGGCGCTGGAGTTGTAAGTTTGGCAAACAACATCAAGTCAAACCATCAAGCTGAAGCATCGCTAAAAACGCTGCTGATCGCCGATTGGGACGATAAGCAACAACCGATCACATGGCTTCAAAAAATCACCCCCACACTCGTAAAACTAAAGCAAGATAATGAAGACTGGGAATCCTTTGCCGTACTTAGCCGCTTACGAACGCTTAAAAACACACAAACTTTAATCGATACTCTCTACAAAAAAAGCGCTGCTTCACTCATCAAACAGGCGTTTAAGACAAGCTTCCAACAAAGAAAGCCTAGCTATAGCGACTTACTAGCCTACCTTTATTTCAATCAAGCCAGCGGAGTCACACAGGCGAGATTTCGCTACAACCTAGCGCGCTTTGTTCAGCGCTATTACCCACAAGCCCCAAGCCTTTCAGCCTTGGTGATTAACACCACACAGCCAAACCACGAAGGCCAAATCCACTCGCACTGGGTATCGAGCGTGCTATCACGCACCCTAACGCTAGATGACGTTTATAGCAGCAGTTTAAATAGCCTGCCTGACACTGAAAAATATAGCGCTAAAGCTTACTACGTTTGGCAAAGTGAGCTTCAAAGCAATCTTGAAATTGCCCAAGCCTTGAGTGGGCAACACTATTCGATCGATAACATGAAAAAATATTGGGAAGAGCAAGCCGTTGATTATTGGCCAAAGCGTTTTCAACAATCACACGGTCTAGCCTTAATGAATCCCATACGTGACTGCTTGAGCTTGTACACACTCCACAAACCGGACATTAACCTCAAGCTATCAAGCCTTTTTTTATTTCTGTACCAACAAGAAGCAAGGCTTGCCGATGCCCAACACAAAACACAGCAAGATAGAGCAAACCCTTGCTTTCTCGTACACAAAACGCTCTCAGAGCAAAGCGGCCCCTTTATCAAGCTCGCCTCACTCTCGAAAAAAGCGCCTTTTCCAGTGAATCAGTTTATTCAAAAAACCACGTTTAACCGCTGGCAAGCGATCAGCCTCGCTTGCCTTAAGCAGCACCAATTAAGCTGGGAAAAACTTCAAACAAGCCTGCAAAGCCTGAGAAAACAGTACTACCCGTTTAAACCCAGCAAAAACGACTTGCCCAACACAAAACTTAAGGCACTGATACAACACTTTTTGCGATTCAAAAATAAGCTAAAGCTTCCAGCAAAAACCCATGGCTCATTCTATTTTCAACCACCTGATGATCATTTTTTGACGCTTGATAAGCTCGCGCAAAGCCTATGGAATACCAAAACCCCAAGCATTCAGATCACAGGTATCGACCTCAGCAACCAAATAAAAACGATGGCCATCGCCTTTGATCAGCACCGCCTACACTATAGCTTCGGCCCATTTTCAAACCAAACCTTTCCGCTTCACGTCAAAAACGTCAGCCTTTCCCTCACACGTTTTGATCAACACGATATCAGCTTGAATTACACAGGTGATCAAAGCATCATTCGCTTATTTTCACACGGAAAAATGACACAACACAACACTAGCTGCACCTGGCAATATGCCGGCATTAAGCTTAACTTCACCGGCATTCGACACTGCAAATGGCTTCAAGATTTTTCCTGGAAAAACAGGTAGGTGATTAACTTTACAGTTATAAAAAATGTCGATAGATTGAACCCTTCTTTTATTCCCACTAAAAACCACTGGAGGAGCGATGAGCACATCTCTATCGCGTGTACATATCACGTACGATGTCGAAACTGACAACGGCATCATCAAACAAGAACTGCCCTTTGTCGCAGGTGTTATGGGCGATTTTTCTGGCCACACCGTCGTTGACGATATCAGCGAGCGTGAGTTTATTGAGGTGAACGAAGACTCGCTCAATGACTACATGCAACATTTAAAGCCTTCATTGAATGTATCCATTCCACACCCCCTGTCTGATCAGGCCTCGCCATTAGATATTCAGCTTCAATTTCGGCAACTCTCAGACTTCGAACCTGAGGCAATTATCAAACAAGTGCCTGAACTAAAGAAGTTACATGCCCTCAAACAAAAGATACAAAGCCTGCTTGACACCGCCGCACGCTCTTCCAAAGACGAGCAAAAACTGAGTAAGATACTCGCACATTGCCAAGCTTTGAGCGCACAGGAGAAAAAAGATGATTGAAGCCAAGGCCACACAAATTCTACTGGAACAAACCCTCAACACACTCAGCAGCAAACAACACGCACTAAGCCACACTCACATCGCCTCCTTTTCCGGCTTAGAAGCCGCTCTGAGTAAAATCAACGCCTTAATCAACACCACCGTGAATGACATTTTGCACCATGACGACTTTCAATCCCTTGAGGCGAATTACCGTGGTGTTCAGCGTCTATTCATCAACGAAGGCCAACCAACGAGCATTCGCATTAAACTATTCAATATCAGCAAAAAAGCATTATCCAAAGAAGCTGCTCGATCGGTGAGTCTTGAGCGCTCCACACTGTATAAAAAAGTCTACACTGCAGGCTTTGATCACGCTGGCGCGCACCCCTTTAACGTGTTGATCGGCGCCTATGCCTTTGACCACCAAACCCCTGACATACAGAGCCTGCATTATTTAGGCCAGCTTGCCGAAAAAGCCTTTGCACCTTTCATTGCCTGTGCCAAACCCAGCTTACTGGGTCTAGAGGATTGGCGCAGCTTAAACGAGCTCAACCACATCAGCCCGATTTTTAACGGGCCTGAGCACTCAGCCTGGCAGGGTCTACGTGAGCAACGTTACGCGCGCTTTATCACTTTAACACTACCCCGAGTGATCGCACGCCCTCAATATACTGCAGAAACTCAAGGCATCGATGAAACCATCGAGAATGATCAAGATATTTGCTGGATGAATGCCAGCTTTCACTTAGCTGAATGCATGATACGTGCGCACCAGCGCTTTGGCTGGACCACAGCCATTCGCGGTCGAGAAGGTGGCGGTAAAATTGATAGACTTCCCATCATTCCACGCAAACAAGGCGAAGCCTTTTGCCCAGCTGAAGTTGGCCTATCCGACGAACAAGAGGCTGAGCTTAGTCACGCAGGCCTCCTACCCTTTTGCCATTACAAGCACACCGACTACGGGGTATTTTTCGGCGCACAAACGCTATACAAACCCGCACTCTACAACACCGAAGAAGCCTCTGCGAACGAGCGCATTGCCGCAAGGCTGCCGTATGTTTTGGCGACTTCTCGCATTGCGCATTACCTTAAAATCATGGCCCGCGATAAAATCGGCAGTTTTATGGAAGCCTCGGATTGTGAAATCTGGCTAAACCAGTGGTTACTAAACTATGTGAATGCGAACGCAGGTGTAAAGCAACGACTGAAATCGAAATTTCCCTTAGCTGAAGCTCGTGTGAATATTGTGGAAGACAAAAGCAACCCGGGGCGTTTCCAAGCGGTGGCTTGGCTCAGACCCTGGCTGCAACTCGAACAATTGAGCGCCTCACTACGTTTAGTGGCAGACATTCCAAACGGTTCACGATGAGCTTATCACTTGAGCACGCCGGTCAACACTTTTATGCTGAGCATTTTACATTTCAGGGGTATCAAACGCTCAATCATGGCTTTAGCTTTACACTGGTGCTTTCGATTCCCACTCAGCATTTTCAAGCACACCAGCCGATCAGCATCAAGCACAAGCATCAAAGCTGTTCGCTGACAGGCTTTGTGCGCGATGTGATGATACAGCCAGAGCGCCGAACACTCTGCACCCAATTAATCATCACACCCGCTTTAATGCTCGAGCCAAACACACTGTATCGCCAAATCATCGAGGCCAGCACCTTACAACAAGCCTTAAGTCTCGTCGCACCCAAAGAAGCCGACCAAATCACGCAAGGCGATCTGCGCGATAATTTTCACACGCAAATCGACATAAACCCTCTAGCATTTTTTCAACGCATCACTCAAAAAAGCGGCTATCACTTTTTTTATACGCATACGGATAATCGCCCCACTCTCAACGCGAAAAAGCAAAGCGATCACTGGCCCACACAGAACCTCAGCCTGACACCCACAGGCTGCCAATTGGCTTTAAAACAAGCCCGAAATAAACACACCCCCTCTCCCTGCCCACAAGGGATAAGACACACTGAAAAATATTATTTCTCAAGCTTTGACCTTCGTGCGCACCCCGGGCTTTGCTTTACACATGAGCAAAAAACACTTGTGATCACCCACATCCATTACCAAAGCCTAGACACACTCGGCATTAAAACCGAGATCACCGCCTGCCCGCTAAACGATTTGCAGCACGGAGAAACACAAGCCAGCACCTTATCACAAGCCACACTCGGAAAAATTGTTGCGGTACATCACAATACCGTGGAGATGATCTTTGAATGGGATACCCGCAAAACTCGCCGACCCGTACCCATCGCCATGCCAGTGAGCGGCCATCAACAAGGATTTTATAGCCAGCCAGCAGCTAACCGCATTGGCATCGTCAATTGCCTACACAATGACCCTGACCAACCCTATCTGATCGGTTGCATTGACGAAGAAAGCCAGGCACTTAAAGAACAAGCTTGCTTTAAACTTTGCAACGCAGACGCCAGTAACACACTGAAGCTCACAGAGGACACCTTGCTAATAGCCTCCACACACAACATCAACACACAAACTCAAACCTATACACTTGAAGCCGAAAACAACTTAACGATAAACACTCAAAGCGCGCTGGCTTTAAACGGCAAAACGATCACACTGATCGCTGATGAAGAAATTGATGTCAACATCGCCGGCACTCGATTACACATCACACCGAATAAGATCAATTTTAAGAGTTCAAGCATTGAGTTCAAGACGTAACACTTTCGCATCCAAAGCACCCTTTGCGGTGTGATAATAGTTTTTTCTCACGCCCTGCTCAATAAAGCCCAAGCTGTGGTACAAAGCGAGTGCCGGCGCATTACTCACCACGACTTCCAGAAACATGCGCTGAATACCTTTCTGAGAGCAACGCTTCAACATCTCGGTAAACAATTTTTTCGCTAAGCCCTGCCCTTGATAATCAGGATGAACCGCTATCGTCAAAAGTTCAGCTTCATCCAATACCTCACGCCAAATACAGTACGCAAGCACAGCCTGCCCTTCACAGAGTAATAGAAAACAGTCTTGAGCAAATGAAGATTCAAATTTCGCCAGTGACCACGGCGTAATTTGCACCTTTGCATCAATGGCCACACAAGCTTGAATCTGCGCTGCAGTTGGCACGGCATCAACAAACGTCATCATCGCCCCACACCCAATCGATCAATGCTGGGCAACTTCAAGGCCGGACGCAAAAGATCAACACCTGCACTCAAACCCAAGACATTAAACTCTAAGCCCTCAGCCAAGCCCAGATGAAAGCCCAAAAGACCAAACAGCGAAAATTGAATGCCGGTATTACTCGGGCTTTGAGCATAAAGCCTACCGTTTTCCAAATAATCTTTACCGATTGCCGTGGCAGGCAGCGCTGCACTGAGCTCAGGCACACGGCGTAGCACATACGCTACAAAGGTATTGCTATTTGGCCCAGGCCAAGTTCGATAGGTATTTTTATAAGGGTAGCTTCCAACGGCTTGCTCAATCTTATAAATAGCGGCTGTGGCGTTTTCACCGCCAATTTGCTCAACAATGAAGGGCTTATGACCAAACCAGCGACGATCCGGCATCCCACGAGTGACCGATAAGGCCGGCTGATGGCGATAGAGGTTCCAGCCAATGACCTGATAAATCGTATACTCAGTGGCATTTTGAGGCTTGACCGCAATCCACAAATGCACAGCAAACAAGCCACGCCAATGATAGGCACGTGCGGCATACACTTGCACCAAGGCAGCCGGGTGATCTTGTGGCAGCGGTGCGATATTCACACGGCTTCGATCGGCACGCTGCCAATGCGTGCTCAAGTCCACCTGGCCTGTGAGTAAAACCCACAGCGGCCCGAAAAACAAAACAATGACAATACCGTAAAAAACCCATTTCATAGCGCAAGCCTTGCGCAGAAGCGACGGGCTGTCAAGCGGTTAGAAACTTAAGGAAAGTAGCAACCGTCTTTGCGAGGAGCGAAGCGACGAAGCAATCTCAAGATTAATGGACCAGATTACCGCGCTCACTAGCGCTCGCTCGCAATAACATTAGCTGGTAGCCTGGATTGATCCGCCGTCGCACTGTAAGTGCTGTGGCGAGAGATAATCCCGGTTTTTATTTTCCGGACTTAAAAGCCGCTGTGACTCTCTGCGCATAGCTATCGTTCATATTTAACTCGCGGTTATCACTAACAAGCTTTTTAGCCAGTGTTTTTGACCTAAAAATACTGGGGCCTTCAATCAAATTCGATCGCTTAGCGCCGCGTGATTTTTCAAACGCAGTTTGATAAATCGCTTTAAATAGTTCTGTATTATCAGGCGTTGCATTCCAGCGATGAGATCTAGCCAATTCGTACGCACGCTGAGTACGACTACCGTTTTTTTGACTATGCTCTCGCACTAAACGTAATTGTTCAGTAAACGATTGACCTTCAAGCGTTTTCAACCAATTTGTCTTAGGGCCTTTTTGTGCTTCTTGTAGGGCGCTATAAATGGTTTTAAAGGCTTTAAGAAGCAATGCATCATCAATAAACTGAGTGAATGTTTTGTAGTGACACTCAGCAACATAAACGATGTGTAAAGGTCTAGCATTATGATCCACATGGTCAAGCACGAAAGGATTGTCTGCAAAGCGTTTTACCTGAGCCCAGTCCTGCAGAGCTGAAGCGAAACTATTATCAATCGTTAGCGCAATACCTCGCTCGTTTAAGGCATTACCGGCAATACTCACCTGAAAATGAATTTGATCATCGAAAGCCTTTTGAAGCAAACGCTGATACTCAGGAAAACGCGACAAGTCAATCTGAGCAGCCTCATACTCTTGTGGCGTCGATACCGCACACCACCAACGCGAAAGCTCTTCTCGCTGTTCAGGCGCAAGCGTCTCAACACTCAAAGCTTGCGGGTCAAACGCCAAGCCTGTCTCAGGGTTCATGTGTTTTATGGCCGCTCGTTGAACATCGTAACCGTAAAGACAGCCGTCAACCGCGCAAGCGCCTTGCTTCTCCGTGCCGGTAAAATTAGCAGGCGTCGCACTGGTGGCAATATTCTGAGGGCGCCTATCCTCAGAAAGCATACAGGCATTAAAGTCACCTATCACAATCGGTAGGTTCCGATCTGGCGCAGGCCTATCCACATCCAGCAAGCGCTGAATATTAGCCTCATGGGCTTTTGAGTAACGTGAGTACTCGGCATGAACATTATTCAGCTGAACATGCCAGTCACTACCATTTGCCTGAAACAGGCTCGACATACCCGCACCCTTCCAAATTGAGCAATCGGCTTGATCCACAGGGGCAAACTCAGCTTTCTTATAAAAAACAACACAGGCACCCTGATCGACCTTTTTGCCATCAGATTCATAACATGCCCACTCGTCTCCAAGCTCAGCGGCAATTTTTCTAAAGAGCTCACCGTCCGCCATGATCTCTTGCAAGGCCACAAACGAAACCGGCTGCTGCCCAACCATTTTCCTAAGCGCCGAGGCTATTCTTTGATGGCGGGCGTCAGTTTGCTCAACGGTTTCACCATATCGAGCGCCAGGGCTTTTAAAAGCAGACATCCCATGAGCAGCATCAGACTCCAACACATTCCAAGAAATGATATTCAAAGGCTTATTCGTAAAGTTGGTCGGGACTTGAGCCATGACGGGCACATGATCAGAAAAGACATCGTCATAGTTGTTTACAGCTTGTTCTGATGAAGGCAAAGCGGGATGATAGTTTGTCATAGTAGATAACCTTGTTTTTGTTAAAGTTGTCCTATTTTAATACAACATCAAAAAGTCAAACACCGTAAAAAATACGGAAAAACAATCCAAGGCTACTAGCAAAAGTAGCAACCGTCTTTGCGAGGAGCGAAGCGACGAAGCAATCTCAAGATTAATGGACCAGATTACCGCGCTCACTGGCGTTCGCTCGCAATGGCATTAGCGACAAAATGTAGCCTGCGTTGAGCCTCGTCGAAGCGGCAGCGAAGACAGGCGTTAACCCGGGGAAATAAAAACCCGGGTTATCGCTTCGCTCAACGCAGGCTAGATTACGACTTGCTACGTGCCAGAGCACATCCAAACTTGCTTTTGATCCCTACCCTGGTACTATTTTTCGTCGCCAAACAACGCGCCAAAATAGGACAAAAAAGGGTCAACATGGAAAACTTACGCATCGGGATTATCGGCAATATTGGCGCAGGCAAGTCCACTTTCGTCAACAACCTCAAATCGCCCGCTTTGAGCAAGATTTTGCTGAGCTCGTTTCCGACTCTGGATGGTGATGAAGAAATCCACACCTACCAAGAAGAATTCGATCACATCGTGCTCGATGCTTTTTATAAGGACCCTGCACACAACGCCTTCATGGCCCAAATCGAGTTTCTAAACGGGCGTCTCAAGCGCCAAGCCAAGATCGACCAGGCCCGCGGCATTGTGCTGGAAGACCGCACGATTTTTGAAGATTTCCACGTCTTTGGTAAAGCGCAAAAAGTTATCGGCCACATGACCGAAGAAGAGTTTCGCGCGTATCAGCGCAGCTATAATCTGCTCACCGAACACATCGATCAACCCGATTTTGTGATCTACCTACGCGCGGATGTGGACAGCTTGTTAGAGCGGATCGCCAAGCGGGGTCGCGATAGCGAAAAGCTGATCAGCCGCGAGTACTTAAGCCTCTTAAATGACTTGTACGAGAACTTTGTGCGCAAGCACATCACCTGCCCTGTGATGATCATCGACACGAACCGTGAAGACCGTCTTTTAGAGCGCATGGAAGAAGTGGCTAACCAAATTGTTGATAAAATCAAAGCGCTGAATTTGCGCATCACCACCCCCGGTATCCAAGAATGGGTAAAGCTGCCAGAGACCACAGCCGCCATTCGCGCCGTGGAAGCTGAGCGCCAGCTTGAAGAATATCTCAAAAAACACCCGAGCTTGATCACGGTTGCGGGCAATGTGGGCCTCGGTAAATCCACGGTCACCACGCTCATGCACCAGAGCTTGCGCATCAATGCCTTGTACGAAGACCCGGAAAAAAACCCGCTGCTAGGCAAGTTTTTACATGACAAAAAGCGCTATTGCTATGACCTACAGCGTCACTTTTTAAAGCTCCGCACGGAACACCGCCGCATCGGTAAAGCCGGCGATAGAAGCTACGTGAAAGACCGAAGCCTGGCCGAAGACGTCTTAGTCTTTTGCCAGCTCTTTTACCAAGATGGCTACCTCACCGCCGATGAGCTCGACCTACTAAGCACCGAGTTTTACGCGAAAAATAAAGAACTGCCCTCGTCTGACTTGCTAATTGTGCTACAAGGCAGTGCCGAACAAGCCTGGCAGCGTATCCAACAGCGTGCCCGTGAAATGGAGATGAACGGCGGCTGGACCTTCCGTGAAATTTTAGCCTTGAGCAAACTCTACAAAACCTACCCCGAAGACGTGTGCAAATGCGGCTACCACGACAAACCAGTGCTAAAAATCAACACACAACGCCTGGATTTAACTAACCGCGTGCACATGGGGTATCTGTTCGAGCAAATCCACGAAGCACTGCAATCGTCATAAAACCAAAAGGTTTCCATTTTATCATCTTTAAAAAACCATAAGGATAAAAAATGGCCGGCGCCGATACCTTCTCAACTCCGCGTTCCAGATAATCGATGCGCTGGCTTTTTTGGGTGCACCACAAGCAGCAGCTCACGCTGGAAAAAACTCAGCACCATGGAAAAAGCCTTAATTATCGGCGCCTTGCTTGTACTACTGTCTGAGATTATCGCGGTGGCGGCTCCACAAACATTATGCTTTATAATTGAACAAAAAAATGATAGAATCGGTGGCTCTTACATTATAAAACCAATAAGGAATTTTATGAAAAAATCAGTATTCAATTTTATAAACTTATGCGTATTTGCTACCGTAACTTTGCCATTGGCAGCGCTTGCCTGCTCACCCGGTCAATATGGCTTTTCAGTACAAGGCTCTTCAAAACACGACCAGCCATTCTACGTAAATGCCTACGCCCAGAGCTCTAAAGGCACATATAATAAAACGAATGAAGTTGATAAGAACCAATCTCAAGAATTTTGCTGGGACGAAAATGATGGAGCAGCTAATGTCACTAAATCCATTACGTTAGCTGACGGCACAACTAAAAAATACAAGTACAACTTCGCCGTACCAAACAACGGCGCAGCTTATAAAACGATTTACATCGACTCAAGCAACTGGACTCAATCGTCTTAAACCGAGCACGAAGCAATCAATAAAAAACCCGGCATCAGCCGGGTTTTTTATTTTAACGAGTCAATTATTTCTTTTTCTTCTTCGGAATTAAATCCGTGATCGAACCTGTGAACATTTCCGTGGCCAAGCCCACCGACTCTGACAATGTTGGGTGTGGATGAATGGTCAGCGCAATGTCTTCAGCATCACAACCCATTTCAATCGCGAGCGCAGCCTCTGCCACCAACTCACCGGCATTCGGGCCAACCATGGCCGCACCGATGATGCGATTGTTTTTATCGAACAAGACCTTGGTCAACCCCTCTTCGCGACCTTGACTAAGCGAGCGACCGCTGGCGATCCAAGGAAACACGCCCACACCGTATTCAATGCCTTTTTCTTTGGCTTCGCGCTCAGTCACACCCACCCACGCAAGCTCTGGGTCTGTGTAGGCCACGGATGGAATGCAACGCGGATCAAAGAAATGCTTCTCACCGGCAATCACTTCGGCCGCCACATGCGCTTCGTGCACGGCTTTATGCGCCAGCATCGGCTGACCCACGATGTCACCGATAGCAAAGATATGATTCACATTCGTGCGCAGTTGCTTATCGACCGCGATAAAACCACGCTCGTCCACATTCACACCGGCTTTATCGGCGGCAATTTCTTTACCGTTAGGAATACGACCCACCGCCACCAAGACTTGATCAAATTTCTGGGCTTTATCCGGTGCATTTTTGCCTTCGAAGGTCACATAAATCCCGTCTTTTTTCGCTTCCACTTTCGTGACTTTCGTTTCAAGCATAATGTCTTTGCACTTCTGGCTCATGACTTTATGCAAAGGCTTAACCATATCCGCATCGGCACTGCCTGCAATTTGTGGCATAAACTCAACGATCGACACTTCGGCACCCAAAGTCGAATACACGGTCGCCATTTCCAAACCGATAATACCACCACCAATCACCAACAAGCTGCCTTTGATGTCGTTGAGCTCTAAAGCGCCCGTGGAATCAAAAATACGGCTGTCTTCAGGGATAAACGGCAGTTTTACCGGGCGAGAACCTGCGGCAATAATACACTGCTCAAACGTCACTTCCGTTTTGTTGCCTTCGTGATCTTCTGCAACGATCGTATTGGGGCCTGTGAATTTACCGTAACCTTTCACCCACTCCACTTTGCGCATTTTCGCCATGGCAGCCAAACCACCCGTGAGCTTGCCAATGACGGACTCTTTGTAGGCGACTAATTTCTTAGGCTCAATTTTAGGCTTGCCAAAGCTGATGCCATGCTCAGCCATATGGTTGGCTTCATCCAACACTTTCGCTGCATGCAATAAGGTTTTTGATGGGATACAACCCACATTTAAACACACACCACCCAGGGTGTCATGAAACTCGATCAACGCCACTTTTTTGCCTAAGTCAGCTGCGCGAAACGCTGCCGAGTAACCGCCAGGGCCACTGCCTAATACCACCACTTCTGTTTTGACTGTCTTCACTGTTTTTCTCCTGTTATAGGGATGATTCTCGTGTGTCATTGCGAGGAAGGTGTAACTCGACGCGGCAATCTTCCTGTTCATTCCTGAGATTACTTCGCTGCACTCGCAATGACGTTATAATAAAACTCTACGCATATCTTCCAAGGCTTGCGCCAAATATACCACAAAGCGTGCGGCATCCGCACCGTCAATCACGCGGTGATCATACGATAAACTCAGCGGCAACATCAATCGTGGTTTAAACTCGCCGTCGATAAATTTAGGTTTAATGTCAGATTTCGACACACCCAAAATCGCGACTTCTGGCGCATTCACAATCGGTGTAAAAGCCGTGCCACCAATGCCACCCAAGCTTGAAATCGAAAAACAGCCGCCCTGCATATCAGCCGGCGTTAACTTGCCATCGCGCGCCTTTTTCGAAAACTCCGCCAGCTCTTTAGCCAACTCAACAAAGCCTTTTTGATCCACATCACGAATCACGGGCACGACCAAACCATTAGGCGTATCGACCGCCACACCGATGTGGAAGTACTTTTTCAATACCAAGTTTTCACCGCTAGCATCGAGTGAGGCATTAAATTGCGGATACGCTTTCAACGCGGCCACCACGGCTTTCATAATAAACACTAGCGGCGTGAGTTTTGCACCTTGCTTTTCGGCCACGGCTTTATTCGCCTGACGAAACGCTTCTAAATCGGTGATATCCGCTTCGTCAAACTGTGTCACATGCGGGATGGTGACCCAGTTGCGGTGCAAGAATTTGCCGGATAGCTTTTTAATGCGCGATAGTGCTTGGGTTTCCACCTCACCGAATTTTGCAAAATCCACCACCGGGGCTTCGGCCAAGCTCAAGCCAGCGCCACCACCTGAGGTCATTCGTTGTTTAGCAAAGCCTGTTAAATCCTCGCGTAAAATACGGCCTTTGGGACCGGTGCCCGAAACACTCGCCAAGTTCACACCGAGCTCGTTGGCCAATCGACGCACGCCAGGGCCTGCGTACACATTACCTTGATTCAATGAAGCCGACGCGGGTGCTTCGGCTTTTTCCGCCGGCTTTTCTTGAGCCGCCGGTACCGCTTGCGCTTTATCTTCTTTAGGTTTCCCAGTCTGGTCGGCCGGGGCACCGCTCATCTGGCCGATCACTTGGCCCGTTTTCACTTTATCGCCCACTTTTATACTGATGGCTTGAATCTCGCCATCGCGCGGTGCCGGTACGTCCATCGTGGCTTTATCGCTTTCCAATGTCAGCAACGCCGCTTCGGCTTTCACGCTGTCGCCGGCTTTGACATGCACTTCAATCACTTCAACCGCATCATCCGTGCCCAAATCAGGCAAGGTAATATCTGATGCCGTTTCGCTTTGAGTGCTGGCTTTTTCAGGCGCGGCTTTTTTCTCAGCCGGCTTATCTTCAGATTTTTTAGCTTCATCTACCTCGCCTTCAGCATCCATCGTCATAATCAAGCTGCCTTCCGAAACCTTGTCACCCACTTTGATCTTGATGTCTTTAATCACACCGGCTTTGGGTGCGGGCACATCCATCGTGGCTTTATCGCTTTCTAACGTTAGCAGCGAATCTTCGGCTTTCACCGCATCGCCGGATTTAACCAAAACCTCAATCACCTCAACGTTTTCAGAACCGCCGATATCTGGCACTTTTACTTCAAACACTTGACTCATACTCTCATCCCCTTACGCATACAGTGGATTTAATTTATCGGGATCGATGCTATAGAGCTTGCGCGCTTTGAGCGCATCTTTCACATCGAGCTTGCCTTCATCGACTAAAGCTTTAATCGCATGATAGGCAATGTAATTGGCATTCACTTCAAAATGCTGACGCAATTTTTGGCGTGTGTCGCTGCGACCAAAACCATCCGTGCCCAATACCACATAATACGCTGGCACAAACTCGCGAATTTGATCCGCATAGGCTTTGATATAATCTGTCGCAGCAATCACAGGACCCTCGTGCCCTTTTAAACATTGCTCAGCATAACTCAAGCGAGGTTTTTTATCGGGGTTTAAATGATTCCAGCGCGCCACATCACGCCCGTCACGCGCAAGCTCATTAAAACTCGTCGCACTCCACACGTTGGCTTTCACAGAAAAATCTTTTTCAATCATCGCGGCCGCTTTAATCGCTTCATTTAAAATCGCCCCGCTGCTTAAGAGCTGCACTTTAAGCTTCGAGCGCGTTTTATTTTCATTCAGCAGATACAAGCCTTTGAGAATACCTTCTTCACTGCTTTCTGGCATGGCGGGGTGATGGTAGTTTTCATTCATCGCAGTGATGTAATAAAACACCGATTCTTGTTCTTCGCACATACGGCGCAAACCTTCACGAACGATCACCGCCATTTCATAGCTGTAAGTGGGATCGTAACTGATGCAGTTTGGAATGGTGGCCGCAAAAATAATATTATGGCCATCTTGGTGCTGAAGACCTTCACCCGCAAGTGTTGTGCGACCGGCAGTACCACCAATCAAAAACCCACGTGCACGCATATCACCGGCTGCCCAAGCCAAATCGCCTGTGCGCTGAAAACCAAACATGGAATAATAAATGTAAAACGGAATCATCGGCACATCATTGGTGCTATAAGAAGTACCCGCAGCAATCCAAGAACACATCGCACCGGCTTCATTTAAACCTTCTTCGAAGATCTGACCGGTTTGCGATTCTTTGTAATACATCACTTGTTCTTTGTCTTCCGGCTCATACAACTGCCCCACAACCGAGTAAATACCGTATTGTCGGAACAAACCTTCCATACCAAACGTACGACTTTCGTCAGGCACTATTGTCACCACTCGCGGGCCCAGTTCTTTATCACGGAAAATGGTGTTTAAGACACGCACAAACGCCATCGTCGATGAGATCTCACGATCGCCTGAGTCTTCTAGCTGCTTTGCAAACGCTGATAACGGCGGCACATTCAATGGCTTTGAGGCTTGCCGACGATGAAACAAGGGCCCTCCCAGTGCGTGGCGACGCTCTTGTACGTAACGAATTTCATCACTGTCTTTAGGCGGCAAGTAAAACGGAATATCATCCAAGCTGTTAAATTTAACCGGGATTTCGTGCTTGTCGCGAAACGCCTGCAATTCTTCTAGCGTCATCACTTTAGTGTTGTGTGCGACATTGCGACCTTCGCCGGCTGACACACCCAAACCAAAGCCTTTAACCGTGTGGGTTAAAATCACGGTGGGTCGGCCATTATTCAATTTTTGCATACGATCATACGCCGCATAAACTTTAAACACATCGTGACCACCGCGGCGCAATGACGCGAGCTCTGCATCACTCATGTCTTCCACCAAGGCCAGCAACTCAGGGTATTTACCGAAAAAATGCTCGCGAATATACGCCCCGTCTTTCACGCTATAGGTTTGATATTCACCGTCGACCACTTCGGCCAAACGTTTCATTAATAAGCCGCTCTTATCTTTGGCGAGCAATTGATCCCAATCACTGCTCCAAAGCACCTTAATCACATTCCAACCCGCACCGGTGAACACCGACTCCAGTTCACGCACAATGCTCGCGTTACCGCGTACCGGACCATCGAGACGCTGCAAATTACAGTTAATCACAAAGCATAAATTATCGAGCTTTTCTTTAGCGGCAATATGAATCGCACCCAGCGATTCTGGCTCATCCATCTCGCCATCACCACAGTAACACCACACGCGTCGACCCGTGTCTTCTATCATCTCGCGGTGCTGCAAATACTTTAGAAAGCGCGCTTGGTAAATCGCCTGAATCGGGCCTAAGCCCATAGACACCGTGGCAAACTGCCAAAATTCCGGCATCAACCAAGGGTGCGGATATGATGATAAACCATCAACACCCACTTCTTGACGAAAATGTGAGAGTTGTTCTTCGCTCAAGGTGCCTTCGATAAATGCACGAGAGTACATACCGGGTGAAGCATGCCCTTGATAAAAAATAAGGTCATCGGCTTTCATGAAATGGTTTTCAGCCACACTGTAGAGCACAGACGAAGAGGCAAAAGTGGCTAAGTGGCCGCCGAGCTCTTTGGCAATGTGCGTGGCTTTTAAGACCATGCACACCGCATTCCAGCGCATGATCTGACCGATGCGTTTTTCAATCTCACGATTACCGGGGTAGCTTGGCTGCTCGTCTTCTGAAATGGTATTCACATAAGGCAACTGCTGATCGAGCAACATAGGCAGATTAGCGCCGCGCTCACGAGCCGCTTGCATGAGGCTGTTGATGATATATTCAGCGCGCTCTTTGCCGTTGACTTGGATCAACGCGTCCAGCGCGTCAATCCATTCTTGCGTTTCTTGAGGGTTAATATCGTTATGTTCTTTTGCCATGGCCTCATCTCACAACTGTGCAATGAGCTTAAGGATAGCAGCCAAATTCCGAGCTCTCCAGGGGTTTTTAATGATTTAAGTGCCAGGTTTTGTTTTATCATAGGCGCGGATTTGCAGGCGGCGGGGCGTCAACACCCGAAAGAGCGTTTAGAATGGCTGCTCTCCGACTAAGCTCTTGACGAACCACGCCTACCTGACAAAGCAAAACACCGCAATAAGCGCTGAGCGGACAGAGCTGCTGCTCCGACATCAAAATACAAAGAAAGCCCACCAGTCGATCTTGAATCGAATCCAGTGCGTCTTGAGATTCCTTAAACACGCTTTCAAACAAAAAAAGCCCAACAGGCTCCCTCTCCAGATTCTCAAAAAAATTAACGATCGAACTCAAAAGCTGATTAAGTTTAAACTTAATAGTGGGCAATTCTGCAGCCATGCATGCCATCAGACGAACCCGCGAGCCATTCAAAGTAGCTTCTTCAGGCCCAGACTGAGAAAAAGCCATTGGAGCCGCCCTAAAGGCGTTATCCTCCTGAGCAATCCGCCTCGCTTTGGGCACTCTAGGCATGGCAACTTCTTCTACCTCCCTAAAAGCAATAGAAGCTAAGCGAAGCCCCAAGGCAGAGGGATCCATAGGTATAGGCGTAGGCGATACACCAGCTAGCACGGGCTGCCTGCCCCCGGATTCGTCTATCCCTGGTGCGCGCGACCGTCGCTGAATAATGTCTACAATAGGATCTTTGATTGAACCCCTACCAGAATCCGAGTTAGAGTTGGCATTGCCCGGCACAAAAATCACCTCTCATTTTCATTTTACCCATTAGATCAAATCATTCTTAAACTAATATTAAGCGCTTCTAGAAATTCAAATTTCAAAGAGAAACGTGGCACAATTCGCCGAGAAAGCGGCGCTTAGAAGAAAGCGCGTTAAAGTTAGTCGCGCCGTAGGCTCCGGGACCTACGTTGAATAATACGTTCAAGTCTTGGATCAAGATCAGGCATTATGACCCCGCCCAGCCTGATCGACATCGGCATTGCCCGGCTGAGTATCGATAAGGGGAGCCGGTGCTTCGGGCAAAAAATAACCGTGGCGCCTGAAAAAAGGAGAAAAACCCAAGCCGTCCAGCAACGGCCTTAATACTTCAACCCCTCGCGCTGCAACAGTAAGCTCACCGAACTTAACATTCAGTGTATCGCGCTGATCCGGGGTAAGCTCTGTAATAGAATCAAGCCAAGCCTTCAGCATAAGCAATAACTCAGGAGAAAAACCAAACCCTTCTTCCAAGTGGTAGCGCAATGTTAAGAAAAATAAAATAAGCTTTCCGCTTACGTCAAGCTCAACACTCTGGTCTATGCTAGACAATGTTTTTCCAGAAAGATCGCTAAGTACTGCTTCGTTAATAGCCTCAAACGTTATCGGTAAATCTGGTCTAGGGTCGAATTTAGCAAACATGAGGAAGTTGCTCAACGGCATAACCACTTCATTAACAGTAAAGATTTTTGACGGACAAACGGAGGAACCAAAACTTATCATAAGATCAATTTTCAACTTTTGATTGCGCCACAAGCCAGGCACAAATTTGCTAGCTTCAAAACCCGCTTTTTTTAAGGCCAAAGAAATCTCAAAAGAGTATTCACTGAAATGCAACTCAATATCTATATCGCAGGAAAAATCTATCGTGTGTGCAAGCCAACGCCGAAGCAGCCCACCTTTTACACAAGCTTTGCTAGCACCCAATCTGGAAATCCATTCCAGACAAGCAATACGGCCGTGAGTGTCGCCATTAAAATAACGGTACAAGTAAGCCCTAAATAAAAAACCCAAACGTTTATTAATCGACGGGAGTTGCCAGGACAGCGCTCGGCAACGGCTCAGAGCAAGCAAAAGCAGGGGGTCTTCTAACTTATCGACATTAACATCAGAGACCACCGATCCATCAAAATACACAAGCGAACCCTCAGGGCTTACAAAATAGTTGGCGCGATCAAGCACACGTTTTAAACACCCAGCTTCGCATAAAGCGGACAGAAGCTCTCGATTTGCCTTTAGTGCCTTGCCGGTTGCAAAAAGTTGTGAAGAGAATCCTTCCGAAAGACAGCCAGAAAATACTTTATACATGCCTTTAAAAGCTTCAAAGCGATCAGAAAGACAAAGATCCTTTAGATACGAACCAACAAGCTGAGCTTCTTTAAATCCTTCAGGCAAAAGCTCAAGCGAAACTGCAGCATAACCAGCCTCTTTCACAAGCAAATCAAAATACCTTTTAGGGAAATTTAATTGTGGATTCCACTTCGCTGAACACACCCTAAAAAGCGCATGCCAATCTTCAAGACTTAGCTTATCAAAAAATTCAGATGAAAAATCGACGGGATTGTATTCAGGCATAGAAAACAAACCGCCGTTTGATGTTTCATAAGCAAACCGTCCGGAGCGAGCATACCCAAAGCCCTCAAAAGCAAAGCCATACTCGCTAATAATATGTAGCGCAGAAACATGATCACCCCTCTCTTGAAATTCGGTAATGACATTGCCTGCCAAAACCTCTTTGGGTTTAGTATCAAGCATTTTCAGCTTAGTCATGAGCGAAGCAAGGGTTTCACCCTGAAAAAGCCACTGCATCAAAACATCGCGTAAAACCGCGACTTCTTCAGTTGAAATATCTGAGACAAACCGAATCGAAACTTGTTTAAAAAACTCATCAGAGCACAACGACCCGAAAGCGCCTAGCCTAAACAAAAGCGAAAATTCACCGCGTTTTAATCGTTCAAGCAAAATGTCATCCAGCACACCCTCAAACTTGAACGCCTCTGGAAGCAATGACAACTCAATACCAGAAAAGTCGGGGTCTTGAAAACACGCCTGAAAAAAAGACCGCACAGCTTTAGCTAAGACCTTATTGACACACTCAGACTTCATGCTCAATAGATCAAACCAATGCCGAGCCTTTAAGTGACTCAAGCGCTCTGAAGAAATTGCCTGATCCATCAACTCAAGCACACGAAGCGGTTGTGATCCATACCTTACCGCAGTAGCGTAAATACTTAAAAATTCGATCAAAATACCTGGTCTTGAAAAATCAAGCGCTGAAATAGCTCGCTCGTTAAATCGGTACACCGCACCAGATGGAAGAATCAAAAGATTGTTGGCAAGTCGCTTGCCGAGCCTTTCAGTGACCGGGGTACTTTCATCAAACAAATAATTAAATGCTAGCTGATATCGAGGATCGCTTAGCGACATAAAGTATCTGCCCGCACAGTAGCTTAACAGCTCACGTCGACCTGCCGCTAACAAGCGATCAAGCAAATCATGGTGCGTGTGACACGGCGCCTCCAGGCAAGAAACCAAGGGCTCATAAAGCTCTTCTGGCAACTTACCCGGCAAAGCCTCAAGCCTTAAAGCCCACTGATTTAATAGAGGATCCGATAAAGACTGAGCCAAACATTCTGAGCTTAATCCCAAGCTCTGAACATTATTCACACACTGAAAGCTTCGCCCAAAGCGCTTAAATAATACGCCACTTTTTGAGTGATAATAAAATTCGCCACAGCTCTCATAGCCAAGATCACCAAGCTCACATTGATATTCGGTTGCACACTGCAATGCTTCTTCATGTCGCCCCATCTCTTGATAGAGAGCAATCCAGCGCCTGATCAACCCTTCTCGCACACTATCCTGAAAGATGACAAGCATGCGCTTGATATCCTCGGGGTTGCGAGAGCGAACAAGATAACCGTGCAGATGATCTTTGACTTTCCTAAAAGCATCATCACCAACTTTTTCCGCAAGTCTTAACAAGTGCTCATAAGCTTTAATCGTCAAGAGATCAAAACCACATTTTGAACAAAGTGCCTCGATGCAATGTTTCCTCAACATTAAATGATGTGGCTTTAATTCTAGTAACGTCAGCAAACTAAGCAAGTCGCTTACCGATTGGATTTCAATGCTTACAGAAACAGATTCATCAAGCTGACCCGCCTTCCAAACACGACCATCTAAACCCAGATAAAGGCCCGCTCCAAACGCTAATAAAACATTAGCCTTAGTGAGCGATGCCACTTGTTGTTTTTCGAGTTTTTCCGGATTTAAACAGTATTGAAACAAAGCATGATGAGCGCTTTGATCAAGTGCCAAAATCATGGGCTTATATCGCTTAACCAATTCGCTTGAAATAAACAGCGTATCACGAATATCACGCTCGAGTCTCAGTAACAACGCCTGACTCACCAAGATTGAAGCCGGAAACGACCCAAGCAATGCTTGAAATACATCACCCTCAAGCCCACTGAGCGCTTCAGCAGACAAAGCAAAACGTTCAAGATCAAGCTTTGAATCGGCTTCATCCAAAGTGCCTGCTTGACGGCATAAAATAGCCGCGATTTCTGCCGGATTTTCAACAAGATTTCCACCGCGATACACATAAGCAAACGAGTGATCAACGTAATCACCGGCATGGTGATCAAGCTCCATCGCGCCACGGCATCGTGCCTCAAGGTTTTTCGCTCGCAGGGTTAACTGCTCTAAGCGCCTATAGATAAAAATACTCTCTCGATCGATACTGGTTTCGTTTCGATTGAAAGGTGGTTGTAAATCAAAGTTAAAAAATGGGCAAGCCCGCATGCTAGCCAAGAGCGCCCTCACTGCTTCAATTTTTTCTTTATCGCTACGTTGCTGAAAGCTCGCCATCATTTCTTCCAAGCGATTCATCAAAGCCCACATAAATACATATTGGCAAAACCATGAGAGTGAGCTCGAGAAAACACCGTTTTCAATCAGCTTCTGAAGTGATTCGATCTGAGACTCATCAAAATCCTCATAACTTTCAAGATGGGCATTACGAACACTCATTAAGCGCCCCGATTTCAGGACATAACACTTGCCCACTTCCCGCGTGAACTTAAGATCAAAACAACTTAAAAAATTGGGCTGCTTTTTTTCAAGAGAAGAGAACACTCGATCCATATCTAGTGCATTTTCGTGCTGATTTAATAAAAACTCAATCGCATAGCGAAGCCACGGGTGATCCTTGACCACTGGCCAGTGAAGCAAAAGCTGCAAAGCGTCGCACTTTTTTCTCTCACCCACACTTTCAGTGACACTAGCAATACACCTCACCGCATTGATTATTTCTTCGTCCAGTGTTTCGATCTTCAATACACTCTTTAAAAGCTCATCAATTTGCTCTAATTTCTTGGCATGAAAACGCCGCTGCTGAGTCAAGTTGTAGAAAAAAGGCGATGCAAGAACAAGAACGCCACCCACAGGCAGTATTTCCATAGCGTTCATCAGCATGCCCATACCCGCGACAATAGAATTCCGAGCAAAATTGGGATTAAACGCGGCACGAAGCGTTAAAAATTTAAGAAAGGTCTCAGAAATAACGGGGGCACCACTGCTCAATGAACGCAGAAATTCATACGAAACTAATACAGCCGATGAGCGATCCAGCAAAAGCATAGACTGAGCTATAGGGATAAGGTCTGACACCAACTCGCTGAACAAATGTGGCTGACCCAAAACTCGATCAAGCATTGCCCCATCAATTTCACGCTTGCTATGCCGAGAAAAAAACAAAAAAGCTTGTTCTAAAAGTGCGTCCATGTACTCCAAACGTAGAGATTCAAACTCTTTCGAAGTAAAGATATCAGTAAAATGCGCCACACACTTAAGCTCACCCTTAGAGGAACTAAAAATGCGAGCACAGCGCTTCAAAAATTGTTTTAATCCAAACATGGCCATTTATTATTTTGTTTAGTGGTGGTGAATAATAGGCCAATTAGATTAAGGTAATATTAACCCTTGCCCAGACCAGAAGATGACTCTATGATCAAGCCTATGAAAAAATCATTCAAAAAAATCCAAGCCGGTTACGCCCGCTTTCGCCAGAAATACGTCGAAGGCGATAACGACACGATGCTGCGCCTGGCCCACCGCGGCCAAAATCCGGACATCATGGTCGTGGCCTGCAGCGATTCTCGCGTGGATCCCGCACTCATTTTACAAGCCGATCCGGGTGATCTATTCATCGTGCGTAACGTGGCCAATATCATACCGCCGTATGAAAAAGACGATCGCCACCACGGCACCAGCGCTGCGCTCGAGTTTGGCATTTGCTATTTAAACGTGAAGCATTTGGTCATCTTAGGTCACGCCCAATGTGGCGGCATGAATGCACGACTCCATGAAGAGAGTCTGCACCAAGACGATTTCATCTCCAACTGGGTCTCGGTCATCGATAACGATGAAACTGAAAGAAACACCGATCGCTTCGCCCAAAAAGCCCTATTTAATTCTTATCAAAACTGTCTAAGCTTCCCCTGGATCAAGTCTCGCATTGACGAAGGCAAGCTTAAAGTTCACCTGTGGTTCTTTGACATCGAAACCGGCACGGTGCTGGCTTACGATGAAAAACAGCACGCCTTCACCTCACTAGATAGCCTGTAGAAACCGTCTTGTGTAGCCTGAGTAAAGGCAGATCAAGATGAATACTTCACAAAAATTCCTAGGAATTAATAGGGTCTGTTACGAACTTAGCGGATCAACAAGCTCTTCAAAACGCTGGCTGCGCGAGGCCTTAAAAAGCAAAACTGCGTTGTTATGGCAATAGGCAGGCAAAGTCTCAAGCAAACCTGCCTTGCTATCAAAATGCTGAGCACCTTCACCAAACGCTTGCGCTGTAAACTGGGTTAATCGGCCACAACACAAAAGCGTTTTGAGTCCCATCGCTTTCAAACGCTTGCCGAGCTCTGCATGCACCGCTTGTTCATCGTCACCAATCTCACCCATATCACCCAAAACCAACACGGGCTCACCGGCTTGTGAGAGCAAAACTTCAGCGCTTTTCAATACCGCTTCAAAATTAGCGTTATAACAATCATCAATAATCGTCGCGCCATTCGGCCCTGTTAAAAACATCATGCGATGTTTTTCAAGTACCGCGCCCTCTAGGCCGGCCTTAATCGAGGATAAACTAGCGCCCAGTGCTCGCGCGCAACTGGCCGAAGCTAAGGCATTCAACACATAGTGCTCGCCAGGAAAAGGCAAATTGACCGACACGCACTCCTCTGACTGTATACACAACTCAAACTGCGTGCCACGAGGGCCAATGTGAAGCGCTTTCGCATAGACATCTAAATCCGGCGACAAACCAAATACCGTCTGCCCAAACGCTGCGGTTCTTTGTTTAATGTCAGACGCATAACGATTCTCATGATTAATAATCACGATACCGTCTTTTCGAAGGCCGTTAAAAATCTCAGACTTGGCTTTCAACACGCCTTCAATACCGCCCACACCTGCTGTGTGCACCGGCAACACATTATTAATGCAGGCCACACTCGGCTTGGCCAAGCGAGACAGGTAATCGATCTCGCCAAAACGGTTCATCCCCATTTCGAGCACAGCATACTCTTGCGAAGGTGAAAGCTGGCACAACGCCAACGGCAAACCAATATCGCTGTTAAAATTACCCGGCGTGGCAAATACGCACTCAGCACCAAACGCTGCACTCAGAATGCTCGCCGTCATATTCTTCACCGAGGTTTTACCGGCTGAACCTGTGATCGCACAGACTTTCACACCACAGTGCGCGAGCCAAGCTTGTGCAAGTTTTCCCAGCGCTTTAATCACATCGCTCACAATGATCTGAGGCAAATCCACGTTTACAGCATGCGCAACCAACAAGGCTGCGGCCCCCTGGTCTTTAGCCGCCTGACAAAAATCATGCCCATCAGCTCGTTCGCCTTTGATCGCCACAAATAACTTGCCGACCAAGTTGGCACGAGAATCGTGCTCCACACCCGTAAAACGAAATGCCCGATCAGGCTTGATGGATAAAATTTGTGCAATGTCTAGTTCGGTGTAGGTGATCATGACTTATAGCTCCACTCATCATCGCCGACTATGAATTAAAGTTTGCACCAAATCAATGTATTTAAAGGCGCCTCTAGAAATTCAAATCGCCAAGAGAAACGCAGCAAAATTTGACGAAAAAGCGCAGTTTATAGCTAATAAACGAGCATCCCGCATCAAGTACGAGACAAGCTTTGAGGAAAATTTTGCACAGTTTATCGCAGCAAGTTGAATTTCGAAAGATGCCTTTAAGGTTTCCTTAAGGTTTCGTTCATAGACTACGATCAAGTTATCAAGGAGAGAGACTATGGCGTTGCCTGACAACACACAAACACCACCGCCGGAAGAAAACAAACCACTGTATCACACCCACCACGTAACTGAACGTGATATTCTAAAAGCCGACCCAACCCGCGGCCTTGAAACTCTCGGCGAACCAGGCACACTAGACGATGAGCTTTATTTCGTCTCCCCTGAAGAACTTACCCCGCTGTCAACTCAACACTCAGCGCAAATGAGACGAGACGAACCTAGAAGCTTTGCTTCCGGTGAACACTCCATGATAGGTGACACGGCCTATATGGCTTATTTAAAGTCACACGAAAACGACGCCGAGTTCATAACGCTTCGAGAAATGATGAAGGCTGCCAACACTGTTGGCATCGACCACCGCAGAAACTGCGCGCTTTTCAGTCCAAACGCACACCCCTATTCGCCCGGCGAAGTGTCTGCGCTTTTTGGAGACCATTATGGTATACCTGGTGAACCGATTTCCATGGGCGCCACAGAAAGAGACCGAATAGCACGATTTAAAGCAAGCTTCAGCACACTTGAAACAGGCAGCCCAGAAACACGCGATAAGATTCTTAAAGGGATCCGAAGCGAAGCAGGTGTTATTGCGCGAAATAAAAGCGATAGCCCAAGCAAAATAAAAGCAAAGCTCAAACTTATGTCAGGACCTAACAATGCCCGCTGGGCCTACGTTACCCTGCCAGAAGGCTCTGCGAATTTTCTTGAAAGCCAATACGTTGAACTGGCCAAAAACAACCTGGATCACTTCGGCGAAGAGGCAAGGCATGCCTATCTAGCAGGCCATGCTCTTGCAATTCAAACAGCCATAGCAGCTAGCAAAGCCCAGAATACAGATGAGATTGCACGGCTATTTTCATTGGCCGAGCAGTACGAAATGGCCGCACAACACTTCCTACAAGACCTAGGCTCTTCAGGCCATATGCGCACCCCAAGGAGAAAGCTTGCCGAGCTTCCAAACGCTGGCCCCAAAACCGCCGGCCTTCTGTCCTGGTGCCAGCATGAGCTTGACGGTAAAAATGGCTTAGTGGCCTTTAACGATGCAGACCCAGAGACACCTTATTTCATTATGGGTGATCGCTGTAATTACGAACCTTCCACAGAAAAAAATAGAGTTTATCTAGATAAAGCTTGCCAAATTGGTCTTGAACAGGTGTATCAAGCTTATACTAACCCACGGCAAACCCTCGACATCAATGAACCTCTACGATACACACCTCACGAACCAACGAAGACAAACTGGAGAAATTTTAAGGCTAGATACAAGCATTACAAACATCCTGATGAAGCAAAAAAACAAGCGGAACTAAAACAAGCAATAAATGACCATGAATGCCACAAAACTGATAGTGGCTATGATCATCAAAAAGGTGAAGAGCAAATACAGTCACTAAAACGAATGATAGTCGAACATGAGCATTACCGAAAGGTGCGTGGTTTTTACAAAGAACACCAGCGCTTCCCATTATTTCGTTGGAACGAACAAACTGAACAACTTGAAAGGCGAACCAAACTCAGAAAACACCCAAAAACTGAAAACTATGAGGCCATCGACCATCCTTTATCACTATTAATAAGGCTACTGTTTATACTACCAACATCTAAAAAACCCGGCGCAGAACAATTAGAGACTTTATGCACTGCATTAAGCAACCTTGAAAAAAGCTTACCGATCACACCAGATAATGAGGAGGCAATGGAGGCTGACATCCGTGCTGGAGTCGAACACCACGACTTCAGCTCACCCAGCAGAAACACATGATGACACCCACCTTAAAACCAGTTGATATAAAAAAAATCATTTCGGAAAAACTCCATGGAAAACGATTTCTAGAGCTTCCTGAAGACGAAAAAAAACTCGTCGTCTTACAAACAATCATAGAAGCACTAAAAGAATACGAAGAGAGCATAATTGAATTTTTTTTAAATGGTATCCTGGTTGATGACTACTTTAGCAAACTGCAAAATCAACTGATCAGCAGAGACGGCCTTTTAACAGCAAGCAATACCTCATATCGACTGGCTGTAAAGTTAAGCCCCAGCCAACGAAAAGCATATATCGCTACGATAGAAGGTGCCGGGTTAGAAGCATTTTTACTTATGATACTATCAAGTTACCTACACGCATATTTAAGTGAAGAATATAACACTGATCACGCCGATTTTTTGCTCAGCGAGATTAAAATTCTAGTCTCAGCTTACCTTATACATAAAAAAAACGTATCGATCCATAAAAGCAACCCGACGGACTCGGCAGAAAAAGAAAGCGAGTTACTCTCCCTATCGAACAACATTATTCAGTTTTTTATTCAACAAACTTCGAGATCAGACCTTGTTGTTCCCTGCGGATACAGTGACCACCGAATGTATCTAGTGATAGGAAAACGCCGAGGAGTAATATTTTTAAGGCTTGATAATATTAGTGACAATGCATCGATTATCTCTAACGCACCACAGAAAGTTCAGCTTGAAGTAGTCTCCACTCTTAATGAAGACCAGCTTAAAACACCTGAGATACAAAATGAACTAGCCCTATATTTAAAACGCTTACTGACAGCTTCTGAACAGCCCTACCAAGCTAATACCATGGAAGTATTGCTTAATCGAGGCAGCACAGCATTAGCATTAGCACTACCCAAACCAAAACACTACTTACAAACACTTTTTACGTCAGAAAAAAGCGAACAACCCTTCTGCACACTTGATAATTATTTTGCCGGCGTAAGTCAAAGGCTACCAACAGCGTCATCTCTAGTAAGACACCCTAGAGAAAGCGCCCGGATGTTTGTTTCTCAAGCACCTGGCAGAAAAACCGTAGACTTAATGTTTGCCACTGAAATCATGATGGAAAGACAGCGAGAAACCAAAGACCCTCTGGCAGCCGTTATAGAAGCCATCGAATATAATCTTGAAGCAGTAACACTCCAGCCAGAAGAGCCTTATCTTGACCGCCATGGCTACTTTCATAAATATTCCCACCAAACCTTACCAAGCAGACTAGTTTTCTCGGGGATGCTGGGACTAAAAAAAGCGAATCTAGCAAGCCGACTAGCGCTATGCCACAAAACATATTTTGCACAATACATATCGATTGACGCCAGAAACGGCCTATTGCAAGCCTTGCAAAAAATGCTTCAAGAAAACAGTAGCGAGACTTGCCGAAATTTATCAAATAATCCAGAAGCCGTTAAAGCACTATGGCGACAATGGCTCACAGATGCATCAGCCAGCTTCTTACTGCACATCAACAATCTAAACGACCCCGGCGACATAAGCCTGCTGCAATCCCTATTACCGGAGCCTGATGCAAAATCTCCCACGCTAATTATCTCCAGTAGCCTAGGTGATTTATGGCCAGATGGCTTTACCGTAGAGCCTGTTGATTTGTTCACTGTAAATGAAGCGCGCGAATATATCAGAAACCAAATTAGAAGAAACCCCTTGGATGAAAATGATATTGATAGCCTAGCCGAATACTGCCACCATCATCCCGAAACACTTTCAATGGCCATTCAGTGCATAAACAACTATGCCATTAATATTCGTTCTTACATACAAAGTCAAAGACGAGCCCGGGAATTTAGTCAAGTCATCCTTAATACCTTGCGAGCCAACGCACGCTGGCAAGGCACCGATACTCAAGAAGCGCTCACATATGTAATGAGACTATCGTTACTCGACGCAACCCATGTTTCAGAAGCCTTTCTACTCAAACTATTGAACAATGATGAAACCTTAAAGAAACAAGTTCTGCAGTCGCTAGCCCAATACACCACTTACCTTCATCGCACAGGTGATCATTACAGTGTATCTCCTGCACTAGCGAATACTCTGGCTGAAGAAGCGCTCAAAGACAACGCATCAATTCATCAAGCCATCATCTGTTTGTTAAAGGCATCGGAAACCATACATCCCAAACAAGATTTCGCTCTATGGTCTGAGTTCTGGGTCCATGGATTTAATCTAGTTAAAAAACTCAATGGTATCAGTATTGCTCATTTGGATAATCAAACCATCGAAAGCTTAGCTAGACTCATCGAGATACTCGTCAAAAAAAATGCCTCACTACGATTTTATCTACCGCCACTCGAAAGCCTTTTAAACAAACTCAACGCCCTCAACAACACGCAAAGAGCTCAGCTTTCATTGAGAAAAGCGGAATTTTTAATCGCACAACAATGCTCTGACCATCTAGCCGCCCATGAATATGCTCAGCAAGCCAGATCACTGAGCCTGCAACTTTTCCGCCACAATGAAATCAGCCTCGCCAATCGCACCGAAGTCTGGATGTATTACATTACCGCCAAAGCTAACCTGGTTCGACAACGACTACTAACCAAAGACAATTCAGAACTACTGAAAGAGATTGCCAAACAAATTGAGGAAATAAACGTCATCGGCCGGGCGCCACTCACAGAAAAGATGATTGCTAAACTTCGTTACATCGAAGGTCTTTGCTTCCTAGAGCAAGAAAAGACCTTCGACAATTTACATCACGCTGAACGCTTATTTGAATTAAGCCTAAGTCAACTTAGCGAAGGAACAAAGCCGAATTTTTTCAACATTGCCTCCTGCAAAGCAAGTATTGCTCTCACCCAGCTTAAAAGAGCCAAACGACTGAACTCAAAGAGTGAAAAAGCAATAGAACTTGAGCTTGCAGAAAAAAGCTTGCGCAAGGCTATTCATGAAATCCATGAATATCTGGGTAGAGAACCGAAAAGTTTTGACCACCCAACTATCGCAACCCTCTATGACAGGCTCGGCTTGGTGTTATTAGCACAGGCGAAACTCAAAACCGGCGATAGCATGGCACAAGTTCCCTTACTAAAAGAAGCCCAGGAAGTCTGCAGCTTAGCCTTGCGCATGCGGCAACTTTGCCTATCAAATGCACACACAGACACAGCACGATCGCATTACCATTTAGCCAAAATTTTTTCGGCCCAAGCCTACCTTAACACTCCACCAGAAAAAAGAGCGCTTCAAGCAGCTTGGCGACATTATTGCAAAGCTCACCTCATCTACAAAGAACAAAGCTTATACGCTTGCCATAATAATCTTCAAGCTCTCCTCGGTTTTTGTCAGACATTGTCTGACTGCATAAAATACAACTATGAAGAGCCAGAGCTTTTATCATTAATTGCTTATGTTAAAGAATTAACAGAAGTCAACCTAAATAGTCCCCATGGAGATGCTGAGCGTAAGAAGAAATTACACGAGAAGTTCAGACGCCTATTCAATCAAATTGACCATGACTTTCATAACAACGACGGCCCACCCCCACCGCCTTCCGCACCCGGCATTCTCCACACAACATCACCAAGAAGTGACGACTCCAGTCCACCACCAGAATCCAAACAAGGACCAAGAACAAACACACCAAGAAACCCCAGACCTCCAATCACCCGGGGTCCTTCTGTGCCTTATACAGCAGCCCAAACCTTACAAACAAGAATGGGCCTACAACCGAGTGATGAAGCTAGAACAGCTTTTCATGAAAACCGCGGACGGGCTAACATGAGCCAAATCGTTTTAGGTTTCGATCCAAGTGCGCCATTTTTTAGACCCGAAAGACTCCCCCCCACTCAGAACCTTGACGCAACCAGTGCTGCACTTGCAAGATTAGCACGAGAGTCTGCACTGAGCGCCCGCACAACAACAGCGCATAAAGTGCAGCACCCAAGCCAAGCAGCCACCAGCAGCGCCGCTACTCACTTGAGTCTTCCACCCCCAGCGGCGTCGAGCGCTGTTCAAACTTCCACAGCCAAAAGCACGCAGGCTTCGATACCACCACAACCCACTTCCACTTCATATTCTGTCGGTTATTTCGGTGCAGTTAAACCGCCACAAGCGCATCAAGCTCAACGTAATTTTGAGCCAAGTAGTTAGGCATGGCGGAAAGCTCGCTTGAATTCACTCAACAATCCGCCCAGATGAAAAGTAAAAACAAAGCTGCTAGAATAGCCAAAAATCACAAAAAGGATAAACCCATGTTAGGCAATCCCGTCGCCCCACCCCCTCATCAAGCCAGCGTCTGCCAGGTAACCTGCGCCAGAGTGTTAATCGCGCTGTTTATTATCGCATTCATCCTTTTTTTAGCCTTAAATTGCACAGATCATCTCCCCTTTGGCAACTTGTGCCGGGCCACACTGGAGGGTCTTTTGAAACCACCGGCAGAAGATGTGCTCACTCATGAGACCGCTGAGTTTGGCATATAAACCGTACTCATTGCGCCTGGGGGCAGGAGCACGCCAGAAAAGTCATCGGTATTTTTTTTGCTCTGCTGGCCATTGCCACGCTTGTGACACTATTCTCGCTAGGGTGTGACGGCCCGCTTAACTTTCTCGGAAACTGCACACGTCTAAACGACACATTCCCCGTCTTCTTACCTAACAATATCAGCAACTTTTTTAAACAGACACCAGGGCCTTTACAATTCATTTTTGCAAGCGAAAACTGAGGGGGTTGAGACCAAATTGTTTATTATTCGAGGCGAATAGCCAGTCCTATTTAACGAGAAGAATGAACAATTTGGACCAACTTTACTCAGTTTGCAGCGTGAAAATGAATTGTAAACAGGCCCCAGTATTACCCAGCAACGAGAGCGCTCTTTTGGCACCCACTCGTTTGTTTTAAGCAGGCTCTAGATACTCCACCATCAGCTGCACCGTTTGGCGGCCACGAAATTCATTTACGTTGAGCCTGTAGGCCGCCAAAATACGCTCGCAGCGATGGTTGGGCCAGTGATCAAGGTTCACACCGAAAGCAATCGCATCGAGGGTCTTATCGTCTTTTCGAAGTAAAAGCTTCAAATGATTGGCGCCTACGATGCGCTGCTCTAGCACCACAAACTCATCGTGAAACAAAGGCTCGGCAAACGCTTGCCCCCAGGGGCCTGCCTCTTGAATGAGCTTAGCTAACTCAAGATTAAGCTCACGTGCAGCAAGCTCGCCATCACTTTCGATCACGCATTCCAAAGCGTCTTGTGTCACCACCGCACTGACCGCCGTTTCAAACGCTTGTTTAAAGGCCTTGAAATCGTTCTCATCAATCGTGAGCCCTGCCGCCATCGCATGCCCACCAAACTTCACCAACAAATCAGGGTGCGCTTTGTGCACCGCTTCTAAGGCATCACGAATGTGCACACCGGCAATGGAGCGCGCCGATGCTTTCAGCTGACCGGGCTCACCTTGTGCAAACACCACCGTCGGCCGGTGAAATTTATCCTTGATGCGCCCTGCAATAATACCCGTCACGCCCTGGTGCCAGCTTTCATCGTATAAGGATAAGCTCATAGGCAAATCATCGCCCCGCATACCCTCAAACCGTTTGAGTGCCGCAAAGGCTTGTTCTTTCATCGTGCTTTCAAGCTCGCGCCGCTCAAGGTTGAGCGCATCCAAACGGGTGGCTAATTGCATGGCTTCGCTTTCATTATCGGTAAGCAAACAGGCCACGCCCACCGACATGTCTTCAAGTCGGCCGGCGGCATTAAGCCTTGGCGCGACCGCAAAACCCAAATCTGTCGCATACACTTGGCTTAATTTACGCTTGCCGAGTTGTAATAAGGCACGAATGCCCGCAATGCATTGGCCCTGGCGAATACGCCTTAAACCCTGGTCAATCAAAATACGGTTGTTCGCATCCAGTGGCACCATATCCGCCACACTGCCCAAAGCGACAATATCCAGAAGGTTTGCCATATTGGGCTCGGGCAGCCCCTGTTCTTCAAACCAATTCATCTCACGCAAAGCGGCGCGCAAAGCGAGCATCACGTAAAAAATAACGCCACAACCGGCCAAGGCTTTACTTTTAAAGGTATCGCCCGGTTGGTTGGGGTTCACCACCGCGACCGCATCGGGTAGGCGATCGGCCGCCAGATGATGATCGGTCACAATCACATCGATGCCATGCGCATTGGCCGCATCCACACCCTCAAAGCTGACGATACCGTTATCGACCGTAATGATGAGATGGGGCTTACGCTCAGCCGCGAGCTCAACGATCGCCTTGGACAAACCATAACCATAACGAAAACGATCCGGCACCAAAAAATCGACCTGGGTCGCGCCGAGCATACGCAAAGCACGAACCGCAATCGCCGTGCTGGTCGCACCGTCCGTGTCATAATCACCCACAATGAGAATGGACTCACGATGCTTAAGCGCCTGGAGCAAACGGGCCACGGCTTTATCGATCGATTTCAACTCAGAAAATGGCAAGATGTGCTTTAGGCTGTACTCAAGCTCGGCTTGAGAGACCACCCCTCGCGCGGCGAAGACACGCTGCAAAACAGGGTGGTCAGACAGAACTTCGAAGGTTTTTGGTTCACGTGTTTTTATCTTTTTTTTCATTGGCTTATAAAATATAATTAATTTTCAACATCATCTTTTGGGCTGGCTTTATTTTCACCGTGAAGTGGGGCAAACAGACGTTTATTGTAGCGATTCACCGCCGCCACGTTCCAATACAGACAGATGGCCCAGAAGAGATACACAAAAAAACCACCCAAGTGTGAATTGAGCGCGATGGCAATCACAACCAAGACCAACATGATGATGGAACCCATCACCGTGGAATACATCAAACCTAGCGGCCCTAAGAACAGGCCCAGCAGCAAAGCCGCTAGCGCACTTTTGTAGGGGGGGAGCAGAGTTGAGCGCATACGCTTTCTCCTTATAGTTTTAACACGGACGACATCGCCTCAACAGCGTAGCTTATCTTATCACCACCCTGGATCAAACTAAAGCGTACATGGTCATTGCCGTACTCACCAAAGCCGATACCAGGCGAAACCGCCACGCCAGCCTTCTCCAGCAGCCATTTTGAAAACATCAATGAGCCCATATCACGGAATTTCTCCGGAATTTTCGCCCACAAAAACATCGTAGCCTTGGGTTTTTGTATAGCCCAGCCAATATCCGCCAGACTCTCACACATAAGATCACGGCGGTGTTGGTAGGTGGCCCGAATCTCGGCCACACAATCTTGCGGGCCTGTGAGCGCGGTGACGGCCGCTTTTTGAATCGGCGTGAACATGCCGTAATCCAGATACGACTTCATACGACCCAAGGCCTCGATCAAGGTGGGATTGCCACACACAAAACCACAACGCCAGCCGGCCATATTGTAACTTTTAGACAAGGAATAGGTTTCAACCGCAATTTCTTTCGCACCGGGCACCTGTAGAATCGACGGCGCTTTATAGCCATCAAACACGATATCGGCATACGCGAGATCATGCACCACCCAAATCCCGTGCTTGCGCGCGATATCTATAATCTTCTCAAAAAAGATTAAGTTAACGCAATAAGCTGTTGGATTAGAAGGAAAATTTAAAACCAGCATCTTGGGCGCCGGCCAGGATTCTTTGATCGCATCTTGAAGATTTTTAAGAAAGCTTTTTTCATCTTGCATCGGCACATGGCGTACATCGGCGCCCGCAATCACAAAGCCAAACGGGTGAATCGGGTAGGCGGGATTAGGCACCAGGGCCGTGTCGCCCGGCCCCATGGTCGCCAAAATCAAATGTGCCAAGCCCTCTTTCGAGCCCATGGTCGCAATAGCCTCGCCGCTCGGATCAAGCTTTACACCATAACGGGTTTTGTACCACTGACAAATCGCCTCGCGAAGCTCGGTGATCCCGCGTGAAACCGAGTAGCGGTGCGACTTAGGATCATCCATGGCCGCCTTCATCGCCTCGACCACATGTGCCGGCGCCGGCTGATCGGGATTGCCCATACCAAAATCGATAATCGTTCGGCCATCCGCCAAAAGATCAGACTTCAATTCATCGATCAAGCTAAAGACATACGGCGGCAATCGCTGTATTCGAGAAAAAGGCTGCATAATGACCCCCATCCTTTGAGTGCCGGTAAAGTCTAACTGAATCCCGAACAACTTAAAATAGACGCCGATGAACTATGGCGCTACACTCGCCTCATGCAGTTTGTTGAAGACACTCACAACGCCCTTTATCGCCTGACCCACGTGGATGACACAGGCTTCACCGTTAATGGTAAGCACTACAGCGAAAGCCTCATGATCGGCAATGAGCTTTTCATTCCTGATTGGCCACCACAAACCATAAGCGATTTAAACGCAAGCCACTGGCAAATCATCCTCGAACAAACGCCGGATATCCTGCTCATCGGCACCGGCAAACAACGCGAAATCATCGATGACCAACACTTAAGCCCACTCTACGAGCAACGCATCGCCTTTGACATCATGAACACACGCGCCGCCTGCCGCACACTGGCTGTACTTCAAGCCGAGGGCCGGCATGTGATCGCCGCCTTGCTTCGTTAAGTATCTTTCGGTAGACTTTTTCTTAAAAAATAATCACAAGAAGAAGCGCCGTGCCCAACCCACAACAAGAACAAGAACATACGTTAAAACTTGCGGCGTGCGCGTCACACGTGTCTGATTACATCGGTGTTGCTATTCAGGCTTTATTTTACACCCTCAGCACCGGCGAACACACAAGCATCGCCGAAACCATAAGACTCGAAAATGGCTTTATCCAGCTTCAACCAATGCCTTGCTCAAACTGCTCAAACCAGCAAACGACGCCACTGAATCGCTATATCTTAAACACGTTAAAAAGCATAGAAGCCATGGCTGAACGCGAGCACCCAGATGAGCTCCACTATGCGAACACCCTAAGGAATATCTTTATCGACTTGGTTGAAACACACAAAGCCACAGACGGCCTCTACCACATGCTCACCTGCCTAATCAACTACTACATCAAAGTGATTGAGCAAGCCGGCCCCCATAAAGTCAGCAGCTTACCCGAGACCAACACAGGCTTTACCCCTATCACACACGCCTTATTTTTCGCAAAGTTTCACACAGCCTGCTCGCCTGCACCAAAAACTGAGACCTTAACTGAGCCCTTAGACAAACTTTTACAGGCCTTATCCACGCGCAAACCATTCGCTTATCCGCCCATCAATTCAAACGCAAACGTTCACTACGTGCCACATCAGTCAGACGTTTCGGACACACCTCCGTCCACCGAAGGGGACAACGTCGAAACAGACAATAAGAGCACGATTGGCACACCCGATGAGCCCCACCACCTCCCTACGGAGAGCTTTGGCACTGAAACCTGCAACGCACTGCGCCTTCGACTTTTTGGCTCCCACGACAGCACACTGTTTGCCAAAACCTTTCGTACAACAGAAAAAAAAGCACGACAAGAAGCCGAGTTGTTTGATGCTTATCGTGGTATTAATACACATTCGCACGCACCAGGGACAGGCGAAGCCGACGACGCGCAGCCCGCGGTAGTTGACGATTTTCCGGAAAGCATAGGGACGGCCGAAAAACATCCTGAGACTAGCGACTCGCTTTTATTTCGACTCTCTGAAGTTGACACGACGGGTGTAGCGACTTTTCTACTGCTAATGGAAGGCTATGGCGACTGCATCACTTGGCGAGAGCTATGCACAAAGGCATACACGCTTACTCAAGACCAAGTTCTCACACTAGCGACGAACCTTGTTAAGGAAATGAAGCAGTTAGGAGAAAAACACATTGCCCACGGTGATTTACACCGCGGCAATGTTTTAATCAACCGCTATACAAACGACGTTCACTTAGTCGATTTTGGCCTTGCTACGCGCTTCACAGAAAAAAGAAAAATCCCTGTCACTGTGATGGAAAAAAACAACCAAAAAATAGACGTTAGACAAAAATGGGTACTTCAATATCTTCTTGATGGCTGGAAAAAGGTGCCATCAAACCCCTACATTCAAATGGCACCATGGACATACAGAAACCCGATCAGAGTTGGTGAAGCAGAACACAACGAACCCTACGCGATAGACTCAACCTTGAACATCTACCCTTGCAAAACCCTACTTTCCCAATTGTTTTTAAAACATGCGCCCATTTTCTATCTGGCATCTGAATACGCTGGGATACTAAATCTCCATAAGCCCGAAGAAATGAACATGGCGTTACTGGATGACTGGCTCGCAGTGTTTAAAGACCCAGAGGCTTACCTGGCCCAAAGCAACACCTCACCCATTCACCGCCGCACCGCACGTTTCTACCGTTTATTTAAGAAACTCACGAACGAAAATGAACCTACAGAAAATGAACCCACGTTTACACAGGAAGAAATAGGATGCATTCAAAAGCACAACAGCATCCTCCGTGAAGATTTCCATCAAAACCCTTGCGCACTCGCTAGAATACAATTCATCCTAGACGCGTATGGTCCAAGCCGTCCACTGCCACCGTAAAGCTCTTGAAGCAAAAACACTCGCCAGAGTCAATCCGCCACAAGCTGATTGCACTTTCAGCCCAAGGCTTTATCATAAGCCGCTTTAAACACAGCAGGTCAACACCGTGGGTAAACGCCGATTCAAACGCCCGCCCGAGGGCACTTTCACCACCACCATTGAGCGTTTAACGCACGAAGGCCGAGGGATTGCGACCTTAAACGGGAAAACCACCTTTATCGCCCAAGCCTTGCCCGGCGAGACCGTGCGTTTTCAGTACACCGCCACGCACGGCCAATACGATGAAGGGCTCTGCCTTGAGGTGGTGGAAAACACGAGCACGGATCGCGCCATCCCGCTCTGCCCACATTTTGGTACCTGTGGAGGCTGCAGCTTGCAACACATGAGCAGTGAAGCGCAGGTCGCCCACAAACAAAAAACCCTGCTCGAACTGATTGCGCACCAATCCCGTGTTCAACCCAAGGTCGTGCTCGAACCCTTGACCGCACCGCCTTATCACTACCGACGCAAAGCCCGCTTAGGTATTCGTTATGTGGCCAAAAAGGGGCTACCGTTGTTTGGCTTTCGCGAGATCAATGGGCGTTTTTTGTGCGACATTCATCGCTGCGACATCTTAGATTTGTCCTTAGGGCACACCATACAAGCCACACGCGAAATGCTGGATAAACTCTCCATCAAACACCAAATCGCCCAGTGCGAAGCGAGCCTGTCTGAAGATAAAAAAATATTAATATTCAGAAATTTAGAGCCATTTTCTGAAGAAGATATTAAAGTATTGGAGGCGTTTGGCCAAACGCATGATTTCATGGTTTTTCAACAACCCGGCAACGCCAGCACCATCCAAGGCTTGCACGGCGAAGCGCTGCCCAAGCAGTATTATTCACTGCCCGATTTCGACCTCAAACTTGGCTTTATGCCCCACAATTTCACGCAAGTGAATTTCCCCATCAACCAGGCGATGGTCAGCCGCGCGATTGACGAACTTGACCTCAACTCAGACGACACCGTGCTGGATCTTTTCTGCGGGCTGGGTAATTTTAGCCTGGCCGCAGCACGCCATGCCAAACACGTCACCGGCGTGGAAGGCAGCCAAGAGATGGCCGAGCGTGCCGGCGAAAACGCCAAGCTCAACGCGATTCATAACACCGACTTTCACGCCTTTGACCTCATCCAAGACTTTCAGCACACACCGTGGTGCAAGGCCTATGATAAACTGATCATCGACCCGCCCCGCTCCGGTGCTGAGCACATCGTCAAACACATCGAGCATTTCAATGCCGCGAAGATTGTCTACATTTCTTGCAACCCGGCCACCCTGGCGCGCGACATTGCTATGCTCGTGAATGAGAAAGGTTATACGCTTGAAAAAGCCGGCGTGATGGACATGTTTCCCCACACCGCACACGTGGAATCCATGGCTGTGTTTTCACGCCAAGACAAATCGTGATAAGATGCCCGCGATTTAATCGAAGATAACGACAACGATGGTTAAGGTCCGAAAAGCTCTCCCCCGCAACGAAAACCAGGAGGTGGACGTCGATGTCTGGCTACACTCGATCCGAGCGAAAGACAACGGTTTAGTCGAAGAAGCCGTTTTCTTAAGCCGTATTGCTGGTGAAGATCAAAAAACGCCCGACGGACGCAACTGTTTTGAAGCGAGCCTAGAGATCGCAGAGATTGTCGCAGGGCTTAATATGGGCCGCGATGCCGTTGCCGCCGCATTGGTCTATTCCGTGGTAGAGCACGCCGACCTACGCATTGAAGATATCGAAGAACAACTCGGCCAAGACGTTGCCATCCTCGTGGTCAATATCAAAGCCATGCAAAGCATCACCCGCTTGGAATATCAGCAAAGCCATCACCAAATCGATAATATTCGTAAAATGTTATTGGCCATGGTGCGCGATGTGCGCGCCGTGGTGATCAAACTCGCCGAGCGTTTGTGTGTGATGCGCGCCGTGCATCATCATTCTGAGGCTGAGCAACTGCGTTTAGCACAAGAAACCAATCAGGTTTACGCGCCACTGGCCAGCCGCTTAGGCATCAGCGAACTCAAATGGGAGCTCGAAGATTTGGCCTTTAGCATCTTAGAACGTGACACGTACAAAACGATCGCCAAGTCCCTAAAAGAACGACGACTTGAGCGCCAAGCGCGTGTGGAGATGATCATCAGCCGCTTGCAGCAGGCCCTGGCCGAGTGCCACATCGAAGGCCAAGTGGCAGGACGCGCTAAACACATCTTCAGCATTTATAAAAAAATGCAGCGCAAGAAAGTGCCCTTTTCTGAAATCTATGACGCCACTGCGGTACGCGTGCTGGTCCCCACGATCGACGATTGCTACGCTATTTTAAGCTTTGCGCACGAAACCTGGACACCGATCCAAGAAGAGTTTGACGACTACGTTCAAAATCCTAAGCCCAACGGCTATCAATCCATACACACGGCCGTGAGCGATGAAGATGGCAAAGTGTTTGAAATTCAAATTCGTACATTTGCCATGCATGAAGAGTCGGAAATGGGCGTGGCCGCACACTGGATGTACAAAGAAGGTAGCCGTGCTTCTGGCTACGAGCAAAAAATTAAATGGCTACGTCAATTACTCGACTGGCAAAAAGAAGTCAGCGATGATACCAACTTACCGGCCGAGCTTGAGCGCAATGTATTTCAGGACAGGACCTATGTGTTCACACCGGACGGCAAAATATTAGATTTACCGACGGGCGCCACGCCGCTGGATTTCGCCTACCATGTGCACACCGAAGTGGGCCATCGCTGCCGCGGCGCGAAAGTCAACGGCAAAATGGTGGCGCTTACACACACCCTAACGCTCGGCGACACGGTTGAAATTCTCACCACCAAGCATTCGCAGCCCAGTCGCGATTGGATGATTCCACAACGCGGCTACTTAAAGACACCGCGCGCACGCGCCAAAGTATTATCGTGGTTTAAACAACAAGATCAATCGCGTAATATTGAAACCGGCCGGCAGCTTTTAGAGCGCGAATGTGACCGGCTCAACCTGGAGCTTCCGAAACTTGAAGACCTTGCCGAAAAGCACAACCACCCTGATGCCAATCGCTTTCTGGCCGCACTAGGTCGAGGCGATTTGCGCTTAGCCTCTGTGATTTACACCATTCAAGGCCCCGTACCCAAACCTGAAATGGGCGAGATACATTTTGAAGAAAGTACCAGCAAAAAGTCTGCCGGAACCGACATCAGCATTTCAGGCGCCGGTGACTTGCTCAGCAATATTGCGAACTGTTGTCGACCTGTGCCCGGCGATGATATCGTGGGCTACATCACACAAGGTCATGGCGTCACCGTACACCGCCGAAATTGCAAAAATGCCGAGCATTTAGCGGCCGAAAATAATGATCGGATGATCGAAGTGGAATGGACACACACCACGCATGCACGCTACCCCGTCAGCCTTCATGTTGACGTGTACGATCGCGCAAGATTATTAAGCGATATCACACAAGTGTTGAACAATGAGAAAGTGGGCATCCTTGCACTGAACACCTTCAGCGACAAGAAAACGCAAGAAGCCTATTTAAAGCTTACCATCGAAGTGAAGTCACTCGAAGATATCAGCCGCATTATCGACAGAATCACATTGATTCCGAACGTAAAAGCCGTCAAGCGGGTGAAAGATAATTAAGCCCAATACGTTTTATAAAAAACATACACCGTCACCACGAACAAAAAGGCAACGTCCCTTACGTTTGAAAACGCCAGACACCTTTGATGTAAGGACCATTAAAATCAAGGTTGCTTTGATCTTGACCAGAGGTCTCAATGGCGATCACGCCTTGGTTAAACTGGTTAGGTACAAGTGAGGTAGGCACAACTTGGTTAATACCATTGAAATAGACATTGAATCGGTAACCTAGTGCCAAACTCAGGCTTGAACCCGAATGAAAAACCATCTGGTAACTTAGACTCACATTACTGTCAAACTCAGGCACCATTCTGGCCACACCCTGATCAGCCAATGACGTTGTCACCGCAGTAGGGTTATCATGGCCTTGCGAGCGAAAGGTTGTTTCAGACGTCATCCAACCTGCCATTAACGCGGCACCAAAGTCAGCATGAAAACCAAAGTGATTCAAGAATGAAGCCGTGGTATCCAAAGCAAAGCGAGGGCCAGCGCCTAAATATTTAGAGGTATTGTATGAGGTTATATTATAGTGATTACCACCCACTGCTGCGTCATAGCCTTGGAAGTTTGCCGTCAGATATTGCTTCAAGCGCGCAAGACCCAAACCGATAAACGGTGAAAACTGAAGATGCTGATTAATCTTAAACTGGTGCGCATAGCCCAAATTAACATTGTCCACATTAAAGTCTGCCGACCCAACCGCTGAACTTCGAAACAAAGCTTGTGCCAAAGGCCCAAAATAATAAGGCGGCGCAACGGAAGCACTACCACTGGCACTCATATTATTGGAATCACTGGTGGCCAGATGCAACCAATCTGCTTGCAACTCATCTGCCGTTGCAAAGTCATACTGCATACCCACACTAAATGCAGAGTGAAAGCTAGGTGAGACATTTTGAGTAATCCAGTGAGGCGCCGGCAAAGGTAAGGGTTGAGTGTAAGTCGCATACTGCAAATTACTCGCACCCGGTCTCAAGTAGAGCCATTGCAGGTCAATACTCAGAGCCGGACTTTGATCGGGTTTAGGCAGATTCGGTGTCTCGGCGACAGCCAAAGCATCAAAGTAAAAAAGCAAAGAAAAAAATAAGGCAATCCTAGCAAGGTTCATTTTGGCACAAATCCTTTTGGTATAAATAAAAAGCGAATCAAGGTATCATCCTCCTTGAAAGAGAGCAAGCAGCATTTGGAAACAGCACCTGTCCATTTATTAACCGGTGAGATGCCCTTTTTACGACAACAGCTATAGCCCACAAACCCTTACGAGAGACTTTAAAATGAGCGTTATAGATCACATCGATATCAATAATGACCCGTTCGGATACTCCGGGGAAATACAGGCGATCGTATCCGCCGCAGGGTTTGATTGGGATAGTGCTCTCGATATTATTCAAGCGTTAAAAGACGAAGTGGATGAACTTGAAGAAGCTGTACGCGAAAAACACTCGCAACGTGATATCGAGCTTGAACTTGGTGATGTGCTATTTACCTGCGTGAACTTAGCTCGCCACTTAGGCACAACCGTTCATCACGCACTGGATCAAAGCAACCAAAAATTCACGCGCCGTTTTCGTGCAATGGAAACACTGCTTGAAAAACAAAACCTCGCGCTGAGCGCGCTAAGCTTTGATGCACTTTTAGACTTTTGGGCGCAGGCAAAAAAATTGACGCGCACAGAAGAGGCATTGCATCAAGCTGACAAACCCGATTAAAATAGCCTAAACCTTCAAACCTGAGAGCACCTATGAATAACATTCAGCAATACCCACTGATCGACACACAAGCCGGCATTGAGCTTGCCGGTGGCAGTGAAGACATGCACAAAGAGTTGCTCGCGATGCTAAAAGCCATGCTACCTGAGCACGAGCAAGAAGTGCTCGCCGCCTTTGAAGCCAAAGACCTCAGCGAATTAGCCAAGGCCGCACATAAACTGCACGGTGCTTGCTGTTATACGGGCACACCTCGCTTGAAGGCGGCCAGTAAAGAACTGGAACTTTGTGCCAAAGCTGGCGGCGATACACAAGCCGCGTTCGATACATTCATCGAAACACTGCACGATACCGACGCCCAACTTTAATTCAAGAAAGCTTTAGGCTTTAGCACCCTCAGTTTTGCCGGATGAGACCGTCACGTCTTTCTGAAGTTTTTTCACCAAGTTCTCGCTAATGCCCTTGATCGCCGACAACTCAGAAGCAGACTTAAAGCCCTTATGCGCCTTGCGGTAAGCGATAATCGCCTCAGCTCGGTGCTGACCGATACCCGGCAAGGCCTCAAGCTGCTTAACGCTGGCCGTGTTTAAATCGACCGTCGCCGCAAAACTTGCTGAGACCAAGCCCAACGATAAAGCTAATAACACGAATTTTTTCATCATCAATCTCCAAAAAAATAAAAAATAAACATACAAAAATTAAAGCAAAGCCGCGCACGCAATGAGCCTTGTGAGGAGGGATAAAGGAAGAGCCTGCAGTGTAGCGCAGCGTTAAAACATATTGAACAACTATATTTTTAAGAAAAAACTCATGCAAAAAATAGAGAACAGAATAACACATAATCATAGAAACAGGTTTGAGCAGTTGCCCAGATCGTAAAAAAATCGCCTTCAGGCAAAGAGCTTCAGTAAGCTGACCAGAGTTGATTTTTTTCGCACAAACACTGGCTCAAGCAGGGCAAAGATTGAATGCTTTGAATAAATAATGTTACTTTTAAAAGATAATCTACTGGAACCCGCCGCCCTTCAATAACCATGCAGCGTCACTTAATTTAGGGCGCGTCCCTAAAGTCGTCGCTGGGCTGCAAACCAAGCAAAATTGGCAAAAATTAAGGATGCTTTTCGTTAAATATGTTCAATATTCGCCTCAAACCATACTTAACTTTTGTACAATTATCTTGATTTTCGCTCCTACCGAAACTTTAGGGACACGCCCTAGTGAAATCAATTTTTTTAACTCTTGCTTGCTTCGTTACCCAAAGATCATGCCGCGCTTGCATTGCAAGCCAGCTTTCAGGGCTCATACGTTGTTGGCGCAATCACAATATCACGAATGCAAACCGATTGCGGTTGCTCAAAAAGCCATAATACAGCGTTAACGACATCCTGAATCTCAATGATTTGATCGCCCTTTAAATTAGCTGTGATAAGCATTGGCGTTCTGATTTTCGCTGGCGCCACATTACACACTCGAATTTTATAGCTAGCGTTTGCCATACGAAGCGATTCCGTTAAACTTTTTACGGCTGCTTTAGTCGCCGCATAGGTCGCCAATTGTGGTCTTGAACTTCGATCCGCCACAGAACTCATGTTGATAATAGTGCCCTCAATTAGTCAACGAATTTTGTGTGGTTTTTCTCATGATATCCGCCGAAGGAGTGAGCTCTACACCATTGGCTATCACGGTAATTTATCTCTCATATAATGGCCAATAATCGCACAGATTTGGATGCTTACATCAAGGGCCGATTCTCGCCTCTTAAAGTGAGCGCTCATTTGAACACGCTCCAAGCCATGAGCATTCCTCATCAGGTCCGTGACAAGCCTGGAGGAGAATTCTCCACAGTTTAGCGGTGAATTGGATTGTAATAAATGACTGCAAGAAAACCTTAAGCCTTTCAAAGTACGATAGCCCAAAATAACAGAGGAGATGGAAATATGTCTCAAACTGCAAAAGAGCTTTTATTATCTTTTGAAAATGCACTGCTTCCTTCACTTTCAGGCAAAAGAAGAGAAAGAGCAAAAATGTTTTTCAGCTTGTCTCATCGTTTGATCGAGCGCTCAAATCGTTCTGGCGAGCCTGTACGCATTATGAGCGATCAGGAACGAGAATTACTCTTAAAAACTTGTGAGGCACCTCCTGAGGTTTCGAAGAGCCATTCTACTGGCTATTCGCCTACTTATGGCTCAATGTTTTTTTCATCTTGTGTCAGAGAGGCTGTGTCCGCGGGTTTCTCAACAGTATTTAATACACCGACTCGCTGGAAAACTTTTATGCTAGCTGTGCTTGATTTCTTAGCGGCCTTTTTGCTATTTCCACAGCTGGGTTTTGCTCAGCATTGCGTCAATTTTGCCATCAGTGCATTATTAAATTATGGGGCTTCTTACTCGAATCATGCGAAGACTATGCGAGCAATTTGTGTAGGAACCCATGCTGCGATTCTGGCTTATTTTGACTTTTTTGCATTCTCCACTGCTTTTTTGGGCGGTTTGTTTGGGCAGGTTTTTGCGCCTGTGATTGTGCGAGCTGTGATGGGTTTTTTTGCTGCCCAGCTGCCGCCTGTGCCGCCAGCAGCAGCACCGCCACCTGCGCCTATAGGAAGCCATCACGGTTAGCCCCTAAATTCGTTTTTTCCCTAAAAGTAGAATTTTCTCTTAACATCCCCACCCTGCTTTAGCCAGACGGGGATGTCAATGTACTGTTATGAAGCGCAAGATTTTGGTATTACACACTTTTGTTAAAAATACACATGCAACTCTCAAAAATGAACTGAAAATTGCAGTAAAGCAACCAAACAAGGTTATTAAAAATAATACTGAAAACACGCCCTAAGTAAGTGCGCGAGCGCGCTAGGATTTAATTTAGAAATTAAACACCAAACCTGACTTGAAAGTCAGCTATAATTCAGTCCATTATTGACCATAATAAGCCAATTTTATGGAGAAGCACCATGCCAAAAAACAACGTGACCGCCAATCAGCGTAGACGAAAAATTATACTTTATGCCGCAGCAGCCGCAGGGGCAGTCGCCTCTATTTTTGGCATTGTCTGGTTAATCAAAAAACGTCGGCTTGAACCCGCTTTGCTGGGCGTGGCCGCTTCCCTTCCAGGCCTAAGCAGCGAAACAGCCAGTTCAGCCAATAAAAGCCAAAACCCACCCCCACAACCTACGACTCCAATGTACGACTTGAGACATAGGTAACACTTTATACCGGAGACATAGGTTACACTTTTAGGCATTTGAAGGGGAAATAAAAATGCCGTGGAAGGAGTGTAAGTTGATGGATGAGAAGATGAAGTTTATTG
>Ga0210019_1000295_pt1 | contig 64979 bp, 70 predicted proteins | sample CryGeyCG2114_020_2_FD_183969 | JGI IMG/M metagenome (GOLD analysis project Ga0210019, IMG submission 183969) | Groundwater microbial communities from aquifer - Crystal Geyser CG11_big_fil_rev_8/21/14_0.20 (SPAdes) (version 2) | ecosystem: Environmental > Aquatic > Deep subsurface > Groundwater ...
GGTTCTCTCGTCCAGCTTATCGGCAGGGGAAACCCCGACCTTGTTCATATAAATCTTATTCCTTATAATCCTGTTGTTGGGACGGCTTTCAAGCGTTCGTCGTCAAAATCCGTCCACACATTTGCAAAAATATTGAGTGACCACGGGATACAGAACACATTTCGTGTCATCATGGGTGATGATATCAAAGCAGCCTGTGGTCAGCTTGCAACAACATAAGGAGTTTGCGTTTAGGTTTTTTACAGTTGTTTAGTTTGACTAAAAGACTATACTTAGCTCAGGTGATGATCAATGTATAAAAGAATCCAAAAGAATCAGACGATGTATCAATGCCCTTTTTGTAAAAGAGATATCGTTTCTTCAAAAAAAACCGAAGTTTATTATAGAAGTTATTGGATGAACGGTTGTATAGATTGTTTTATCCTATCAATAAGTAAGGCGACTTCGATTGATTTTCAGACAAAAAATTATTAGATATTACTGTAACAGCTCCTTAAACTTTTTTTGATTTTCTGGGGTGATCAGCTCCTCAATTATGTTGTTGCCATGATTAGGTAATGTTGAAGTTGCCTGTTTGAAAAACATTCTCATAGTCCATATTGATATAAGTGTTGATATGATAGTAAGAACTAGTGAGATATAACCTGCTTTCGTATCCTCCACCGACCCGTCCCCAAAAAAAACATACTTAATAAAAAAATAGATGCCAAATGGCGGTATAAATAGACTCAATATGTAAGCATGGCTATAATTTTGTCTTGATTTAAAAGTCCGTTCGCTCTGATCAATCTCCAAAAGAGCTCGATATGCTTCGGTGTTGTTTTTTCCTGTGTTTTGAATGCTCGGTTGATCCATTTAATCTATTATAATCTAGGCAAACGATGATTTTCTTTGAAACAAAATAATCCCCAGAATAATTGCTATAAATAGAGAATAATAAACCAAGGCTTTATTAATTCCGAAAGAATCACTAACCATTCCCAATATTGGTCCGATTATTGCATAAAAAAATCTTCTCACCAGATTTTGGAAAGAAAGTACCGTGGCCGCTTTTTCTGCCGGTATTATTTTTAACACCTGACCCGATATTATTGTTTGATTCATAAAGGCAAAGGTTAAAAATAAAGACCATAAAGGAAAAACAAGAATACTTTTGAAACTTCCAAGAAGAAATAGAGAAATAACCGAAACTATACTGATTACCAAAAATGAACTGTCTTTAGTTAAGTTTTCAAACCGGTGGGTTAAGGCCGAACCCAAAGCAGTGATTAAATTAAACAGCATAAAAATTGCTCCAAAAAGAAACATTGGTACGCCAAGCATCTTTAAATATGGCTGCGAATAAAAAATTAGGGGCCAGATCAATCCATTGAATGAAGCAAAAAATAGTGTCAGCCACAATAATCTCTTTTGATTTTTCACCAATTTAATACTTTTTTTTATCATTTGAATGTAATTTGTTTTTTCTTCTCTTGGTAACTCTAAATTTGTTTTTGGAAATGATAATCCCACGATAAAACTGGCAAAAGTAGAAAAACTGGTGGCGATTAACGTCAATCCAAGATAAATTGAGGCGATAAAACCTCCTAATAAACTACCGATTGCTTGGGCTATTTGGATAATACCTCGGGCTTTCCCTTCGATTTTTTTAAAATCATTTTCTTGATCAGCCGATTTTAACAGTTGATGTATATAGGCTCTATCTGCTCCAGAGATAAAGGCTGCTCCCACACCCGCTGTTAGTTCGCCGATAACAAACTGCCAAAAATGGTGGCTTAATCCGTACCAGAATGTACCGATGGTCCAAAATAAAGCCCCTAATATTAAGCTTTTCCTTTTACCAAAATAGTCTGCGAACACTCCCGTAGGTAATTCAAGAATAATTACTCCTAAAGAGTAAATTGATTGGAGAAGTAAAATTTTCGTCATATTTAATCCGTTTGACTGCCAGAATAAAACTATTACCGGAGAGAAAAAAGCCAGATTGTTAAAAAACTGAAATAAATAGTATTTATAAACATTTGATGTTAGCTTTTTTTGTTTATCCATTGTCTAGTTCGATAACTCAAGTTTACAATTTACGTTATCCAGTATATACCATTTGAGCGGCTTTGATCATGCTAAGCAGGACAAACCAGAGTAAGTTTTGTTAATTAGATTATCTATACACTTTTCCAAAACCAATAAGTTATTTATAAATCAATTCATTAAAGTATTTATTTAGTGAACTTCCTCCACTTATCTTGAAGATTATGAATTTCTTTAGTTGCTTTTTTCATAATTGCTTTATCAGTTCTCATTTCTTTCCAATTACCTCTTTCTACTCTTCCTAAGACTCGAGCAAATCTGTCTCTAAAAAATCTAGGAGCAGAAAGTGTTTTATCCACCAGAAAAAGATTACTATTAATTGCAAAAAATAAATAACCACCATCTTTTTCATATATTGTTATCAATTCAGAAAGATTTAAAATTTGTTTAAGTTTATCTTTCCCTTCAGGAACAATAGTAGAAGACGAACCTTTAAAAGGAAATAAATGGATATGAGAATGAAAAACTGTTTGACCTAATCTGCCGTGTTCAAATACGGCCACAGAACCATATTGAATTTTAAGAAAATTTATAAATCTTTTATATATCAATAAAAATTCTTGAAAAATATTTTCTGGATATGCTCCGATACAGGACAGATGTTTTTTAGAAATAATAAGTATGTGCCCTTCAATAAGCGGATGAACATCGCAAACAATCCAAAAATTTTCATATTTTTCAAGAGGATATTTTAGCGCAAAAGAATTTGGATCGCAATGTGGGCAATTTTTTTTAATAGTTTCTTCAGAAACATCAATCATTGTTAATAATAATGTATCAAAAAATTAGTCCTTGTCAAATATCGATTATGCCTCATCAAAAATCTAACCTTCGTGATTGGAAATCTGTTATAAGATAGAGGCTAGACGTTGGAGATGGAAACGGGTGAGGAAGATAGACATATCTACAATGAATCTGAATTTAAAGCTTGAGAAATCCTAAGCACCGCATCAGCAGTATTTCCATGAAGATCGATTCCTTCCAATTCGCTTATTGTCCCTGAAATTTTTCCTTGTCCCATGGGTACTCCAAATTCAAGATGATTATCATGACAAGCACCCTTGACTGCTCTAATTATTAATTCAATTTCTTTTAAAGAAAAACCATCTTCTTCGCACTGAATAGTTGGAAGACCGATTAATTCTGCGGCTCTTCCTGTGGGGAAATCAATACGCGACGTTGAGTTGAGTAGATCGTATGTAATAGGATAAGTCTGACTGAACAAATCTAATAATTCTTTTTTCTTATGCTCTGACATATGACTTTCTTTTGGGCTTAAGGCCCCCTTTCTGCTTTTTATTGTTTCTAAAGCATAAATCTCTTTTCTTAAAGAAGTTAAGGTCTTAGCTTGTTGTTTTAGCCAGTTGATATCTACATTATGCATTTGTAAGGCAATATTTAAATCCTGCAATCCTAAAGAAAGTAAGATTGTATACGGATTATATGAGACAGCAGTAATTTGTTCTTTAAATAAATTTAACGAATCCATATCAACAGACATTAAAACATATTTAATTCCTTTGCTTTTTAAAAGAGATACTTGTTCTTTGACAGCGTTAATTAGTTTTCCAGGATTATTAATTATTCTTCGCCTGAAAACAAAATATCCATCACCGAAAAATACTCGATCATTATATTTTTTATATACTTTATGCAATTCGTCTGTCCCTTTGGTAACAGTTATCAATATAGAATCATCGTCTATTCCTTTTTCTTTTAATAATTTGACTAAATCGTCTCCGCTATGTTTTGCACCATTTGGATTTGTATTCATCACCCCCGTCCTGAATCTTTTGATGTGATCATCTTTTATTCCAAACAGCGAGATTCCTCCTATTCCAATATCAAGAAGATGTAGCAAAAAATTAGTTTTTGCTGGAGTAAGTTTTCCGTTATTATCTAAATTGGTTTGCGCATCAAAATGTTGATCTAAAACAATAATTCCTACTTCTTCGGGTCTAACGCCATGTTCTTTTAACGACTGTATCAAGGGAAGATCAATTAAATGAGTGGGGGAGACTAAGCAAATCGCTTGACTTAGGTTGCTTAAACGTTTGCCTATATAATAGGTAGCTTCCTCTAACTGTATCGGGACAGCCATCGGTTGATCAACCCTATCAGTAATAGTTTTTCCAATTGGTTGGGCTGAAGATAACTCTTCCATAATTTGTATGACTTTGTTTGGGTTAACTGAGGTAACAGGATAAGCTGTGCTCGTAATCGAATACTCAAAAGGTAAACTAAAAGCTCTATGGATTTGACGGACAACTCTTAAAATTTCATCATTTTGTTTATACAGCACTGGATTAAACAACGATAAAAAATAAGGAAATAACCAGTTGGGAAAACTTCTATCTTCTATGGGAACAATAAATATTTCTGGGCAGCTTTTTAGCAATTGTTCAGGGCCGATCACACGAGTAGGGTTTTCCACCATGCCAGTATTATACTATAGGATTAATTAATTAACAATTATAAGTGCCTACATTCTAAATTGAAGTGCACCACGGTTTGAAAAAACCCCGAGACGATAGCCACCCGTTCCCGACCGCTTCGGTCGGATTTGTGTTGGTATAGTATTTTCTGTTGATTCTCTTGTGTACGGTTCTTTCCTGGCCCATGGAAAACGAATTCCTATAAAAACAGTTTTTTCTTTTGCCATACACGCCAATTATGATTATATCACTCAGGAGTGAAATAGAAGATTCCAATGGCTAAATGACTCAATGGTTGAATGGTTAAATGCATCTCGCGGGTGGGGTTTTGTTAAAAAAACACTTTTTAGATAATAAGGTTCATTTTTTTATACGGGCGGCGAAATTGAAGTAATAAAAATATTTTTCCCACTGGTTGTCGGTCGAGTGATAGATATTGTCTCCGAAAAAATAATCGACCAACATCTCCCTCACGCGTAAAATTTCTTTTAAAGAATTTTTGTTTTTTGGATCATCTACAGTAAAATCGATCAGTTCAAGCGCTCGATAAAATGCGTTTTTACTCATTTCTGCCCTGTGTTTCTTTTTCCAATTAATCGCCCGCCCTACTTCGGCTCCGATATTAGCCATCTGCTCAAGAATCGAAAATTTATTCCATCTTTTAACTAAATCTTTGTGAAAAATTTTCATTTTTTGACTAATTTATTAACAATGGAGATCATTTTTGTCCTTATTGTCTTATCTTCAATCATGCGAGAAAAATTATTTAACCTCGGCCTGACATTAATAATTGAATCAAATTCGATAAAGTCCTTACCTTTGGCGTCTGGGTATAAATTTATTCCCCAAATATCATCTTGTTTTGATCCTGTGTCTAATAGACATTTCTCTTCATCGGCGTGCATAGAAGCGTCGACAACCATCACCTCTTTCTTGATATCAATGACCGCTTTAACTAAACCGCCGAATATTCTTGAAGACATTTTTTTAAGTTCATTGATACTGAGTTCAGTTTTTACTAATTTCATTTTTTATTCAAAAGAAGTTGTTAGGTAAATACATTTTAAAACCTCATTTGATTTATTATAATTATACCCAAAATTAACTATATAAAAATTAAAATCGCTTATAAATAAAGATGTATCAGTTCGGCTTATGCCTAAAAAAGTTCAGGAAGAAGATTAAATTTAAGAAGAAATTAATATTTTAATAAAATTACTTTGCTTTTAAATATTTTTTATAAAACCAATTGCCTACCTTAGCATCCTGAACACCAAGCCCAACTAAATCAATAATGGTTATTTCATCTTTATTCTCTCTACCTTTTACCATTCCTGCAATTACCTGGCCGAGTTCGCCAGTGATCCGTTTTCTGGTAATTGTTTTTTCTTCTATGGCGTGATGGATATCACCATTGACAACGCAGGCATCAATTGAATCCGCATAAATCTTATTCGCTTTACCAAAAACTGTAGCATCAAGTTCTTGCATCGTTGGCCCACATGCGCCCACAGCAGTTATATGTGTTCCTTTATTCACCCATTCGGGGAATACCAAAGCTTGAGAACTCGGAGTTGCCGTTATTAATATATCAACTTTTTCTACAGCTTCCTTAATTGTCTTACAGGATTGAAAAGTTATATTTGGCAACCTTTTTTCCATCCATTTTATATATTCTTTTACATGTTCAGGGTTTCTCCCCCAGATTTTGACAGTTTTTATCGGTCTTACTTCTTGAAGAGCGATCACTTGCAGTCTGGCTTGAACACCGTTTCCAACAACGCCGATTACACTACTATTTTCATTAGACAACCATCTTGCCGAAACAGCTCCTGCGGCTGCGGTACGATAATCAGTAAGAGTAAAATCTCCTCCTTCAATAAACGCTTCCGGTTTACCGGTCAAGGCATTGAAGATTATAAAAAAATCCGTATTGGTTGGTTCGTTTATCTTTGCTTTTTTGTTGCCCCAAAAACCAGCTGAATATTTAAAAACAAAATACTCATCTCCCTCTACATACCCAGCTTTAAAATGCACGTGGCCTCTTAGGCCAGCCAATCCCGGAGTGGAAAAATTGATAAACGGAGGAGAAACTGCTTTACCCTCTGCTAGTTGTTTGAAACCTAGTTCAATTTCTTCAATCAACTCTGTTAAACCCGATTCTAAAATCTCGCAGGCCTTTTCTCTTTTTATATATTCCATAAAAAAATTAAGCGTGTTTAGCAGTTTTTTTGGCCTTTCGATTAGCCTTTCTATTTTGTGCTCTTTGTAAACTTCTTAATTTCATTGCATCATTTTTGTCTTGTTGTTTTTTATTATCTCGATCGACTATTTTTTGACATTCTTTATTAGGACAGGCTGTTTTTTTATTTAAAATAACGGAACCATATATTTTTTCTTTCCATGTTTTTACTGTTATCCGCTCCGTTCCGCAGCGTGGACAAGGATTACTGTAAGTTTTATTCATATTGGCATATCCTAATCATTGTCTATGGTGGGATATATCTTAGTATACCAAATTATTCTAATACTGTGTAGTTAAAGTTTTAATCTTTCGACTTCAATTTCAAAATAATCATTTATAATATTTATTTAATGACCTTTCATCCTGTGGCGAAAAAAATTACCGGTCTTTTGTCTCAAAACCATTGTTGGTATGAAACCTTTGAGCATGATCCGGTGAGAACAAGCGAAGAAGCGGCTAAAATCCGCCATAATTACTCTCTTCATCAAGGAGCAAAAGCCCTTATTCTTAGAATTAAAAAAACAGAAACAGAGAGAAAATTTATCATGTTGGTTATTCCTGGAGATTTAAGATTTGATAGTCATAAAGTTAAAAAAATTTTTAATGTCAAAGATATCCGATTTGCGACAAAGGAAGAAATAGGAAAATTAACTGATGGCGTTCAAATCGGCGGGGTTCCGCCGTTTGGCAATTTGTTTGACCTTGAAGTCGTGGTTGATCCAGAAATTTTCGAGAATGAAAAAATTATTTTTAACGCCGGTGATCAAAGATTTTCGGTAGCGATGAAATCCCAAGACTTCAAAAATTTAGTTAAGCCGCAAATAGTCAAAATCACTTCAGAAGTATTTCCCTAAAAATTAAAGTTTGATTACTGTTTTAGAAATATCTGAAAGCTTAATCACTTCCGGCTCAGCCGTTGTTAAAATGGTCTGGTATTTTTTAATTAGATCTAAAATTAGCTTTTTGTTTTTAAGATCCAGCTCGGAAAAAATATCGTCCAAAAGTACAATTGGTTTCTTTTTGATTTTTTCTTCACAGTAACGAATTTCGTTCAGTTTTAACCAAAAAATTCCTAAGCGGTGCTCGCTTCGCGAACCAAAGAGATGAAGGTTTCTCTGGAAATTATTTTCAACAATGTTAATTTGAAAATCGTCTTTCTGCGGACCAATCAAGGTTTTTCTATATCTCTTCTCCCGCTCTAAAAATTCCTCCAATCTTGTTTTCGTCAGTGGATTCATTAAGTATTTTATGGAAAATTTTTTATCGTCGATTTTTTGGTAATGGTTAAGAAAATCTATATAGTTTCCTCTTTTTTGACTAATATAACCAGCTTGTTTTTCAAGGTAATCGTCCCAAAAAAAGAGTTCTTCTTTTAATTGTTTATCATCACGGTAGCTTTCAAGAATTTTGTTTCTTTTTCTTAAAGCATTTTCATAATTATTGACCCTTTTTTTATACTCGACGTCATAAAAACTTATCAGTTTATCGAAGTACTGTCGCCGACCATCCGGCGAGCCAGTGACAATCTCTAACTGTTGAGGTGAGAAAAGAATGGTATTGACCGTCTCTGGTCGATATTGGGTCAGTTTCTTAGTTGTTTTATTAACTAAATACTTTTTCTCGAATAAACCATCTTTTTTATTGAAATTTATCTGCAACTCTATTTTCGTTTGATCATCAAAAAAAGATCCCGTGATTTTTGCCCTTGTTTTATTAATGGTTAACAATTCTTCTTCTCTGGTTTCCCGAAAACCCACACCATGAGTCAGGCAAAAAATTGCTTCCAGAAGGTTTGTTTTCCCCCGAGAGTTTTCACCAAAAACCACCGTTAAGAAAGGACTGAAATTAAATTCTTTTTGATCAAAATTGCGGAAGTTAATTAACGATATTTTTTGTAGCAACATGTTTTAAGATATCAAATCTTAAACCTAAAACTCAAAACCAAAACTAAAATCTTAAAACTGAATATTTGAAACATTTTAGATTTAAGATTTGGATTTGCCATTTAGGATTTGAGTTTTGAGATTATTTTTTCTTCAATAAAAATATTGTCTCAAAAAATAAAGGCAGTCTGAAGTATGAGCTGCGTAAAATTGATATATTTTCAAAAGAACCAAACAAACTCTGCCAGTATCTTTTAGTAAAAACCGAGAGATGAGAAAAATCTTTACCATGGGTTAGGGTAATCCAAAAATTTTCCTGAGTGTAAATCTTGTGAAAAATATATTTTCTTGACACTCTGATCGTTTCACCGGCGGCTTTTTTTATCTTTGATCTTTCCAGGTGTTCCATTACATCATAAGTAAAGACCAAATCAAATTGATTATCTTTGTAAGGAATGTCGGTAATATCACCCTGTTTAAGAAAAGGTTTAGTTTTTTTATCGGCTAACTCAAGTGCGTCCTTGGAAATCTCTATGCCAAAGGAATCGATGCCAAAAAATCTTAACCAACGGACTAATTGACCGATACCACAACCAACATCAAGACAGTTTTTAGGATTGATAAATATTTTAATTAAAAACGCCCGATAAAAATTAATTAAGTTGTGAAAAATTCTTCCAAAAAATGACTCTACAAAGCTTACCCGATACTCACCCTTGCGTCCTCGGTAATATTCATGGTCATAAAAACCGGCGTCGATGTTGCATGGCATGATTATCGTCCCTTTAAAACAGTCGCCGTCGATAATCCTTTCTAAATTTTTAAAATCCTGGCCATTAGTAATAATCACCGTCAGTTGATGTTTTTTTGCCAACTGACTAGCAATTGGGTCAAATGGCGCCGAAAGACCGGGTATCCATTTGCCGGTATTTGGCTTAACCAACTTTTCCATTTGCTCCCAAACCATTTTTTTAATCGGTTTGGCGTCTTTATATTTATTAGGGTCCTTGTCATAAACCCAATCAATATTAGAAAGATTAATGATTACTTTTCCTCTGTAGTCTATTGCCAGTTTTACAGCATCATAGTCGGTCGACCAACCAGGCTTCCAACCAGCGCCAATCACTACTGGCTCCTTCCAGTTTTTTAATTTCTTATCATAGTTTTCCACTATTCGCGGGTGGGCAATGTCTTCAAAAATTGTTCGTAGCAAATGGGCATTAAGCCGGGTCGCGTGAATAGCAATCCAATCTAAATCTTCATCGGTAACGTTACCGATGACCGCCTTGCCGGCATCACGATAATGCCTGGCGATCCGACCGCCGCCGGTAACCAAAAAAAAACATCTTCCCCGTTTTACTTCGCCACGAATAAAAAAATTAAGTCTTGAAAGAAATTTATTATCAATCCCACCGTTGGGGACGATTAAACTACCGCCGACTGAAATAATTATTGGTGCTTCTTTAGCTGGATAAAACATAGTTTAAAAAAATACCCCGCGTCTGATGCGGGGTTTAATATTAAATTAAAGATCGTTTTTGAAAAAATGCCTTTGTTAAATTCTAAATCATCATCCATGTTTAATTGTTAATTATAACCAATTGATTGATAAATATCAATTAAGAAGAAGGTTTTTCATTGGAGTTTACCCATGTACCAGCCTCGACGTAACGTCGGGACGGTACAGGGTTTCGCTCCACAGCGAAACGCTGAACTCAAAGATGCCATGGGCGTAAGTCCGTGGAGCTTCACTTAGTAATTAGAGAACTCCTTCTCCATAACCAAAAATTTTAGCAATTAATCTAACGATAATGTATGAGGCGATCAACAGGATAAAACCAATTATGCCGGTGGTGATTTTCGCTTGGGCGCTTTTAATCTTTTCCGGTTGACCGCGCGATATTAAAAAATCATAACCTCCCATGATTAAAACTAAAAGGAGAATTATTCCGGCAGCCGGAATCACTAACTCAATTAATTTATTGATGAGATCGCCGACGGTTGCTATGCCTGAAAGCGGGCCGGTTATCGATTGACCACCGATATTTATTTGTTGGGCTAAATAATTTTTCATTTTTTTAATAAAAAGCGAAAACTTTTAAAAATAAAAATTAGTAATATGTTTATCGCTAAGGAAAAAAGTAAATAAAAATTAATATCTTTAAAAAAATTGACTAATCTTTCAATAAACAGCTTATTTTTAAAAATTAAGTCAACTCTAATATCAAAAATATAGATTAATCCAATTATAACTATAATCAAAGGAATTATAAAAGCCAAATCTACTAAGTCTTTTTTTGAAGAAAACATCGTCGACGAAACTGTAAAAACTATGTAGCCAAACAAGATATTTAACCAGAAATTTTGACCGGGGAACATCTTAAACCTAGCCAAAAACCAAAAAAAGAAAAAGGCAAAAAAGATCGGGGCGATCCCTACTAAAATACTTCTAACGATATCTTTTTTTTCATAAATGACACTACCCAATTTTATCTGGTTTTTTTCCCATTGAGGAAAAATATTGACGCTATAAACACGAAGCATCATCACGGTAGCGGCAACAAAATGACCCATTTCATGGACAATCGTCCCCGGAAGAAAAAAAACACTAACGATCGCATAAATCACCTGGTCATTTTTTAAAAAAATCCTTAAGAAATAAAAAAGCTCGTTTAGTGTTAGATGAGAAACCCAGAATAATAAAATAATTTCAACAATAACCGCGGTTGATAGGAAAATTGGGGCTGACATTTACTCTTGATTAATAATACCGCTTGGGCTGGCTGTCGGCGTCGCTGACAACTCGATAATGGTCGGTGTTGCGCTGGAAACGGCAGGTGAAATCAAATCTTCTGTTGGAACAATCTCGGTGGGAACAACGGTTGGAACTATCATCGTCGGTAAAACCGTATTGTTTGGTAACGGTTGATTGGTTTGTTTCATCTTTTTCTGAATCAAGACAAAAAGCAGGATGGCTAAAACTAAAGCGGTTAAGGTAACGATTACCAATAAAATAGTGTTTAAACCGCCGTCTTTTTTTTCCAATTTATTTACATCAATTGGCGTGTAATTGTTGTCCATTGTTGTCTGAAGTTTGAAAATTTAAATTTGTCCCTTGATTTTGCTCAGGATGGTGAGCTTGTCGAACCATTTCGAGTTTCGGGTTTTGAGCTTCGGGTTTATTTTCATTTTCTTTTATCTTTTCGGTCACTTCTCTGATTTCGACACTAGCGCATCGAGGACAGATAGCCGTCGATCGATCAACAACCTCTGTCTCAAACTGATTAGAACAACTGTTGCATAAAAATTTCTTAAGCACCGGTTTATTCTCTTCTACTGAAGATACCAGTTCGGTTTTCTCAACATTAAAAATAAAGCCTTCACCATCAAAATCCGCCTGAACCTGATCGCCAGCTTTAAGTTTTTGTTCAATAATTAATGTCGAGATGGGATTTTCGATCGACTTTTGAATAGCTCGCCTTAAAGGCCTGGCGCCATAGATAGGATCAAAACCGGAACGAACGATTTCTTTAACCGCCGCCTCAGTGAAGGTAAAACCAATATCTTGATCTTCTAATAGTTTTTCTATTCCTTTTAACTGAAGTTTAACAATTTCTTTCATATGAGCATACTTTAATGGTTCAAAAATAATTATGTCATCAAAGCGGTTGAGTAGTTCTGGCCGGAAAAATTTTCTCAGTTCCAACATCACTTGATCTTTAATTTTTCCATAATTTTCTTTATCCTTTTTTTCCGAGACAGCCTCTTTTTCTTTTATTTCTTTTTCCCAGTTTTTCAAAAGTTCATCTTGAATAATCTTGGTGCCGATATTTGAGGTACAGATAACAACCGCATTCTTAAAGGAAATTGTATGACCTTTATTATCGGTTAACCGTCCATCATCTAAAATCTGCAACAAAATATTAAAAATGTCAGGGTGAGCTTTTTCGACTTCGTCAAAAAGAACGACTGAATAAGGTCGTCGTCTTACCGCTTCGGTCAATTTTCCTCCTTCTTCATAGCCGACATAACCCGGTGGCGCCCCCAGTAGTTTAGCCACTTCATGTTTTTCCATATACTCAGTCATGTCAAAACGGATCATTGCTTCCTCTTGGCCAAAAAGAATGTCGGCTAAAGTTTTAGCCAACTCTGTTTTGCCAACTCCGGTTGGGCCTAAAAAAACAAAGCTGCCGATCGGCCGCTGCTGAGATTTTAGTCCGGCTCGCCCACGACGCACCGCCTGGGCTACCGCAGTAACAGCTGCCTCTTGATTAATCAAGCGTTTGTGCATAATTTTTTCTAAATTAGCCAGTTGTTCAACTTCGGTTGAAGTAATCTTGGTTATTGGAATACCGGTCCAACGGGCGACGATATCTTTAATAATGTCAACGCTTACCACTGAGGTTGTTTGACCTTTTTTGAGAATATATTGGTCTTTTTTCTCTTTAAGCTGTGATTGGATTTCATCAATCTTTGAACGAAGAATCCGTGCTTTTACCTTGTCTTTACCTTTCTCCGCTTCTTTCAGCTCTTGAGTTAACTGACTAACTCTTTCTTCTAAAGATCTAATTTCTTCAGGAAGAGAGATTAACGGTAAGCGGACGGCTGAGGCAGCTTCATCGATCAGATCAACCGCCTTATCAGGTAAGAACCGATCACCAACATATCTTTTTGAAAAAATAACCGCTGCTTCAACTACGTCGTCGGGAATTTTGACTCGATGAAAAGCCTCATATTTGTCTTTAATTGCCTTTAACATTTTAATTGCTTGTTCAACGGACGGCTCAGGCACAAGGACAGGTTGAAACCTTCGCTCTAAGGCCGGATCTTTCTCAATATATTTACGATATTCTGTCAAAGTGGTCGCACCAATCATCTGGAGTTCCCCTCGAGCTAAGGCCGGTTTAAGAAAGTTTGACGCGTCTAGCGAACCTTCGCCCGATGAACCGGCGCCGACAATATTATGGATCTCGTCAATAAAAAGGATTACTTTACCTTGATTAGCTTTAACTTCTTCGATTAAATCTTTCATTCTTTCCTCAAACTCACCGCGATGCGAAGCACCGGCTAAAATACTCATCAGATCCAGCTGTAAAATTCTTTTGTTTAATAGCGGTTCTGGTACTTGTTTAGAAACAATTTTTTGTGCCAATCCTTCGATAATTGCGGTTTTACCGACACCTGCTTCACCTACTAAGGTCGGATTATTTTTAGTTCTTCTCGATAAAATATGAATCACCCTCTCAATCACTTCTGAGCGTTCAACCACCGGATCTAATAAGCCTTGACTGGCTTTGGCCGTCAGATCGATGGTAAACTCTTCTAAAGCGCTTTTCTTTTTCTCGGCTTCTTTTTGATCTTCGGTCAAACCTTCTTTTCTCCCGACAATTTTTTTATTTAAAACGTCTTCTTGTAAGTTAAATTTGGCTAGCGCCCTGGCACCGGCCCCCTCTCCTTCTTCGTATAATGCTAAAAGAAGGTGCTCAGGCGAAATAAACTCAAATCCCAATTTTCTGGCGATGATTAATGAGTTGTCAAGAATTCTTTTGACCCTTGGCGACAGTTGAGGCACCCCCTGATAATTTTCGTGTTTATAGATCTTTATTAACTCTTCTTCTATCATTTGTGGTTGAATCTTTAGCTCGACCAAAAGATTGTAAATCTCGTTATCAGATAAAAGGGCGTGAAGAATATGCTCACTATCAATAAACTGATTTTTTAGTTCTTTAGTCTTTGTTTGAGCGGCGACAAACGCTCGGTTAGACCGTTGGGTAAGATGAGTCATTAGGTCAAGATCTTTTTGGGCAGACGGTTGAGAATGGGGAATGGAGGGTGGGGTTTTAATGGTCGATGCTGGAGGCTGGACACTGGAAGCTGGAGATTGAGGGCTCGAGGGTGGAGTTTTGATATTTTCGTCCAAAGGACGATCGCCCTCTGAGCGAGAGATTTGGGATTTATTTACTGGTGGTTTTCCAATTGGTTGTGAAACAACTGATTGTGTTGATGATGTTTGCTGAACTGGTGATTGAATTACTGGCGATTGAGGAACAGCCGGTTGATTTACTATTGAATTATCTTGAGTTTTTTTTATAAAATCAAATAAAGCCATAGATTTATTATTAAAAAATTTTTAATGTTTGTCAACCCCGCTCAGCGGGGTAAAACTTAATGAATAAGAAAATAATTATTCCGTTAACTGCCATTTTGATTGTTCTAATTGCTATAACAGTTATTCTTCCGATTTTTTTACGACCAAAACAATCCGACCTTAACCAGACAAAAAACCAGACAAAAACAACTACGGGCCAATCCTCAACCTCAGAAACTTCTGCTAAAAAATATTTAACTAATCAGTCAATCAAACAAAAATTACCTTACGAAACTAATGATTTCCGCGTCGAGTACTCGACTGATAAAAATAAAGTAATTATTACTAAAAAAACTTTTCAAGCCGATCAAAAAGTTGATCAGTGGTTAGAGGAAAATAAGCCGGGTGATTATATTGTTAGGGATGAAACTCAGAACGGTCAAGATTCAGATATGGCCGGTAATCCGGAGATAAACCCGTATTTATCACCGGGAGCTGAACCGTCGGCTACCCTGTCCGCTACTCCGACAAACAACTCGAATGTCAAACTTATTACCGACCTTCTAAGTATTCTCTTAGATTTGGGTAAAAACACGCAGACGATTCCCACTAACCAACTGACACCGACTCCGTTTCTCAGTATCTTTCCTATTAATCCTACAAGCGGTAATCCACCCAATCCACCAAACGGCGACTTAATCTATTATTCTCAATGTGGCGGCAGTTTCGACAGTTATTCTTTACCTTCCGGTTGTACTCTCTGTCGGGCCGGCTGCGGACCAACGACAGTAGCGATGATTACCGCATCATACATCGATAACAGTATCACTCCTCAAACCATCGTCGATCTTTATAAACAAAAAGGTTACTTTTTAGGATGCGCCGGTTCCCGATATAGTGACGCCAAGAACGCTCTTGAATCATACGGTATAACCACCACTGATTATCTGCTTTACAGCTTGGAAACCATCGACCAGGTAGCGGCTGATTTTAAAAACTATATTAATAACGGCTGGACTATTTTTGTATTAGCTAACTACTGTGATGCCGGCTGTGGTCATTTTTTCTGGATTACCGATGTCTCTGCTAACAACGACACCTGGGCCTATGACCCTTATTACGGCCGTTTTCAAAGTCCGCCTTATAACGAAAAATCCCGTTATCCGTTTCCCAAATATAGGGTTGCGTTTGGGGTGAAAAAATAATTGAAAAGTGCGAAGTGTGCGGATTTTTAATCGCCCACTTGCGTCGAGGAGTCCGTGTTTCAACAACCAACTATTTCGCATTGGTAGGCTTGCCCCGTAGCGAATGCTACTGGGGTATTAAAAAGATGCATACGAACACTTTTAAAAAAGTTATAATTATAATAATACATGTCTAAACAAAATCTAACTCTAATTGTCATCGCCCTCATCGTCTTACTATCAATATTATTTTTGAGCGTCTTGGTCATGCAAAGAAAAAAGACCAACCCTTCTCCATCAAACCAGCCGACAAACATTAACTTACCCTCGCCGACGACAGTCGAGGTAAGGATAACAACGCCGCCGACGCTTACGCCGACGCCGATACTACCCACCTCAACCGGTGTCTTTGAGGAACAGTTACCAAAAGAGCAACAAGACCTATCAACTCAAAAGCAGGCATTAAAAACTAAGCTGCCAATAAATAATAATAACTTCGCCCTTGTCTTTGACTATGGCGAGGATAAGTTCATCGTCAGCCTCAAAGAACCAAAAGAAACCAACAAAAAAGTCTTTGAAGACTGGCTAAAGGCCAACTATCCTGCGATACCGATAGATAGATTTTTAATAAAATAATACGAATTCGCGAATGAATGCAAATGCTGCGAATTATGCGAATAATTACTCATTGGCTTCTGAATTTAAAATCCGTTTAGGGTGAAGATAGGTACAACGGAAGTTTACCAAGATCCCTAATTTTTTATTTAACACCGACAGGTATCTCCTAACTTGATAGTAATCATCTTTAGTAATTATTTTTTTCGACTTTGCCTCTAAAATTACTTTATTCTCTACGAAGAAATCAACTTTATTTCTCCCTTCTTTTTCTTCTTTAAATATCCGTGGCAGAGTTTTTTCACGTTCAAATAATAAAGAAGATTCTTTAAGGAATTTTTCTATTAGGTCGCAATATTGTTTTTCACTACAAAATTTTCCTAATTGATTATGAGTCTTAAAAAGAATTCCGTTTATCTTAAAACAAAGGTTGGGATAAATTATTCTTCCCATAAAAAAATATTAGCATAATTCGTATCATTCGCATCCAGATTCGCATCATTCGTATTATTATTGTTCGTTGACTTTACCACCCGATTTTGTTTACAATTAACTTATGCTTCCTATTTTACCTGTTATAAAAAAAGCGGTCGGAATTATCAAAAAGGTTTTTTTAGTCATTGCCGTCTACTTCGTTGTCGTTTCACTCTTTATGTATTTTCTCAACAAAGACCGGCCAAAAATCAGCTACGATCCAATCCAAAAAAACCGCGATGAGATTTATAAAGTCATCAACGACAAAAAACTCAATTCGAGTAAAGAAGGTAGGATAACGGTAGCACTTTATCGCATGATGACCTGTGGGTTTGTTGGTGAAGCCTGTACAAAAAACCCTAATGACGGTGACAAAAATTATAATCATAGTATTTTGGGTTTTGTTGGAAATTTAATTGCTCTTCCCTATACTAACCCGCCCGCCTCTGGGGTTTATTGGGTTTACTCTAAACTAGAAAACGCAGGTTTCGTCCCAAAATCTTACGCCGCCGAGGGTATCGGTTTTGCCGCAATCAAGCCATTCATCAAAATCTGGAGCGCTTTCCGCAACTTTGCCTATATTATTTTAGTTATCGTTATGATTAGCATAGGATTTATGATTATGTTTCGGGCGAAAATTAATCCCCAGACCGTCATCTCAGTAGAAAACTCTCTTCCTAGAATAGTAATTGCTCTTCTTCTAATAACGTTTTCCTATGCAATTGCCGGTTTTATGATCGACCTGATGTATGTCTTGATTTTAATCATCATCTCAACCTTGAGTACAATTAACATTGATCCTTATAAGCCTGCTAATGCTTTTAGTTTAATGAATGATTATGTTTCGGGAAGTAGTAGCAAATTACTTTCGGTCAAATTTAATCTAATTAACACTGGTAATTATCTTTTGTCAATCTTACCACTCGGCCTGGGTACCTGGTTTAAATTTATTGGTGGATTTCTTTCTTCTTTAGGAATGGCTTCTCTTTTCTGGAAAAAGATGAGAATTGAAGATGCTTTTACTGGTGGTTTTAAGGATCTTTCTATTCAAGCGGCTACTTTTGGTTTTGGAATAGGAGATTTACCAAAAATAGTCGCAGCGATTATATTCTGGATATTAACTTTTCTGTTAACACCGTTTGCTCTTCCTTTACTTGTTGGATTACTGGTCGGATTAACCGTGCTCTTTCTTTTTTTTAGAATCTTTTTTCTTCTTTTAACAAATTATCTTCAGATATTGTTATTAATATTTTTTGCTCCGTTGATTATGCTTTTTGAAGCGATTCCCGGAAAAAATACCTTTTCTTGGTGGTTTAAAAATATGTTGGCCAACTTGATAACTTTTCCCTTCGTTATTTTGATAATAATTGTCAGCGATATTATTTATAAAATCAACCTGCAGGTTGGAACTAATCAATTTTGGGCGCCTCCCTTTTTATACCCTTTGAATCAAGATTCGATCATAATTTTGGTTGGTTTAGGTCTTTATCTTATTTTGCCCGATTTGGTGAAAGCGCTTAAAGAGGCGCTCGGCGCCAAAGGATTACCATTTAGTCTTGGTTTGGGGACATTCTTCGGCGGAGCGGCTACGGCTCTTGGTGGAGTTAAGTCTGCCACAATGGGAATCAGTTCATTAACGCAGATACCCTTTGTTGGCCCAGCAATATTAAATGCAGCCTACAAACAAAAGCATGGTATCTTTGGTAACCTCTTCCCAGAGTCAGTGACAGATCGCCACCTTAGAGACCTAGTTAAACTAACTAAAAAAAACCAGGGAGGTCAACCTTGAATGACAAAGTTAATAAAACACGGAGTGAATAAGAACATCCTCCTCACCCCAAGAGAATTTAAATCTACCCAATTTCTTAATATTAAAAATTGGTAAGGTAATTGGCATCACGGTTGTAATAATCTTTGTTCCCTTTTTTAGTTTCTTAAGTCTGTTAATAAATAATCGGTCGTAGATCTGGTAATAAAAAAAAGTGTATGAGTTGATAAAAATTACATCCCCATCGGAAAAATCAAGATCTAAAAAATTTCCCTGAATAAAATCAATCTGCGAATTAGACTTTGTTTTACATAATTCGAGATAATGTTTCTGAAGTCTCTCTAAAATATTCTTTGAAGTTTGCCATAAACCTTCTAACTTTTCTATTCCGATGATCTTTGAGAAATCAAAACACAGGTAGGCAACCAAGCTCGGTTTACCTATTCCTGATCCCAGATCATAAAAAACTTTATTAGGTTTTGGCTGAGCTAAAGAAAGAATCTGATAAAAACTGTCAAACTCTACCTCCCCATAGGTGTCGGCAATATAATAATATGAAAGTTTTTTTCTGGCTTCGATCGAGATGCGGTAACCGTCCGTATTTGCATATAACCAATGAAATATATCTTTTGCTTGTTTAATATCCATGATTCAAGATATATTAATTTCTCTTAAAACCCGGTATCTTTAAGATATCGACGCCAATAAGGCGAAGAATGAAGACAGAAAAGATAATCAACATTAATCCCATAATACATGAAGTAAGTAATTCCTGGGCTTTTTTGATCTTTTCCGGGTTGCCTTGGGAAATCTGCAACTGGAAAGCGGAAAAGATAATACATAATAATGCGATAATCCCGGCTAAACCCACTCCCCAACCTAAAATCTTTTCACTGATAAAAGCGCCTAAATCCGACTTGACACAACCTATGGCTGTCCAGATACCCTTATCATTAGTGACACAAGATAGACAATCATTCTTTTCATTACCATCAATAAAGAGACAAAGCCGGGAAACGTTTTCAAGCGCTTCGCTGAGACAAATACAGTTTGCCGGGTTGATTTTATCCGAAGGTATATTACCATCTTGACAATAACCATTTGGATTAACTTCGAAGTTACTAAAAATAAAGTCTCGGACCTTTAACATCCCTGGCTCAATTAATTTTTTGGTAAAAAAATTTATAATACCGTCTGCAGCAGTAGAAAGAACATCAAATGGAGCCGGTAATAAAAAATTAAATGAAGGAATTTGAAAATCGCCGGTACAACATTTTTGATTAATTTTGCCACAGTTTGCTCCCTGAAACAACTGGTCCAGCTGTTTTGATGGATCGTCTTTAGCTGCTAAATAATGAGTCTGGTTGGCGAATATAGATCCTGAGACAAAAACAAAAAGAAAACTTAAAATTAAAAAAAGTAGAACATTTTTAGAAAACTTATTCATAATTTAATTATCGCTAAATATAAAAAAAATTCAATTAACTATTTCTTCTTTCCTTCCGCTTCTTCTAAGGCCTTCTTTAAATTAGTAAATAATATAAAAAGGGCAGCGACGACAAAAATATTCGGCGCAACATTGCCGAAAATAAAGGTATCCGTCTTGGCATCAAAAGCATTCTCCAACTGTTCCAACGACCAAAGTCCTTTTTCAGGTAGAATATTCATCCCATAACTTAATTTCATAAAATAGTCGCGGAGGGCGTTCTCATCCATACTCATTGCATTAATATTTTCAGTGATAATCTTAGAGAGAGCCACGTTTTTTCTCAAGACCAATTTCATAAGATTAGTAAAGGGAAACTGAAGGAAAGATTTTCTCGTAAAACTATGTTCATAAAAAAACTGGGCGACGATACTGGCCATAATATAGTTGGCCCGTTGGGCATATTCCTTACCCATAATTGCTTTCAATGGATCATACATTTTTTTATGTAACTCCATAATTTTTGACAAATCTCTGGTTCTGGCCGCTTCTAATAGTAGTTCGTCGAGGTGACCCACGCCGCCGATTATTTCTTTGACGACATTAGCGTCAGTCAACCATCTTTTCATCACGTCTTCACCGACACTGCCAATAATCTTATAAAAGGCATAGTGATTCATGTCGGTGGCAAAAGGATTGATTTCGTTTTGTTTTAACGTCCAAGCCTGACCGATTCGGTAGAAAAAACCTTGATCGCCCAGGCTAAATTTACCGGCGTCGTCAAACCCGCCAAAATCATCGGCCGCTAAGATATTCATTAACCCACCCTGGCCAAAAAGCGCCGCTCTTATCTTTTCATCTTTGATATCTCCTGCTTCTACCTCTAATCTTTTTATGCGTTTTTTGTCGTCTGTATCTATTGTTAGTAATTCATAAGCTGTCCCTGACTCTTCGACCAAACGCTCAATGGCGTATTTAACCGCCGCTTTCATATCTTTATGTGTCTTACCGGGACCGACTTGCGTATCAACATTAACAAATTTTGGTAATAAAACGTCTTTTAACCAGGCCCTGACTTTGGTCAGATTCTCAACCCCCACCGTTCCCCATCGTTGTCTTAATTTATTTCCATCAATTTCATTTTTTAAATCAAATATCTCTGGCGCCAACTGTGACAACAACAAAACGAACTCTCCAGGATTGCGTCTAAAATATTTATAAAATCCTTCTCCTCTGAGCTGATCTTTCCTCATCTCTCTTAGTTCGGCAAAGGTTAGCTTCTGTTTTTTAAACTGACCGTTTTTGTCTTTAACTAGAAACTCAAATCTTTTCTCATGGGCTTTTTCCCCGGTCTCATATTCGCTAAACTCGGCGTCCTTAAGCGTTTTTTTTCTGAGCTGACCGGCCAAATACCGCTTTAATTCTCCTTTTACCCGATCAGGCGCTAACCACCAGATGGCCGCTGTCCCATATAACCGTTGCCCAAGATCAAAGAAAGCGTCCCATTCCTTATTTCCCCATTTAAAGATTGCTTCTTTGTTAAAGTCCTCAAACTCGATCCGACGGTCACCCATCCAGTCTTCAGTTTGAATTACTTCTTTTAAAATTTCTTTGATCAAAGTTGTCCGCCAACCATGACGACTATTTAAGCTGGCGCCAATATTGACCATATTAAGAAGTTCTTGATACTGGCCTCGTCGGTCAAGAAACTCGGTGAGAATCTTTTCTCTTAAGTCTTTTGATTTACCAGCCACCCAGTCGTGAAGTTTTTTCGGCACCCACTCCTTTTTAAAAAATGCCCGTCGGAAAAATCCTCGCTGTTCCGGAAAAAGGGTCACGTCCATCTTCATTAATTCGGGAACGTAGGTGGCAACCGGATAACCTCGGCCCAATCCCCAGTTGTGTTTGGCTGATAGAACCGGAGCTAGAGGATAGATACCCCTAAAGTCACTTTCCCAGTTTGGATCGGCACTGATTATCACCTCTGGATCCATCAGGCTACAAATTCCGATACCAAGACCGTAGACCATCGCCCGTTCCACCTCCCAGTCTTTAACCTCTTCTATCCTTCCTTCCTGACGACGAACCTTTTCCATTCGTTTCTTTAATATATTTGTCATCGTCGCTTTATCTTTAATGCTGTAACGAACCCCTTCTTCTATATATTCGCCGGAAAAAAGGTCCGAAGGTATCCTATTATTATTAGTCGCTACTCTTTGTCTGAGATACATGGAGATGGTGCGCCGAGCCGTCGAAACGATCGGATCATCCGGATCAAACGACTCGGCAAACTCGGACGGGAAGATATAACCCAGAAACTGCGACCATTTTTCAAAATTGGCCGCGTCGCGGGCATGCAGAGGAAGATCATGAAAAACCTCGGCAAAGTTAAGTAGAGAGGCTTGATATCTACCTGAGACATCCGATAAAAATTCCCTCATTTCTTTATCATCATCGCTGTTGCTCATAAAAATGTTTGTTGTCATTTTGTCACAAACATCTTCAACCAACCCCTGAACTCCCATAAAATAATACTGATATTGCATTTGTAAGGTTGACATTGCCTGTTGATATAGTTGCGTATTGTTACTAAAAATTTTTTCAAGAGCTTTAAAATGATACTCTGTAATTAACTTTTTAAACTTTCTTTTATCGAAATAAATGCTCCCATCGGCTTTAATATGAATAATCTGATATTTACCACCTTCCTTCCGAAATTGATCCATCTTAAAGATTTCACAAGCGTTATCAAGTAAACCAATTAATCTATCATTAGTTAAGAAACCTTTAATAGATCTAGGGTCGGCCGGTCGAAATTTTCTTCTCTGTAGGTTCCAGAATTCCTTGACTTCAGATTCGGAGAGACCGATTTTTCTTAACCCATCTTGTAGTTGAGATAGGTCTTCTTTTCCTCCAAGATAGCAATTTCTTAGTCTATATCTCTCATTAGATGTTAAAGCGCTTGGATCGCTTGGTAAAAGTTCAAAATTTTTCTTTAAGGCTGTGTCGAATTTTTTATTTAATAAATCAAACTGCTCATCTTCCGCAATACTAAAACTATTTGTTTCTCTTTCGGCGTGTTCTAAATCTGCAGCCGCTTCAACCTTTAATTTGTTATCAACGTCCGCTTCCGGAATACCCAAATTTCCTGCCGTTTGTTTCACCGCTTTATATATAATCTCGGCCGCCAAACTATTTGAATCACTAAGTCTTTTAAAGGCCTGTTCAAACTCGGGATTTAATTGACCGGCTAAAGTAATATTTTTATCACCCAGCAAAAAATCAAGAATATTGGCGGCGATCGAACTAGCCGTACTAGCACTAAGACTTTGATCGGCTAACTTTACTAGCAAAGCTTGACCCTGGTCAGAGCTGGAGACACGGATACCGGCCTTGGCCGCTTCAGCCGCCCGGATTACTGTCTTCAGTACTTGAGCCGCTTCCAGCTGTTTTGTCGGAAAAGCTTGACGGCTGCCTTTGATTAGTGCCTCCTCCATTGCAACTTCTTTAGCCGGTGTTTCTGCTCTTTTTAAATCTTGGCTTACTTCTCCTCCAAGTTGATCTTTTTTTGCTTGAGTATCAGCTGCTTGAATCTCTGCTTTGACTTGCCTGATAATCTGAGAAATCATTTCGATTCCTCCGACTGGTTGTGCTTCTGGTGCAGCCGCCATAGTTTTTTCTATCTTACCCATCCTGTCCCGATTTAGTCGGGGTTGACCCCGCTGAGCGGGATTGACAAAATTATAATTCTATTAATCCACTCTACCAGATTTTTAGAAGTGAAACAAGAAGCTCTTTTTAATTCAAAGATCAAAGTGAAAAATTCAAAATTTCAATTTAAAATTAAAAGTTTTCTCATACTTATTTTTATTTTTTAAAGTCATAATAGATGAACCTAGTATTTTTGTTAATTCTTTAGTTTCATTCAATAAGACATCAACTTCTTTAATTAATTTTTGATTAAGATCTTTTGAAAGCACAAACCAAAATTTAGTCTCATTTCCACTTTTTAAAGCATGATTAAGGAAATTAATAAAATCACGTCTTGAGCTAGCTGCTTGAGCTTCAATAATATTGGCACCAATGCTCGTCGAAGCTCTTATTAATTGGTCACTTATAACCCAAGCAGATCTTTTACTAGGAAACTTATCTACTAAAGAGATTGTCTTTCTTGCTAAATCAAGAGTTCTGTTTATAAGTTGCTGTTTAAAATCTTCGTTTGTTTGCATAACTCTAAACTTTGAATTGTAACTTTTAACTTTGAACTTTAAATTTTTAACTTGTATTTAGACCCCTCTCAACAACTTACTTAGCTTAATTTTTAATGATTTAGCGATTTTGCATAAGATTTTTATGGTTGGGTTGGCTCTTCCATTCTCGATCCGAGCGATATAAGTTCGATCGATTTCGGCAATTAAACCCAGCTGTTCTTGAGAAAGACTCTTCTTCTCCCTTTCAGAGATTAATCTTTCCCCTAATCTTTGATAAAAAAAGTTACCCTTCATAGCGTCAAGTTAAAAAAAGATATCTTATTCAAAGATTGTTGTCGATGGACTATACGCTACAAAAGTCGATATTTAGGTCGCTGTGAAGGAATAATTTTTTTAATATATATGTAGACTATGTTCTCTTATTTTTTCTGAATTTAGCTAAAAATCCGCCGATTAAAAAAGCAGAAAGAGATGAGGTGGAAAAAAACTGGGACAAATTACCACAGTTTAAACAAGATGACCGGTTAATCAGATAATAAAGCAGGTCAAAAATCACGATGACAGGAAGAAGGAATAATAATAAAAAATTTATTTTATTCTGTCGACGACTTGGTTGGCTCATTCTCTTTTAAGTCTATCACAAGATTCCTCTCTCTTCCCTCACCGACTGAATAAGAGGTTAGCTCGGGATAGTTGGCCGTTATAAACTCATGAATTACTTTCCTTTCATAAGAAGAAAGGTCTTGTACTTGAGTTGATTGTTTTGTTGTTCTTACCTTATCGGCTAACTGAGAAACCATTAATTCCAACTTTTCTTTTTGTTTTTCTCGATAGTCATTAACGTTAACTAAAAGTCTCAAAGGTTCGCCAAACTTCTTATATAACACTACCTCTAAAATTTTCTGGATTGCCCGAATGGTTTCTCCGTGACGGCCAATCACCGTTGGCGCCTCCTCCTCCGCCTTGATAATTACCTGATAACTTTCACCTTCTTGAGAGACTTCAACCTCAAACTTGTCGATCAGTTTTTTTAACAGTTCTTCCACCTCAGTTTTTATTATTTTAATTTTATCCATATTTTAAAAATACTAAATTCTAATATCTGAATTCTAAACAAATTTCAATTTTATGAGTTTTAATTTAACAAACTATTTATTTTTAAGATTTTGGATTTTGTAATTGTTTAGGATTTAGAGCTTTGGATTTAGGACTTATCTTCTGATACTGAATAATACTAAATATCGAAAAAATGTTCCAATAAAGCGACAGGCCTAATGGTAAGGTGTAAGAAAACCAACCGATCATCAACGGCATAATATACTTCATCTGCATACTCATTGCTTGTTGAAAATCACCACCGTCGCTTTTTTTATCCTTAACCGACTCGGCTTTCCCGCGTCCGTCCCGCTCAGCGGGACTTCGCTCCTCAACCGAGTCGGTTTTAGGAGCTGCCGGCATGGATACCTGTGCCTGCCAATATTGCAGGACTCCGGTAACTACTGGAATTAAATAATAATGCCATTGAGCAGCTTTATTTGGCGCCAAGGCCAGATTAAATCCAAAAAACCAAGGATTGATTGTCTCAATTTTTAATAAAGAAAGATATAAAGTATGATTAATTTCCGTGATCGTTTTGACAAGGTTGCTGTTAAGTAAAAAAAGGGATAAAGTTTTATATAAAGCGAAAAAAACCGGAATTTGGATAATCATAAAGACACAACCGGAGGCGGGGTTAATCCCTGCCTGTTGATAAAGCTTCAGTTGCTCTTGTTGAAGTTTTTTTGGATCTTTGGAGTGTTTTTTAGAAAGTTTGTCAATGCGAGGTTTTAGTTCCTGCATTTTCTTGGCTGTTTCCATTTGTTGCTTAAAAAAAGGGTGAAGTAAAAGACGAATTAAAACCGTCAGCCCGATGATTGAGAAGCCAAATGATCCAGGAATTTTTACCAGTGATAACAGCTTATATAACGCCACTAATATATTAAGGATCGGAAAAACAAAAATGGTGTTGAAAAAATTAGGTGATAACATAAATATAATACGAATCTACGAATAATATGCAAATACTGCGAATTATGCTAATTCTGTTTCTAATATTCGTATCATTTGCATAATTTGCATTCAGATTCGCATCATTCGTATTATAACTATACGGTTAACTTTTTCCTCCCTTTCATTCTCCTTCTTTTCAGCACTCTTCTTCCGTCATGAGTACTCATTCTTTTTAGAAAACCATGGGTGCGCATTCTCTTTTTTTTCTTTGGTTGCCAGGTACGCTTCATATTAATATTAAAAATTAAATATTAAAAATTAAAAAATTGCGTTGCCGAATCTTTTAATATGCTATTTTGTTTTCCATTAAAAACTTGCCATACTGCTTCGGTGACAAACGGCGCAAACGGGTGCAACATTTTTAAATTTCCAAAATATATTTTTCTTAATAATTCCAAAGCTTCTATGTTACCATTTATTACTTTATCCTTCAACTGTTCAATATAATAATCGGCAAAACGGTGCCATAAAAATTCATAAATTAATCCAAGCGCTTTGGAAAACTGATAACTTTTCATGTATTTAAAATATTCTTTCTTTTCTTCTTTAAACTCTTTTTCTAGATTTTGAAAAACTTTTGACTTCTCACTTAAACTTTTAATTTTTAACTTTTCACTTTTAACTTGCAGGTTCATAAAAATGAACCTGCCAATATTCCACACCTTATTAATAAAATTTCTCATCCCAATGACTTTTTCTTCGGCAAATGAAAGATCTCCCCCTTCTTTTGTCTCAAAAATTAAGGCTATTCTTAAAGCGTCCGCTCCATATCTATCAGCCATCATCATCGGATTAGTCACATTTCCCTTACTTTTACTCATCTTCTGCCCCTTCCGATCACGTACCATTCCGTGCCCAAACACATTTTTAAACGGCACCTGATTTGTAGTAAAATAACCGATCATAATCATTCTAGAAACCCAGGCTCGGAAAATATCATAACCTGTTTCCATGACTGAAGTAGGATAAAAGTAGTTAAAAAAGTCATTGTTAAATTGTTTTATTGTTACATTGTTATTTAATTTTGAACTTTGAACTTTGAACTTTGAGTTTGAGCAACTCGCCAGAGTTGCGAACGGCCACTGCGCCGAAGAAAACCAGGTGTCAAAAGTGTCTTCATCCTGTTTAAAATCACACTCTCCACATATCTGGCATTTGTCAGGTTTTTTTATTGAAACAAACCACTTTTCTTCAACTTTTAACTTTTCACTTTGAACTTTTAACTTGCATTTGTATGCCGGTATTCTGATTCCCCAAACGATCTGTCTGGAGATATTCCAATCATAAAAATTATCAAGAATTTGAGTCAGGATTTTTTTAAACCGACTCGGATAGATATTAATTTTTCCGGACTCTATCAATGTTATGGCTTTCTTTTTTAAAGACGCGACCTTAATAAACCACTGTTCTTTCGGCAAGGGTTCAAGAACTCTACCACAACGATAGCAAGTTCCGACTCTGTGCGTATAATCTTCCTGAACTTTAATTATCCAACCTTTATTTTTAAGGTCGTTGGCCACTTGTTCCCGCGCCGCTTTTACCCGCATCCCCTGATATTTTCCTGTCAACTCATTCAAACGACCGTCAAAATCAATTACTTGCTTCATTGGAAGATTGTGACGTAAAGAAATTTCATAATCATCAAAGTCGTGCGCCGGTGTCACCTTAACCACTCCCGTTCCGAACTTTGGGTCAACTGCTGTATCGGCGACGACTTTAACTTTGAATTTACCGATTAGTCCTTCGACTTCAATCTCTTTACCGATCGATTGTTGATATCTTTTATCATCGGGATGAACAGCAACGGCCGTATCGCCGAATTTTGTCTCCGGTCTCACCGTCGCTAATATAAACGGACCGTATTTCATATAATAAAGCGGGTCGACCCTCTCTTTATAAACGACTTCCAAATCTGAAAATGAAGTACCACAATAAGTACAATAGTTAACCAGTTTTTTTGCCCGGTAAACTAAATCTGCCTTAAAAAGTTTTTCAAAAGTTTCATAAACTATTTTAATGATTTCAGGATCCATGGTGTATTTTTGCCTTGACCAATCCAAGGCAAACCCTAGTCTTTTTAATTGTTTTTCCATCTTTCCTCGGTTGTCTTCGACAAAATTCCATATGTCTTTAAAGAGTGTTTCCCGATCAAAATCAAAACGACTTTTACCCTGTTTTTTCAGGTGTTTTTCGTAAACGAACTGTGTTTCGATTCCAGCGTGATCAGCGCCGGGCAACCACAATACCTCATCTCCAATTAGTTTATGAAAACGAATCATGATATCTTCATAAACATACATCGCGTGACCCATGTGTAGATCAGCGTTGGCATTGGGAGGGGGTAGAATAATAGAGAAGGGTTTTTTGTCTTTATTAACTTTAGCAGTAAAATGTCCGTTTTTTTCCCAATACTGGTATATTTTTTCTTCAATTAATAGCGGTTGATATTTAGAATCCACGATAAAAAATTTAAACTTTTAATTCAGGAAAGTGTGAGATATGCGGATTTTTCATCGCCCACTTGCGCCGAGGCGCTCGCGTTCTTTACCCAACTTTTTTTGCATTGGGAGTTATGAAAAAGACGCATACGAACACTTTTTAATAAAAAAATGTTTAATTTTTGATATTTATACTAAAAAAACCCAGGTTTGTTATTTGTTTTTTCAGTATCCACCTATCTAATCCACTTTTTCGCCCTGTCGGGCTACAAACTGGAGTAAGATAGGTGTAATATGTTGTTTATTATATAATAATCTGATATGGGTTGGCTGATAACTTCGCTATATTGGTATGCGATCCTCCTTTTTCTGGGAATCATTTTCTTCCCTTTAACTAAAAAACTGTTTGGAAAAGTCTTTTTTGATTACGGTTACCCGTTTTCGAAGGTTTTAGCCATCCTTTTCCTCAGTTATTCTATTTTTGTTTTAGGAACAGCCAAGATTCTCTCTTTTAATCAATTAAGTCTACTTGTTATTATTGTTTTGTTTATCGTTATTAACTTTTTTATATCAAAAAAACTAAAATCAACCCACATAACGCCTAACTCCTACCACGTAACTTTGATAATTTTTGAAGAAATATTATTTCTAACCGCTTTCATATTCTGGGTTTATGTCCGCGGTCAGGAACCATCGGTTCGAGGACTGGAAAAGTTTATGGACTTCGGCTTCATCAACTCAATCTTGAGATCAAAATACTTCCCACCCTTAGATATGTGGCTTTCGGCTAACACGAGCAATCTTCAAGGTTTTCCGATTAATTATTATTATTTTGGCCATTTAGTAGGTTCTTCCTTAATTAAACTTACTGGAGTAAAACCAGCGATTGGTTATAACCTCATTTTGGCAACAATTTTTGCCTTAGGCGTTACGCAAGTTTTTTCATTGGTTTTTAATATGTGTTATCTTTATCTGCTAAAAAATAGTCGGTTTAAGCTCAATCCGTTTTTATTCCTCAAATTAATTTTTTTTGGCTTAGTGGCAAGTTATATTGTTAACCTCGGAGGAAATTTGCATACGATCTATGTTTTTAGTAGCGGTTATCCCACCGAAAAACCAATCCCTTTTTGGCAGATTTTGACCGGTTATCACCCTTCTACCTACTGGTATCCTAACGCCACCCGATTTATTCCTTTTACTATTCATGAATTTCCTCTATATTCTTATGTGGTCGCCGATCTGCATGGACATGTGTTTGATATACCATTTGTGTTATTAACCCTGGCTATTTTATTTAAATTCTTCATTTCATTTAAGGACAAAAAAAATCTTAATCGTGGAAAGGATCAAATATCAAGTATCAAATATCAAAATAAATTTTCAAATTTCAAAAAACTATTTTTAACTAATTTTAATCCTTCGACTTGGCTCAGGATAAATCAATTCCAACTAATTCTAACCATCTTTCTCGGCTTTCTTACCGCTGTTCACTATATGACTAATGCCATCGACGGGCCGATATATTTGTTGTTAACTATTATTTTCTTCTTAATTAGTTACGGAATTAGTTATCAATTAGTAATTAGTGTTGTAATCCTTTTTTTGTCGTTTGTAATTTTTTCTTTACCTTTTTCTGCCCACTTTACCCCGTTTATTTCCGGAATTGGTGTCAACTGCAGTTTGGACTTTCTGACGAAAATTGGTCACATCGGGCCATTTCTTTTTGAAAAGGGCAACTGTCAAATATCGCCATTTTGGATGCTTTTTGTTCTTTGGGGTTTTTTTTGGATCGGTTTTATTATCTTTTTGTTAATAGATCAATCATTAAAAAGTAAGATTAACAACTTTATCTTCGTTCTTTTTTCCTTTGGAGTCTTTCTGATAACTGTTCCCGAATTTTTCTACATCAAAGATATCTATCCTGTTCACTTCCGAGCTAATACAATGTTTAAGTTGGGATACCAAGCTTTTATTATGATGGGAATTGCTTCAGGTTTTGTTTTCTTCCAGATAAAATTTTTACCTAGATTAAAAAGGTTTTTCTTCAATCTTATCTTTCTAACTTTTCTCTTTTTTATAACAATTTATCCCGCTTTTGCTATTCCTTCTTATTACGGGACCTTAAAAAAGATACCGCAACTGGACGGTTCTCTCTGGCTAACTAATTTTTCTCCTGGAGATAAAGAGATTATTGATTTTTTAAACAATCATGTCTCTGGTCAACCAGTTATCCTTGAGGCTCAAGGCGATTCATATACCGACTATGAAAGAATTTCTGCTTATACCGGTTTACCAACGGTGGCTGGTTGGTGGGTCCATGAATGGCTCTGGCGAGGCTCTCCCGATGTTATTGGTAAAAGAATTCCCGACGTTGTTAATATTTTTGAATCAGAGGATATTCAATTAACTAAAACTCTGGTTAAGAAGTATCAAATTAAATATATAATTGTTTCTAGACTGGAAAAAGAAAAGTATTCTAATCTTCGGTTAGAAAAATTTAATCAACTGGGAAGAGTTATTTTTCAAACGCAAGATAAAAATGGATTGATATACCAAATAGATGTATATTGATTCTTGACAAAGGAATTTTTTTTTGTTAATGTGAACATTGAGCATTACTACTCGTCGTCCCCTTATACGAGCGGTAGTGATGCTCTTTTTTTGTCAAGTAAATTAAAGTTGATAAAGTTTGATTGGTACTCGCAAATTTTTTTTTAATAATTCGCTAAACTGTTTTGAAACAAAACTAACTAAATCTTTCTTCAAGTTAGAATCTTTAACTATCTTTTTTTGTTTAGGCTTTCCTAAAAACATATCGGCTACCATATAATCAAATATAAAAGATAAGAACCATTTTGTCAAGTCCTATAGAAAATAAATATAAAACTATAAGATATCTTATAGGAAATTAAACCATTTTAGCCCGTCATTCTGCTCTTTGATTTTTTAGTAAAAAATGTGGATAGTTTGCGAATTGGTAATTTCCAGGTTTTTTTATATAATTTATTTATGAAATTTACTTTATTGACATATAATGTTCTTTTTAATAAAGCTTTTCCACGCCTACCCAGTATTTTAGAGCAATATCAACCTGACATTGTCTGCCTTCAGGAAGTTGACACTAGTGAAGAAAATCTTAATAAATTAGAGAAATATGGTTATCGATTGGCTGATTATGCTAACTGCTTTATCGAGTTTGGTAAAATTTGGGGCGTAGCTACTTATTTTAAGCCAGATAAGTTTAATTTTCTGAATTCAAAGCCAATTCTTTTAAGTAACGGATTCTATGAACTATTAAGAATGATCATTCGTATGTTTAAAAATAAAGGACTGAGAAGGACCATTCTTAAGACAAACTTGGATATTAAACTGACAAAAAAAACCGTAACTGTTTATAATCTTCATCTTTCTGCTATTAGCCTAAACTCTCTTAGAATTAAACAGTTAAAGAAGATCGATCTTGATGAGTTAGATAAAGATGGATCAGTTATCCTTACCGGTGATTTTAATTTTCCCATCGAAAGGAAAAAATTAGAAGATATTATGAATAAATACCGGTTAAAAGAAGCAACTCACAACCTTTTCTATACAATGAGGTTTCCTGTCACTGCTTTCAATCAGTTTGGATTCATTTATCGGTTACTATATTTTTTATTTTCTAAAGTGGTCAGGAAAATTTGGGTCAACGAAGTCAAATTGGACTATATTTTTTATCGAGGACTGAAAAATATCTCTACCCAAAGATTAGATTATAACGACTCAGATCATTTTCCGATATTGTCAAAGTTTGAACTATAACTTCTTTTTCTACCAGTTGGTAAACCCCGTAACCTCGAGTTTACGCTCGGGGCATTTTCACGGTCGCTCCGTGATGAACGCTTATTCATCTCTGGGTTTACACCCGGAGCATTCTGGTTACGGGGTAAAGTAACTCTTTATTTGTTTGAGACGATCATTTAGTTCGTTGATCAAGTGGTTTTTTTTTATTTTTCGGTAATCTCCACCGCCCATTTTATAATCAAATATTTCTTTTTTAATATCGCCTCTAAAAAGCAGGTGGGCGGTGGCGATAAGAAATTTATAAAAAACCGCTATCTGACCATCTCTTCGCCATCTTCTTAAAGAATACTTAACCTTGACGTTTCTTAGAAATTTTGCCTTTACTCCCCAGCTACTTGCTCTTTGAATTAAATTGTGGTCTTCGGCGATGAATAGCCGTTCATTAAATCCACCAACTTGATGAAAAAAATGCTTTTCAAAGATAATCGCCCCGCCTCCAGAAAATGGTTTGGTAATGTTTTGTGAAAACTCAATTAGGAAATTGACCAATATAAAACTAATCTTAACTTGTGAATTGTGAGTATCTGGTTGAATGTAGGGAATAAAAACCAATCCCTTTCTTTTAAAAATAGTTGCCTTTAATCTTTTTATAAAGGTAGGGTGAACACCAGAATCGGCATCAAGAAAAATCAAATATTTACCAGATGATTTTTTAGCGCCAATATTTCTTTGAAAAGCCACCTGGCGTCTTTGACTGATAAAAAATTTGATTAAAAGCCTTCCACTGAATGAGAGAACTACCCTTTTAGTTTTATCGTCAGACTTACCATCAATAACAACTATTTCGAAGTCTTTATCTTTTTGTTTGACAAGACTGGTTAATAATACCGGTAAAAACTGTTCTTCGTTTAAAGTAGGGATAACAACCGAAAAAAATGGCTTCATGTTGAATAACCAATTATAACATCTGTTAGAATTATTGAATGAAAGTTTCCGTTGTTATACCAGTTTATAATGAAGAAAAATATATTGAGCGCTGTCTAGAAAGTCTACAAAATCAACAAGAAAAAGCTGATGAAATCATTATTGTCAACAATAACTCAACCGATAAAACTTATGATCTTGCTAAAAAATATCCCGTCACCATTATTAGAGAACCAATCCAAGGGATTACCTTCGCCCGTAATCGGGGTTTTAATACTGCTCGCGGTGATATTATTGCCCGAAGCGATGCTGACACAATTATACCTTCAGACTGGATAAAAAAAATTAAAGCCAATTTCCAAAAAAACAAAATTGATGCTTTGGGAGGTACCTGTATTTTTTACGATTTTCCATTACAGACAACCTTACTTGCCGACACCTACCTTGACTTTATGAAACTCGTCCAAAAAGGCAAGGATACTTTAAGCGGATTCAACTTCGCCCTGACCAAGAAAATTTGGCAAAAGGTCAAAAATAGTGTCTGTTTAGACAACACCAAAGTTCATGAAGATATTGACCTAGCAATTCATATTATTCAAGCTGGAGGAAAAATCATGATTGATAAATCTTTAGTCGTCAAGATATCATCAAGACGAATTAAGAATAATCCTTGGTCATTTTTTATCGAATATCCAATAAGGACAATTAAGACCCTTGCTTTGCATACATCTTCTCCACTTCGATCAATGTAGTAACATCATCTGATCTTTTATCATCTCTAAATTTTTGCAATCTGGGGAAACGGAGGGCAAAACCGGGTATATCTACCTCTAAGGCAGATCTAGTTTTAGTAGGTCGCAGTCTTCTACCGGCCGTGTGAACCGGCGAACGGGTAATTTCATCGGCTTTAATCTCCACCACAATCTTTGGCATCAACCAAACGTCACACTCCATTCCTTTATCAACCGAATATTGACTTGGTTGTTTTTGAACTTTGAACTTTGAACTTTGAACTTTTAATTTTTTCCACTCTTCATCTGTCAGACCAGTCCCGATCTTGGCCACGGTAACAAACTTGTCTTCTTTTTCATCATAAACTCCCACTAAAAAAGCTCCCATACCGAAGCTTGTCCTCTTACCTCTACCTAAATCGTATCCCAAAACCAAACAATCAATTGTGTCGTTTATTTTGGAGGCATAACTTCGTTTAAACTTGATCCAGTTCCAGCCCCGTGCTCCTGGTTGGTAAATGCCATCAAGTTTTTTAGCGATAATTCCTTCAAGACCTTTACTGATAGCATCATTAAATAAAAGCTCGATTTTTTTCTCGTTAGGTACCACCTCCTCTTCTGCCACCAAAATAGTGTTTTTGGCAGAATCTCCGCTTATTTTGATTACCTTTCTCAACATTTCTCGCCGCTTTGCGTAGATCGTTTGTAGATAATTTATTCCATTAAGATACAACAGTTCAAAAGCGAAAAGTTTCAAAGGAATCTCTTTGGTTTTTTCGGCAATATTATATTTTCTTTTGCGTTGAACTGTTTCCTGGAATGGTAAAAATTCGCCGGTTTGAGGATTAAAGCCAATCGCCTCACCTTCAAAAATAGCTTCTGTGGCTTTAACCTCTTTCTTAACTGCCTCAACAATATCCGGATACATATAGGTCACGTCCTCTAAACTCCGTGAAAATAATTTCACGTTTTCTTCATTTTGATTTTTTCGCCCAGAGGTTAATTTTCCTCTGGTCGAGATTTTTGACTTTCTATAGTGAATTTGTAATCTAAACCCGTCGTATTTACTTTGGACAGCGCACCGACCGATTTTTTCAATAATTTCTTTACCTGAAGACAGTCTTTCCGCCCTCATCATTAGGATTGGTGTATAAATTTCAGGAACAATTGTCTTTAATCCTTTAACTCCTTTTTGTTTGGTAATTTGGGCGATAAAACCTAAATCCGGTCTAACATGATATGCTTTTTCGATAATGGGTCTTAGGCTTTTGTCTTGTTTAAGCATCCATGATAAACTATCTAAAACTGTCATGTCCGAAAATCCCAACCTCATTACTCCAAGAGGAATTCTGATTAAATAGCGGGAAGATAGTGAATCGATGCGGCGGATCAGATCAGCCAAAATATTTATTTTCAGATCTTGAGATCCTTCACCTGAAGCGGTAGCTAATCTCAATAGGGCGTTGTAAACTTCAAGAATAGAAAAATCTTTCTTCTCAAGAGAAGGAAATTGACTTTTAAACTCTTCAACCGTCTTTCCTAAATCACCAATTTGTTTATTTCTTGTCTCAAATGATTTTCTTTCGAGGTTTAAGGCTAACAATGTCGCTTTGACAACCATCTTTTCTGCCATACCGAACTCTGTTTTCTCGAAAAGAGGGACTACTCTTCCCTGAAGAAGATAAACGGTTTTCCCAATTTCTTTAATATTAAGCCGTCTGAAGATTTCTGCTAAAAGACGAGTAATTTCTAGTCTTGAGCTCGTTGTCTCGATTTTCTCAATATAAACCGCTAGTTGTGAGAAATACATAACCCATCGATAAATTTTAAATTAAACCATCACGTATCTTGCCGCTTTAGTTGAACCAACCTTTTTAATCAATCCTTTTTTAATCAAATCTTGAAGATCTCGCAGAACCGTATCTTCTGAAATGTTGGAAAAGAGATTTGGGAAAGCGCGATTTTGCAGATAGCCAATTTCCTGAAGATATTCAATTATCTTAACCTGACGGTCATTTAAAAAAATCTGCTGCCCGCCAAATTTTTGTTTTAGCTTAACGTCTTTGGATAGTTTTAAAATTTTTTCTTTAATCTTATCGAATTCAACGGCTGCACCAAAACAAAAATACTCAAGCCAAGAAATTAAATCACCAGCCGAGGCTTTTTGCAGATTTTCATAATAAATAACTGCGTCTCTATCATAATATTCCTCAAGAGAAAAAAACCTTCTAATATCATAGCCACCAAGAAATAAGATCAGAGTGGCTAAAACTCGGGCAACGCGGCCATTACCATCAATAAAAGGATGAATCCTAACTAGCTCATGATGAGTGATGCCGGCTTTTAAGACCGGATGGATCTGATTATGATCGGATCGATTAAGCCAATAAACAAAATCACGCATTAAATATGGAATTTCAATGGGGGGTGGCGGTCTGAAAGTCACCTCTCCTGTTTGAGAATTTTTTACTACAACCTGTTTTGTTCTATATTGACCAGCTGAATCGTCTTGTAAAATTTTATCAACAATCGTCCGATGAAGTTTTTTTATTAATGGCTCAGTTATTTTCTCAATTTTTCTCTTAGCCTCTTCGTCAATCAGCTCAATCACTTTACGATAATTAATTATTTCTTGAATATCCCGAGGCCGACCAATTATTTCTTTTCCTAAAAGAATATCTTTTGCCTCATCCTTTTTTAGTTTATTGCCTTCGATGTGGGTACCGTGATGGGCGGCTCGGACAATCGCATCTTCTTTGAACTGTTTTTCCCATAAAGGTAACAGGGGTGAGTTCTTAATTACTTCTTCCGCCGCCTCAATTTTAGCAATGCTTGTAAGAATTTTGTTAGTAATTGTATATTGAGGTGCAAACATAATAAGCCATTATAGCTAAATTTAACTATTTTTAACTATTTCCCAAATCTTCTTTGCCTACCCATATATTTCTTAACGCATTCCTCGAAATCAGCGGGAGTAAAATCCGGGAAATATTTCTTGATAAACATCAGCTCGGCGTACTCTGACTGCCAAAGCATAAATCCTGACAATCTATTTTCCCCTCCGGGTCGAATAATTAAATCCGGATTAGGATAAGGTAAATCTTTCGTATCTAAAAAATTTTCAAATACTTTTTTTGTCAAATTTTGACCTTTGAACTTTGAACTTTGAATTTGTTGCGCGCAGCGCAACACTTCGTCCCTTCCCCCATAATCCAAAGCGATAGCTAAATAATATTTATTGAAATTTTTTGTTTTTTCTTCGGCGGCGTCAATTTTTTTTCTAAGGACATCGTCAATTCTATCTTTTCTTCCAAGATGAACGATCCTCATTTGTTCTTTTAAGGCTTCTTTTAAGTATTTATCAATTAATCTTTTATAAATTCCCATCAAGTAACCAACTTCCTCTTTGCTTCTTTGCCAGTTTTCAGTCGAGAAAGCCCATAAAGTTAATATTTTAATACCCATCTGTCTGGCTTTTTTACCGATATCAATCGCTTTTTGAAATCCTTTTTGATGACCGACTAACGTTGGCAAACCTCTTTCTTTTGCCCAACGCCGGTTGCCGTCTGGGATGATGGCAACATGATTTGGTAGACAAAAGTTGTTCATGGTTAGATAATTATTATATTTTACTATATTCTATCTTGTCTTGACTTAATTTTTCATTTTTATTACACTCAGATTATGGTTTATGCCTTAGATATCGGTCCGGATAATTTTACACCAGCTAAATTTACTACCATTGCTACTCTGGTTAATTTAATTCTTCCTCTTTTAAGTCTCGGGGGAGCAGTTATCTTTTTGATAATGGCTTTATATGGTGCTTTTACCTGGATAAGCTCCGGTGGTAGTCGGGAAAATTTAGCTAAGGCGCAAAAAATCTTTACTTCGTCAATAATTGGATTAATTATTGTTGTCTTTAGTTTTGTTTTGGTAAAATTAATCGGTTACATTTTAAAAATTCAGATTTTACCTCAATGAATCCAAAAGTTATTTTTGGGACGATTAAACCGCCAATTACTTCTATACCCGATGAACCGGTGGCCGCTTTAAGTTCGATCATTGCTGCCGGTATCCAGATATTTATTTTTGTGGCCGCTATAGCTCTTTTAATCTATCTTCTTTTGGGAGCGTTTGACTGGATTACCTCCGGTGGCGAGAAAGAAAAAATCAGCAAAGCCCAAATGAAGATTACCAATGCCATTGTTGGAATCATAGTTTTAGTAGTTGTCTTAAGCGTTTTTTGTCTTATCACCGTCGACGTCCTTCATCTGGGTGATTCCTGTTTTAACTTCACCGTCCCCGTTCTTAACCCATAAATCTAAAAAAGGTGATTTGATGTGAGAATTATACCTCGAGCTGGTCGATTGAGAATTATTTTTTTGATAAAACGGCCTGTCTTTAATCTTTCGGTTATTGAAGTTAAATCCGAGTTTTGACAGATAAGAAATAAGTGTGGACCGGCATCAATGGTAAAATAAACCGGAAGTCCTTGATGGCGTAAATCCCGTACATGTCTCATCACTGCCACCGTGGCTGGTTGCCAATAAATCAAGGATGGTGTCGAGGTCAACATAATAGCATGCATTTCTAAAGATTCATTTTCCACCAACTGCCCAAATTCTCGAAATTTTTTTTCTTTAATTAAATGTTTAATTAAAGAAATTTTACGGTTAATATTTTTAAGACGTGTTCCAAAAAAAGGACTGGTCCTGGCTAACTTGTGTCCACTGGTTGTGCTAACTTTCTTTTTTTCTCCCTCAACTAAAGCGACGAGAATAGAGATATCCCAATATTTGGCAGGGTAAATCGACCGAGCAAAAGAGGATTGATGTGTTTTACCGGCTATCCATTCAACAAATCCGTCAGGAATCGACCGGCAGGCCGAGCCGGAGCCAAGGCGGGCTAAGATTGTCAGTTGTTTTTCGGAAAGTTTTAAACCAGCGGCTGAGGTCGCGGCTACGGTTAAGGCGGCAAAACCAGAAGCAGATGAAGCTAATCCGGAAGATTTTGGAAAATTATTAACCGAGACTACTTTTGCTTTAAGCTCTATTTTTGCCAACTTTCTTATTCTATCTAAATGTTCCACTACCCTAATCGATTCCTTTTTATTCACTTGACCGTTAATCTGAACCTTATCCTGTTTATATTCTTTAGAAAACTTAACTGTTGTTGTTGTTTTTAAACCACTTAAATTAACAGAAATACTACTGTTGGCTGGCAGTCGCAATTTTTCGTCCTTTTTTCCCCAATATTTTATAAAAGCAATATTTGATGGAGCCGCCGCGGTAGCTTTCATATTAATTCTCAGTTTTAACTCCTTCCGCATTATTATCAACATTAATTATCTGTCCGCCCGCTTTTTCAATTGCCTGCTCGAGTAAATTTCTTTTGTCTTTAGAGACAAGAGAAATCATACAGTCACCACCACCTGCGCCGGAGAGCTTGGCGCCATAGGCGCCCGCACCAACTGCGGCCTGACACATTTTATCCAACTTTTCCGTACTCACCTCAAGTTTTTGAAGTAGTTGATGATTATAATTCATCAATTTTCCCACTCTTTGCCAGTTTTTGTTGACTAATTTTTTTTTTGCATCCTCAACAATCTCTGTTATTTGATTAAAAATTTTAACGTATTTTGATTTTTGATTTTTTCGTCCATAGGACGATCGCCCTTTGGGCGAAACTTTTAACTTTAAACTTTTAACTATTTTAGGAGTATCTGCTTTTACTCCCGAATATCCAATTACCAAATTAATATTTTTAACAGGAACCGGTTCAATCTTTTTGCCTCCGGTCAAAAAATAAATTGTTCCGCCATAGGTGGCGGCAGCGATGTCAAAACCAGATCCTACTCCTTGGATATTTAAAGCCACCTGATATCCTAAAGAAAAAATGTTTTTCAACGATAAATTGAGGTGATATAGTTTACTCATTGCTAAAATCGTCGCCACAGTCACCGCTGATGACGAACCAAAACCATATTGATAAGAAAAATCGCTTTGTGTTTTAATCGATAAACCGTTGCCTGTTTTGAATTTATTTTTAAAAACCCTGATCGTTTCCTCAACGAAACGGACATCTTTGACCTGGGGAGCATCGATTTTAAACCTTCCCGGAGTTTGTTCTATTGCAACTTGGATTCTCGATGAAACGGCCGTGACGATGCATGGTCGATTATAAACCACCGCATGCTCGCCAAAAAGCATTAATTTTCCCGGCGCCGAAGTCTTGATCCTCATATATTTTTTATATCTTCAACATACTTTTTTTCAATTAACACCTTTTTAATTTCTTGTACAAAAACTTTTAGGACCTGATCTTCTCTTACGGTTTTAATTATCTTTCCTTGCTTGATAATCGCCGCCTGTCTTTTTCCGCCACACAATCCGATATCAGCAAAATTTGCTTCACCTGGTCCATTAACAACACAGCCCATTACTGCTACCTTTATCGGCGCAGTCACTTTTGACAATATCATTTCAACTTTTTTAGCCAATCCAATTAAATCTATCTCTGTCCTTCCACAAGTCGGACAGGATATTATTTCAACTCCCTTCTGACGTAATTTCAGCGCTTTTAATATTTCCCAGGCGATTTTTACTTGATCAACTGGACTGCTACTAGTTGAGACTCTGATCGTGTCACCAATACCATCAGAAAGAATTGAACCAATACCAACTGCGCTTTTGACAATCCCTGCTAAAGACGGACCCGCTTCTGTCACACCCACATGCAAGGGATAATTATATCTTTGGGCAAACATTAGATAGGCTTCCCGAGTAGTAATTGGATCCGATCCTTTCAAGGAAACTAATATATCATAAAATTTTAAATCTTCCAAAATTTTTATATGTCTTGCCGCCGACTCAAGCATTACCCGCGATACGCCAAATTTACCAAACTGTGCAAATAAATCTTTTTCCAATGAGCCCATATTGATCCCAATTCTAATTGGTATATTTTTTTCTTTACAGGCTTTGACAACCGCTTCGACTTTTTCTTTATTGCCAATATTGCCAGGATTAATTCTCACCTTATCAATTCCCTGTTTTACTGCCTCTAATGCAATCAAATATTGAAAATGAACGTCGACAACCAAGGGAATATTTATTTGTTTTTTAATTTCACCTAAAGCTTTCGCCGCTTTTATATCCGAAGCCGTTACTCTAATAATCTCGCATCCTGCTTTTTCAAGTTCATGAATTTGGTTGACTGTAGATTTTATATCTGTAGTTTTTGTCTGAGTCATTGACTGAATTCTGACTGGATTGCCCCCGCCTAATATTAAATTTCCAACTCTAACTTGTTTTGTTTCTGTCCGTTTATAAAATTTATTTTGTGCTGGCATAAAATATTTTTTTATATTTAATTTTTAACTTTCTATAACTAATTATTGCCTCTTTTTTTGACTCAAAGAAACCGACTACCGACAAACCCGAGCCCGCCATCAAAGTTGCTTTTGCTCCAGCAGCGGTTAATTCTTTTTTTATCTGATCGATGATCGGAAATTTTAAAGCTGCCAGGTTCTCAAAATCATTGTGTAAATTTGTATATATCGCCCCTTTGTCTTTATTCAATATTGCCTTTTTAAGCTTTTTTATTTTATCTAGATTTCTACCTATTGTAGTACAATCTAGAGATTGATACATCCAAGCGGTTGATGGTTTACTGATTTCTGGAGCAATAATTATTAACCACAACCTTGGCAGTTTATAATTTAATGGGGTGATTTTAGATCCATCACCTTTGACATGACACAATCCTCCTTCAAAACAATAAAAAGCATCTTTGCCTAATTGCCTAATGATTATAAATAATTGATTATTGGTAATTTTTACTTGCCAAAGCTTTAACAATCCTTTAAGAGTTGCTGCCCCATCACTACTCCCTCCTCCTAAACCACTTTTAACAGGAATATTCTTTTTCAGAACGATCTCTGCACCAAATTCTTTTTTATTAGTGAATTTTTTTATTAAATAAGCGGCTTTATAAATCAAGTTATGTTTTTCCGTTGGTAATTCCGAGTCACTAGAGACAATTTTTATTTTGTTTTTTATTTTTTTTATAAAAAGTTTATCATGTAAATCAATCTCACAGTTGATGAATTTGACAGGATAATATCCATTTTTTAACCCTTTTGGCATCAGATGAAGATTTAAATTTAACTTCGCCCAGGCTTTGACATTAATCATTATTTTTTTACTAAACTAACTATTGATAAGACCTGAATTCCTTCTCCTTTTCCAAAAGCCGTTAATCCTTCGCCTGACGTAAAAGTAATTCCTATTTGAGTAATTTTAACCTCAAGAAGTTGAGTTATCCGTTTTTTTATTTTATAAATATCATCCAAAGACAGACGCGGTTTTTTTGCCTCAACGCTAACAGAAATGTTTTCAACAATAAAATCTAGTTTTTTTACTTTTTGAAATATATACCCAACGTATTTTTTACTGTCTTTTATCCCTTTTTCCAAATACATTTTGTCAGCCCAGGTACCAAGAGAGTCTTCTCCTATAGCTGAGCTTAAAGCATTACAAAGGCTGTGAAGGATAACATCACCGTCAGAGTTGGCTCGCAAACCACCATTGTCCGCTAGTTTAACTCCGCCCAAAACTAATGGTTTAGTTGTTTCATTCTCAAAGGAATGAGAATCTTGTCCTAATCCGATTTTTACCATATTAATTTTTTTAAAAGTTAATAACTGTTCGGCAATAATTAAATCCTGAGGAAAGGTAACTTTAATATTAATTTCGTCTCCACAAATAATTTTAACTTTTTTTCCTAATTTAGTGATGAATTCACTATCATCTGTAGGGATAAAATTTTTATCATCAATTGCTTTTTTAAAAGCAGTTAAAATCAATTTTCGTTCAAACCCCTGAGGAGTTTGTGCTATCCAAGTCTTATTTCTAACTAAAGATTTTTTGACAAAATCTTTGTGACAATATTTCACGGTCGCCGTTGGAGGAACTGCTGTCATTACCGCGCCGTGTTTAATGGTTTCTTCGATTACTTTGTTAATTAAATAAATCGGTGTTAACGGACGATTACCATCATGAGTAATTACATATTTCCCTTTGGCTATTTTTGCACCATAGTAAACAGAAACTATGCGTTCAGAATAAGCAGGAATTATCTTTACTTTATAGTATTTTTTATTGATAATTTTTTGGTATTTTTGAATGTCTTCTTTTTTAACTAAAAGAATTATTTCGTTAATATAGTTGGACTGATGAAACTTTTCCAGCGTGTGAAGAATTAATGGTTTTCCATTTAAAAGCGCCAGCATTTTATCTCCATTAAATCTTGTTCCCTTACCTCCTGCTGTAATAATGGCTGAAAACGTATTTTTCATATAAACTTTTTTTCGATTAATTTTTTGGCTCGAATCTTACCCCACTCATTGGCTTTCAATATTTCTTCTAAATCGGGTTTTTTTATTACTTGATGATCCGACATTGTTATTTTGATTACTCTAGCGATGTCGGTAAATTTAATTTTTTCTTTGATAAATTCTTCTACGGCAGTATCATCGGCTCCATGCATAACCGCTGGCATAGTTCCGCCTGCTCTGATAGCATCAAAGCCTAGTTCAAGTCCTGGAAATTTTTCAAAAGGTGGAGGTTCAAAAGTAATTGTTTTATTGAATAGGTTAAGTGAGTTTGTGATTACGGCCTGTTTCCTATTAGGGTAAAAAAGGGCATACTGAATATATCTTCTCATGTCTTGAGTACCAAATTCAGCAACGTTACTGCCGTCGATAAACTCAACTAATGAATGACAAAGATATTCTGGATGAACCATTATCTCAATTGCTTCGCTTGAAAGATCAAATAACCATTTTGCTTCAATTACTTCAAAACTTTTATTTAAACAAGTAGCGCTGTCTATTGTAATTTTATTCCCCATTATCCACGTTGGATGTTTATAAATATCTCTTAAGGTTATTTTTGCCAACTCTTTTTGGCTCATGTTTGCAAATTGCCCTTTACCCATTGTCAAAATAATTTTCTTTATTTCTTTTTTTCTTCCAGTTTTTAAACATTGAAAAATAGCCGAATGCTCTGAATCTACCGGAATGATATTAATCTTATTTTTTTTAACCTCATTCATCACCAATTCTCCTGCTAAAACTAAAACTTCTTTTGTCGTTAAGGCAATGTTTTTTCTTGCTTTAATTGCCGCTAGTGTTGGTTTCAAGCCCGCTAAACCAACTACGGCTACTAAAACTAGATCGACATCAGGATGGGTAGCAATTTTTTCTAAATTTTTTCCTCCAATAGAAGTCGTAAGCGGCTTAAACTCTTTAATTTGTTCTTCTAATAACTTTTTATTTTTATTTGCAGAAAGACCAATAATTTTAAAATCATTCGGATAAGCTCTCACTACTTCAAGCGCTTGTCTGCCAATATAACCGGTTGATCCCAAGATGGCAATTTTTTTCATGAATAAATCTAGTAGGTTATTTGTACTAATATTTCTCTACTGCGACTACGATCTAACTCGATTAGAAATAATTTTTGATAAGCACCAAGAGCCAGTTTGCCTGCAACGATAGGAACGAGCTCACTGGTTGCGCCCATAAGCAGATGTAAACAATGTGAGTGTCCATTTAAACAATCGGATGCTCCCATATCACAGACTAAATTTTCTGTACGGATTGTTAAGTCGTTGTGATGATAGTATTGTTTATGAGGCAAAATTTTTTTGGTGAAGGCTTCAAAATCTTTGTATATACCGTGTTCTTTCTCATTAATTCTAACCGCCGCTGTTGTATGTTTTGAGAAGACAATAACAAAACCGTTTTTTATTTTATCTTTTTTAATCAAGTTATTAACTTTATCAGTAATATCGATAAAATCCATAAATTTTTTTGTTTTAAATCTAAGAGTATAATTGTTGATCTTCATAAATTATTTGGTAGAGGAAAATGAATATGTTCTTTAATAATCGTTAACTCTTTAATTATTGCTCCCTTTTTTTTAAAAAAATCTACCAGGTCATTAATCAAATAATCTGGCGCAGACGCGCCCGCAGTAATCCCAACCGACTGCACTTTTTTAAACCAAGAGTTTTTTATCTCTAATTTGTCATCAATCAGATATGACTTTGCTCCATATTTTTTTGCTACTTCTTTTAATCTGTTAGAATTAGAACTTGTCTTTGAGCCAATAATTAAAATTGTTTTACTTTTTTTTGCTAGCTCTTTTACTGCGTTCTGGCGATTTTGTGTTGAAAAACAAATGTCTGAAGATGGGGGTAGAATAAGTTTAGGAAATCTTTTTTTTAAGTGATTAACGATTTCTTTTACATCGTCAAGACTTAAGGTCGTTTGGTTAAGAATAATTAACTTATCGGTTTGAGGAGGTTTAATCTTTTCAGCTGTTTGAATACTGTCGATTAAAACAATTGATTTTGAAGGAACTTCTCCCATAACGCCAACGGCTTCTGCATGATTTTTATAACCAATGTAAAAAATGTAGTAGCCTTCTTTTACATATCTTTTGGCCTCCATATGAACTTTGGTAACTAAAGGACAAACAGCGTCATATATTTTTAGCTTTTTTTTCTTCGCTTGATCATGAATATTGGGCGGACTACCATGTGCACTAAAAACTGCTACTGATCCATCAGGAATATCGTTCACATCTTCAACAAAAATTACTCCTTTTTTTTCAAAATCAGAAATTATATGACGATTGTGGACTATTTGATGTCTTACATAAATCGGTGTTTTGTGTTTTTTTAAAACCAGATTAACCATTTTTATAGCCCGTTCGACACCAGCACAAAATCCTCGTGGTGAGGCAAGATATACTTTTTTTACTTTAGTTGCCATACTTTTTTAGTCGATTTTTGTAGTTAAATCATTTATTAAATAAACGGCACGCGAAAGAGTCTTAGGTAATAGAGTAGGATTGAATAAGGAAGAAACCAAACTAAATAAAGAAAAATCATATACATAATTCGATAAAAGCCTAGCTTCGAGGAAAAACGCAATGAGAGATAAAAAAGAATTAATTTCCAAACCAGCAGGCTTAGAGAGAAGGTAATAAAAAAAATACTAAAGCCTTTGCCCAAAAAAGATAAAGTGCGTGGCGGCGGCAGCAATATATAAAAAACAGAGGTAGCAAGAAACCAGATTAAAGTTGGAATAAGCGAATAGCTCAGCGTCGACAAAAAACTGGAATATTTTATTTTTTTATTGAATAACCAACTTAGCCAATAAAAAAAACCGCTGGTGAGGAAAAAATTAATTAAAAAAATAATGAAAATTAAACTGGCCGGATAGGGTTTGTCCCTCAAATAATAAATAAATTTAAAATAGACAAAAACCAAGAGAAAGATAAATCCGATTTGATAATAATCTTTTTTCAAACAAACCTTCCGTATTGTTTTATAGGGTAAAAAAATCAGTAAAAAAAAATTCTTGATGACTAAAATCAGACCAATTAATAGGTTAATTATTAATCTCAATAACTTATCCGCGTTAATCCGTAAAATAATCCGTGTAGATCTAGTTCTATTAAAAACCATACTGGAGTAAACTAACCAATCTCACTAACAAAAAACCAAAAAATAAATAAATTAATATCGTTATTAGTAGAGAAAGAGGAATAACAATAATAAAAGGGGCCGTTTTAAAATAACCGGTTGTTTTTTTAAAGAGGTTGTTTAAGACCGCCGAGCCCAGGTCATTTGGACCAATCACGTAAACCTCATTCAGTTTTTTTCTTAAGCGTAAGTTAATAATTTTCATGGTAATGTCTTAAATGCTTTAATGAATGCCTGTCTGGCGCGAAAAAGTAAGCTCTCAGTCGCCTTAAATCCTAATTGCAATTTTTCTGCGATTTCAGTCACCCTTTCCCCGTCCAAATACTTTTGTCTCAGAATAAACCGATAATCATTCGGTAGGGTCTTAAAAACTTTGGCTATTTTCTTAGTCAAAAATTTTTTTTCAATTTCCTCGTCCATCAAAACGAATTTTAGTCCCTCGACCACATATGAAGGCAGTGCCGAGAAAAGAATTTTCTTGATTTTTTTCTTTCTTATCCAGTCTATTGTTTTGTTTTTCGCGATAGAAAACAGGAATGTTTTTAATGACGCCTGATAACGGAAATCACGTAGTGCCTCGATAAATTCAAGGAAAACGTCTTGAGTTAATTCTTCTGAAAGAAACTGGTCTTTGGTTTGCCGAAAAATAAAATTAAAAACCGGCCTTTGATATTGACGATAAAAATCGAGTAGCGTTTTGACGTCTTTTTTTATAATATTATTTACTATCTCTTTTTCCTTTTGTCTGTTCATCATATGATATTTTACCTTAATTTCAGTCAAATCAGACCATGAGAAAAAATCGATCAAGATTAATAGCGCTTACCATACTTCTTGTTATCTTATTCTTCGGTTTAATGATAAAAAATAACCTGCCGCGTTTGTTACCAAAACAACCGCCGGCCGTTTTTCCGCAACTTAAAAAAGAAGCTGTTTTGAGAATGGTAATTACTGACGATGGAAAAATAATTAATCTTTATAAAAAAAACGGTGATTGGTTCTTAAAAAAAGAAGCGGATGAATTTAAGGCCGATGAGGAAATGATTAATCAAATCATCAACGGTCTGGCTAGTTTTCGAAAAGGAGAGATTGTTTCCAATAATAAAAATCGTTATAAAGATTTTGGCATCGGCGGAAAAAAGATTAGTTTAACCGCTGAAAGTAAAAACTATGTTCTTTTTGTTGGTGAGACGGCCGGTGAAAATTTAATTTATTTAAGAGTCGATGGTCAAAATGAAGTTTTTCTCGGTGAAGGTTTTGTCGACATCTTTAACCAACAAGACTTCCGAGATCTCAATGTTAATCTAATTAATAATGAAAATAATCTCAATCAAATTGAAATTAATTTTGGCAATAACAAAACTAACTTGACAAAAAAAGGTAATCATTGGTATCTATCAAATAACCTAGAAGCTAAAAAAGACCGGGTTGACTTTTTTATCAATGATCTTAAAACTTTGAAAGGGAATGATGTCTTGTCAGAGCCACAAATTCAAAGACCGTCTTTAATAAAGACTGTCTTCATAAGAGTTAAAGAAGGCAGCACGGAAAAGACCGCTGATTTTTTTCCTAAAGATGAAGAAAATTATTATATAAAAACCTCATCTTCCTCGTTCATTTTTCAGATTCCGGCCGTCTCGGTCGCCTCGTTTAAAAAAGAGGCAAAAGATTTTACCGATTAGAATTTTAGTCTAAACTAAGTTTGTAGATCTTTTCTTTCAAAAGAATATAGGCAGAATTTTCAAAAACAACCAGGTCGTCACCTTTAGATAAAACTTCGGAATCAATCTGTCTTTCATAATCACCATTCTTACCTAAAACATAAACTACCCCTTTAGCCTTATCCCATCCGTAGACTTTTTCTAAATCCTTACTGGTGTAAATCTTACTAATGTTGACGTTTTCTTCTGGAAAAGAAGTTTTAAATTGATCACGGACGCCGGCGGTGTATTTCGCTAAATAATCTTGAAAACCTATGTATAAAGAAGAGTCGATCGCTAAAGAGTTTGCCTCCGCTAACTTAACCGCTTCGCCCGATTTAAAATAATCAGTTTTATCTCCGTATTTATCTTCACTGGTAACTAAATATTTATAAACACTGTCTTTCTTCGTATCCAAAAGGTAAATGTTGCCGTTATAAATCCAAAAGTCAGTAATCGTTCCCCAATCAGAATCACTGTTAATAACTAACTTTGGTTTATTGTCTTGATTGGTTTTATAGATGCCTTTTTCTTTGACAAAGAAGAAAATATTTTCTTGATAGTCGCTGATTAATGATGCTGATTTTATTTCTGTCGCTGTCAATTTTTCCAATGATTTTTCCTTTAAAGAAAGGTTAAAAATAATTCCTTGTTTTTTATCAAAAATAATCAACTCATTACCGTTGAGGTAAAGTTTTGTTCCCTGAGCCTGTTTATTATCAACGGTTAAATCAAAAAATTCCTCTGCTTTCTTCTCTTCTTTATTGACAATTTTATTTTCTTTTTCTTTGATCAAATTTTCGATTTCATTAATTTCTTTATTTTCCTTTCCGCCTAACTCTTTTTTTAGATTACTAAGCTCGATTCGTGCTTCGCCAATAAGCGCCTGCGAACGGGGAAGATTCAGGAAAACCACTTCTTCTGCTTGATCTAGTTTTTGAGTAATTAATTCTTTAGACCGAGAAATTTTTTGGTTTATTTGCGCTTCCTTTCTCCGGTTATATCCTAAGCCGACACTCCAAAAAAGCAGTAATATCAAAAAAATTGCCGTCAGCAAAGTCAACGTCTTTTTTTTACTAGTTCTTTGTCTATATTGATTAAATTTCTCATAAAGATTTTTAAATAAACTACGTCCTTTTTCCAAAAAAATTGGTTGACTGACAATCATTTCATCTTTATCTTCCTCTTGACAAGCTAGTTCTTCTTTTAAAAGTTGGACAAAAAGAGCCACCGTTCCCCGATCGTCAGCCTGTTTAATTTGTGAAGCCAGGTCTTCAATAATTTGATGAGGAGTCTTATGATTAAAGACTGTTTTTAATTCCGATTCTTGACTAAATAATTTAATAAAATGATTGGTGGTGAAAATAAAAAAATCATCGCTTTTAATAAATCCAGACGCGGTCCGATCGCCGTCAATTATTTTCTCAAAATTATTTTTTCGGCGAATAAATATTTTACCTTCGTTAATAGTTTTCAAATAACAAACATCGTTTCTGATTAAACCGCTAGCTAAAGAACTACCTGTTGGTAAATTATGTTTTTGAAGTTGTTGATTAACAAAATCCTCAAAACCCACTAGATTATCAATTGTTTGTTTTAAAAATTCTTCTTTTATTTGAGCAACAATTTCTCTACCTTCTTCTTTGGTTAAACCGGATGCAACTTCTAAAACTAAAAAAAAATTATTCTTATTTTTTGATTCGGCAGGTGTGGTGATAAAACCAAAAAACCCCTCTTCCGTTTCCTGACCTAAATAGACAGCAAACTCAAATTGTCTCATACCTTAGATAAAACCAATCGCTAATAAAATAATAAAGAAAGACAGTATAATTTGCAAAAAGGAAATAAACACTATTAGTTTTCCCCCGCCGGTGGTCAAAGTTTTATCCATCACCTGAGTCTGTTTATAAATAACCACCGCATAAAGAAGATAAATGACTGAAAAAACTAGAGTAAAAGACTTGAAAAAAAAACCTAATAAACCTTGATTGTTGATTAGTTGGCCTAGATCCATTTTTAAAATTAACTGAGTAACTGATTGATAATTTTAGCCACTTGTGATGGTTTGGGAATGTCCATAAACTCGATATTGGCTTCGGTGCCGGCGGTCTGGATAAAAACATTGCCGAAATCAAAAACGGAGGAAAAAAAACCGCCAGATTTTGAGGTTACGTCTTCTATTTTCCTGAGCATGGCGATCGTCACCTCTTTATACAAAACACCGTTGAAATCAATATCAATTACTCGTTGATTGGTGACGATACCGACATTAAAAAACCAACCTAAGAAATTAAACCATAAATAACTTAAGGTAATAACTAGACCAAATAAATCAAAAAACAGAATTTGGTAATAATCTAAAAATTTTGGAAAAATGAAGTTTAATAAAATAATGGTTATTAATAAAATAAATCCGTTAATCAACCAGAAAACCTGGGTAACGGGATGCGCTCTTAAAACTAAAACAATATCCTCATGGTCATTTTGGCCATCAAAATTAATCTTAGGTCTCAGGCAAAAGGAATGATAGATCTTGTGAGATTCTTTTATCTTACCGATCTTGTCCATTAAAATTATTATACTACAGATGGACTTTTTGTTAAAAAAATGCCCTGGCTATGACCTACTTTCCCTTTACCCGAAGGCAAGAGTATCATCGGCGCTGACTCGTTTCACTTCCTTGTTCGGAATGGAGAAGGGTGGTTCCAAGTCGCTCCAATAACCAGGGCAAAAGTTATTATATCACAAATAAGTTACTTCCCGTTCTTAAATAGAATATTTTTTGGAATAGTAAACGTCTCCTCATCAATACTTTTTTCCTTTTTACAACTATTGATTAGCTTATTGATTTCCGCCGGATTACTTGCGAGTTTATCACCAACACCCAAACGAGCCAGTTGGCCCAATAATAAGTCGCTTATTCCACCAAATTTAAGCATTGATTCGCCTAATGAAAGCAGTGGGGACAAACCGCAGGCTCTTGTTCCGGAAAATTCATCTTCGGTCCAGCTGTAAAGACAGTCGCCGGAAAATAGAACGTTCTTTTTTGGCTTTTCACCACCAATAACTATTTTAATTTTTTTTTCTTTAATAAAGGCTGACGCTGAAGCATTATTAATCTTCCCTGAACAAACCCAGGGACCTTTTAAGTCAATATTAAACTGGATTTTTGCTTGGGTTGGTTTTAAGACAGTTGTTAGTGTAGGCGAAGGTTTAAAACTAAGCTGTGTTGGAGATTTATTATTAAACTTCAAGATCAAGGCGACGACGACGACAATAATTGGAACAAATATTATTAGCTTTGAAAAAAAAGAGAATAGGTTAAAAAGGCTGTCTTTTTCCATAGGTAAGGTTAAAATAATTTATCTTTTTTATTTTCTCCATCCGGCAACATGTCTAATCCCTTTATTTCCGGCAGCGACTTACCGACAATTCCTTGAAGGTCGCCATGCATCCCTAGGGTATTATCGATTACCTTGCGTAGACTCTTTTCTTGTTTAGACCATTTATTAACAAACCAACGTTTTTCTTTTTCGATGTCTTCTTGAATGGTGGAAAAAGCTTCAGCAATTGCCTCCACCCTTTGTTTAAACTCAGTTCCAGTCAGATACTCCCATAAAATGTCCATCTTTCCCCTTTTGCCCACCGAGGCTGATTTTACTCCTGATATCTCAACTAAAAGTCTTCTAATAACTAAACTCAAACCAATAATTGACGGGAAATTACCTATCCAGACGCCTTCTTGAAAACCAAAATTCTGGATATTTTCCGGTAAGACTTCGGAGATGATCACTGCTTGTTCTGCTTTTACACGGCGCTGATCGTCTTTGAGTTTGACAATCCAATCGTTGCTCCAGCTCTTGGTTCTTTTTAACTCCCAAATAATGGTTCCGCAGGCTTTGCCAAAACCATTTCTTATAATTTGAATCACATCGGCGCCTCTTATTCCTTTCGGTACCTCTTTAATATCATCCGTAGGAAATTCTTCTTTTAAAATTTTTTCTAACTCCAATTCTAGAACTTCGCCCTGGAGTTGCTGTGATCCTTGTTCAAGCTTTTTTTTGTATTCTTCGGCTAATTTCAAAGCGTCACTTAATTTTTTATCTTTTTCCAAAATTTTCAGTCGGTACTCTTCGTCAGCTCGCTTTTTTTCCTCGCTGTGAATTCTTTCCTGTTCAACAGCTAACTTTTTTTCAAGCTCAATTTGTTTTTGTTGACTTTCAGCGCGTAGTTGCCTAATTAATTTACTTAGTTCTAATAACTGTTCTTGAAGCGATTTGTTTTGTTTATGCAGCTCTTCTAGTTCATTGGCCTTGTCTTTTAACTCCAGCTCCATCTCTTGCTTGACTTTTTTTATTAGCTGATCCTTTAGTTTGATCTCAATTTTCCCTGTCTCTTCGGCCAAACGTTGTTTATAAAAACGCTGGTATTTTTCCTGAATCTGATGAGACAAAGCTTCAGTTAGTGGAATCGGTTTTTTACAGTGAGGACAAATAATCGTGTCGTTCATGAAAATATTTTACAGAAAATTATTCATAAATTGTTTATCTAATTTTGCTAAATGTTACCGAATCCTTTGAAAGAAAATTGAGAAACCAGTGGGTCGTAAAAAAATATTATTGTTAATAAATTATTTTATCGTTTAAAAATACTTAGTGACAGTTGTGATTGCCTGATAATACTCCGCAAGGTTCCCGTCACAATATCTTTCGAATGAAAGGGAACGGTTACATGAGATTTCGTCTTTGGATTAAAGTATTGTCTATGACTGCTTTTACTAATATTAATCATAAATCCATGCCGTAGAAGGATTTTCTCGACTTCTCTTGGTTTTAGTGGAGCTAGTTTGACCATTTTCAGAAAGCAAAATTTATCTTTTCTGGTATGATTATTCTACTTTGACTAATATAAAATTCTTCGTTGTCAGGAGCTGGAACTTCGGTTTTGGTTTTAATCAAACCGGTAACATGGACACTAATTGCTTTCTCAACATTTTTTTTAGCTTCATCGATTGTTTTTCCAAAATCAGAAATACCAAGCGTAGGGACATAAGCCACGTAATATTTATTTTCTTTTTTAATAATAGTGTTATATCTCAATACTGTTGCTTTCATATATAGTAAGTATACTAAAAATTATAAGAATTGCACTACGTGAGAACCTATCTTGCCGAATTATTTTGCTATAATTTTTATCTGGCACAGTTCCTGAAAACCTATCTCTTTATTTATTTAAATCTTTTTTGCTATTGAATTAACTATCTCAATAAAAATTTCTAGACCTTTATTTAAAATGTCTCTTTTTATAGTAAGAGACGGCATAAGTTGAAAATTAAAATTGTCTGCGTAACAAAGGTGTAAACCTTTTCTCCTCGCTTTTTCAATAAGCTCATTCATTTTTAACTTTGCATCATTTTTCAAACGGACACCGATCTCCATCCCTATCCCGTTAATATCGTCTATGATCGGATTATTTTTTAAATCTTTTTTTAAAGCGCTTAATATATACTCTCCGTCTTTTTTTGCTTTTTCCCAAACCCTATTCCTTTTATGTATTTCAAGAGTTTTTATAGAGGCTGCGCATGCAACTGGATTCCATCCAAATGTTGAATAGATATTTGAGGTCGCATATGTCTTTTCACCAATTTCCTCTGTTGTCACCATAGCTCCAATTGCGGCTGCTCCGTTTGAGATACCCTTGGCAAAAGTAACAATATCAGGAACAATTTTTTCTAATTCCATTCCAAATAATTTTCCACATCGGGAAAAACCAGTTCCCACTTCATCAAGAATTAATAAAGTCTGATATTTTTTGGTTAAATTTCTAACAAGCGTTAAAAAACCTTCTGGAGCTATTAATGTCGAACCCCAACCCGTGATGATACCAACTTCGCAAACTATTGCCGCTACGTCATTATTTTTTAAAACAATCTCTAGTTTTTTCTTAAAGTTCTTTAAGATAGAAGACTGATTTATTGTTTCACTTGCTTTGACGCTAGGGAAATCTATTAAAACAAATTTATCTAATAAGGGCCCAATTGCTTTTCCCACTTCACTTTCTGGAGACTTGCCTAAAGAAATTGTTGCGTAAGATTGACCATGATAAGTATTTTTAAAACCAATTATTTTCTGCCTGCCTGTAAATGCTCTCGCTGTTTTTATTGCCTCTTCGTTAGCTTCAGTTCCACCGGTCGCTCTTACACAAACGTTTAGCTCTTTTGGCAATGCTTGAGTCAAAAGATCGGCGTATTTGTTTTGGATTGGATCAGCATTCCAACCAGCAACATAACAACTTTTCTTCGCTTGTTTTATAATCGCTTCTGTAATTTCAGGGTGGTTATGACCAAGATTGGTTACATTCCAAGCGGATGTAAAATCAATATATTTATTGCCATTATCATCCCAAATATAATCACCTTTTGATTTTACAATGTTTAATTTCCAATCAGTAAAACTGTTATAAAGAATTTTGTTTTTTATCATATTTCCTTTTTTTTACTTTAACTTTGATAATTTTTCGCCGGAACTGTCATAAATATATTTTAATTAAATATTTCCTTAAATGGTTCTGCTCTTAAAATTTTCTGCATTATTTTTTCATCTTGACCAAACCAAGATTTTTTAAATGTCCCTATGTGTTTAAATCCTCTTTTCTTATAAAAAGAAGTGTTTTTCTCCGTCTCTGTAAAAAGGTAGTAAGCATGATATTTATTTTTTATCATCCATTCTTCTGCTTTTTTCAGCAAACTGCTCGCCATGCCATGACTTCGATATTCTTTTTTTACCGCCAACCAGTCGCCATAAATTATGCCGCCGTAGTCGCTTTTCAGACTAAAAAAACCAATTAATTCATTATTTTTATAAGCACCAAAAAAAACATTTTTTTTGTTTTTCAGTAGGTCTTTAAAATATTTTTCGTTAAACACTTTCTTATAAGCCTCTCTTACTTTTAAAGGATAGATGTCAAAATCATCGGTTAATACTCGAGAAACAATTTCAACTATTTTGGGAATATCTTTTTTAGTAATTTTTTTGATTGAAAAATCCATATCTTCTTAAATTATAGCAAATTAATTAGCTAATCGCTCGAGTTTTATTTGTTTAAATCAATAAGGCGTCGGTGATTGTCTACTATATCGACTCATCAACTCTCCTTGATCAATCACGTGGTCGGACATGGCTGATTCGAGATTTTTTCTTGACGACCCTTGAGCGAGACTTAAAATTGTATCTAAGGCATAAACTCGGAAGAAATAACGGTGGGTGCCACCAGGTGGACAAGGACCATCATATTTATTTTCACCGGAATCATTTTTCCCCAAGACCGCCCCGACAGGAACCGAGTTTTCTTTTATTTCGGCTGTTTTTGGGTCGATATTCCAAACCAACCAATGAGTCCAGGTTCCCATTGGCGCATCCGGATCATCGACAATTAAAGCCAAGCTTTTTGCTGCCACAGGAACGTTTTTAAAACTAAGCGGTGGGTTGATGTTAAGATCGTCACAGGTGTAGTTTTTAGGAATCATCTGATTGTCTGTAAAAGCGGGGCTGGAGACCTGAATCATTTTATTGCTAATAACTGGTAACTTTTGTTTTTGCCTTGTCCGACCTAAGTAATTATAAAACACCAATACTAAAACAACAATAAAAACCAACCAAAAAATCTTTTTCACAGTTTAATTATAATAAATTAACCAATTATTACCTACAGACTGCTTCTAATCCGCAAGCCGGACATTTTTTTGTCCCCTCACCAACGATAATCGGATAATGACAGGTTCTATTTTTACCAGGACAATGAAAGTGGGGCTCATGAGGTTGTCCACAATGACAAAGATTTGGGTCGTTTTTGTAATCTTCAACTGAACTTCCTTGGATCTGGCGTCGGTAGGTCGTTGAGAAATTTGGTACTTCCATTAATTTTTCAACCGAATTAGAATAATTAAATAAATCCGATGATTTAACTACGCTCCCTCCACAGCCTCCATGTAAAATAAGCCTATCTACTCCCTCTTGGTGCATCACCGATCCCATTAAGGTAAAATATGCTTCCGTAATATCTTCTGGCCTGACGTAACTTCCTCCATTTTTGATTGCCTGTTGTGCAATCAATTCGACATTAATTTTCGTTTTTAATTTACCAAGCAAGGAATTTCGTAATTCGCCCATAATATCATTGATAGAAAAAAACTTTTCTTTATCAAAAATATTTGAATGAAAAACAACCATTTCTGGATCATGCCAATTTTTGTTTAAAAAATCATCAATAGTCAATGCCGAAAGTTTTGGCGTCGTAATAAATCTAATAATTTTTTCCCTTTCATTACCTCCTTTATTAATATAAGACAAATATTCTTCGCCAAAAACTTCTTTCAACCACAGTTGTTCTCCTTGTTGACTAAGGGGAATATTAATATTTTTGATACTGTCGCCGTCAGAATATATGACATTTAACTGTCCATCCGCATATGGTTTTTGATAGTCTGGGTGAGGTGGATCATCAAAACTAGCCGGCCCAATCGGACTATAAAAAAAAACTAACTGTTGAGGGTTTTCTTTAGCTAATCTTAATGTCTTTGGAATACCTATTCTATAATATCCTCCGCGTTCTTCTTCGGCAAGTTCTAATTCAACTGTATGTTCTTTATTAGTGAAAATTTTTCCTTCATCTGACAACCAATAATTATAAGGAAGTGAAACTGCGTGATTGCGGATAACATGAAGTTCGTGAGTTGCTAATTCTTGTTTTAAATAAGCTTCGCGCTCCGATTGAGGCATTAAGTTAAGTCGTCTCGCTTCTGCTTCGGGAGAAAAACCAAATTTTGTAAGACAAGATTCCATAATTTTCCCTGCTCGGGGTCAGGTACCAGACGGTACCTGGTTTCTGTTTGGTCGGTCTTCTGGGTTGCTCTCCGATTCGAAGAGTTTACAGCTGCGGCACACCTCAGGATTCACACCTGATTCCCTAGTATTTAATTAACCTTCCCGCCCCGACCTAACGTCGGGGCAGTGGTTAAACCAAACTAATTTTTTTTAAAAGAAAATGATAATTTTTTGATTATTAAATCTAAAAATTGATATCCGTAGAAAAAAGAAAAACTATAAAACAAGTCTCCAAGGATGGTGTTTCTAAAAAAAGGAACGGCCATCAAAAAACAATTGGTTAGTCCTCGGACATCTTTTGAATAAAAATCAAAAGTGAACCAAACACCAAAGTTTGTAATCATAAAAAAAATTACTGACGCGGTAAGGCTAATCACTCCCAACCTGATAATATTTAACCTATCCCTCAACAATTTTCCCAATAAAATAATCATGAAGAAACTAAAGTAAACATATATCATTGTCGAGTGAAAACCAAGAAATAAATCAGATAACAGCATTGCTCCCAAAGGAATTAAATAAGCCTTATTATTTTTAAAATGTGCGCCGGAAAAAAGTGCCAGTCCACCAATCGGGGTGAAATTCGGCGGATGAGGAATGATTCTGGCAACGGCGGCCAAAACAATGATCATAAAAAAAATCAGATTCGGTTTGTTTAGCATTTTTTCTTTCTTCATAACGATGACGGTAATAAGATAATGAGTTTTCTCCTGAAAATCAAGCGATAAAAATAGCTATATGTTTTTATACATATATACATGGTCCACATACTGACCACGACGAAGAAATCCTTTCGGAAGGTTGCCATATTTTATGAAGCCAAACTGTTGATACATTTTTTGGGCGATGAAGTTATTAGCAAACACGCCTAATCTAATAATTTTTAACTTTTTTAGGTTTATTTTTGCCTCTTTAATAACTAAGTCCATTAATAGTTTTCCTACCCCTTGGGAACGATAATCTTTGGCGACGCTAATACCAAAAGCTCCAACGTGGTTTTCGCTTCTCAACTGCATTTTAATATCGGTTTCGGCAATCAATTGGTCTTTGTGAAAAACCAATAAGATAATTGCTTCATTTTTATTAATTTGCTTAATTACTGAATTAAGATATTTTTTCTCTTCCCTCAGACTAAGCTGCTCTCCTTGAAATAAAATATAAGTTCTTTCTTTAGATAAAGTGTTAATATAGTGACGCAAAATTTGCGCATCTTCCCTTTTAGGATATCTAATAATAACCTCCAGTCCTTTTTCGGTTTTACCCTGAAAAATAACCATTCCTTCTTTCATATGTTTTTCATATATATTTTATCTAAATAGACTCAAAATTGGGTGGAAAAAGAAAAATTTTTTTTCATTAATCTTGACGTTGTTTTAAAACTAGCTTTTTCTTCAATAATTGTAGTCCATAAGTAACTGAATAAGTTAGAAAAATTGCCAAGAATAATTGATTGATTACTCTATTGAATAGCCAAAGGCTTTTTCTTTGTTTTTCAACAAAGTCAATAACAACGTAACTAACAAAGTAAAGAATGTAAGCTTCTTGGCTGGTAAAAGTAAAAAAATTTTTTATTTTTCTTTCGTGCAATATCTTGATTCGCGAAGCTATAATAATCAAAAAAGAGATGGTTAACCCGTAAGAAAGATAATAAAAATTTGGAGGATATTTTTGATTAATTAAGTTAGTGTGAAAGAGTAGCGGTTGACTCAACGATAGAATTAGAAAAATAATTATTCCTAGACAGATAGTTATCAGATAATATTTGTTTTTATCTTTGTTGCTAAATTTAATAGCCAGAAGTATTATTAAAGAATAAGGCGCAATCATCAGTAAACGATAATAATGATATAAGGAATGGTGAATGATAGTGTTATATGTATAAAAACCAGTAGTTAATAAAGCTAGGAAACTATAAATAATTAATGGCTTTCGTTTTTTGCTGATTATTTTTAATAAAGGGAAAATAAAAGCCAGCTCAATAAAAAGTAAGGGCAACCAATTGGCATCTATACCACCGATTAGTAAGAGGGAGTCTCTAATAAAAGTTAACGACTTCACCAGTCCTCCACCACTAAAAAAATAAGGAAATAAAACCCACAATAAATAATGGAAAAAAAGGTATAGATAAAAAGGTAATAATAGTCTCACTAATCTTTTCCACCACCAGGAAAGAATTTCTTTGATTTCTCTTAATCTATCGCTATATTTTTTCTCCAAGACGTAACCGGAACAAAAAACAAAGGCGACGACGACAAAATGTGAATAGTTCCAAAAAAAACGACTGATCGGATCAACTAAATTATATTGTAAGACGTGAATAACGATAATAAAGATTGTCGCTAAACCGCGCAGGAGATCAATCTTATAACTCCGTCTGTTTACCATAAATAATTATCTATGAATATCAAAATTCTACTTAAATATCACTTGATTTGTTAGCAGTAATTTGGAATAATTTTTTATTACGTAAAAAACTATGGAAATAGTTAGCAACAATAAACTACTTGATTTAACCGGTAAAACCGCTATTGTCACCGGTGGTGCTTTAGGCATTGGCCGGGGTATCACCTATCGTTTGGCCGAGGCCGGCGCCAATGTTGTTATCGCCAACCGGACCAAGGAAGAGGCTGACAAAGTGGTAGCGGAACTTTCGGCCAAAGGATGGCATCTAAGGGCGGTGCGGACCGATGTCTCTCTCGAGGCCGATGTAAAAAATATGGTTGGCGAAACTATTAATACCTTTGGTTCTATTGATATATTGGTTAATAATGCGGGTATTTTCCCTTCTATTCCCGTTCATCAAATGAGTCTGGCCGATTTTGAAAAGGTTCTAAGCATTAACCTTAAAGGCGTTTTTCTCTGCACTAAATATGTTTCGGAAAAAATGATTGAACAGGGAAAAGGCGGTAAAATTATCAATATTACCTCGATTGACGCCCTCCACCCTTCGTCTATTGGTTTAGCACACTATGACGCATCAAAACATGGCGTCTGGGGGTTTACTAAAAATGTCGCCTTGGAACTTGCTCCTTATAAGATTTGGGTTAATGCCATCGCTCCTGGTGGAATATTAACGGAAGGGGTAAAAAAGATACAGTCGACCATGCCAACTCCTCAGGGTGTTGATACAAAAAAAATATTGGAGTCATTTCTGGCAAAAATTCCTATGAGTCGACTGGGTGAACCAGATGAAATTGGCAAAGTAGCTTTGTTTTTGGCTTCTGACATGTCTTCTTATATGACAGGTAGCCAGATCGTCGTTGACGGCGGCAGTCTCTTGGGCTGAAAACAACTAGATTAATAGTGTTAGATCTGAACCTTAGAAAAAGCCAAACTGACGATTCCAGATTACTTCAATCTCATTAAATGATGAGGTAAAAAGAACCGTTAGTTTTAACCATAAAGTCCTATTATAAATCATCTAACCACTGCCAGAGGCATATACCAGGTAAAAGGCTTTTGGCAGACCGGACATTTTTCAGGTGGCCGCTTGCCTTTATAGATATAACCGCAGTTGAGACATTTCCACTCAAGCTCAGTGTTGGAATCGTAAAGAGTTTTTTTATCCAACTTTCTTGCGATAATAATATATCTTTCTTCATGTTTTTCTTCGACTTTTTTCACCTGGCTAAAAAGTCTCGCCGCCTCTTTTTGCTTTTCTTCGACGGCTATCTTTTCAAAATCCGGATACATAGTTGTCCACTCATATCGTTCACCCTCGGCCGCCAACTTAAGATTATCAGAAGTATTTCCATAGGCCTTTACTTCTAAAATACTTGGGACTGTCACTAAACCTTCTATTTGCTCATAGAGCTCTTCGGCATGGGTTTTCTCATTATTGGCGGTTTCTTCAAAAACCTGGGCGATCCATTCGTATCCTTCTTTGCGGGCTACTTTAGCAAATTGAGTATATTTATTACGAGCCATCGATTCTCCGGCAAAGGCCTTGAGTAAACTCTGTTGAGTGTGAGAATTATCTTTTTTCATATCCTTTTATTATCACAAATAATTAACAAAAAAACACTATCCTCTATCCTGAGTAAATGAACAACTTACCTTCATTATCGCAGTCGATCAGATAGTGTTTTTCGATTAAAATCTTCTTCGATTAAAATCTTTTCGGAAACCACCGCTACCACCTCGATCTGGCCTCTCTTCTCTTGGTCTGGCGACGTTAACAACAATCTTCCTGCCGTCAACCTCTTTATCAGCCAGTTCCGCCACTGCTTTTTCCGCATCGGCTTCATTGGCAAACGTCACAAACCCAAATCCTTTTGAACGTCCGGTGTACTTGTCGGTTATCACCACCGCCTCTGTCACTTCACCAATCGCAGAGAACATGTCTCTTAAAGACTGATCAGTAACTGACCAAGGAAGATTGCCTACATATAATTTCTTTTTGTCCATTTGTTATTCACCTCCTTGCTGTAGTTTTATTAAAAATTAATTATTTAGTATGAAGTTGTTGATGATTAGGAAGAAATTCCCACGGGATTTAACCGTTCATTCAAGCAAAATCAAACTATGGTAAATAGTATACCATAAAACAAATAAATTTGTTATTTCCAAATACTATATAATAATTTCACAAGTATAGTTACACCCTAAAGGGTGGACGATAGCATTTCAGAATTTAAAGTACTTAAACACTTCCTTCATTGCCTGCATGCCTCGGACAAGATTCTGTTTCATGGTGGGAGAAAAATCTACCTGCAATCTTTTTTTTCTCAGATGCATTTTTGATATTAAGTAGCGAAGTTTGAAAAGCTGGAATTTATCTTCATTATTTTCTAATTGACTAATTTGGCTATACCCGTCTCTAAACCAGGTTATTCTTGGTTCGCCGAAAAAGAGATTGTAAGCCGCCACCTCCATCATTGGATCTCCTGAAAAACATTCGTCCCAATCCATGATTCCGGTAATTTTTTTCCCGTCGGACAACTCATTCCAGTCGGCAATATCATTGTGAATTAAAGAACCTCGTTGACATACTATCAAAGTATTACTATTTTCGAACAACCTTTCTATTTTATCGCTTTGATCGATTGTAAGAACTTGGTTGTCGGCTAAGAATTTTAGATCAATTAATAAAGCGGCAAAGATGTGTTCTTCAAACGAAGGATATTGTCCGATGAGGGTGTTAGTCTCTTTTGCTTGCTTGTTAAGAAAAAAACCGAATCCTTGAGGAATAATTTTGTGAATTAACGCCGCATATTTCCCCGTTTCTGTTACCAGTTTTTGTTCTAATGGCGAATTTAAAAGGTTAATATTCTGTATTGGCTTCCCTTCAACGGGTGATAAAATCATAAAATCGAAAGGAACTATTTTTTGAGAATCATCAACACAAATAGTTTTATAAGTTGGAACACCTTGTTTTTTAGCTAAGGAGGTGGCGACCTTTTCCACCCAGAAATATCCGTTTTTCACTCCTTTGGGATGGATTCGTAAAATAATCTTCCGTCCACTTTGTAAGACAACGGGAATAACTGAATTAACAGAACCTTGTTTTATAATTGGTTGTGCTTCTTTAATTTGAGTATCTTTGTCTTTATATTTTGCTGTGGTCATACCGTGATAGACTATTTGTTTTAAAGTTTCCTTATCCAATCTTTCATGGCGTTCCAGGAAAATTCTTTTGGTTTCTTCGGCGGTCAGAGGTCTATTTGTCTGCCAATAAAACATATTCGTTCTGTCTGAAAAATCTATTTTCATATGGAAGAAATTATATCAGCTGCTTACTGCGAAAAAACAACTATCCCAGCGCTGGCTCCCGTGATTGGTAAACCATCCGAAAAACGGCATTGACACAGTGCATATTGTCACTACTGTTTTTAACAAAAGGAGGAGTTTTTCTCATGAAAAAATTATACAATATCCTAAATATGGCTGGGATATTAGAAAAGGTATGAAACTCAATGTTTTTATAAAATCATTGGTGCTAAACGACGCTATTTTTTGGTTCTCAAACTATTTATTTCTTTCTATTGCAAGTATTCATATTTCTAAAAATATGGATAATGGTTCTACGTTAACTGCAGGCGTGTCTTTTGGGACTTATTTCTTGTTTAGGGGGTTTACGGATTTAATAAGTCCTTATCTTCACAAGAGACTTAACAATAAACACAAAATTATCGTGCTTACTATGTGTATTCTTATAGTGTCTATAGCTTTTTTACTACTTTCATTTGTTCATAATGCCTATTTCGCGATCTTACTATTCGCAATCATAGGTATTAGTATAGGGGTTTATAACCCAATCAAATACGCGTTTTTTTCTCAACACCTGGATAGAAACAAGGAAGAAAAAGAGTGGGGATTAATTGATGGTTTGGGACTAATAAGTATTGCTCTTGCTTCTTATTTTGGCAGTTATCTAGCGGAAACGATTGGGTTTGTTTACCTTCTAAGAGTTTCTAGCCTGGTTTTTTTGCTTTCTACGCTCCCATTATTGTTGACATTACCGCGGTTACGCAAATATATACTTTAGCGATTTTGTCTGAAAGAAGGAGCGGCCGATGTGGAGTAATTGCTACCACCCGACGGTTTTCTTTTTCTTACTGACTGTGGGAATAGGAACAAGTAAGAAACTATTTTATGAATAATTATTGAATCGTTCCTGCTTTTGCAATAAATGACAAATAGTCAGTAGTCCAGATTACTTCTTTTCCATTCTTTTTAAACCTTTCTTCATAAGGATTTTTCTTCATTGACTGGATTATCCATCCTCTATATGCATGTTCTAGAAATATTTTAAACTCTTCAAAACTTATATCTATTTCGGCATCAGGGTCTAGTTTTTCTCCTGTTTCTGCATCAAATTCTCTTGGATTTGTAATTTCATTTATATAATTTATCCCGTTGTTTTTTGTACCCTCAACCATATTTTTAACTATCTGGAACATTTTATTTTTACTTTCAGTATGGGTTAAAACACTATGAGCAATAATATAGTCGTAGGTCTTTGGTTCAATGATAAACGCTTCAATTGGAGAAACTATGCCTTTAATATATTTGTTAACATTGTATTCTTTTGCATATTTATTTAATTTATCAATCGCCAGATCAAGATAATCTACACAAGTAATTGTGCCGCCCAATTTTCCAATAACTATAGCAAGTGGAATTGCATTTCTACCAACACCAGCACCTAAGTCTAAAACTCTAACATTCCTCTTACCATAAAAATTGTTCTTTGCGATTTCTATTATTTCTTCATTTGGTTTCTCTAACCATGAAGAACCTTTTTGAAACAACTTCTTACCAGTATAAAGTCCTTTATGGTAAATTTTGGTAGCATCTCTTGCTTATTTATTCATCTATGATAAATGTCAAGGGTAATTTGTTTTTCCCTTAACTTAATAACTTTTAAACGCTTCCTATTAAACAACTTTGATCAACCATCTATTCGTCCGTTAGTATAGGACAGATTGCCGGTCAGATGCCGGAGATCCAGGAAAACGCCTAATCATATTAACGGTGACTATTGATCCCTCACCATTA
>Ga0210019_1000299_pt1 | contig 64634 bp, 59 predicted proteins | sample CryGeyCG2114_020_2_FD_183969 | JGI IMG/M metagenome (GOLD analysis project Ga0210019, IMG submission 183969) | Groundwater microbial communities from aquifer - Crystal Geyser CG11_big_fil_rev_8/21/14_0.20 (SPAdes) (version 2) | ecosystem: Environmental > Aquatic > Deep subsurface > Groundwater ...
ATATCAGAGTACGTTTTATTAATCATTGGGATTAAAAAGGCTCCAGTTTTTCCTGTTCCTGTATTGGCAATTCCTATAATATCTCTTCCATCTATAATAAGCGGAATTGTTTTATCTTGAATTGGCGTTAGATCTTTATATCCTTTTTGTAGGATATTATTTTTTAATCGTTCGTTAATATTTAATTCAGTAATCTTTGTTTGTGGAGTATAAATTTCCTCAACCAAGGCTTCTGGATTTTTATTTATATATTTTGAAAAGTCGGAAAAGCTACTTCGACTTGAAAATCCTTGTCGTCTGCCTCTATTTGGTCCTCCAAATCTACTAGGCGTACTTCGACTAAATCTTCCATATGGTTTTTTATACATAGTTTTTCGGTTTTTTATTTATTGAGTAAAAACGAAGGAGCGAAGGTAAAAACACAATTCAGATCCCGCGGTTTTTAGTCTATATGGTAAATTCCTGCGGAAGTCTAGCATATAAAGATAAAAAAAACTACAAATGTTGTATAATTCGGTCAGTATGCCAGAGGGGGCAATAGAGCCATCTCCCTTTTGCCTAAATTCTTCCGCCACTGTATAATCGTTCTTCTATGGAACTACGAAATGTTGCGATAATAGCCCATGTTGACCATGGTAAGACCACTTTGGTTGATGGACTTTTGAAGCAATCTCATGTTTTTCGCGAAAATGAGTCTTTTATGTCCCAAACTTTAATTCTTGATTCTAACGACCAAGAACGCGAAAGGGGAATCACTATTTTCGCGAAAAACGCATCAATTGAATACAAAGGTATAAAAATTAATATTATTGATACTCCGGGCCATGCTGATTTTAGCGGAGAGGTCGAAAGAACTTTAAATATGGCCGATGGTGCTATTTTGCTTGTGGATGCAGCAGAAGGCCCAATGCCCCAAACTAAATTTGTTTTGAGAAAAGCCTTGGAACTTGGTTTAAAGATTATTGTTTTGATAAATAAAATTGATAAAAAAGACGCACGTCCTCAAGCCGTTTTAAAAAAAGTTGATGATTTATTTTTAGAGTTGGCAATTAATGATGCCCAGCTTGAGTTTCCTGTTTTATATGCAATTGGCCGCGACGGAAAGGCTTGGAACGAATTGCCAGAATCGACAGAAGCTTCAGCTAATTTAGAACCAATATTCGAAGCCATTTTAAAATATATTCCACAACCAAAAATCGACAACGGTGCGCCTTTTCAGATGCTTGTTTCCTCTTTAGATTGGGACACATATAAAGGTAAGTATGCAATTGGAAGAATAAAACGCGGAAAGATTTCAGCTGGCGAAAAGATTGGACTTATGAAAATCGATGGTAAAGTTGTTCCTCAATCGGTCGATAAAATTTATGTTAATTTTGGATTAAAAAGGGTTGAAGTCCCAGAAGCTTTTTCCGGCGATATTATTGCTTTAACTGGAATAAAAGACGCAGACATTGGCGATACTGTTTCAGATTTTATTACTCAGGAAAAACTTGATGCAACAAAAATAGGCGAGCCTACGCTAAGTATTTCAATAGGTCCTAATACTTCTCCTTTTATGGGCAAAGAAGGATCTTTACTTACCGGAAGACAAATTTTAGAAAGAATAGAAACTGAACTTCAAACAAATGTTGCTATGAAATTTAAGATTGATGAAAATGGTCAATATATAATTTCAGGCCGAGGCGAGCTTCATCTTTGTGTTTTTTTGGAAACTTTAAGTAGGGAAGGTTTTGAAATCGAAGTCGGTAAGCCTAAAGTTATTAAGCAAATTATTGACGGAGTCGAAATGGAACCATATGAAGAAGTTTTGATTGATGTTTCAAGTGAGTATGTTGGTGCAATAAACGGCGAAATGGGAAAAAGAAAAGCCATTTTATTGTCGCAGGAAGAGCCTATAACTGGCGTTTCACGCTTGTTATTTGAAGTTTCAACAAGAAATGCGCTTGGTTTAAGAAGTACTCTTTTAACTATTTCAAAAGGTACAGCGAGCGCTAGCTCAAATTTTTTAAGATACGACAGAGTAAATTTCGATACTAGATCAACAAGGAAAGGTGTTGTTATTGCTTTTGAAACTGGAAAAGCCGTTGCGTATGGGTTGCAAGCTGCACATTCTAAAGGTGATGTTTTTATTATTCCTCAAACAGATGTTTATGGAGGAATGATAATTGGCGCGAATAGCAGAGAGGAAGATGTTGAAGTTAATGTTTGTAAAACAAAACATTTAACAAACATGAGATCAAAAGGCGAGGACCCAATAATTTTAAACGCTGTAGCCAAGATGAACCTTGAACAGTGTTTCGGATTTATCGAGGATGACGAGCTTTTAGAATTAACTCCTAAAAATGTACGAATGAGAAAAAAGATACTTGATCCAGTACAAAGAGCGAAGGCGAATAAGAAAAAACAGCAAAATTAATCTTCGTGATATGCTTTGTTTGTGAAATATCTAAAAATAATTCTTCCTTTAATCTTGATATCTGGTTTTTTTATCCACTCTAATGTTTATGCATATAAATATTTTTGGGGGCTTAGAGTTCCAACTAATTTTAATGAAGTTCAATCGACTTTCTCCGATTTCAGAAACAATTATATCGGTCAGGTAATACCAAGCGTGAAAACAGAAGTTGAGCTAGATGTATCGGAAGAAGCTATCTTTCCAAAAGATGATCTTATAGAAATGGAAATTTCCGAAAAGGAACTTAATGTATTTTTATCAAGATACGCAAAAGGAAAAAAGTATCAACAATTTACTTTGGAAGAGGTTAATGTTCGGTTGGTAGAAAGTCAGATCATAGCCGATGTTTCAATCAATCAAATTAACGCGAAAGTTACGCTGAAAGCAATCGATAATGGAACAAAGTTAGAAATTGTTGATATAGATATGGGTGAAAGCGGTTACCTTGCGAGTATAAAAAGCTTAATAATAAAAAGTGCTTTTAAGGCCATTCAACCAAAGATAATTTCTGAGTATTTAAAGGACTTTGATAGTCTGAAAATCGAAACAGGAAAAATCACAGTCTTTCTAAAAAAGCAAAATTGAGTCTCAATGATTTGTTTGGTATCCTCTATACATTGCAATTTTATTTAATCTAGGAGGTGAATTAAATTATGGCAGAAGAAGAAAATAAACCTAGCCCAAAGGTAGTTGTGTCTACACCTGTAGCCGTAATTATCGCTGGGGTAATAATCGCGCTTTCTATAGTTGCCACTAATTCAGGCTTATTAGGATTTTTAGAATCAGCTCCAAAAACAGCTGAATCAACTGGTTATAAGTTTCAAGCACATTTGAATTTAGCTAAAGAACTTGGAATAAAGGACAAGGATTTCAAATCATGCATGGAAACATTTGATAAATCTGAAATCGAAAAAGATACTCAAGATGGTCAAGCCGCGGGAGTAGGCGGAACGCCTTCTTTTTTCATCGGTAAATCTACATCAGACGGAAATTTGAAGGCCGTTTCATTAGTTGGAGCTCAACCTTTAGAACAATTTCAAGCCGTGATAGATGGACTTTTAGAAGGAGATGATCAAAAGGTGTTAAGCACGCAAGTTGATCCTACGACTGGTACAGTTCCTGAAAAATTGGAAGACGTATTAGTCGATGTTTCAATAGATGATGATCCTGTTATGGGTGATTCAAATGCACCGATTACGGTAATAGAATTTTCTGATTTCGAATGTCCTTTCTGTAAGAGGGCATTTGTTCAAACTTACCCAACTATAAAATCATCATATGTTGATGGTGGAAAAGTTAAGATGGTTTTTAGAGATTTTCCATTACCTTTTCATGACCCTGCTGCTACAGAAGAAGCAATCGCCGCGAATTGCGTAAAACAAATAGCTGGAGATTCAAAATATTTTGAATACCATGACAAACTTTTTAATACGACAAAGGGAGACGGAAAAGGAATTTAAGACAAAAAGGGTAGCCCTGATAATATAAGGGCTACCCTTTTTCGGATTGTCCCTGATATTATATAAAAGTATTCTGTCAGAAGTTCTGTAGTCGATAGTATTTTTTGTATTTTTGCTTCTCCGCCTTTACTTGTTTTTAGTAGCTCGATAAAGTCTTTAGCGTTTTTGATTTCCTTTTCTGATTGTATTTCTGTTACGCCAACACCAATCCCGTGTTTTGAATGATGATCGCTGTTTCCGAATAAATTTCTATTCCATCCATGTTCAGTATTTTTTTCTTTCAGCGTGTAATGTTTTTTCAACAAAAACTTAGGCATTACTTGAGATTCTCCATTTATAGCTTCAAGCCCAGTGTGTAGCATCTCATTTGGAAAATTCTTAAAAAACTTCTCGACTGATTCAAATGAAAAAGATCCAATAAAAGGAATTTCCACATGTGGAATTATTATGTATTTATTGTATTTTTCGGCGTTTTTAATTACTGTTTTAAGATTATTTTTTTCTTCGATGTGAATTGTTTCTGAAAATTCCTTTGCGTCTTTTGGATTATCAAATAAAAAGATTATGTGGCCCTCCTCTGTTGTGACTTCGATACCCGGAATTCCAATGATTTTTTTACCATCCTTATTTAGTTCGGCAATTTTATTTTCAAATTCATCAATTCCAAATGTTAAATCGTGGTCCGTAAGGGCAACAACGTCAATTCCGATTTCGAATGCAATATTTGCAATTTCTTTTGGAGAGCATTTTCCGTCGCTATAATAAGAGTGTCCGTGGAGGTCTGTGATGTACGAATTTTTCATAAACTAGGTTTTATATTACATCGAAAATTTATTATTTGCTATTCTATCTAGTATGCCTATAAAAGAGTTTGATCTTAAAGAAAAATATAGTCTTTTAATTAAAGAAACCGTTTTAGAACTTGCGGAAAAATATGGTTATAAATTTAATCGTGTGTTTATTAAAAATCAAAAAACACGACTTGGAAGCTGCTCTTCTAATATGAATCTGAATTTTAATTGGCAAATTTGTAAGTTTCCAAAACCGGCGATGGAATATGTTATAAAACATGAATTGGCTCACCTTGTCCATCAAAACCACAAAATGGAATTCTGGAAAGAAGTAGAGAAATTAGATCCGAATTATAAAGATCATCATGCGTGGATAAAACTCAACGCCCATAAGTATTTAAAATTCGGTAAAATCAAATGATGGTTAAAACGGTGATTGGCAATAAAAGAAGTAAATATAAAAAACCAAGCAGGCTATGGATCGGTTTATCAATCGTTTATTTTTCTTTAATGATCATTTTCATTTCATATCATGTTTATTTTGCAAAAAGAATAATTCCTGGTGTTTATGTTAACGATTTATACGTTGGAGGCATGGATATTGAATCAGCAGTAAAATTTCTTTCTGATAAAAATCCATATGAAAAAAATGACGTTTCTGTTGTGATTAATGGTACTGACCCAGTTATTATTAAACCGACGGATATTGATTTTGAGGTTTTATATGTGAAAACCGCAAAGGATGCATTTGGGATAGGCCGCAGTGAAAATTTCACAAAAGACTTTTTAAGTAAGCTTTCATTTTTCAATAAGAAAACAAAAATAAAATTTTTGTATGATTTTTCAGCAGATCAAATGCAAAATATGATTAATTCAATCGTTGAATCAAAAATTGAAACTGTGATAGAACCAAGTTTCCAAATTTCAAAATCAGGCGAATTAATTATTGTTGATGGACAAATAGGACAAGTTTTAGATGATAACTTGCAGTCAAAAATAGCTGAAAGCATGTCAGGTAACGATACAGCATTAATAAATATTTCTTCAACTCAGGTTATCCCAAAGTTTTCTAAAGCTGATCTAGAGTTTCTAGAGCAGAGCGTAATAGACATTACTAACGTTAATTATGATTTAGTATTTGATTCTTATTCGAAGAAATTGACAAAGACAGATTTGTTGAGCTTTATAGATACAATAAAAGATTCAAGCGGAGTTAGTTTGTCTACAAATGAGAATAATATCTCAAAATTTTTGAATGGTGTTGCAATTGATATTGATAGAGGGCCAAGGGTTCAGGTTTTAACTGTAAAAGAGGAAAGGGCTTTGGAATTTGTGGCTCCACAAAATGGGCAGAAGCTGAAAATAGAAGAGACCGTTGATGCAATTAAGTCGGCGATTAACACGAAGACATCAAAAATAGGGCTTGTAGTTGAGGTCACAAAACCACCCGAAAACGAAAACTCATTCGGTGTAAAGGAAATTGTTGGTATTGGTAGTTCAAAATTTAAAGGGTCAATTACAGGGAGAATTAAAAATATCGAGTTAGCAGCTTCGCGCGTGAATGGTGTTTTGGTTGCTCCAGGTGAAATATTTTCATTTAATGACGCAGTTGGAGAAATTAGTTCTAAAACTGGATATTCCACTGCATACATAATAAGCCAAGGGCGTACAGTTTTAGGCGATGGTGGAGGAGTTTGCCAAGTTTCAACAACTCTCTTTAGAGCAGCACTAGATGCAGGTCTTCCTATAGTAGAAAGAAACGCGCATTCTTACAGAGTGAGTTATTATGAACAAGATTCAGCGCCAGGAATTGATGCAACAATTTATAGCCCATCTGTAGATTTACGATTTAAAAATGATACTCCTGGATATATATTAATTACATCTGAATTTAGTAGTAAAGATTCTTCTTTAAGTTTTAGCATTTATGGTACAAAAGACGGCCGAGTTGTGGACATGACAACTCCTGTGGTTTTGTCGAGAACTCGGCCTCCAGCAACTATTTATGAGGAAGATTCAAGTTTGCCTGTTGGCGTTAAAAAACAAGTTGAACATTCGGTCTGGGGAGCCTCTGTGAAGTTTGATAGGACGGTTAAATCAAAAGATGGTGAAATTATGTATCAAGATACTTTTAAGAGCAATTATAGGCCGTGGGGTGCTGTATATAAGATAGGAGTTTAACTCTTGATAGTAACTTTTATTATGTTTTCGGTTATGTCTATTTCTACTTTTTCGTTTTTCTGAAAACTACTTTGGTCATAGAATTTTTTTATCTCATCTTCTGATTTATCTGATTCTAAGGTTATGAAGGTATTCCCATTTGATGTATCCACACTTACAATTTCAGCTCCAGGCATAATCGGAAACTGGTCTGTTAAGTTTTTTACTGCAGTGTCAGAAGCCCCTGCTACCAATCCTTCGCTTTTTGAAATTTGTTCATAAACTTTTTCTGATGAATTTTCAAAAAAAGAAGCTGATAAATATGCCAGTGTAAAAGGGATTATTAATAATGCTGTTATCAAAAGGTATTTATTTGGATTCATATCTTTAATCATTTGTTTAGATTTCGCTAATTTTTACTTTGTATATTTAATTCAGGTTAGCTAACTAACCAAGATCGGTCAAGGGAAACCACAGAAAGGGAAAGTGTCTGATGTGTATGCGAAGTGTAGCATCTGTGATGTTGGTTGTTCTTGCAGCTTTTCTTCTAGGAACTTTTGATGTTTTTGCAGAGTCAGAAATTCCTTTAGGTGCAACAGTTGTTGATTTCGAAGGGACGTATCAAAATGCCAAAGGGATCCTATCGTTCCCAGACGGTGTCGATTTTTTTGATGCGTGGGTGGAAACCGAAGACGTTGTTTTAGAGAATGGATTTTATGCAAAATCTGGTGATCATCTACTTATGGGGTCGGGAAGATATGGTATCTATGCATATTTCAATCCTGATCTTACGGGAGATGTTTCATCAGCCGGCGGTTTTTTCTCTGGCGTCGGTGGTGTTCTTACCGCATATGATGAAAACGGAAACGTTTTGAGTGAGTCAAAAACAGCTTGTTGTGATTTTGTTTTGAATCAGAAGCTGTATGTTGAATCAACCTCGGTTCCGATTTATCTGGTTTTGTTTTCTAGAGAGATCCGTTATTCGAGGCTGTCGATTGACGATTTCTTTTTTGTATCTGAAAAAGAAGTCTGTAAGCTCGACGTTCCTTTGTATTTGCAAACTGACCCTATTTGGAAGAATGAAAAATATGGCCAAGTTTGGTGGAGTGAAAGAAGTAAGTATCGAACAATTGAATATGAAGGTTGTGCTGTTTCGTCAGCCTCTATGGTTCTTTCATATTATGGAGGGAATCAAAACGGTTTTGGCGTAAATCCATCGAGGCTTAATTCGTGGCTAAGAAGTCAACCTGCTGGCTATGTCGGTGGAAGCGTTAATTGGTTTTCGGTTGCCAGATATGCAAGGGAAGTAATGGGCCTTGAACTTTGGTACCGTGGACGTGATAGAAATGATGGAAACCTTCTGTCTGCCAGGCTTTGCTCTGGTGAGCCAATAATACTCGAATTAGTTGGGCATTTTGTTGTAGCAAAAGGAATCAAAGATGATTCTTGGTCAATTAATGATCCGCTAAACAAAAGCTCTACTTTGAGTGAGTATTATGGCAATTGGTACAAATCGACAAGAAGGTTTTCAGATCAGCAGAAAGATTCTCGTGGAAGGTTGCAATCTGGATATTTGATTATCAGTTCCGATGCGGAATTCGATTTTCATGTTGTTACTCCAGAAGACGAGGTTCTTTTTGCACCTGGTGGTGAATTTAGTGATATCGAAATAGATTCACCAATGTCGGGAAAGTATGCCATTGTTTCTGAACAATTTGGAATAGATCCGAATGCAAAGATATATATTGCTTCTGGAAATATTTCAGGTCAAGAATCAATGCATACTTTAAGCGCAAAGTCTTACACAGAATTTTATTTTGACAGTGCGTCTGATGATTCTGTGAAGATTATTGATTTGGTTTCACGTAATTTGTTTTTGCCTGTAGTAACTAGTAATTAGTTGCCAGGTTTAGACGGGAGGGAGCGGTGGCCTAATTGTTTTTAGGCCACCGCTCGCATACAATATCCGCAATGGATATGTTAAAAACTTTCGAAGTTAAGGGAAAAGAAATGCAGTTGCCTGTGTTTTTTCCTGATGCAACACGGGGTGTTATAAGAAGTATTGATTCTCAAGATCTTAAAAATGCTGGAACTTTAGGACTTATTGTTAATACTTATCATTTATTATCTCAACCAGGTCCGAGTGTTTTAAAACATCTTGGTGGAGTCAAGAATTTCATGGGCTGGGATGGATGGATAATTTCTGATTCTGGTGGATTCCAGATGTTTTCTTTGATTCAAAAAAATAAATCACTCGGAAGCATTACTAAAAACGGTGTTACTTTTCATTTGCATTCAAAAGGAGGAAGAAAGAAATATCAGATTTCCCCAGAAGAATGTATTCAGATTCAGTTTGATATCAATTCTGATATTATGATTTGTTTAGATTATTTCACGCCGTTTAATGCTAAAGACGATGAGATCAAGTTAAGCGTTGATTTGACAATTGAGTGGGCGAAAAGATGTAAAGTCGAATTCGAAAAGCGAGTAAAGGCTCGAAAGTTAACAGAAGAAACTCGTCCAAAACTTTTTGGTGTTGTTCAAGGTGCTCACAGCAAACCAGAACGTGAAAGGTGTGCGATAGAACTCGAAAAAATCGGTTTTGATGGTTATGGCCTTGGCGGTTGGGTTTTTAATAATGAAGGAGAACTAGATTTGGATATTATTGAGCATATTTCAAATGTTACGCCAAGCAATAAACCAAGATATGGCCTTGGAGTTGGAAATCCACAAGGAGTTGTTGATTGTGTAAGATTAGGGTGGGGAATTTTCGATTGTGTTCTTCCAACAAGGGACGCAAGACATAAAAGGCTTTATGTTTGGGACAAAAATCCAGATGATATAAAAGATATTTTCACTGAGAAAAATTGGTATAGCTATTTATATATATCTCGCGAAAAGTATGTAAGAGATAACGCACCTATTAGTGAATTTTGCGACTGTCATGCATGTAAAAACTATTCGCGCGGATACTTGCAACATTTATTTACAATCGAAGACACGCTGGCCTTTAGACTTGCAACAATCCACAACTTAAGAATGTATTCGATGTTGATGGAAAAGCTTAAAGAGTCGTTTTAAATGGTGACCCCAGTGGGATTTGGACCCACGATTTCTTGGATGAGAACCAAGTGTCCTAGACCGCTAGACGATGGGGCCGTTTTTGCTTGTTTTTACGATTGAAATTATATCAGATTGACATATTTTCTTGATCGTATAAAATTACCACAGAAACCGATTTGGTTTTGGTCTTATTGGCAAAGGTGAATTTATTTATCAACCTTTTGCTTTACACATTCTTTGTGCAAATAATAATAAGTGCCCCTAGCGAGGGTTTTATATTTGCACTAATAATGTATTAAGATATAAAAATATGAAAAATGAAAATAATGAAGTCTTCTTAACAAAAGAAGGTTTGAAAGATTTAAAAGACGAACTAAGTGGTCTAGTAAATGTCCAAAGGATCAAGATATTAGAAGATCTTAAAGCCGCAAGGGCTCTTGGTGACCTTAGCGAAAACGGTATGTACTCTGCTGCAAAAGATAAGCAGTCATTTTTAGAAGGTAGAATACGAGAACTCGAATCAATATTAAAAAATGCAGTAGTTGTAGAAAAAAATATTGGTAAAAATGCAACAATCGATTTAGGCTCGCATGTAACATTAGAGACACAAAAAATAACGGTTAAATATTCAATCGTTGGCGTTGAAGAGGTTAATTTTAGTGAAAATAAGATTTCACATGAATCCCCACTTGGAAAAGCATTGATTGGAAAGTCTGCAGGGGATATTATAGAAATCGAAGCTCCAATGGGTGCTGTTAAATATAAAGTATTGGAAGTAAAGTAAAGCACAATGGTCGAAAAAATTTACCTGACCGAACTAGGACAAAAAAAATTAAAAGAAGAGCTACATAACCTTAGGGAAGTAGCCAGAGCAGAAATAGCAACAAAAATAAAAGACGCGAGAGACCTAGGAGATGTTTTAGAAAATACAGTATATGACTCTACTTTAGATGAACAAGCTTACATCGAAGGTCGAATTAGTGAAATAGAATCCACATTAGCAAATTCAGACATAATTTCAGATAAGAATATTTCAGTTGATATAGTAGGGGTTGGAAGCGTTGTCGTTGTCGAATCAGATGGAAATATCGATGAATTTGCGATTGTTGGAAGCGCCGAAGCTGATCCAATGAAAAGACATATTTCAAACGAATCGCCAGTAGGAAAGGCATTAATTGGGGCAAGGAAAAATCAACTTGTCGAAGTTAAAACACCAATCTTTACTGTTATTTATAAAGTAATTGATATAAAATAAGTTTATGAATTATTACAAAGAGTACACCGACGTTGATCTATCAACACTTTTAGATTGGGAAAAAGATGTTATTGAAAAGCTAAAAGAAGTTGTCAAAATTTGCGGGCAAATATACGCAAAGCAAAAAAATTCAGAATGTATAGGCGGAAACTTTTATCCATGCAACATACAAAAAGAACAAATCGAACTGGCCTCAAAATCTGATCCCGAAATACTTTCTTCTTATACTATGGTTGAAATTGGTGATAACGGAGAGCTTGTAGCGGTTAGATATTCTGTAAAATTCAAAAAAGAAATTTCCAGAATGTGCCAAATAATTGAAGATGTTGCAAAAATCTACGAGTCAAACGACTTTGACCTTTATTCAGTTTACTTAAAGCAGATGTCTTTGGATTTAAAAAATGATAATTATGAGGAAAGCGAAAAGTTGTGGCTGAAAATTGATTGGAAAGTCAAAATTGATATCAAATTTGGGCCGATAGAAACATACCAAGACAAACTATTTGGAATAAAGAGAGCATTCCAAGCAAATTTAAGAATTACAGACGATGTCGACTCAAACAATATCGGCGAATACATTGACTTGGCGTATGCCTTAGCGGCTTACTCAAGGCAGAATAAGGCCGAGTCGGCGTCATCCCAGCGAAAAGTAATTGTAAGAGTTGATAGGGTTGTTGCCATGTCTGGTTGGCACGCGGACCTAACACCAAGGAGCAGTAATTATCCAGCAGATATTTCACAAATTGCTCTAGGTAGCAAAATATTAATTTACACAAATAATATTTTATTAATACAAGAGGCGATTTCTAGAATAATTTCGGACCTGTTTGTGTTAACTTCTAATGATTTGGCAAATAACTATGATCTTTCTGCAGTTAGGATATGTACGTTACACGAAATTGCCGAAACTGTATCAAAACAGGAACATCCTAAAGACTATGGTAATTTTGGCCAAATCGAAGATTCCTTCACCGAGTTAAATGCTGATATGGCAGGTCTTAAGATAGCTTCCTACCAGGTTTTGAAGGGTGTTTTTTCTGCGGGTGATTATAAACTTTTAATTATAGAATTTCTTGCAGATGCTTTAAGAGGATGGATTTACGGCAAAGCAAATGCAGGTGGGTTAAGAGTATTCAGTGACACTTATAAAGTAATATTAAATTACTTACTACAAGAAAGTGCATTAAAAATTAATAGCGATAGTAAGCTTGAGGTTGATTTAAGTGGCGTTTATACGTACGTAGATATCCTAAATAAAAATTTACATACTTATTTAGTTGCACAAGACAAAGAGTCTGTTGAGAAATTATTTTCTAAATATTCATCTGAAGATATATTAAGCAAATTGGAAAAACGATTAGAAGACATAGTTTTTAGAAAGGAGTAAAATGTACCAACAACCTGACAGAGGATAATTTTATTTAACTGCTTCCTAAACGGAAATGTCGACACACTTGGGTATAAAATCTTTAAGCATTTTTAGGAATGAAGTTGACTTAGCTGAAGTCGGCGTTTATGTTCCTGGTGTTGATGAAGTCGATCTGTCGTCTGAAGATGAGAGTTCTCTTGAATTTATTGTGGATTTGCTTCCTTATATTTCTGATCTTCAAATTCTTAGCAACGCGAGTGAATTAGCAGGTTTGTCACATGGTGAATTTATTCGAGGGGAATATGTGGCACTTATTATAGATAGGGTTCGTGACTGTCTACTTACGTTGAGCGAGTTATCGGAGAATATCTATTTAAAGGCTTATTATTTGGCGCTTTCTGGGGATTTCGGCTTTGTAATAAAGCCTAATTCGCTTAGTGAAATTGCGTATGGCGAACTTATTGCAAATTCAACTCCTGAACAGATGGTTATTAGGTTAGGTTTTCTCCATGATTATAATTATGAAAATAAGCGAACTGACAAAGATGGAAGCCGTCGTGATTTGGTATTCAATATTTGTAAAGTAGTTTCTTACAAGGATATCCCAGAAGGTTTTGTTCAGTCTCTTAAAGAATTTTTTGACACACAAGAAAATCATCAAGTTACAATTGTTGAAGAAAAAGTTGTGCTTTTTGGTGCGTCTCAAGCTTCAAGAGTCGTATCAGACAATGTAGTCCCTACTGGTAGTAGTCATATTATGGATAGCGAGGGAAATGGGTATCGCATTGTAATAAGAAGGTACGTTAATACTGGGAATGAGAAAGTTAGATTGATGTCTATGACAGCAAAAAGTATATTTAGTAGTGAATTTTTTGGATCAATCGGAATTGATTTATCTGATGAAAGATCACAAGAAACTTTACTACAGATGCTCTCTTATGGTCAGTATATTGATCTAATCTCCCATGAGATCGCTGAGGGGATGGGTACACGTGAGCTAACAGGTACTAATAGAGCGATTCAAGAGTGTTTATTTACAGCTGTTGGGTTTTCGACTTTAGTGTCTTTGGTAGGCAGAGCTAGTGGTATTTCCAATGAAAATCTAATAAATACAAGAATATACACTTTGTCAGAAATTTTTACTATGCTTGCAGGTGATTACACAGGTAATTATATACCTGGCTATGCATTAATGTATAAAAGGTTAGTAAAGGATAATGCTTTGACGTTTGACGAGGCTGGTTTTGTTAGCCATGTTGATTGGGAAATTTTTGATAGTGTTATGGGTAATATCGCAGGCGAAATGTATTTAGCTTTAAAGGTGGGCGACGATTCAAATGGGCTCATTGATCATTTGCCAGAGGAAGTCAGGAGTGACAAATTTATTGTAGGTTTGAGTAAAAGATTCAAAGAGGCTTCATAATATAATTCAGTTACACCTAATTTTATAACGTGTTAAAATTTCGCATATATGCAAGATGCAACAACCCAACTTCCAATTGAACAGTTAAGGCAGATTCGAATTGACAAGTTAAGTAAGCTTCGCAAACTTGGTGTTGATCCTTTTCCTGCAAAATCAAATAGAACTAATGTTATTTCAGATGTTATAAATGATTACGAGAAATTCGAAGGCAAGGAAGTTACACTCGCTGGTCGTGTTGTAAGTAAAAGGGATCATGGCAAGTTAATTTTTATTGATATTAAAGATCAAAGTGGAAAGGTACAAATTTACTTAAAAGAAAACGATTTGAACATTAGACCAATTAGAGAAAATAGTGAGTTGTCTTTTTCTGAGGTTATTGAGCTTATTGATGTTTCGGATTTTGTTGAGGTTCGCGGTGCCGTTACAAAAACACAAAGAGGAGAAACCTCTATTATTCCAAGCCACTTTCGTATATTAACAAAGGCAATAAGGGCAATCCCAGAAGAATTAAAAGACAAAGAACTTAGATATAGAAAAAGATATTTAGATACGAATATTCACCAAGATGTTTTCGACAGATTTATACGTAGGTCAAAATTCTGGGAAGCTCATCGAGATTTTTTCAAACAAAATGGTTTTATTGAAATGAATATTCCGGTTTTGGAAAGTGTAATTGGTGGTGGAGATGCAACGCCTTTTGTAACACATATGAATGCAATTGACGAAGATTTTTATTTAAGAATTTCACAGGAGCTTCCTTTAAAAAGATTAATTGGTGCAGGTTATGAAAAAGTTTTTGAAATTGGTCCACGTTTTAGAAATGAAGGATTAAGCGACGAACATCTTCCAGAACATATGGCAATGGAATTTTACCTAGCATATGCAGATTGGAAAGATGGTATGAAATTTATACAAGACCTAGTGAATTTTGTAATTGGAAAAGTTTACCTAGGCAAGACAAGCTTTGATATTCGTGGATTTAAAGATATTAAATTTGGTAATGAATGGGAAATAATAGATTTCAAACAAATATTTAAAGATAAATATGGAATTGAAGATGTCTATACGATCACTCAAAAAGAAGTTGAGAAAAAAGTCAAAGAGCATATAAAAGACGTAGATTTTCAGATCAATATTCCACGTGGGGTAGATAATCTTTGGAAGCTGATACGAAAAGAAGTTAAAGGTCCTGCATTTTTAATAAATCATCCTAAATACCTATCACCACTTCAAAAGCCTGACAAAGAAAATCCTTTAATGGTTAATAGATTCCAGCCTATTATTGCAGGTAGTGAACTTGGAAATGGTTGGAGCGAAATAACTGATGCACTAGATCAATTTGAGAGGTTTTCCGAGCAAGAAAAATTGAGAACTTCTGGTGATAAAGAGGCTCAAATGATGGATATTGATTATGTTGAAATGCTTGAATATGGCATGCCCCCAACTTTTGGTTGGGGACACAGCGAAAGATTATTTTGGTTTTTAGAAGATGTAAGTGCAAGAGAAGGCGTTATATTTCCTGCGATGAAACATGAAATATCAGACGAGACAAAAAAGATTTATGGAATTAAAGATGAGGAGAAGGTTGTGTCCAAAGAGAAAAGCTCAACGGCATTAAAATCGGAGTATTTAATAGATAAAGAGGTTAAGTCTGATTTTCCTGGTATTTCTTTTGCTTATGTAACAATTTCGAATGTTGATATAAAAAAATCGAATGAAGAGTTAGAGGATTTGAAAAAAAGTGCAGTTGAAAATGCGTCCAATATTTCTATGGAAAGTATTTCGGATATGCCTTCTATTAATTCATATCGAAACTTGTTTAAAAAATCCGGAACCGATTTTCATAGCAAAAGGCCTTCACCTGAAGCATTGCTAAGACGTGTAATTCAAGGCAAAGGAATTTATAACATAAATACTGCAGTCGATGCATACAATCTTGCAGTTTTGGAATCACATATTGGACTCGGTGGATTTGATTCCGATCAGATTTCAGAGCCAATTGTGCTTAGATATTCAAAAGAAAAAGAAGAAATGGTACTTCTTGGCGATGATGTTCCAACGACTCTTAGAGATGGGCAAGTAATTTATGTTGATGCAAAAGGTCCAATAACAATGGATTTAAATTATAGAGATATAGATAGAACAAGAATTACAGAAAAGACTAAAAATATTATTCTTTTTGCTGATGGCGGAGTTGGAATTAGTGAAGAAGATATAATGTCCGCTCTTAAAAAAGGAGCCGAAAATATACAGAAATATTGCGGTGGGGAGATTGGAGAATACACTTTAATAAATTAATCATGACTAAGGATCAAGCAATAGAGCTTTTACACAAGAATATGCAAAATCAGAATTTGCGCAGGCATTGTTATGCGGTTGGTTTTGCGATGAAAGGAATTTACGAGTATTTGGATTCGATTTCCAGAACTCCGGTTGAAAGTGTTGAAGATTGGCAGGTTTTAGGAACCTTGCATGATTCCGATTATGAGATTACGAAAGAAGACTGGACAAGACATACGATTTTACTTTTGGAATGGTTGAAGGAATTTGGAATGTCCGAAACAGATCCAATTTATCTAGCTGTAATGTCTCATAATAATAAGGTCACGGGGCTTCGTGAGCCTGTTACCGACATGGAATGGGCTTTAGAGTGTTGTGACGAGCTAACTGGTTTTATTGTCGCTTGTGCATTAGTAAAGGGCGGAAAATTAAGTGAAGTAACTTTAGAAACTGTTAAAAAGAAATGGCCGCAAAAGGCATTTGCTGCTGGAGTTATACGAGAACAAACAGAACAATGTCAAGAAAAATTAGGAGTTAGTCTAGATGGATTTATTAGTATAGTGTTAAAATCTATGCAGGAAAACTGTGACAAATTAGGTCTTTAGTTTTAAAAGGGCTACCCTTATGCTAGATATAAAATTTATAAGAGAAAATCCAGAAATAGTAAAAAAAGCTATAAAAGACAAGCAATTTTCTGGAACTATTGACATTGATGAACTTTTAAAAATTGACTCCGAAATTCGTGAAATTGAACTTAAGCTTAATGATTTAAGACAAAAACGAAACGATTTAAATGACAAAATCAAAAATGCAAAAGATCCATCCGAGCGCGACGTTTTAATCAAAGAAAATTCTATATTGAAACCACAAGTTCAAGAATTTGAAACAAAGCTTTCTGAACTAACTCCAGCATTTGATGAGCTTATGCTCTGGGTTCCGAATGTCCCTGCAAGTGATGTGCCATTTGGAGAAGGTGAAGAAGGAAATGTCGAAGTCAAAAAAGTTGGTGAGATTCCAACATTTAAATTTACTCCAAAAGATCATTTAGATATTGCAGAGGGTCTGGATATTATCGATGTGAAAAGAGGATCAAAAATTGGTGGATTTAGAGCCTACTTTTTAAAAGGTAAGGGCATGGTTTTAGAGCAAGCAATCTTAAGATATGCTTTGGATTTTATGATTGAAAACGGTTTTATTCCAATGAGTGTCCCTGTCATGGTAAATGACGGTGCATTAATTGGAACAGGGTATTTCCCGTGGGGGAAAGATGATCATTATAGAACTCAAGATGATCAGGCTTTAATTGGAACTGCAGAAGTTTCATTAACTGCATATCATTCTGGAGAAGTATTAAAAGAAAGTGATTTGCCTGTAAAACTTGTTGGACAATCTCCATGTTTTAGGCGCGAAGTTGGAAGTCATGGGAAAGATACAAAAGGTGTTTTTCGCATTCATTACTTTAATAAAGTAGAGCAAGTTGTTTTAATTCCCGCAGATGAAAATCTATCACGCGAGTGGCACGACAAAATGCTGGGATATGCAGAAAGTATTTTGCAAGGATTAGGTCTTTCATATCATGTTTTATTAATGTGTACAGGCGATATGGGTCCAGGACAAAGAAAAAAATACGATGTTGAAACTTGGTTTGCCGGCCAAAATAAATATCGAGAAACTCATTCTGATTCATATTTTAATGATTTCCAATCAAGAAGGCTTAATATTAAATATGTAGATTCCAAGGGCGAAAAGAAATATGTTTACACGTTAAATAATACAGTTGCGGCAACTCCAAGGCTTTTAGCAGCTGTAATTGAAAACTATCAAAATGAAAAAGGTGAGATTGTTGTTCCAGAAGTTTTAAGAAAATATACTGGTTTTGATTTGATAAGTAATGATTAATCCACTATATACGCTTGCTGATATTCTTGTTGCCCTTCATCTGCTGGTTGTTTTTTTATACATATTTGTAAACCACAAAAATAAGGTTTTGGATTATTTATTTTCTTTACTTTTGACGGTTGCATTATCTGAAGGATTGAAATTTTTTATTGATAAACCACGCCCTGTTTTGGAACTTGAAGGCGGGAGCTTTCCATCTACTCATACAGCAGTTGCATTTAATGCTGCTTGGTTTGTTTTATTTGCTTGTCATACATTGTCAAAACATCAAAATAGGGAAGGTAAGTGGTTCTTGTTGTTGAATAAATTTGAAAGTATGACAAAAAAACAGTTTTTAAGCATAATATTTGCCTTCGCCTTTGTGATTGGAGCATTAAGGGTTCTCTCAGGGGTGCACTATATAATAGATGTAATTGCTGGAGGTTTATTTGGATTATTAACTGCTGTGGTATTTAAATATTACGACGTTAGTGCTAGGAAATTAAAATGACGCTCACCCAGTCGGTTATACTTGGAATTACACAGGGAATTACAGAATTTTTACCTATTTCATCATCTGGGCATTTAATCTTGGTTCCAGCAATGTTTGGCTGGGAATTACAAGACTTAAGTTTTGACGTGGCGTTACATTTAGGAACTGCAATTGCAGTTTTACTATATTTTTGGAGGGACTGGTTTGACATGTTAATTTCATTGAAATTAGATGTCATTGATTTAGTATCTGGAAAACTCCACGGTATGCACACATTACGACATCCCGCTATTTTGCTTTTTACATTGATAGTTGTTTCTATTCCTGTGGGATTAATTGGATTCCTTTTAGAAAGTACAGTTGAGGAAACTTTCAGATCCCCTATTTTTGTATCATTTATGCTTGTCATAATATCCTTTTTCATGTTTTTTGCAGATAAATATTCTGATGTACGAGAAAAAAAAGAAAAACTTAATTTCATTGATTATTTAATTATTTCATTAAGTCAAATTGTGGCATTATTTCCTGGATCATCAAGATCAGGAATGTCAATTTCAACTGGGCTTTTTCGCGGGCTTGACCGCGAAAAAGCCGCTAAATTTTCTTTTTTACTTGCAACACCAATAATCCTTGGAGCAAGTATTGTAAAACTCCCCGATTTATTTTCTTCACCAAGTGATCAAATCCAAATCATGCTAATTGGGCTTGCCACTTCTTTTATTACGGGAATGATTTCCATCAAGTGGTTGATGTTTTTTTTGAAAACTAAAAGCCTAAAGGTTTTTGTTGTGTATCGCATTTTGTTGGGAGCGGTTATCCTGATACACTACTTCAGTTATGCTATCTAAGTTAATTGGACGATTCACAAATAATAATGAAAATAAGCTTTCAAATATAAAGTCTATTGTTTCTGAAATAAATGAACTTGAATCAAAATATAAAAAGTTTTCTGACGAGGAGATAAAAGCTCAAACTATAAAATGGCAAAAACATTTAAGAAGTGAAAATTTCTCTTCGGATGAGGTTTCAAAATATCTTGATGCGATTTTACCTGATGCATATGCAATGGTGCGTGAAATAGCAGTTAGAAAGATGAGCCAACGTCATCGAGATGTTCAGATTTTGTCTGGAATTATTTTGCATCAAGGTAAAATCGCCGAACAAAAAACTGGTGAAGGAAAAACTTTGACTGCAACACTTCCCCTTTATCTTAACTCTTTGACTGGAAATGGTGTTCATCTTGTAACTCCAAATGATTATTTATCAAAACATGGCGTTGGTTGGTATGGACCAATATTTGAAGCTCTAGGAATTAATGCGGGCGTTATTGTTCATGATTCTGCTTTCGTTTACGATCCTTCGTACGATTCTCAAGATTCTATCGATACATATTCAAGACATTTAAAGCCTTGTTCACGAAGTGAAGCTTACAAGTGTGATATTACTTATGGGACAAATCACGAATTTGGTTTTGATTATTTGAGAGATAATATGGCTGTTTCTAAAGAACAGATAAGCCAGACTAATCCGAATGAAAATTATGGTAAACATTTTTTTGCGATTGTTGACGAAGTTGATTTTGTTTTGATAGATGTCGCAAGAACTCCATTAATTATTTCCCAACAAAAGGATTTGCGACCAGACAGGTATTATCAATTTGCAACGCTTTCAAACGAGCTTGTTCCAAATACTGACTATGATATTGATGAAAAATATAAGACGGTAACAATGACTGAACTTGGAATTAATAAGATAGAAAGAAAGCTTGGTGTAAAAAATTTGTACGAAAATGATTTTGAGACAGTTCACCATATCGAAAACGCATTAAGAGCAAAAGAGCTTCATGTTAAAGATAAGGATTACGTCGTAAAAGATGGCAGGATTATTATTGTAGATCAAAACACAGGTCGACTTTTAGATGGAAATCGCTGGAGCGATGGCTTGCATCAAGCTGTTGAAGCAAAAGAAGGTTTGGAAATTCAGCCAGAATCAAAAACTGTCGCAACAATTTCATATCAAAACTATTATAGGCTTTATGAAAAACTCGCCGGAATGACAGGAACTGCAATGACTGAATCTGAAGAGTTTTTTAAGATGTATAGTCTTGATGTCGTTTCTATTCCAACTAATAAACCGATAAAAAGGCTTGACCAATCGGATGTAATTTATAAAACTCAATCTGCAAAATTTCGAGCAGTTGCAAATGATATTGCACAGAGGAACAAGCTTGGTCAGCCGATTTTAGTTGGTACAACTTCGGTAGAGAAATCACAGCTTCTCTCTGGTTTCCTAAAAAGGCTTAAAATTCCACATGAAATACTAAATGCAAAAAACAATGATAAGGAAGCAGGCATAATTGCTCAAGCAGGTAAAAAAGGATCAGTTACGGTTTCTACGAATATGGCTGGTCGAGGCGTTGATATTATTTTGGGTGGAGATCCTTATAGTGAAACAAACTACAATAACGTCGTAAGTTCAGGGGGACTTTATGTCATAGGTACAGAGCGTCATGATTCAAGAAGAATTGATAACCAATTAAGAGGAAGAGCTGGACGACAAGGTGATGTCGGAGAGTCTAGATTTTATATGTCTTTACAAGATGACCTACTTCGAATCTTCGGCGGTGAAACTATTGAATCATTTATGAATAAGATGGGAGTTGATGAAAATCTTCCTATCGAGGCAAGGCTTATTTCAAAATCTATTGAGAATGCTCAAAAGAAAGTTGAGGGTATGAATTTTGATCAACGTCGAAGTATTGTTGATTATGACGACGTTATGAATGTTCAAAGAGAGTCTATATATAGTATGCGAAGAAGGATTTTGTTATCAACTCCCGGCGAGAAATTTTTTGATTTCATTTTAGATAAATTATCAACTTATGTTGACGATGATTTTGCGAAGGTTTGGGTTTCAAAAAATCAAAAATATGGAGATGAGCTTTGGCATGAGGTTGTAAAAAGAGTTTCTCTGGAAGTTATCGATGTTTTATGGATGGATCACATTGATTTGATGGATGATTTAAGAAGTGGAGTTAGGCTTCGTGGATATGGACAGGTTGATCCGTTGGTTGAATATAAACGTGAAGGTAGACAAAAATATGAAGAGCTTATGATTCAAATTTGGTCGACTATTTCAGATCGGCTTTTAAAAGTTGAAGTTCAGGTTGAAAAAAGACAAGAAGTCAGAGAATCTCCAATCGACAAAGGAAACATAGATTACAAACAAGGCAACTTTGAAAGCGGAGTCGCAAATGAAGTGCAAGGCTTGATCTCCGATGACTCCGCTAATAAAAAAGACAAACCTGGAAGAAACGATTTATGCTACTGCGGAAGCGGAAAAAAGTATAAAAAGTGTCATGGCAAGTGAGCCAATTCTTCGTTTATCTCCCCAATCAACTGCGGACCTTCGAATATCATTCCTGTTACGAGTTGAACGAGTTTTGCGCCATTGTCTAATTTCTTTTGTGCATCCTTTGCGTTAAATATTCCTCCGCAACCGATTATTGTCGTTTTGTTTCCAAATTTTTTGCTGATGTGTGAAATTAATTCATTCGAGTTGACTTGAGTTGGTTTCCCACTAAAATTTCCTTTTAATTGTTCAACACCTTTGATTTCATTTTGATCAAACGATTTGTTTGTTCTTTTCTTAACTAGATTAGAGAATATAAAACCTTTAATGAAGTTGAACTTTATTGATAATTCAACTAAATTTTCAGTTTCTTTTAAACTTAACTCATTTGCCATTTTTATATAGATTGGCTTTTGGATTTTTAATTTTTCGATGCTTTGCAAAAGTTGTTTTAGGTTTTTTGACTCTGCAAATGTTTCTGACATTTCGGCATTTGGACAACTTATGTTTAATTCAAAGTATTTGATATAGCTTTTATTTTTTAATTTATCAAAAGTATAAATATAATCATCAATTGCTTTTGGAATTGTGTTAATAGATGGAAGATTTGAACTTCCTACGCTTACACCAAGAATAATATCTGTGAGGTTTTTTGATTCAAGCCTTTTTATAACTTTATCTACTCCTTCTGATTTGAAACCTTTATTTACAAGAAGTGATTTTGATTTTGGAAGCCTTTTTAGTCTTGGCTTTTGATTTCCTTCATATTCTCTTGCTGTAACAGTTCCAACTGTATTAAATCCAAACCCGACGCTTTTCATTATTTCTGCAAGATGACCGTCGTAATCGAAGCCTGCTGAAAGGCCTATTGGGTTTGGAAATTTGATTCCATCGATTTCCCTTTCTAAATTAGTATTTTCGTAGTTAAACATTGAGGAGGTTATCGTTTTTGTTATTTCATATGATCCCAAAAATTCTCCGACAGCTGAAAATAAATTATGGATAATCTCAGCGTCAAACCTAAATAGTATTGGCTTAATTATGTATTTATATTTTACTGATATTAGTTTTGTTTTTGTCACTTTTTATTTTTTTGATAACACTTGTTCCATCATCTTTGTTGTCTCTTTGTCAATTTTGCCATAGGCGATTGAATTTACTTCATTAAGGTTTATATATTGTTTGATTGATTTGTTTATTTCATTCACAGAGAAATTTTTTATAGTTTCGTTCATTCTTTCTAATTCATAGAATTCCTTGCCATTTAGTAATGTTGATGAAATTAATTTAGAGTAAGAATGGATGTTGTCGTAATGTACAAGGTTCCTGTTGCATATATATTCAGTGATATGATTTAGTTCGCTTTTTGAAACTCCGTATTCAGCCAGCTTTTTGAGTTCCTCTATTACGATATTAAATGTTTTTTCAAATTGATCTTGAATTGATTCATAATAAACTCCAATTATTCCAAATGGTTTATATGAAAAATGTGTGCAAGAAATGTAATAAAGAAGGCTTTCCTTTTCTCTAAGTCTTTTATTTAGTCTGCTTGAATTTGGTCCAGCAATTATTTTGCTTATGACATCAAATTGTAAATCCTGCTTTGTCGGAATTTCTATGTCGCCTGGTGTATTAAAAAAAAGTGTGTTTGTAATTAAACGTGTTTCGTTATCATATCCAGAATCTATGAATGACTTTTTAAGTTTCTCATTTGGAAATTCTTCTTTTGGATATATTGATTTGATGTCGTTAAAATATTTATCAATTAATGTTTTAGTTTTATTGACGTCAAAATTTCCAACTATTAATAATTGTAATTTTGACGGATCATGAAGCTCCTTTATCTTTTTTTCCACATTTAGATAATTAAAGGATATTATTGATTTTTCAGTTCCCAATATTTCGTGTACATATCCAGAGTTCATTATTGATATTACTTTTGTTGTATAGGAATTGTTTCTGTAACCGACATCATCCATGTTTTTTGATAATTCATCTAAAATTATGATCTTTTCTTTTTCGACTGCTTCTTCGCTGATTTTGGGATGAAATAGTACTTGATAAATATATTCTAAGCCAAAGTCCGCTTTGTTGTATGGAACGTTAATATAATAGGATATTGCTTCTTTTGATGTCCATGCATTTGCGTCGCCACCGTTGAATTCAATGGTTTCATTGAGCGATTCTTTTGTCGGCCATTTTTCAGTTGCGGAGGAACATAAATGCTCAATGAAATGTGTAATGCCATGCTCCTTTTCGTTTTCAAGTGCCGATCCTGAATTGATGTAGGATTTTATTGTTAGTGAATAGGTTTCTGAATTTGGAATAAGTAAGACTTCTATACCGTTTGCGAGTTTATAAAATTCGTAATTTATTTTTATCACCTGAGTATTTTAACACTAAGCCTATAAATTTATTTCTCTCTACGGTTTTTGAGGATTTCTTTAATTTTCTCTAGCTCTGCTTGAATGTTGTTCATTTTAATATCTAGATCGATTTCCACATTTCTGTCATCTGTGAAGTATGCAAGTGGTTTATTAGTTTTTTTTGCAATTTTGTTTAAGGTTTCAATGTTTGGTTTTGTTCTTCCAGCTTCATATGAGCTTACCGATTTTTCGTTTACAACAAGAGCTTTGCTAAGTTCAATTTGTGACAGATTTGCTTCAAGCCTAGCTTCTTTTATTTTTCTTGCTAATAATGTAGTTGACATATTCCCAAATTCTAATGTATTCTTTCCCTACAAGGAGTAGGTAAATACCTATTCTAAATAGACCGCCAACCTAACGAAATGATTGTAGGTCTGCTCCTTTCCGATAATAACACAATGTATAAAGGTCTGATAGAGATAAATCCAGGTCATGTTACTTGGTATAAACTGTCTTTATCCTCTACCTCGATAGAGATTCTAGATTCTAAAGAAATCAAAATTAACAAAATTCTAAACTTTTCATTTGATGACAGAAATCTATTTTTATTTGAGGATATTATTGAACTTGCTAAGATAGATTTAGCAAAACTAAATTGTTTTGATGTTGAGGTAATTGCTGTTTCTGACTTTCCGCCGATGTTGATCGCAAGGTTACGAGAACGAAATGAGATAAATAAAATTAATAATGATAGGTGGCAGAGTATTGTGAGCCCTTTGATTACGTTAAATTCGATAAATCTTTGGTTTGAAAGAGATTATGCGAAAATCGCTTGGATAAAACGCGGGACAGAACATGTTCAAAGAATTCCATATATAAAGCTTAGTTGTGATGATTCTAAAGTGGAGATAGTAAAAGAAATTTCAAGAATATTTGCACTATATGATTTTCAAACAAACATTAAAAAAATAAATGTTGGAGGGCTTTTTGATTCTTTTTATGACGATTTTGTAAGTTGTGTAATTTTGGTTTTGAGTAAGATGTTTCCATACGCAGAAATATCATATGATTTGCCTGCTTTCATCGAGTTATACACAGGACTTAAGTTGAAAAGTTACTCTTGATCCGATGTCTAGTATAGACTATCATCTATACGTATGAAAACAGCATGTACAAAATGTTTCAAAAACTTAGGTGTAAATTCTAGGTCAAAATTATTTTCTTACATTGAAGGTAAGGGTGAGTGTAGCGTTTCAGAATTGACGAAATTCTTAGGTTTAAGACAGCCAACTGTTAGTTATCATTTAAAAGAAATGTCAGATTCTGGTTTGTTGAAAAAAAGAGCAAATGGAAAAAGTGTAATTTATTCATTGAATGTATCTTGTCCGCATGATGGTAAACCATGCGTAGTTTCAGGTAAATGAAAGGATCAATCTATGTTAGAAATCAAAGACCTAAAAGTAAAAAGAGACAATAAGGAAATATTAAAAGGAGTTGATCTTGTTATAAAACAAGGAGAAATTCATGCGTTAATGGGGCCAAACGGAAGTGGAAAATCAACTTTGGCCGCAACCCTAATGGGTCATCCAGATATCGAAGTTTCCAAAGATAGCGAAATTTTAATCGATGGAAAAAACTTGTCCGAAATGACGCCGGACCAAAGAGCAATGGCTGGTTTATTTTTAGCTTTTCAGTATCCAATTGAAATTCCGGGCGTTCCTTTTTTAGAATTCTTAAGAGTTTCATATAACAGTATTATGAAAGATCGAATCGGTGAATCATTCAGGCCACTTTCTCCATATAAATTTAAACAATTGGCGAGTGAGAAGATGAAAATTCTGAAAATGGATGAATCATTTTTAGAAAGAAATTTGAACGAGGGTTTTAGCGGAGGAGAAAAAAAGAAAGCCGAAATTCTTCAAATGTCTATTTTAGAACCTAAATATGCAATTTTAGATGAAACTGATAGCGGTCTTGATGTTTCAGCTTTAAAAATTGTTGCAAAAGGCGCAAAAAAACTTTCGGAAGAATTCAATATCGGGATACTTGTAATTACACACTATAAAAGGATTTTGGAGTATTTAAAGCCTTCATACGTTCATTTGTTAATAAATGGCGTGATTCAAAAAAGTGGTGGGTATGATTTAGCGGAAAGCTTAGATCAAGAAGGGTATGAAGATGCCTAAGGAATTAAGCAATCAAGAAATTCAATTTAAAAATTCAAATTCACAATATAAAGAAGGCTTTCACATGCCCGATTCGAGTACTAATAAATTTAAAATGGGCTTGAATGAAGATGTTGTAAGAAATATTTCAAAATTAAAAAATGAACCAAAGTGGATGTTGGATTTTCGGTTGAAATCTTATGGCATTTTCATGTCCATGAAAATGCCAGATTGGGGTGCTGATCTTTCTGGAATTGATTTTGGAAAAATTCATTATTATGTTAAGCCTTCTGATAAGCAAGAAGTTTCTTGGAATGATGTTCCCGATGACGTTAAAACCACATTTGATAGATTAGGAGTTCCACAAGCAGAGAGGGAATTTTTATCGGGTGTAAAAGCTCAATATGATTCAGAGGTTGTTTATGGATCGTTGATTAAGGAAATGTCAGAAAAGGGAGTTATTTTTTTGGGAACTGATGAGGCTTTAAAAAAATACCCAGAGTACTTTGAGGAATATTTTGGAAAAATTATAACTCCTGCTGATAATAAATTCGCCGCTTTAAATAGTGCTGTTTGGTCAGGCGGATCTTTTATTTATATCCCAAAAGGAGTTTCAATTACGAAGCCTCTTCAAGCATATTTTAGAATTAATGCCGCAAATATGGGCCAGTTTGAAAGGACTTTAATTATTGCAGATGAAGGTTCTTTTGGACATTATGTTGAAGGATGTTCGGCCCCAGTTTATACGTCAGCTTCATTGCATTCAGCAGTTGTTGAGATTGCTGTTAAAAAAGGTGCAAGATTTAGATATACGACAATCCAAAATTGGTATAGCAATGTTTATAATCTTGTTACAAAAAGAGCGTATGCATATAAAGATGCAACTATGGAGTGGATTGATGGAAATATTGGGTCAAAGGTCACGATGAAGTATCCTTCTGTTTATTTGATGGAAGAGGGCGCAAGAGGTGAGGTTTTGTCATTAGCTTTTGCAGGTGAAGGACAGCATCAAGATACAGGAGCGAAGATGGTTCACCTTGCGCCGAATACTTCTTCTAATATTATTTCTAAGTCGATTTCGAAAAAGTCAGGGCGCGCAAGTTATCGAGGGCTCGTCAAGGTTTCCAAAAAAGCAACGAATGTTAAATCAAATATTGTTTGTGACGCACTTTTGCTTGATCCAGAATCAAGAACAGATACTTATCCATTTATGAAGATTGATAATAAGCATGTGAAAATTGGTCACGAGGCAAGTGTTAGTAGATTGGGAGCAGAGCAGCTCTTTTATTTGATGAGTCGGGGCCTTTCTGAAGAAGTTGCGTCTGCTTTGATTGTGAATGGTTTTATTGAGCCGATCATAAAAGAGCTGCCGATGGAATATGCTTTGGAATTAAATCGTCTTATTGAATTAGAAATGGAAGGATCTGTTGGATGATCAAGCTCGAAATAGGAAAAGGCTATGAAAAAGAAAAAATAATTGTATCCAAAAACGAGGAAATTTATGTTGTTGGAAATTCCGGCGGAAGCTTGGATTTAGAGGTTATTTTAGAAAAAGAAGGTGCGTCAGCAAATATCTATGGAATCGTTATTGGACGGGGTAACGATTCCTACAAGATAAGAACTACAAGTTTTCATAATGCTCCAAATACAAATTCAAGAGTTCATTTAAAAGGTGTTTTTATGGATTCGTCTTCTATGGATTTTTTTGGAATGATAAATATTGATAAAGTTGCACAGCTTTCAGATGCTTATTTGAAAAATGATAATTTGATGATTGGCGAAGATTGCAGAGTTAATTCTTCTCCTCAACTTGAAATTAAAGCCGATGATGTGAAGGCTTCTCACGGTGTTACAATTTCAACAATTGATGATGAGCATATGTATTACCTGATGTCTCGTGGGATTTCATTTTCAGATTCTAGGGATCTTCTTATCGAAGGTTTTATTAACGAGATTAAATTATGATTAAAGATTGTAGGTCTGATTTTCCAATTTTAAAAAGGTGCATTCATGGTAAAAGATTAGCGTATTTGGATAGTGCGGCAACTTCCCAAATTTCAAAATATGTTTTAGATGCAATCTATGATTTTGAAGTAAACCATAGAGCTAATGTCCACCGTGGTGTTCATACTTTGAGCGAGGAAGCATCGCAGATGTTTGAGGACGCAAGATTAAAGGTTTCAAAATTCATTGGAGCAGTTGTCCCACGCGAGGTTGTTTTTACAAGTGGTTGCACGGATTCAATAAATTTAGTCGCATATTCGTGGGGTCTTTCAAATTTAAAAAGGGGTGATGTAGTTTTGGTTTCAGAAGTTGAACACCATTCAAATTTTGTTCCATGGCAGGAAGTTTGCAAGATGACTGGCGCTGAAATTAAATATATTTCAGTTGATTCAAATGGCGATTTGGATATTAAAAATACAAATGTAGATTGGGAAAAAGTGAAACTAGTTGCTTTCACTCAAGTTTCGAATGTTCTTGGAAGAATCATTGATGTTAAAAATGTGGTGAAGATCATTAAAAAGGGCTACCCTTCTAAAATAAGGGCTACCCTTATGCCAAAAATTCTCGTCGACGGTTCTCAAGCGATTGCGCATCTTCCAGTTAATGTTCAAAGTTTTGGAATTGATTTTTATGCATTTAGTGGACATAAAATGTATGGCCCGATGGGTATAGGTGTTTTGTGGGTTAATAAAGAAATTTTTGATGAGCTAAAGCCATTCAAATTCGGTGGCGGAATGATTAATGAAGTTACTTATGAGAATTCAAATTTTGCAGATATGCCAGAGCGCTTAGAAGCTGGAACGCCAAATGTGTCCGGGGCAATCGGAATTGGTGCAGCTTGTGATTACATATCTAATATTGAAATTAAGAATATCGTGGATCACGATAAAAGCTTGATGGATTATGTTGTTTCGAAACTCCGTGAAGATAAAGACGTTATTATTTATGGATCTCCTAATTCAAGTTTAATTTCATTCAATGTTAAGAATATCCCATCGCATGATTTAGCCTCTGTTTTAGATACTTGTGGTGTCGCGGTTAGGTCCGGACATCATTGTGTTATGCCTTGGCACAAAAAGCAAAATGTTACTACAACGGTTCGAGTCAGCTTTGGCATATATTCTGGCTTTGATGATATTGATCAACTTATGGAAGGTATTAAAAAAGCGAAAGGGATGTTTTTATGACAGATCAATTATATAAGGAGGAATTTTTATTCCATTTTAAAAATCAAAATCATAATAGACTGCTTAAAAGTAAGTCACATTTTGGAAGGGATGTTAATACTTCTTGTGGTGACGAAGTTTTGATTGAGCTTAGTGTAGAAAATGAAATTATTAAAGATGTTGGTTATGTTTCCGGGGGTTGTATTATTTCAACAGGCGCAATTTCAATATTATCTGATTTTATAATTGGCAAAACGATTGAGTATGCGAAGGCTCTAACCGAAGATGAATATATAAATCTTTTGGGAATTGATTTAACATTTGCAAGAAAAAAGTGTGCATTAGTTGGCTTTAATGCTTTAAAAAAAGCAATAGGAAACAATGAAAAAGGATAAAATAACGATTACTAAAGATACAAATATTGCGGAGCTTGTTAATTTGTATCCGAAAGCAATCGAGGTTTTTACTGCTTTTGGTCTTCATTGCGTTGGGTGTTTCGCTAGTGCATTTGATACTATTGGTGAAGGTGCACAAATACATGGGATGATAGATGAGGAAATTAAAGAAATGTTAGAAGAAGTAAATGTTGTTTTAAATAACGAGAAATCACAAGATGATTAAAGCTAGTGCAAAACTAAAATTAAAAAGACAACTCGCAAATTTTGTGTGGGAATTTACGTTTGAGATGAATGAATCTTGCAAATTATGTTTCGAAGCAGGGCAGTATATTGCAATTATTGTTGACCCAAAAACAAGAAGACAGTATTCGATTGTCTCATCACCTTTAACAAGTGAGGGCGAATTTATCTTGACGATTGATGTAAAACCTAATGGAGTTAGCACTAACCTTCTTATGACGTTAAATATTGGGGACGAAATTTCCTTTATAGGTCCAATTGGAAATTTCGTCTTGCCTAAAACGCTTTCGACTAATTTATTTTTTGTTGCAACGGGAACTGGCATTGCCCCACTTCGGTCTATGATTGAAACACTCATTTTTAATAAATCGAATTTAAAGCATAATATTCATTTGCATTTTGGTACAAGAAATATTAATGATTTGTTTTATACGGATTTATTTGATGGATATTTTAAGGACGGATCAATAAAGGAATATGTTAAATATTTATCACGAGAGTCTTCACCGGAAACTAGGGATGGCTATGTGACACAATTTATTCCAGGACTTTCTGGTGAGATAATTTCTGATTCGCAGTTTTTCGTTTGTGGTGGTACTGAGATGGTAAAATCGACTGAAGATATGCTTTTGGAAAAAGGAGTTTTAGTTTCAAATATTTTCCACGAGAAATTTTATTAATAATTATGACTGGTTTTAAAGATCAATTTTTAAAAAAACTTAATAGCCTTAGTAAAGTCGACAAGAAATTGTTCGATCAGATTTATTCATTTTGGGAAACAAAGGGTGAGCTTGCCCTTCCGACTGAAATGGATTCGTGGGTACAAACGAATTTTGGATCTATCGCTGATGTAAAAAAACAAGATTTTATTCGAATTACAAATACTGTCACCTATGAAGGTGCAATTTTCAATGAACTTAGAACTATGCGTCCTTTGGTTGAAAGTGGTTATAACTTTAATGACGTTATGGATCAGATTAAAGCAACGGAAGGAGATCCTTTTTTGCATCCTGAAACAGGAACTCCTGCTGATGTCTTTGGCCGAGTAAAAGGTGATTATTGTATAACAGCTTCAAATGTGGCTAAGTACGACGGCTTTCATGGTCTTATCATTTTCGATGATCATAATCCATTATTATTTTCCAGAAAAAGAGTAAGAGATTATTTTGATGTGGCTTATAAGTGGTTTGAAAAAGCGAATAAATATAATCCGTTAGCTATATATCCACTTTTTACGTGGAATTGTCTATGGAGAGCTGGAGCTTCCGTAATTCATGGTCACGCACAAGTTGTTTTAACCGAATCTCAAGCCTATGCAAAAGTTGAAGATTTAAGAATTTCTTCACACAACTATCAAGAAAGGAATCGAAGTAACTATTTTGATGATGTTTACGAAATTCATAAAAAGTTTGGTCTTGCATATAAAGTTGGTGATGTTCGAGTTTTGGTCAATATTACTCCAATTAAAGAAAAGGAGATTATGATTTTTGGTATGGGCTTAAATAAGGAATTAGCAGATGTTGTAAGTGATACGTTAAATACAATGAAAGAAAGGCTTGGGGTTTCTAGTTTTAATTTATCTATAATTTTGCCACCTTTGTCAAAAACCGCAGAAGTTTGGGAGCATATGCCAATTATTGTTCGAATTGTTGATCGTGGATCTTTATCAGCAAAGACTTCAGATATTGGTTCGATGGAGCTTTATGCTCAAAGTGTCATCGGCAGCAACCCCTATCTTGTCTTTGACGCCATCAAAAGATGACTATTATAGAGCGTGCCACGAAAATTAAAGAGAATTTAGATAAAGGTTCTTTGCAAAAAAGAGCAAAAGAGATAGAAGGTTTGATGAGTGGTTCCTCTTTTTGGAATGACCGTGAAAATGCAGCATCCGTTTCCCAAGAATTATCTGAAATAAAAAAAACTATTGATGAAATTGATCTTTTGGATTTATTACTTTTAGACGAAGACGAAAAAGAGTTGGAACAATTAGTTAAGGATTTGGAAATTTTGCTATATCTTTCTGGCAAATATGATAAAGGTGGTGCTTTTTTTACATTGCATTCGGGAGCTGGCGGAACTGAAGCCATGGATTGGACTTGGATTTTAGAAAGGATGTATACGAGATATTTCGAGCGCAAGAAATGGAACTTTTCGATGATTTACAAAGTAGACGGGGAAGAGGCTGGAGTAAAGACAGTCACATATAAAGTTGAAGGACTTTATGTTTATGGTTTTTTAAAACAGGAAATTGGAATTCATAGACTTGTTAGACTTTCACCTTTTAATGCGCAGAATTTAAGACAAACTTCTTTTGCAAAAGTTGAAGTTCTTCCAATCATTGAAAAAAGTGCGGAGATTGAAATCAAAGATGAGGATATTGAAATGACAATGATGCGCTCAAGTGGTGCTGGCGGGCAAAATGTAAATAAAGTGGAAACTGCAGTAAGACTTAAGCATATTCCAACTGGCATTGTTGTTGCTTCTCAACAGGAAAGATCTCAAATTAAAAATAGGGAAATTGCTATGCACATGCTTATGTCAAAACTTGTTCAAATTGAGGAAGAAAGAAGACGCAAAGAAGAATCTGATTTTAGAGGCGAATATAAGGAAGCCGGCTGGGGAAATCAAATTAGATCATATGTATTACAACCTTATAAATTAATTAAGGATCACCGAACTGATTATGAATCGACTAATCCTGATGCCGTTTTAAGTGGTGATTTAGATGGGTTTATCAATGCATCGCTTTTAGCTTCTGATGTTTGATATACTCGAATTAATGCCAGAAGAAAAATATAATTCTTATAGAAATCTTGCGTATCTTGTTATAGCTACGTTATTAGTAGTCGGTGTATATGAGGTTTTCAATGGTTTTGATTCTAATAAAACAGTCAACAAATCTGAAGAAAGTCCAAACGCATATTTCCAGCCAGATTTACTTAAAGATCAAAATAAATCGGTTTCCGGAGTTATTAGAATAGTGCCTCAAATGGATAATGTCCGTTATGAATATGGCTTATACGATGAAGGTGGTAAATTAATTTCATATTTAACTTCTTCTAAAATCGACTTTAGCCTTTCAGATGGCCTAAATGTCGAAGTGCAGGGAACTTCCACAGTAAATGGTTCTGATGGATATGCAATAATGGAAGTGACTAGTGTTAAACTAAAATAGATATGCCTGCTAAAAAAAATATTATTGAATTTAAGAATGTTTCCAAGAAGTTTCGAGATGGAACGTCGGCTTTAGATGGAATTAATTTTTCAATAGAACCTGGAGAATTTGTATTTTTAATCGGATCTTCTGGTGCTGGAAAAACTACGATAATGAATCACATTGTCAAAGAAGAAGACCCAACAGAGGGTGATGTGATTGTTGATGATATAAATCTTTCCGGCATGAAAAAGAAAGATTTCCCATCTTTAAGGCGAAAAGTTGGTTATATATATCAAGATTTTAAATTGCTTGATTCCAGCAATGCGTTTGAAAATGTTGCACTATCTTTATATGTTGTCGGAAAGCCTTCTTCAGAAATAGAACAAATCGTACCTAATTTGTTGAATTTAGTGGGACTTGGTGACAAGGCCTTAAGATTCCCAAAAAATTTATCTGGTGGAGAGAAGCAAAGGTTAGCAATTGCAAGAGCTTTAGCACACGAACCGAAAATATTGCTTGCAGATGAACCAACTGGAAATCTTGATAGTACAGCTTCTTGGGTTGTAGTTGACCTAATTAAAAAAATAAATAAATGGGGAACGACGATTATTTTTGGAACTCATGATGAAGATATTGTAAATTCCTTGAAAAAAAGAGTAATTCATATCGAAAGGGGCAAGGTTGTAAATGATAAAAAGGAAGGGAAATATGAATAATTCTATTTTCGCAAGAACAGCATTAAGCATAAAAAGAAGCGGCTGGAGAGCTTATGCTGTCATTTTCATGATGTCGACGACATTTGTAATACTTGGAGTTTTATTGACGTTAATTTATACATCAAATTCGATATCAGTTTATTTTACACAAAAGCCAGAAGTTATTGGGTTTTTTAAAGATGATGTTTCCGAGGAACAGGTTTTGGAAGTAAAGAAATCCTTGGAGTCTATGGATTTTGTTGCGGAAGTAAAATATGTCTCTAAAGAAGAGGCTATGCAATCTTTTATCGAAGATGCAAAAGATAATCAAGATATTATTGAAGGTGTTACATCAAATGTTTTCCCGTCACATCTAAATGTGAAATCGACTTCGCTAGATAAAATATCTGCGGTTGGTGATTATTTCAAATCAAATGATCTAATAAGTGATGTTTTGGCTTCGGAAAATGTGGTTTCTACTTTGGCAAAAATTGTGTTTGGAATACAGCTATTTGGTGGAACGCTCCTTTTGGTTTTTACGATTTCAACGATTTTAATAATTTTCCTAACGATCGGTATAACAATATATTCACAAAAGAGCGAAATTATAATTATGAAGTTAGTTGGTGCAACAGATTGGTATGTTAGAGCGCCTTTTATTTATCAAGGAATATTCTCTACTGTTGTTTCGATTTTAATTGCATCTTCTATAATTGTTCCGATTTTATTGACTCAATATCAAAATGTTATGTCGCTTGTGCTTGGCGACTTACAAGTTTCAAGTATTGATTTTTCTGTGATAGCAATTGGCTTATCGGTTGAGCTTGCTTTTGGAATATTGCTTTCAACCATAAGTGGATATTTTGCAACCCGCAGATATATTAATTATTAGCCTCAAATGTCCTTAATTAAAAACAGAATCTTTAAAAACCGAGGGATATTGTTTTATGGCACATCAATTTTATTTGCACTTTTGATATCTTTTTCATTACCCTTTGCTTTTGGATATAAGGAAGTTGATGCTTCAAAAGAGTCTGACCTTCAAGCCGAATTCGATAGACTTACAAAGGCGCTTGAAATTACAAAAAACAAAGGTGTCTCATTACAGAGAGAAAAAGAAATAATTGAAGGTGACATCGCATTAAAGAATATCCAAATCAGGCAGGCTAATTATCAGATTGAACAAAAGCAAGAAGAACTAAAATTGCTTCAGGAAGACATTGATCTATTGGAGATTAGATTATCTCGATTGGGTGAAACAATTGATTATCATAAAGGACTTTTAGCGAAAAGGATTAAGCGTGAATATATCGAGCATCGATATACAACATTTGAACTCTTAATTAGTTCAGATAGTCTAAGTGATTTTATGGCTAGAATTAAATATATACAAAAAGTAGAAGCAGAAGATAAAGAGCTTTTGGATAAAATGAATTCAACAAAAGATAATTATGAAATCGAGCAGGAAGTTTTAGCGGATAAAAAACAGCAAGTTATTGAAATTAAAAAACAAATTGAAGGTCAAAGGGCTCAAGCTGAAAGTTTTAGAGCTTCACTTGAACAACAAAAGCAAGCAAAAGATAGTCTTATTGCTATAACGAAAAACGATGAGAAGAAATATCAAGAATTATTAAGACAGGCGAAGGCAGAGTTAGAAGCAATTCAAAATATTGTTAATAGCATTAATTTTAAGGATGGAAAAGAGATCAAGGAAGGAGAACTAATTGCCATTATGGGCAATTCTGGTTATCCAAATTGTTCGTCAGGTGCTCATTTGCATTTTGAAGTCAGAAAAAACGGTGTTGTTGTTGATCCAGCGAAGTACTTAACGTCTAAGAATTTGTATGTATACGATTATAGCTCTGGCAATAAATCGATAGGATCTGGTGATTGGTCTTGGCCGATGAAGGATCCTACCATCAACCAACGTTATGGGAAGACTCCTTGGTCTTGGCGGTATGCTAGTGGTAAACATGATGGATTGGACATGGGGTCTTCTGACACATATATATATGCACCAGGAGATGGTGTTTTAGCTAAAGGTACTATGAAATGTGGCGGTCCAGTGATTAAGTATGTTGCTATAAATCATGGTGATGGTATCGTCAGCTATTATCTACACGTAAAATAGGTTAGTCCCACAACTATTTTCTAGTGGTATTACCTTTCTACGAAAAAATGTTTTTATACTTGCATTTGAAATAAGTCTTAATTGGGAATAGTATTTGTTAAATATGAAATTATTCGAAGATGCTTTTGTTTTGGTACATATTAGGATTTCTAGTTGTAAAATTTTTGGTGTAAGTGCACGACTTTTTTTGACAGGAAGCGCCGTTTTTTTCATACTTGCAAATGCAGTTCAAATGTATCTATCGACATCAGCAGGTGGAATAAGTTGGGGGTCTTTTGTTGAAGCTGCTTTGTTCACAGTAATTACAATTTACGCAACTCTAATATGGATGATATCTTGGCCAAAAGCTAATAAGATGTTGAACAAAGCAGTCGAATATGAAAAATCCCATAAGCATTCATAAATTATGTTTCACAAGACTTTAGTAACATACGTTTTTTTTATACTTTCTATAATATTTATCAATTTTGTTTTGGTCCTTAAAGTGCCAGATATTTTAGGATATGCAACGGATGTGAAAGTCAATGATTTATTATTTTATACAAATGACCTCCGCGAAAAAAAAGGCCTAGCGGATCTTACTTTGAATGAAACTTTGTCAAAGGCCGCGAACGCAAAGGCAAATGATATGTTCAAAGAAGATTATTGGGCACACACTTCGCCAAGCGGAAAGGAGCCTTGGGATTTTATAATCGGAACTGGATATGATTATATCTACGCTGGTGAAAACTTAGCTGTAGATTTTTCCAAATCAAAAGACGTTGTTGTCGCTTGGAATAATTCCCCATCACACAGAGATAATTTATTGAGTCCTAAATATAATGAAATTGGATTTGCTGTTGTAAATGGTGAACTACAAGGCCGAAAAACAACTTTGGTTGTTCAGATGTTTGGATACCAAAGAGGGAAAGCTCAATTAGCAACGACTCCTCCTGCAACGAGTAAAACTCGTGATGTTAAATCAGCGAATACTCAAGCGGCGGTGCCTATTCCAGAAGTTAAGGAAGTTCCAGAGGCAATTCCAGCTGTTATCGGGTCAGTTTTAAGTTCTGCAACTGTAATGAGCGCATCAAAATATATTGCACTCGCACTCGGCCTTTTTATTTCAATATTTATGTCAATCGATTGGTTATACGTTAAAAGAACTGGAATCATAAAAGTTTCCGGACATACATTTTTTCATATTTTGTTGCTTTTGTTTGCGGTTGCAGGTATTTGGTACACGAATATTGGTTTAGTGTTATGATTTTTATATGAAAAGTAAGCATCATATTATTATAATTTCTATACAGTATGTTGTTTTGATTTTGGCTATGTTTGTAGCATCTTTGCTTTTCCAAAAAACTGCAGATAATTTTAGCCGATTTTATATTTTATTAATTTTATCTTTGCTTTATATTTTGTGGGGCGTTTGGCATCATGGATTCACCGAAAGACTTGATAAATTAATTTTGTTGGAGTATTCATTAGTCTCTGCTATTGTGATACTGTTATCTGCGTTGGGCCTTGGAATCATAAGGTTTTTCTAGTGCCTACATAATAAAATGAAATTTGTCGTAGTTATTCCTACTTATAACGAAAAAGAAAATATTAAAAGAACTATTAACGCTTTGCAGTCTTCGTTTAAATCGATTCTGGGTCATGAAATGCATATACTTGTTACTGATGCGAATTCTCCAGATAAAACAGCAGATGAAGTTCGTGATTTAATAAAACAAGATTCTAATATTCACCTTATTGTTGAAAAGGAAAAAAGAGGTTTGGGCGTTGCTTATTCTGGTGCTATGAATTATGCATTTGATGTTATTAAAGCTGATTCTGTGATCACTTTTGATGCTGATCTTTCACACGATGCAAAAAAGATTCCTGAGTTTGTAAAAGCGATAGAAGATGGAGCTGATTTCGTGTGTGGAACAAGGTATAAAAAAGGTGGAGGCATTCCGCCAGAATGGGGAATACACAGGAAACTTTTGAGTAGGCTTGGAAATCTTTATGCAAGAGTTTTATATCTCGAAAGCGGAGTTACAGATTTTACATCTGGATATAAAGGTTTTACAAAAAAAGTTTATCAGAAAATTAGAGATAAGATTTCAGTACACGGTGGATATACTTTTGCAATTTCCACTAATATAGAGCCAATTCGAGAAGGGTTTTCTGTTTCTGAAATTCCATATCATTTCGTGGATCGTGTAAAAGGGAAATCCAAAATGAAATCAGAATATTTTTTTAATGCATTTTTGTTTGTTACGAAAATAAGAATCTTGGACTTTTTTGCGTCTAGGTTCGGAAAAGTTTTTGTAGCAGGTGGTGTTGGCGCAGTTTTGCAACTTGTTACATATGGAGTAGTTTTTCATCCAGTGATAGAGTTTTCAAACGTATTTAATTTAGCATTTGATTCGTTTTTATTTGGTGTAAAAATTCATCCAAGATTTTTATTATCACAGTTTCTAGCAATTGAGGTAGGTGTTGCTTCTTCTTATTTGGCAAATAATTACTGGGCTTTTTCAGACAAGAAAAGGTCTGGTTTTAAATTGTTCACTGGTTTTTTTAAGAACAATACAATTATCGCAGGTGCAATATTGATACAGCTTGTAATTGGTCAGTCTTTAGCGTTTTTATTTGGATCAGGCATTTTAAGAAACTATGTGTATCAAGTTGTTGGCATTTTAGTCGGGCTTTTTTGGAATTTTCATTTCTATAAAAAAGTTATTTGGAAGTCAAAATAATAATGAAGCAAACTTACATTTCGATTGTCATGCCTGCATATAATGAAGAGCAGAGAATTAGTAAGTGCTTACTTTCTATAAATGAATTCATGAAGACGCAAGATTATGAATATGAAGTAATTGTTTCAGACGATGGATCTACAGATAAAACTATAGCAATTGTTGAGGAATTTATGCATGAATGGAAATCACTAAAGATTATAAAGAATAAGCACAAAGGGAAAGCACCTGCAATTATTTCCGGTGTTTATGCATCTAACTCTAAATTTACTTTGCTTACAGATGTTGATTTGTCTGTTCCTATTAATGAGCTTCCAAAACTTTTAAACTGGGTTGACGAGAAGGGTTTTGATGCTGCGATAGCAAGCAGAGAAGGAGTAGGTGCAAAAAGAATTAATGAGCCACTTTCAAGGCATATTATGGGAAGGGTTTTTAATCTTTTAGTTCAATCCCTTGTTTTACCTGGAGTTAATGATACTCAATGTGGTTTTAAACTTTTTAGTTCTGATGTTATTAAGACTGTTTTTAAACATACGATTTTATATGGTGTTGATGATGAAGAAATAAAGGGTGCAAAAGTTTCTGCATTTGATGTGGAATTGTTGTACGTCGCAAAGCTTCTTGGATACAAAATAAAAGAAGTTCCCGTAACTTGGACGTATAAAGACAAAAGTAAAGTTCATAATTTAAAAGATTCATATTATAATGCGAAAGATGTAGTCAGAGTTCGTTTAAATAGTTTGAAAGGTTTATATAAAAAATGAAAATCACTTTAATTGGAACGGGATACGTAGGCCTAGTATCTGGAGCAGTTTTTGCAGATTGGGGACATGAAGTTGTTTGTCTTGATATAGATCAAAAAAAGGTAGACAAGATTAAAGACGGAATAATGCCAATATACGAAGAAGGATTGGAGGAATTAGTTAAACGTGTCCAAGCAGAAGGCAAATTTGTCGCTACAACTGATTATGAAATGGCAGTTAATCATGGTGAGCTTATTTTTATTTGTGTTGGAACTCCAAGCAACGAATCGGGTGCTGCTGATTTGAGCTATGTTTTTTCAGCTGCTGAATCAATTGGAAAATACATGAAGGAAGGCGAATACAAAGTTGTAATAACAAAAAGCACAGTTCCTGTAAAAACTAGTGAAAAGGTTAGTGAACATATTAAAGTTGGAGCTGGTTCAAAAAAGGTTGATTACGATGTTGCATCAAATCCTGAATTTTTAAGAGAAGGAACTTCTATTTTTGATGCGAATAATGCAGATCGTGTTGTTATTGGTTCAGGTTCTGAAAAAGCGTTGAATCTACTTGAGTCTTTATATGCTGGCTTAAATACAACTATTGTTAAAACTGATCTTGCAAGCTCAGAACTTATTAAATATGCAGCTAATGCATTTTTAGCAACAAAGATTTCTTTTATAAATGAGATTTCTCAAATTTGCGAAAGAACCGGAGCTGATGTTAAATCCGTTGCAATCGGTATGGGTTTAGATAATAGAATTGGGCCAAAATTTTTAAATGCTGGAATTGGGTATGGTGGATCTTGTTTTCCAAAAGATGTAGAAGCTTTGTATAGGACAAGTAGTCAAAATTTGTATGACTTTAGACTTTTGCGTGGAGTTATGGATGCAAACGAGAGACAGAAAATTTATTTTATGAATAAAATTTGGGATAAATATGGAACTAATCTTTCAAAATATACATTTGGAATTTTAGGCGCCGCGTTCAAAAACGATACCGATGATACAAGAAAATCAGTTGCAATAGAAATAATTAAGATCCTCCGCGGCGCCGGAGCTAAAATGAAATTGTTTGATCCAGCCGCAATGGAAAATGCAAAAAAAGAGTTAGGCAATGATTACATTACATACATGGAATCAGCTGAAAATTCTTTTGAAGCAGTAGACGCTATAATAATTTTAACCGAGTGGAAAGAATTTGCGTCTTTGGATTACGAAAAGCTTTCTTCAAAAATGAAGGGAAAAGTAGTTTTTGATGGAAGAAATTTGCTTGATCCAAAAGAAATGAAAAAACTTGGATACGAATATTTCGGTATCGGAAGACATAAAGTTTAAAAAAAATATGAAAATTTTAGTAACCGGAGGTGCAGGCTATATCGGATCGCATACGGTTTTGGAGCTTTTAAATGCAGGACATGATGTAGTGGTTTTTGATTCTTTGGAAAAGTCGACTTTAAAAAACCTCGATGAGATCAAAATAATGACAGGAAAGAATATTTCTTTTATGAAAGGAGATCTTCTTTCATATGATTTAGCTTCGCTTCTTAAGGAGCAATCTCCAAATGCCATCATTCACTTCGCAGGTTATAAAAATGCAGGAGAGTCGGTTAAGGAGCCTTCCAAGTATCACAGGACAAACGTTTATGGGACTTTTTTACTCTTAGAGGCGATGAGGGAAACTAACGTCAATAAGATTGTTTTTTCTTCGTCATGTTCGATTTTTGGAAATCCTGAAAAATTACCTATTTCAGAAGACTTACTTCCAAATCCAATTAGTGCATATGGAAAAAGCAAATTAATGGTTGAATATATGCTAAAGGATTATGAAATTGCATATGGAATTTCATCAGTAGCTCTAAGATATTTTAATGCAGCGGGTGCGCATGAATCCGGCAAAATCGGTGAAGAAGTAAAAGCAACTGGAAATATTATTCCTTTGATTATGGAAAACCTTCTTGGTCATAGATCTGGTTTTACTTTATTTGGAGATAAATTTAATACACCCGATGGAACACAAGAAAGAGACTATGTTCACGTAATGGATTTAGCAAATGGGCATTTGAAGGCATTAGAAAAATTAGAGTACTCCGAAGGATTTTTCTTTTACAATCTTGGTACGGGAACTCCTTCAAGTAACAAAAAGTTAATTGAGCTATCAGAAAATATTTCTGGCAAAAAACTTGCATATGAGATTTCAGGGCCAAGAGCGGGAGATCCTGATTTTGTTTATGCAGATCCTAAAAAAGCAAATACTGAACTTGGTTGGACGCCAAAATATTCAATTGAAGAAATCATAAAGGCGGCTTGGAATTGGCATTCGAAGAATCTTTCTTAATTCCTTTTGTAATTATCGCCAAGAATACACTTCCCCAACCGACGATAAAAAATCCAAGAGGTAGTAGTTTTTGAAATGTATGAACAAGTATTGATCTAAATCCTGCATCTTCATTTTCAAGGGATAAAGATTCTAATGTTTGGTTTTGAAGTCCTTCTATTATATGTTTGTCGTATTCAAATCCAACTAAAAGTGTCAAAAATCCAACTAACAATAGGGTTGCAAATCTAGAAGGTTTATATAGCAAAAGTCCAAGTGCAATTAATGCCCCAATAAAAAATGCGATTGCATATTGATTGTGCGCGAATGTTAAAAAAGCTGTGTTAAAAAGACTTTGTTTTAATCCCATGAATTTAGTTTAACATTAATGCAATTATATTTTTTTGAGTTTTCGAGCGAGCATTTCTGTTTCTAATAGAAGATCTTGGATTTCTTCGATGCCTTTTTGCCAAAAGTCTTTTTTGGAAATATCAATTCCTAAATCCATAAATATATCTTGAGGTGATTTGGAAGTTCCCGCTGACATGAAGATTTTCACTTTGCTTATATAGGAATTATCACTTTTCACTTGGTTTTGAAGAGATTTTGAAATTAAAAGGCCACTTGCATATGAATACACGTAGAAAAATGATCTAATGTGGCTCCAATATACCCACCAGTTTTCAGATCCTTTCATCTTTTTCACATAACTTCCCATGTAAGATTTCATATGTTTTGAAAAAATTTCGCCAATTTTTTCTTTTGGTAAATATCCATCTTTTCTAAATTGTAAGTGGAGTTCCTGCTCGAATTTATAACATGCAACTTGTCTAAAAATTGTGCTTACGTCATCGTTTAGTTTCATCATCATTAAAGAAAGCTTTGTCCCGTCATCACACGATTTAAGAAGTTCATCTGTGACAAAGTCTTCCATGAATGTGCTTGCGACTTCAGCAGTTGAAAGAGGAGTTCCAAAATTCAAACCATTTTGTGATTTTTTTATTAACTCGTTATTTATTCCGTGGCCTAATTCATGCGCAAGGGTTAATACGTCTTGCAATTTGTTGTCGTGATTAAGAAGTACAAATGTCGGTTGATTAATTGTTCCGTGTATGCAAAAAGCACCACTATGTTTTCCCTTATTCGGAAATACATCAATATTTCCATCTTCTAAAAATTTATTAAAGATTTCTGAAAACTCTGTATCTAAATTATTAAATGTGGTTTTTACAAGTTCGACTGAATTTTCAAATGTATATTCTTTTTGGAATTCTCCATATGGAACATTTCTCTCGTAATATTCAAGTTTTTTTTGTGAAAATAGTTTTGCTTTTAACTTGTAGTAATCTTTTGATATTTGGAAATTATCTGAAACAGATTTAATCATTACATCTACAACTTCACTTGAAATGTCATCGCTAATGTGTCTGGCTAAATCCGGTCTATCAATTTTTCTAAGTTCATCATTAATTTTTTTATCTTGCAAAATAGAATTAAATTCATGTTCTGCAATTTCTGCATATTTGCTTTGAATTTTATTAAATGCTTTTGCGGAATCTTTTCTTACATCTTTATTGACGCTGTTCATTTGGCTTGATATTTCAGAAATGTTTTTTTTAATTTTCTTTTTAGTTTTTTCATCCAAAACAATTGCTTCCTCTTTTGACAAAAATTCTGACGTCATCTTTACCCAGTTAGAATGTGATGTTTGTGATTTTAAATTCAAAATTTTTTCTTCTGGTTCAGAAAGTAAATATTTAGCTTCAACAAAAAGACTTTCTAAAAAATGTTTATATGGTGATAACAATTTTGATTCCAGAAATGTTTTTTGAACTTCTTTTGAAATCTTTGCGATTCGCATAGTGAAAAACTGCATATCGTTTGAAATTTTTGTTTCGAAATCCGTGATTTGGTTAATCTTTGCTTTAACATTTGAATCTGTCTCATCAAGTGCTGATTTTAAAGAAAAATAATATCCAACATTGTTTTCGCCATAATTATTTTGCCAATTTTCAAAATCTATTAATGCTTTATATAAAACTTCTGGATTTGTAAGATACTCGGTGCTTCCTTCCCATTTTGAGATGAATGCGTTTGTCGCCTTTCGAAGATCTTTAAGTTGTTTTGAAATTAGTTCGTCATTTTCTGAATCCAATAATTGTTTTAAGTTCCATGAAGTTTGATACATGATGTTATCCATTGTATCAACAAATACTATATAATGATCCACATGAATGTTTTGCATGTAATTAAAAATGGTGAAGACGCAGACTACAATCTTCAAAAGCTTGTTAATATCCAAACGAAATCTTTAAAATACAATATTTCCGTTATGACAGTTAGAAAGGCTTTATTTAGTGCATCAATCAGGAAGTTCTTTGGCAGGCCATTTGATGCTATTCATGTTCACGCTAGAACAAGTAAGTTCAATAAACTATCAAAAAATGTTATTAATCAAGACATTTCCGATTTTTTTTTGAAAAAGGAATTCTATGCTGATTCTGAATTTCAACTTTTATTAAATAAAGAAATTCTTTTTTATTATTCTGATGGAAATCAAAAAGCAGTAATTAGCCTTATTGAATCAATAAAATATCTTTCGTCTGAATACACTTTAAGAATTATAAAAAATATTCCCGAAGCAGATTTAAAAGCATTTAAGGAATTAATTGAAAACCTCAATATCAAACACAGAGTTAGTTTTGGTTTATCCAGTGAAAATTTATCAATTCGCGATTTAGCGAAAGCATATAAAGATTCGAGATTAGTTGTATTTAATTCCATTGGCACAAATCTGAAAATGAAAATAGTAAAAGCATTGGCATGTGGAATTCCAGTTATAGCATTTTCAAATGAAAAATATTTAGAAATTCCAGGTCTGAAGTTTACAGAATTACAGGGGCCAAAGGCACTCGCAAAGAAGATTAGAGATATCGTAGAAGATGATTTTTGGGTCGATATTGAAAGTGTTTATAATACGTATAGCCTTGAATCACTCGCTGAGTCTCTTGATAAAAAATACCAGGGTTTGAATAATAATTGAATTACGCATTATAATGAATTTATGAAGATTCTTTTGCTTTCCTCAAGATTTTTTCCTCATGTTGGTGGTGTTGAAAAAGTCATAGAGTCTTTGGCAAAAAAATTATCAAAAAATAACGATATTACTGTTCTTTCGTCTCTGGATGAAACCTCTAAAAACATTTTAAAAATCGAAACAGAAATTATTAACAAGGATTCCTATAGATTAAAAAGAATTTGGATGAATGTTCCAAGAAGTTTTTCCGGATTTTTAATTTTCCCATTTCGATTTGTAAGAGGAATATTCGGCCTTGTTCGTTTTTTGAAATCCGAAAAGCCGGATGTTATTAACTTTCATTTTCTTGATGATGTAAGCCTTTATTTATGGGCTTCAAGATTTTTCTATAAAACTCCTTTGGTTGTAAATATTCATGGTAACGATTTGCATGTATTTAGCAAAAATTTATTTTATAGTTTTTTTATTTCTAGTTTATTAAATGGTTCGGATAAGATAATCGTCAATTCTAAATACATGATGAACGATTTATTAAATTTCTTTAAACTTGATTCATCAAAAATTGAAATAATTCCAAATGGGATTGATCTTAAATACATTGAAGGGATTAAACCAAAAAAGTATATTAAGGAAGATTATATATTTTATGTTGGAAGGTTTGTTCGTAAAAAAGGCGTCGACATTTTGATTAGAGCATTTAGTGAAATAAAAAGCAAAGATTTGAAGTTGGTTATAGAAGGAAAAGGCGAGGAACTTAATTCAATAAAAAGTTTAATATCCGATATTAAATTATCAGATAGGGCTATTTTAGCAGGTGGAAATCTTTCCGATGAAGAAAAGTTTTCATATATGAAAGGTGCGTTAGCTGCTGTCATTCCTTCTAGAATTGAGCCTTTTGGAATCGTTGCACTTGAATATTTATCATCCGGAGTCCCGCTAATTGCCTCAAAAACAGGTGGGCTAGTCGATTTGTTAGAAGATAAAAAAAATTGTTTATTTTTTAATAATGAGGATATAAATGATTTAACTTCTAAAATTGACACGCTGATTGATAATAAAAATTTACAAGAAAAACTTTCAGGAAATGGTTTAGAGTTAGCCAGAGAATACACTTGGGATGAGGTTTCTGACAAGTATTTAAAATTATATAAATCAGTTTTAATTAAACCTTAATTATGAATATTGTTGTAATATCAAGGTCTACAAACGCACATTTTATATCAGGCGGAATGGAAACTCAATTAAAAAATCTACTCGAAGGTTTAGTTGACTTAGGTCATAAAGTATTTGTAATCACAACTTCTTATCCATTAGATGGTGAAATCTTTAAGGAAAACAAATTGGAAAAAATAAACGGAGTTGAATATTTTTATATCGGTGATACAACTTCTGGCCTTTTGCCCTTGTCTTTTATTGAGTTCCCGTGGAAGTTATTAGGCATTTTGGATCGTGGAAATAAAAAAGAAGGAAGTAAGAATTTTTTCGAAGAAAGTCTAAAAGTTTTTAATGAACAAAATGCAAAGAAAAAATTCGATATAATAATTTCTCAAAGTACTGGGGCATATGGCATCGCGGGGAAGACAAATCTACCAATAGTCTCAATATCGCACGGAACGATTACTAATGAGATAAAAAATAGATTAAAAACATTAAGGACCTTAAAGAATTGGTTTAGATTTCTGTTAATTGACTTGCCAAAATCGGAATTAGAATTATTAATGTCAAATCGAAAGTTTTATGAACAGGCTTCATCGATTGCTTGTGTCAGTAATATTTTAAAATCGCAATTTCTAGAGGAATATTCAGGGGATCAAAAAAAACGTATATCAAAGAAAACCACAGTTATTTACAATGGCGTTGATTCGGATAAGTTTTCTCCATCAAAAGAAATAAACGATAAATTTAAGGTTTTGTATGTTGGAAGAGTCGATAGAGAAAAAGGAATTGATCTGATTATAAGGGCAATGTCTGAATTGAAATCGCGTAAACTTGATATTTCAGCTGATATTATTGGTGGAGGAATCGAGGAAGCTGATTTAAAGAATTTGGCAACGTCTCTTGATGTTTCAGATAGAGTCAAATTCTTGGGCCAAGTACAAAATGATAAATTAACTAAGTATTATAACGAAGCGAGCTTGTTTGTGTTTCCAAGTAGAAGATTAGAGGGTCAGCCTATGACGGTTGTTGAATCTTTCTGCTCTGGGCTCCCGGTAATTGCGACAAGATCTGGTGGGCTTTCAGAAATAATTGAGGATGGCGTTAACGGAGTTTTCGTCGAATCAGAAAATTACATTGATATTGCAGATAAGGTTGAGGCGCTTTTTGTAAACAAAAAGCGCCTGATTGAAATGTCAAAAAACGCTAGGATTTCGGGCTTAGAGAAATTCAGTAAAGTTTCGATGGTGAAAAGTTATGAAAAGTTGTTAGAATCATTAAGTAATGGAAAAGGAAACTAAAAATTTTAAATTGTCGTTTCCAATTGTAATAATAATATCTTTGATTATTGTTTTTTCGATCTTTATCCGAGCACAAGGACTTTCTTATTCCGGCTTTCAAGGTGACGAAGTAAATCCAATGACATTCCTTTATGGAATGAAAGACGGACCACTTTCTTATTTGATAGAGCAAAAAAGAGCTCCAATGCAGTACATAATCAACCTGATTAATGTTTCTATTTTTGGATATCACAATGAGGGCCAAATTAGATTTCCATATTTGATATTCGGAATTCTCGCTTTCTATACAATTTATAAACTTTCGAATAAGATTTTTGATAAGAATGTAGCCATTTTTGCGACTTTTTTTATGGCGGTTAATGGTCTTTTTATAGCATTTTCTAGAATTACTCAATATCAATCGTTTATGTATTTTTTGATTCCTATTGCGGTTTTGCTTTTTATAAAAGCGCATGAGGCAAATTCACAAAAATTATATTTTTATTCTGGTCTTTTGATGTCTGTTGCTTTGCTTGCGCATTTTGACACTGTTTCAGTAATGCCATTTTTTGTCGTTGTATTTTTATCAGATTTGATTCGCGGATTCGATGTAAAAATATTTAAGAAAAATTTACCTTTTGTTTTAAAATCTGGTTTTACTTTTTTTATAGCTTTTTTAATTCCAGCGGCGATCTATTACATCCCTTACTTTATGCATCCGTCGTTTTCAGATGGAACTTCCGGTTATTTAGAGGGCCGGCTTTTAGGTGGAGGTTTTATGCCAAGAACTCAAATAACTTTAAAGCTTTTGAAAATGTACATTCCGAAATTTCACCTTTACACATTATTTATTCTGGGAAGTTTAGCTCTTGTTTTTAAATCAAAAGATTTAGATATCATTAAGTTCCTCAAATTTAAATTTTCAAAAGGAATTGTTCAAAAGGTTTATTTGCTTTTAGTGTTTGCATTTGTCTTTGCTTCTGAATTTAGCATGTATCCTGTAAAACCAAGACTTTCTACACTAATGGTTTTGGGAACGTCAATTCTTATAAGTGGAATTTTAATTATTTCAAAGAAAATTGATTATAAATTTGCAGCCTTAGCAACTTGGTTTTTGGGAACTTATGCTTTTTATTTTTATGTTATGAAGGATCCAAGAACTCATGTTTATGTTTCGATTTTGCCACTTTTCATTTTAGCAGGTTATGGATTTTGGAAGCTTATAAATATTTTGAAATCGAATTCGTTGCGATATTTGTCGATTTTTATTTTGTTGTTATCGATTTTGTATGTGTGCGGCGTTAACTGGATGATGTTTGTAGATAAGTCTCCAGAGTATCCATGGTGGGATAAGGACTTTTTAGGAACAGCTATTTATCGAATTAAACGCGTAAGGTACGAAAAGATTGAAGGCGTTTTTGGATTTAACCAGTATCGCGGCTGGGATCAAGTCGCTGACATGTATAAAAAAGGATGTCTTGTAGGAACTTATAATTCTAACGAAAAAGATGGTATTACATATTTTTATTTGAGGCATCATCAGGAAAAAGGTGGCCTTTGGGAATTACAGACAGAAAATGTTGATAATTTAATTGTTGTCCCAGGTCCACATAGTTGGGTTTATACAGGTCTTGGCGGAGTTGATGATAAGGATTTTATTTTACTTAAGAAAATTTATTCAAAATATTATTCAGATGAACCGATTTCATATATTTATGGCTTAAAGACGCTTTATCCTGAAGGAAAATTATTATGCGAATAAAATTACCTAGATTTCCAAACGTTGTTTTTTATTTTTTTATTTTTGGACTTCTTTTAAGAGTTGTCGGAATTTGGTTTGGGCTTCCACTTCAGTTAAATATTGATGAACCAACCTTGGTTAGTTCTGTCTTGGATTTAAAGCAAAATATTAATCTTGGACATTTTGAATGGCCTCATTTATATTTCTATATAAATTTGTTCTTTTACGTTATTTTTGGTGCTTTCCGGAAAATTGTTTCATTAATTATTGGAACCCCTTGGTTATACGAAAACCCAAGTCCTTATTTTTTAATCTCAAGATTTCTTTCTGCCGTATTTGGTTCACTAACTATATTTTCCGTATATTTGATTTCAAAAGAAATCTTTTCTGAAAGAGTAGGAAAAATTTCTGCTTTAGTTTTAGCCGTTTTGCCAGTTGCTGTTTATGAAGCACATTTGGCGAAGATGGATACAGCAAATACTTTTTTTACATCAGTTGCCGTTTATTTTATATGGCAGGTTCATAAAAAAGGCGATTTAAAAGCCTTTATATATTCAGGCATTTTAATTGGACTTTCAACTTCTATAAAATATAATGGGGCATTATTGTTTTTGCCTTTACTTATTGCTTACTTACTTCGGAGTGAAAAATACTCAAAAATATTTAGTATTCAGACTTTGAAGAAGTTTTTGTATTCTGGGATTTCTTCAATTATAGCTTTTTTGATAGGTACTCCATTTGCAATTATTGATTACAAGAAGTTTTTTTCTACAGAAAGAAATGTCGGTGCTCTGTGGCAATTTCAAAATGTTGGACAAGTTGAGTGGATAAATTTCCCAAATGAAATCTATAACACATTTATTTTAATGTATAGACAACAGCTGGGATTATTTCTTTGGCTTATTTTTTTAATTCTTATTATCTTGTTTTTATTTTTCAACAAAAGATCAAAGGAATATGTTTTTTTAATGTTTCCTGCGATTTTCTTTTCGCTTTATATAAGTCGATTTGACAGGTCTCCAGGTCACTATTTTTTATTTTTGATACCGTTTTATGTCCCTGCTTTGTCAGGATTTATTGTGGAAATTTATGATTTTATGCAATTAAAATTTAAGAATGTTGTCACGAATAAATTGAACCTATATACATTTGTTACGTTAATTTTATTGACATCAATATATCCTATTTTACAGTCAGACTTTTTGCTTTCAAAAAAGGATACAAGAAATTCTGCATATGAGTGGGTGCAATCAAACCTAAATCAGGATGTGGATTTTCTTTATGTTGTGGGTGAGGAGTTGAAATCTATTCCATTTCAGAAAAATAATACTGAAAAAATTAAAAAGCTTGATAGAAGTTTGATAAAAGTTCCAGCGCCATTTTATATAGTCATCGGAGTGGAGGGTATTATAAAAGAGGACCTTTTAGGTGGCGATCGGGACCCTGATTCATTAAGCGGAAATTCAGGTCCAATCTTAAGTGATGCAACGTTAGAATTTTACGCAGATAATAAAGATAGACTTGGTCCGCCGATTTATATATTCAAGGTTAATTCAGTGGAGCCAGAAGCTGCTGAAGATTAGATCAATTCTTAAAATCTTACTTTGTAATCATATGCAAGTCTTTGTAATCATATGCAAGATTTCAGTTCCTGAAATCTTTGTACTGATTTGTTACGCCTTCACATTTATATAGTTTAACGATATCGTATCCAAAAGGTGCTTTGGGTCCAAAGGTTTTCAGCAAGTAACATTTGTTTGCCAATTCTGAATCAAGTACAAGGTAATCATATTCTGGCCTTGTTATTATGTAATCCGCAAAATAACCATTTTGCATTAATTTTGGATTCGCATAGGTTTTCCCTAGGAAGAATGGTGGGAATGTCCTCATTTGTTCACGGTGCGAAAGGACGACATTTCTTACTTCTGGTTTTGCATCTTTTTTATTTATATATTTTGCAGCTTGTGCATAGAATTCGCCTCTATTTTTAATCGGTAATCCAAAATATTCAAGCCCCTTTGGACCGCCGATTAATTCGGAATGATAGAAAGAATAGACTGGATGATATTTATATGCTGTTAATATATAAAAGAACACGAATACTCCTGAAACAAAATATTTTATGAATTTTTTTGATACGTAGCATTTATACCAAAATAAAGCTACTAAAACTGACATCGGAGGATATAAATTTATTAGGTATCTGTCTTTTATTTTTTCTGGGATTGAAAGTATTGCAATATTAAATACAATAAAAAAAAGTGTCCACGATAAAATTTGTGTGTAGTTTTTATATTTTGAATTGCTGAAATTTTTAAGTGTTAATATAATTCCTCCAATTAGCCCTAAAAAGAATGTAGGTAAACTTCTTATTAATATAGTTTCTGGATAAAACATAAATCTAATTTTTGATATCGTTTCAGCACCTGAACTATCAAATGCAGTTTCCAATATGCCTTCAGAAATTATTTTTTTGATTGTCCAAATAGGCGCTACCCACATTGATGGAAACAAAATATAGAATGTAAAACAAATTATGAATGTATGTAAGAAGCCAGCTCTTAAGATATTTAAAATTGTTTGTGTGTTTAATATTTTGGCTCTATTAAATTCATAAAATATTATAATTAATGCATTAACAGGAAGTGCAATTACTGCATCTACTTTTGTAAGAGCTCCGAGTCCAAGAAGTATTGATGAAATGTAAAAATATTTTTTGTCTTTTCTTGATGTGTGGTAGTGATAAAAAAGTGCTAAGAATGATGCAAACATGAACATAGCAGTTAGCGCAGAAAGATGTAAAAATCTACTTGTTCCTAAAAAGAATGGTTCTAAAGAAAGAACAATTGCGAAAAATATGCCAAATCTTTTATTAACTAATTTAGAAATTAAATAATATTGGAATACACCTAAACCAGAGATCATTACGACTAGGGGAAATATAGATGCAAAATTTAATCTAGGAAATTGTGAGGCCATGAATCTTGGGTTATAGTGAAATGTTTTTTCAAACGCTTTTTCGAATATGTATTTCGATGTTCCACTAGTCCAAAGCATGGTTACACCAGGATGATATTTCTGATATGTCAGTTTATATTCACCTCGTATAATATTTTTTGTAAAATTATCCATGCGTGGATACCAGAATGAGGCGTCGTAGTTTGAAATATCGCCTCCAAGGCCTATGACTCTTGGTATGAAAAATATAAGAAAGATCAACGTATATATAGTTTTTATATACTTGTTGTAAAGGTGTTTTATCACTGCCACAATGTTATCATAAGCTTTAGATGCACAAAATGTACAAATATATAAATGATAATAAGCCTTTTTTCTACTTTCTTTTGTCATATGTCTTTGTAAGAATTTTTTTAATAAACGTTAATTTTACCGAATGGGGAGATACTTTCCGAATGATACGTGGTGCAAGTTATTTGAGTAGTGGATCTTGGCCATTTGATGAAAAAAGATTGCCATTTTATTCACTACTTTTAGTTCCTGGCATTTGGCTAAATGCTGAAGTTTTGTGGGGAAGACTACTTTCTCTTGTTTCATCTTCTGTAACACTTTTGTTTGTCTATCTATTTTATTTGAAATTCATTTCTACTAACAAGAAATTTGCATTGTTATCTGTAATTACTCTTTCCGTAACGTCTGTTTTTGCATATTGGGGTTTTCGTGTAATGGCTGATCCAATTTTTACGATGCTTATTATTTCATTCATTTATTTTTTCATGTTTTTTTATACCAGCTCTAAGGGCAAAAGTTCATTAACATTTAAGCAGGCTGGAATTCTTTCTTTTATTTTACTCACTGTTACAATGACTCGAATTGAAGGGGCGTTCTTGGCTTTTGGTGTTGGGTTCTTTTTTCTATTCAATAAAAAGTGGCGCGATGCATTTATTTTTTTTGTCCCACAATCACTGATACATGTGCCGTGGATGATTTACACGAAGTTTATATATTCTGGGAATATTCAGAATGATTACTTCGAAGAACTCAGGGGCTTTATTTTTGACATAAAGCGTTTTGAATATTTCTTTTCTTATACAACATTTGTGTTGGTTGTCCCATGTCTAATAGTTTTTTTATTATTTGGAATTTCATATTGGAAAAAAAATAAACTTTTTGGATCAAGTTTATGGATGCCACTTTTAACTTTTCTACTTCTTGAGATAGCGATTGGTTTTATTTGGACTCCTTCTTTGCCAAGAATTTATATGCCAATAATTCCATTCGTTGTGATGTTGTCGGTTTTTGGTATAGAAAAAATAGATTTATCCAAACATAAGATTTTATTTGTTGCTTTGAATTTAGTTTCATTGGGACTATTTATCTATCTGCAGTCTTCCCAGAAATTATATTTTCTAGGAGCTTCAAAATTATTGTTTATTAGTATTATCGGCTTTTCCATATTGATTTCAGTTTCTGCGTTTTTTTCTAAGTATTTTCATAGAATAATTTTTAGTTCAATTATTATTTCAAGCACTTTGATTTCAGGTATTGTTATATACAATCAAAAAGATGTATACAAAACCGTAAAGCAGGGAATTGATTTTATAATCGCTGATCCAGGATTTACTGCATATTCTGATGAGACCGGAAATACGGAATGGTATTTAAAAGATAATTCTGTCTATCTTCCGCAAAATATACAAATGAATGGTGAAGTTCAATATCGAGTATTGAAAAAATGGGATGCTAAATATTTATTATGGACAAATGAATTTAATAGAGGAAGTACATTCGTTGATCCGAAAGCAGATCCGAGATATACGCTTTTAGCTGTTTTTAAACAAGAAATCAAAGATCCTTTTGATGTATTATTGAATAGTTTGAGAATCGTAAATGATGAAAATGCTCAAGTGTTTTATACAAAGGTATATCTAGTTAATTAAAATTTAATGTCAAAAAAATTATCAATAGTTATCCCTGTTTATAACGAGGCCGGATCCGTTTTGAAAGTTTTAGATTCATTAAAAGAGCTTCCAATAGAAATCGAAATCATTGTTGTTGATGATGGCTCAACAGATGGAACTCGCACACTTTTAGATAAATATTCAAAATCTAATAAGCAAATAAAAGTTATTTTAATGGAACAAAATGGTGGGAAGGGGACTGCTCTCCGAGAAGGATTTAATCATGTAACAGGTGATTATACCGTTGTTCAAGATGCTGATTTTGAATATGACCCGAATGATTTAATCACAATGTTTAAATTTGCTTTAGATAATAATGTCGATGTTGTATATGGAAATAGATTTTCAAGCAAAAGATTTTATACAGGCATGGATTGGAAAAACTTTTTAGGAAATAATATTGTACTACCAACAGTGGCAAGCATACTTTATGGCCAATATATTCCAGATGAAGCAACTTGCTACAAAATGTTTAGAACTAATGTTTTGAAATCCATCCCTTTAGTTTGCAAAAGATTTGAGTTTTGTCCAGAAGTTACAGCAAAAGTTAGAAAGAAGGGTTATAGAATTTATAATATCCCGATTAAATATATGCCAAGAACCACAAATGCAGGCAAAAAGTTAAATGCTTTAAAAGATGGATTAGAAGCGATATCGACACTTTTGCGATTTAGATTTTTCGATTGATAATATGAAACCTTTTGGTGGAAAATTTTTCCAATATATAGTGCTAACAATCATTGGAGTTGTTTTTTTGATTTATGCATTTACCCTTGCATATAAAAGATATGTGAATTTTGAATACGGCAAATTTGATCTAGGGAATATGTCACAGATGGTTTGGAATACTTCACGTGGACGCTTTATGGAGGTTACCGACCAATTTGGAACAAATATGCCACGCTGGGGAATGAGTCATGTTGATCCTATCCTCGCGGTTTTCGCTCCGATATATTTGTTTTACGATAATCCAATGATTTTAGTTTTTGTTCAGCACGTTGTAATTATTTCCGCAATTTTCCCGATATATCTTCTTTGTATAAAAAGATTCAAAAATAAGATCGTTTCTTTTTCTGTCGTTTTAACATATTTAATGTATCCAGCAATCGGATTTACTTTAGTTTGGACTGGATATCACGGGATTTCATTTGTTGCCCCTTTTTTTATTTGGCTTGTTTGGATTTTAGAGAAGAATGATTTTTTTGGCAAAAAAACGACTTCCCAAAAAGGTTTAATTATTTATTGGATCTTAATTATTCTAATGTTGCTTGGGAAAGAAGAAGTTGGGGCAATACTTTCCGTTTACGCATTATTTATATATTCAAAAAACAAGAAACTTGCAATTCAAACTTTTTTAATAAGTTTTATTTGGTTTGCTTTCGCATTTTTCATTGTTATTCCTGCATACTCTGATTTGCGAAAGCAAAGTATAGATACATTTATTGAGAAGACTGCAATGTTTGACGGGAATCCTGATGGTATCGATCAAGGCAATTTTTTTATTCACAGATATGAATATCTTGGTTCTACATATGGTGAAATGATAAAGAATTCAATATCTAGGCCTTGGCTAATAACAAATGTAGTGTTTTCAAAGGATAAACTTTTGGCATTAAATAATTTGTTTGGGCCACTTGGATATCTTGTTTTTTTAGTTCCCGTTTGGATTGTTTCTGTTCCTGATCTAGCCATAGTTTTATTAAGTAAAGATGAGATTTTTGACATTTCAAATCATAGAATTGCTTTTATGATTTCGGCTTTATTTCTTTCTTATATATATTTCTTATCAAGATTTAAGATTTTCGACAAGAAAATACTGAATGTTAGTTATCGGGTTATTTTCTCTATATCAATATTATTTGTTACATTTTATTTTTCCTTAATAACCAAAAACCCAATTTATGTCTCTGTAGAAAGTCTTATTCAAAACAAGATTATTGGTAAGGTTTTTTCAAAAAGCAATGATGCCTTTATCTCATATAAGCTTGGTGAAATAAGGCGAGCGAGTATTCCAAGAAATGATAATGAATGTTTAAACGAAATGTCGGATTTAATTTCAGATAAGAATCCAGAAATTTATAGTGGCCCAGATTATCTTGGTGCACAAAGTTCGAATCGGTTAGTTAACGCTTTATATCCTGCAAGATATTGGGATGCCGATTTAATTTTATCTGATATTTTTGAAACTAAAACCATTGGTCCACTTGATTATAGCGGATGGACATTTAACAAAGAGACATTAAGGCGATTGATAGAATCCAATAATTATAGGCATGTCTACAGTTGTGGAAAAATTTCTGCATTTGAAAAGGGGAAAATAAACGATTTTTCAACTTTTGTTGAATTGGCAAGTTATAAGGATTTTGATCGATCGAAAGTTGAGTTTGGGACCGATAGAATAAAATTGAACCTTTCAACAGAATATATTAAAGTTTCAGAAAAAATAAGTAGACACGGTGCAGGCTATATAAGAATTTTATTACAAAAAGTAGGTGGTAATTTTTTGGATAAGGCGACGTTTTGGACATTTGAGAATGTTGAAGATAAGAACGAAAAGTTTGTGGTGATTGATTACTTATCAAATGGATTCATGGGATCGTTGGATCGTTCTGATTATGGACAATTAGTCCTTGAAACTTATTATCCAATTATCCCTGAGAGATTTTCAGCTGGAAAATACAATGTATTTTTTGGTGTTGGTGATCTTCTGAACGCTAAAGAGATTTTTATTGGCCAAACAGAATTAGTAAATGATTAAATTTAAATTTCGAAACGACTATATAATTTGGGTCGTAGGGCTTTTACTCCTTTTATTGATGACTCCATTAGTAAGTCGCATTAATTTTATGCAAAATGATGATTGGGTTTATTATAAAACCGTTGAGAATTTCCTAAAATATGATTTTAAATTGGCCCCGATGATTGGCAGTACTTTTTTTACTCAAGGATTTTTTGGATATATTTTTTCAAAAATATTTGGTTTGATGAATTTACCGTTTTTAACGTTGGCTGTTTCTGTCGGAAACTTTGTAATAATATCTTTTATACTGAATAAGCAAGTTAAAATTTCTATCTTAAAATCTATTTTGTTAGGACTACTTTTGTTTTTATCTCCGCTTCATTTTTATTCTACTTTTGGTTTTATGACTGAAAATTTTGTTTTGTTTTTTCTTCTAGTTGGAATTTATTTTACAAACGAATTTTTTCACACTGAAAGAAAGTTGCCTTTTGTGTTATCAAATTTGTTTTTTATACTTGGGTTTTTCACTAAGCAATATCTTGTAGTTGCATTTATATCAATTGCGATTGTTTTACTAGTAAGAAAATTCTACAAGTATTTATTTATTGAAATTCTAATTACACTTGTTCTAATTTTGTATTATTACATTTTTTTTCCAAAAACAGGTATAATTGAAAATCAATCTGTGCAGCTTTCGAATTTATTTAATTTGGGGAAATCGTATCCACTGATATTTATATCGTTTATCTATTTTTCAGCAATGCTTTTGCCTTTAGTTTATCTTTTTATATTAAATAGTTTGAGAGGACGCTCGTATTCCAAAATCACTTTATATTTAATTTGTGCAGTTTGCCTTGCGTTTGTATCTAAGAATTTATTTTTATCGACCGATTACTATCTTAAAGATTTCCCATATACTGGGAACACTTTTGATAGAAAAGGATTTTTTCCTGGAGATCTTGATGGAAATAAATATTCATGGAGGGGTATTTTTGATGTTATGAGGTTCTGGGATTTGTTGTCAGTGTTTGGATTTTCGACCTTTGCTATTTTAGCTTTTTCTAAATTCAAATTTAAGCTTATTGAAAACATGAATTTCATTTCTGTTTTTTTTGTTTTATATCTTGGGTTGTTTTTAGTTTCTTGGAATACATATGATAGATATTTTCTGCCCTTAATAGCCACTGGGGTTTTAGCATTATCTAAATATATGGATTTTAATAAATTTAAATTTGTAAATATTAGCTTAATTTTATTTTTGTTATTTCTAGGATTTATTGATTTTCAGTTTTCTAAAGATTATGTCGGTTGGCAAAACTATGTTTGGAATAAATCGAATGAGATTTCCAAAAATCAAAAGATAGCGAAGGATAGAATATCTTCCTCCAGAGCATGGAACAAGTATTACAATGTCACTTCGGACTATGACTACAAATTCTCATTTGATTCACTGGGTTTGCTTGAAAATCCTAATGAATATAATCTGATTGAGGCGTATAAAAATTACTATAAATTCAGCATTTTTATTAATCCGTATGTTTATCTGTATTCAAAGTAGCGTGTATACTTCAAGAAAGTTTTTTAATCTATTATGAAATTTAGCTGGTCGGTTATATCTATAATATCTAGATTTTTTGCTGTCGCAATTGGACTTATTCAATCAGTTATTATTGTTAAGCTTTTGACGGTTTCGGATTATGGGCTTGTAGGCCTTGTTACATCAATTGCGGCAATTGTTGGTGTGTATCAAAACTTAGGAATATCTTCCGGTTCTACACGGGAAATTGCTGCTGCCAAAAATAAGGACGAGGCATTTAAAGTATTTATCGGATCTACCATTGTTCGGTATTTCATTTCTTTGCCTTTAGTCTTAGGACTTTTTATTTTCGCACCATATTTAGGAAATGTTTATTATCATAGACCTGAAATCATAAATCCTTTAAGAATTTTTAGTCTAATCCTTTTTATACAAGCTTTACAATCCGTTTTGAATTCCGTAATACAAGGTATAAAAAAATTTAAATTTTTATTTATTTTTCAGGCTTTAATTTCTATCGTTAGCATAATTATTTACATACCCTTTTTAATTGAATATGGCTATCTCGGGTATTTTTATGCATTGCTTGCTTTTAATATAGTTTCAACGCTTGTTCTAGGAATTTATGTTCTGAAAGTTTTTTCAGGACACTTGGTATTACCTGATGGGGCGGAGTTAAAAATGATTGTTCTTTCAGTTTTTAAAATCGGACTGTTTGTATACTTTATAAAAATATTGTTCATGCAGTGGCAAAAGTTGGGGCCAGTACTTTTAGGAAAGGATTTATCCGATGAAATGATTGGTATTTTTAGTTTCGCATTACTTGTTGCATCGAAAATAACAACAATTTCTGATGCTGTAACAGATGTCACTTTACCATCAATGACTTCTGTTTTTGAAAAGTCAAAACACGAATTCAAAAATGTATTTTTGAAAGGCAATGGTAAGGCATATTTTTTAATTTTATTTTCATCTGTTTTTTTAATCATTTTTAAATTTGAATTATTTCAATTTGTTGATTTTATTTTTAGTTTTATTGGCAAAGATCCGATAACGACAAGATATTCTAGTGCCTTCAGGCTTATGGATCCGTTGATTTTGGCTTTTTGGGCATATTCACATATTAATTTGTTAAAATCTGGAGTTGCTGTTCCTGTAAGAAAATTGTGGGGGGCATTAATCTCATATGCGATCATGTTCTTGCTTACTATAGCGATTTATTATTCATATGGGTTTTCGGATTCACTTATGTGGTTTTCAGTTGCAATGGGGCTTGGTGGATTAGTTGCCTATATTGTATTCATTTTCTTTATTAAAAAAGAAGTTGGTTTTTATCCAATTACTAAAGGGGACATTGTTTATACCTTTTTATCTTTATTCCTTCTAGTTGGATATTATTCCAACTTGAGTCATTTGATATTAGGTTTTATCTATTTAGGCATAAGCTATGTATTATATAATAAGGTTTATTCTAAGTAATAAAGAACTTTGCTTAATCTTTTTGCTAGCATTAATTTTACGGTTAATTGGTATTACTCATGGATATCCGTTCATCTATAATATCGATGAACCCGCGTTGGTAAGGAGTACCTTAGGTTTAAATTTTACGCCTTTAATAGATCATTTCGATTGGCCACATTTTAACTATTATTTTAATTATTTTTTCTATTTCATATTTATTAAGGCTAGAGCGTTAATCCAAATTTTAAATTTGAGACCTGTAGTCGAAGGCCTTTTGCCGATTATCTGGAATGACCCATTTATTTTTTACTTGATATCAAGAATTTTGAGTGCGATTTTGGGTGCGGTAACTGTTGTCCCAATTTATTTTTTGACTTTGGAAATTTCGAAGAATAGCAAATCTGCATATTTGGCCGGACTTTTTATGTCGGTAATCCCGTTTCATTCATACTATTCACACTTTGCGCTACAAGACGGAATAATGCTTTTTTGGATTAGTTGCGGAGTTTATTTTTCGTATATTGGTGTAATAAGAAACAACTTGAAATCATATTTATTATCAGGATTATTTTTTGGTTTAGCAGTCGGGACAAAATATAACGCTATTTTATTTATGGCTATGGTTCCAGCTTTTTCAATTGAAAAATATTTATCAGATCGTAAAGACTTTTTCCAAATGTTTAAAAATGGAATTTATTTATCCATAGTTTCTGGAATTACTTTTGTTTTGACAACGTATAGTTTGATCTTTAAGTGGTCAATTTTTTGGTCTGAAGAATTTGGGAAAGGAATGTTGTGGCAACTTAAATATAATGTTATTGCGTTGCCATTTTCAGAGTATCCACAAGCAATTATAGAAAATATAAAAGAATTGAGTCAGGATTTTAGCATTTTTGGTTTAGCAATTATAGCTTTAGGAGTTATTAATATTTTAAGGAGTAAAAAAAGTATTGGTGTGACATCGATGATTTTAGCTTCCACTATATATTTTCTATATGTGTCGAGATTTAATAGGAGTCCATCTCATTATTTTTTACCTATATATTTATTTTTGCCGATTTTTGCTAGTTATGCATTTTTATTTAATTCAAAGAAGATGAATTTTCTACTTTATTTGTTGCTTTTTTCTATGTTTATTACAACTTTCTGGTCGACGATAAAATTCACCAGGTTAAATACGAAAACAGAAGCTATAAATAAATACGCCGAAACATACAAAAATAAAATTTACTATAATGGCGAAGGGCTCGATTCCGCAAATGGAATAAATAATATAGGCATGAAGAAATATAATGATGATATTGTCTTGACATCAGACAATATATTAATTTCAGAAATAGAAATTAAAAGTGATAAAATCAAACAAGTTGAATATATAGATTCAAAAAACAGATATGGAAATTCAATATATGTATACACAGGTAATTAACAAAATTAAAAATTTACCAACGACTCTTTATATATTTTTGTTTGCTTTTTTGTATCGCTTGCCATCTTTGGGCGTGGATTTTATAAATAACGATGCATTTTTATGGAAAAGTAGAAGCTACGAATTCGGAAAAGCTTTGATGTCATTAGATTTTGCGAAAACTGCTGTTACGTATCATCCCGGAATTCCTCTTTTGTGGAGCCAATTTATAGCAATAAAAATTTATTCGCTTTTAGATTTTCTCATATATAAAGGGGTGCTATCTCCGAACGCTGAATTTATTACAAACCACATTATTCAAAAAACAGTTTTAGTTTTTTTTACTTCTGTATTAGTTGCTTTAGCATTCTTCTTACTCAAAAAAATAATTGGTCAAAGATCTTCGATTCTAGTAATTATGTTTGTTCTTTTGGAGCCTTTTTATTTAGGTCTTTCAAGAGCAATCCATACAGATACCATGATTTCACTTTTCATGTTTATCTCGTGTTTATACTTTTATATCGCATTTTCTAAAGACAACACAATTGAAAGAAATGGTAAAGAGGCGATTTTATCTGGTGTTTTTATAGGTTTGGCAGCTTTAACAAAAAGCTCTGCATTATTTTTAATTCCATTTTATGTTTTGGGATACCTAATTTTAAGAAGGTTTGATTTTTCTGAAATAAAAAAATTATTAATTGTTTATCTATTTTTTATATTAAGTTTTTTTGCTTTTTGGCCTGCCATGTGGGTAAATCCAGTCGGGTCCTTAAATCTTTACCTATTTAAGGGAGTTGAAGGGGTGGCCCTCGAAGAGGGCCACGGACATATATGGTTTGGTGTAGAAACACTTGATCCGGGTCCACTTTTTTATCCGATAGCGTTTGTTTCTCGGTATTCAATGTTTATGGTTTTGATGTTTGTATTCGGGATTTATTTTTCAATTAAAAATTTTAAAAGAAAGGACAAGTTCAGCATTAACCTTATTTATTGGTTTGCCTTTATTGCATTCTATTTTTTGATGTTGACTTTTGTTTCAAAAAAGTTGGATAGATATCTTCTTCCTATAACTTTTCCAGTTGCTATTTTTTCTGCATATTGGATTAGAAATTACTTTTCTAAAAAAGTTTTGGCCCTAATTTTTTCACTTTTTGTTTTTGGTAGATTTGTAATTTTATTTGGCCTACATCCGAACTATTTGGCTTATTACAGTCAACTAGTTGGTGGAATGGAAAATGGAAGAACTTTGATTGAACCTAAATGGTTGATTGCATATGATAAAGTCGCACTATTTTTTAATAGTGACGATGAACCAGAAAAAGTAAAAGTTGCGATCGCCGATTTTGATTATTTAAGACCATTTGCGAAATTTGAGGTTTTGAATATAAGAGTAGAAGAGGAGCGCAATAAAGCTGATTATTTTGTTTTGCCAGTGTATAGGGAAGAGCGAAATAAATTTTATCTTGATAGCTATAATTTGGAAAAATTAAATGATGTGATAACTGTTTCAGGCGTAGAGTATTATCAAATTTATAAAAGCCGAGGCAAAAAATAGTGAAAAAGGATATTTTGATAATTCTTGCGATTTTTCTGTTTTCTTTTGGTTTTAGATTGTGGAACATAACGAAACACTTTGAAGTTTGGGACGAAACCGCGGTTGTTAGGGTCGGGGAAATCTATATTAATTCAATTAAATCTCTTGATTTTAGTGAAAATACATGGAAATTAAATAAGGAACATCCGCCTTTTTCGAAATATTTTTATGGAGCATCAAGAATCGTTACTTTGAATTCTGATTATTTAAGCAATAATATTGATCAGGATTTTCCACTCGGAAGAAGATATTCATTACAAAGAATCTTAAGCGCTTTTGTTGGCTCTATTACAATTGTTCTTTTATATATATTGGCAAGTAAGTTCTACAATTCGAAAATTGCATTGATATCAAGCCTTATATTATCTTTGACGCCCCATTATTTTGCACATAGCAGAGTTGCAACCCAAGAGAATTTTGTTTCCTTTATGACTTTAGTCACAGTTTGCTTTTTCTTTTTTGCATTACGTACACGAAAACTTAAACATCGGTTTTACATTATTTCTGGAGTTTTGTTGGGACTTTCAATTGCAACAAAATATAACTCACTTTTCTTTTTAGTATTGTTTTTACTTCTCACTCTGTCTGAGTTTGGTCGTCGTTTTTTAAAATCAAGATTCTTGATTTTAAAAAACGACCTAATTTTAATTCCATTTTTAGCTTTAGGAACTTTCTACGCTGTTTGGCCGTGGCTTTGGCCAGATCCAGTTGGAAGATTTTTATCAAGCGTAAGTCGTATAAATGGTTCAAGATATTTCGAATACTTTTTAGGACAATTTCCATCTCCGCACTCTTGGTATTATTTTTTTGTTTATTTATTTGCTACAACGCCCCCAATTATTTTGCTTGGAGTTTTCCTTTTTGGGATTAAATTCATATTCAAAAGGGGAAAATACGATTTTTGGTTTCTGATGTATTTTTTAACGCCATTAATGGCTACGTTTTCACCTCTTAAAATGGATGGCATAAGATATATATTTCCAATATATCCTGCAATGGCAATTATTTCTGGAGTAGGATTTTATTTTCTAATCGATATTTCCGGAAAATTTATAGATTCGACATATAAATCAATTGTTGAATTTGCAACTCCAGTTATTGTATTCGGAATACTTTTTATGACGATACTAATATATCATCCATTTTATTTCGATTACTATAATATATTTTTTGGAGGCCCATCAGGAGTTTATAAAAACCGATTATTTGATTTTGGTTATTGGGGAGAAGGATTAAGAGACGGCATGAATTTTATATATAAGGAGGACCCAGATATTAGAAAGAAAGTATATCTTAAGATTTTACCAGTGCACGTATTGCCACCTTATAAAAATAACACTGTATACGTTGATGAAATTGAGAAAGCTGACTACGTGATAATAAATCCTGCTGGAGAGTGGTTAAATCAGACAAATTATCTTGATTATGATTTTCCATACAATTTTGATATCGTATTTGAGGAAGCATTGATGGATGCTCCGATTGTTCAAGTTTATAAAAGGAAGTTTCCGTATATCGGGAAATTATGAATAAAAAAAGATTGTTGATGTGTTATCACTCATCAGAATATGGTGGAGTAGAAAAACAAATACTAGATATTATAAAAGGGCTTTCTGAAAAGATTGAAATTATTGTGGTTTGTCCAGAAGGTCCAATGGTAAAGGAATATTTAAGTGGCGG
>Ga0210019_1000300_pt1 | contig 64467 bp, 61 predicted proteins | sample CryGeyCG2114_020_2_FD_183969 | JGI IMG/M metagenome (GOLD analysis project Ga0210019, IMG submission 183969) | Groundwater microbial communities from aquifer - Crystal Geyser CG11_big_fil_rev_8/21/14_0.20 (SPAdes) (version 2) | ecosystem: Environmental > Aquatic > Deep subsurface > Groundwater ...
GCCCCGCCGGCGGGAGCCGCCTGATGCGCGGCCACGATCCCGATTGGCCCTGGCGGGCCGAGGACTTCGCCGGCACGGCGGCCGCCCGCACGCACATGACGGACGCGGACCGGGTCGCCCGCCTGGCCGCCCGCTGCTTCCGCGGCCCCGACGGCGACCGCCTGCTCGCCTATCTGAAGGCACTGACCCTGGACCGCGCCCTCGGCCCCGACGCGGGCGACGCGGCGCTTCGGCATCTGGAAGGCCAGCGCCACCTGGTCCGCCATCTCTGCCACCTCATCGACCTGGGCCGCGACGGCCCGGACATTCCCCCACGGCGAAAGGAGACGACGCATGACCGACCCCCAGTCCCTGCTGGACGCACCGCAACCGCCGGAAACGCTGGCCGCCCCGGAACCCGCGCCCGACCCCTCCGGCGGCGGCGCGGCGCCCGACTACCTGCCGGCCAAGTTCTGGGACGCCGAGGCCGGCCAGGCGCGGGTCGAGGATTTGGCCCGCTCCTACGCGGCGCTCGAACGCCGCCTGGGGGCCGCCGGCGGCGACACCGTGCCCGACGATCCCGCCGGCTACCGGATCGCGCCCGCGATGGAGGGCCTGACGCCCGACCCGGAAGTCAACGCGCGGCTGATGGAGGCCGGGTTCACCCAGGCGCAGGCGCAGCTCGTCTACGACCTGGCGGCGGAAAAGCTTGCCCCGCTGGTCCAGGACCTGGCCGCCGAAACGGTGCAGGGCGAGCAGCGCCGGCGCCTGGCCGAACATTTCGGCGGCGACGACCGCTGGCGGACGGCGGCGGCGCAGATCGAGAGCTGGGGCCGCGCCAACCTGGCGGCCCCGGTGTTCGAGGCGCTGAGCCATTCCTACGACGGCGTCCTGACCCTGCACCGCATGATGGCGGACGGCGAGCCGCGACTGGTGTCGGGCGCCCAGCCCGCCCCGGCCGGGCGCTCCGAGGCGGATCTGCGCCGCCTGATGCAGGACCCCCGCTACTGGCGCGACCACGACCCGGCCGTCGCCGTCCAGGTCCGCCAGGGCTTCGAGGACCTTTATCCCGACGAGGGGTGAGCGCGGCCTCCTCGCGCCGCTCCCCCTCATTCTCGGGACGGGGCGCCGGCCGTCCATCCTTTCCGGACGCCGGCGCCCCGGCTTTTTCGTGTTCAGGGCAGGAAGGAGGCCCCTCATGGGCGAATTCGACCGCGCCGCCCTGCCGCCGCCCCCGGGCGCGGCAATGCCGATGGATCGGACGACGGCGTGACGCCGGGTCCGCCGGACGGCCTGCCGGGCGTCGGCGGTCAGGACGGGTTCGGCGGCTTCGGCCGGTCGTTCCTGACCGACGCCGTCGGTCGCGGCCGGAGGAACAAGCCGGAAGACGTGTTTCAGACGTCCAGCTTCCTCGCCGCCAACGGCCACCTGCCAGCGCCGACGCGGGACGCCGACGAGGGCTTCCTGCGCGGGATCGAGCGGGGGCAGAAACGCCTCAACGGCCTGGCCGGCGGCGGCCTGTTCGTCGACGGCATCGCCAAGCCCTGGGGCCCTACCGAAATCCTCAGCCAGCGGGCCGTGACCGCGGGCAGGATGAAGCCGCCCGCCGACGCAACAGGCAGAGAAGGGGACGCCACAGCGCGACTAATTGTAAACACGGCGAACGATCGGATTGACGCGATCATCACCAACAAACCCGCAATTTTCGAAATTCGTGACAACCCTAAGGCCGATGCCGGCGATCCCTGGTATGCATCTCCAAGTGTTGGGAAGACATCAGTGCTGAATTACGGGAAACTCTTGAACAAGGAGTCTGAAAAACAAGGCGTTGATCCCGACCTGCCGAAGGCAATCGTTTTCGCGGAGAATGCAAGAGGCCACTATTTTGGGTTGGCGAAGACTGCCGAAGGCTTCGGCGCCGCAAAGACGATCTTGCCGATGAACATCAACCCGAGAACCTGGACCGGCCTTGGAATTGACGCATTATCTGCGCATGATCCTGCCACCAACATCCGGGCCGGCGTGACCTTGATCAAGCGGATAAGTGATCGGATCGTCAATCCGACAGCTGCGAAAATTGCATCCGTTTGGAACTTCGCAGGCCGAGAGAACGTCAACGACTTTGGTGCCTACGTTGGCCGGATTTATCGGGAAAAACCGCGGGCTAAGTAGGGAAAGGACGGCCGCGTTGGGGATCAGACGGGAAGCGGGCAGCATTGTCCTGGCACCGGTTTGTACCGTGGCGATTGCGGCCATTCCTGTCTTCTTGATTCTCGCAGCGTCTGATGGCGCCGAACCGCGAGGTCTGTGCGAATTCGTCGCGGGCTCGACCGGACTTTTGGCACTCAATCCGAACTCAGGCGGCACGGTGCAATACTCATGCGATTTGAACTGGATGCAGTTTGCATTTTATGTCCTTCCTCCGTCGATCCTTCTTCTTTATCCCCCGTGGCGCATCGTGCGACGGATTACCCGGGGGCGGGAATATCCAGCCCCTTGAACGGTTCCAAGGGCTGCGGCGCGCCGGGGCGGCCGGTCTAACGCGGGCCGTCCAGCAACGCGTCCAGCGTGCGCGTCAGGCGCTCCAGGTCGGGGGAGGCCGACAGGCGGTGGCCGCCCGACTTGACCAGCTGCACCTCGACGTCGTCGGAGACGAGCCGTTCCTGGAGGCGCAGGGCGGTCCGCCACGGCACGTCGTCGTCCTTCATCCCGTGGATCAGGCGTACGGGAACATCCAGGTCGATGGGGCCGTCCAGCAACAGGTGATCGAACCCGTCGTCGATCAGCCGCCTGTGGATGCGGTAGGGTTCCTGGTCGTCGTAGCAGTTGGGCGTGTCCACGTAGCCGTCGCGTTCCATCCGCGCCTTCTGGTCGTCGGTGAAGGCGTCCCACAGCAGGTCGCGGGTGAAGTCGGGGGCGGCGGCGATTCCGACGAGCCCCCGGATTCGCGCCTTGCGCGCCAGGGCCGCCAGAAGCATGATCCAGCCGCCCATGGACGAGCCGACCAGAACCTGGCCGCCCTCGGTCAATTCGTCCAGGGCGGTGACCGCGTCGGCGGCCCATTGGCCGATCGAGCCGTCCTCGAAAACCCCGGAAGACCGCCCATGTCCGGTGTAGTCGAAGCGCAGGAATGCCTGCCCGCGGGCGCGGCAGAAGGCCTCGAGCGCCAGGGCCTTTCCCCCCGTCATGTCGGACCTGAACCCGGTCAGGAACACCACGCCGGGAGACTTGCCAGCCAATCGGTGGTAGGCAATAGTCCTGCCGTCACCACATTCCAGGAACCGCGGCGGAGTGTCGGGGGCAACGTCTGGGCCAGAAGACATGATCGGTTTCCATCCATGAACAAGATGCCGGACCATAGCACCGGCGGCGGCGAAAGCGAACGCGCCCCCATGGCCGAAGGATTGGCGGGCGACGGCCGCCTGGCGACCGTGCTGCAGATTCTGCCGGCGCTGGGCGCCGCCGGCGGGGTCGAGCGCGGCACGGTCGAGATCGCCGGCGCCGTGGTCGAGGCCGGCGGCCGCGCCCTTGTCGCTTCGGCGGGCGGGCCGCTGGTCCACGATCTGGCCCGCGTGGGGGCGGAGCACGTGGAACTGCCGCTGGCGTCCAAGAACCCGGTCACCCTGTGGCGCAACGTCGACCGCCTGGCCCAGGTGATCCGCGCGGAAAAGGTGGACATCGTGCACGCCCGCTCGCGCGCCCCGGCGTGGAGCGCCTGGGCCGCCGCCAGACGCACGGGAGCCCATTTCGTGACCACCTTCCACGGCACCTATGGCGCCGGCAACCACCTGAAGCGGGTCTACAATTCCATCATGACGCGGGGCGAGCGGGTGATCGCCATCAGCCAGTTCATCGCCGGCCACGTGCATCAGCTCTACGGCGTTCCCGCCGGCAGGATCCGCGTCATTCACCGCGGCGTCGACCTGGACCGTTTCGATCCCGCCCGGGTCTCGGCGCAGCGGGTCGTCAACCTGGCCGCCGACTGGATGCTGCCCGACGGCATGCCGGTGATCATGCTGCCCGGCCGCCTGACCCGTTGGAAGGGCCAGCCGGTGGTGATCGACGCCCTGGCGAAGCTGGGCCGCAAGGACGTGCGCTGCCTGCTGGTCGGCGGCGACCAGGGCCGCGAGGACTACCGCGCCGAGCTGGAGGCCATGATCGCGGCGCGCGACCTGAACGAGGTCGTGCGCCTGGTCGATCATTGCGACGACATGCCGGCGGCCTACATGCTGACCGACGTGGTGATCTCGGCCTCCACGGACCCGGAGGCCTTCGGCCGCGTGATCGCCGAAGCCCAGGCGCTGGGCCGCCCGGTGATCGCCACGGACCACGGCGGCGCCAAGGAGACCGTGATGTCCGGCGAGACGGGCTGGCTGGTCCCGCCCGGCGACGCCGAGGCGCTGGCCGTCGCCATCGCCAGGGTCCTGGCGCTCGACAGCGCCCAGCGCAGCACGCTCGCCGGCAAGGCCATCGCCAACGTGCGGGACAACTTCTCCAAGGCCGCCATGTGCGCGAAGACGCTCGACGTCTACGACGAGGTCCTGGGCATCCGCCCCGCGGGCTGAGGTCATGGCAGCGCCGTCCCTCCCCTCCCCCGTCAACGTCCTGGTCGTCAAGCTGGGGGCGCTCGGCGATTTCGTGCAGGCGCTGGGCCCCATGCAGGCGATCCGCGCGCATCATCGGGACGTGAGGGTCGACCTTCTGACCACCCCGCCGTTCGAGCAGCTTGCCCGGGCATCCGGGCTGTTCGACCGCGTCATCGCGGCACCCCGCATGAAGTGGCATCAGCTCGGCGCGATCCTGGCGTTGCGCCGCGACTTGATCGCGGGCGGCTACGGGCGGGTCTACGACCTGCAGACCTCGGACCGCTCGTCCTCCTATTTCCGTTTGTTTCCCGCCGGGCAAAGACCGGAATGGTCGGGCATCGCGCGCGGCTGCTCCCATCCCCACGCCAATCCGAACCGCGACCGCATGCATACGATCGAGCGCCAGGCGGAGCAGCTCGCCGTGGCCGGCATCCCCGACGTGCCGCCGCCCGACCTGTCGTTCGCGGAAACCGACCTTGCGCGTTTCGATCTTCCCGATCCTTTCGCCCTGATCGTTCCCGGCGGGGCGCCGCACCGTCCCGCCAAGCGCTGGCCGGCCGCGCGTTTCGCGGCGCTGGCCAACCATCTCGCCGGGCGGGGCCTGACGCCCATGCTGATCGGCGGGCCGGACGAGCTTGCCCTGCACGCGGACATCCTGGCCGCCGCGCCCCGTGCCCGCAGCCTCGCCGGGGCGACCTCGCTGCTCGACCTCGCGGCCCTGGCGCGCCGCGCGGCCCTCGCCGTCGGCAACGACACCGGCCCCATGCACGTGGCCGCCATCGCCGGCGCGCCCACGGTGGTGCTCTATTCAAACGACAGCGACCCGGCCCTGTGCGCCCAGCGCGGGCCGCAGGTGACGATCCTGCGCGAGGCCGACCTCGCCGACCTGACGCCCGAGGACGCGCTGCGGGTCCTGCCGCCGCTTCCCGCCGCGGCCCCTTGACCCTCCGGCCGGCGTGACACACGCTTGACACGCCCGGGCCACGCCCTACATTCCCCCCCTTGTCCGATCCCTGTCTCGAACGGCCCTAGCATCATGGTTGCCATTACCCTTCCGGACGGCAGCGTCCGCCAATTCGACGGCCCGGTCACGGGTGCCGAGGTCGCCGCCGATATCGGCCCCGGCCTGGCCAAGGCCGCGCTGGCCGTGCGCGTCGACGGCCGGCTGACCGACCTGAGCGTCCCGATCACGGCGGATGCGGGCCTGGCCATCGTCACGGCGAAGGACGCGGAAGCGCTCGACCTGCTGCGCCACGACTGCGCCCACGTGCTGGCCGAGGCGGTGCAGGCGCTGTATCCCGGCACCCAGGTGACCATCGGCCCGACCATCGAGAACGGCTTCTATTACGACTTCGCCCGCGACGAGCCCTTCTCCACGGACGACCTGGAGAAGATCGAGGCCAAGATGCACGAGATCGTCGACCGCGACGCGCCCTTCGTCCGCGAGGTGTGGGACCGCGACGACGCGATCCGTCATTTCGAGGACGCCGGCGAGAAGTACAAGGCGCAGATCATCCAGGACCTGCCCGAGGGCGAGGACATCAGCGTGTACCGCCAGGGCGGGTGGCTGGACCTGTGCCGCGGCCCGCACCTGGCCAGCACGGGCCGGGTCGGCCATGCCTTCAAGCTGATGAAGGTGTCGGGCGCCTACTGGCGCGGCGACCACCGCAACGAGATGCTGCAGCGGGTCTACGGCACCTGCTGGTTCACCGAGAAGGACCTGAACGCCTACCTGCACATGCTGGAGGAGGCGGAGAAGCGCGACCACCGCAGGCTCGGCCGCGAGATGGACCTGTTCCACATCCAGGAGGAGGCGCCGGGCGCGGCCTTCTGGCACCCCAAGGGCTGGACGCTCTACCGAACGATCCAGGCCTACATGCGGGGGCGCCTGGAGGACGCGGGCTATGTCGAGGTCAACACGCCGCAGATGGTCGACCGCGCCCTGTGGGAGGCTTCGGGCCATTGGGAGAAGTTCCGCGAGAACATGTTCGTCTCCGAGGCCGAGGACAAGCTGCTCGCCATCAAGCCGATGAACTGCCCGTGCCACGTGCAGATATTCAAGCAGGGCATCACCAGCTACCGCGACCTGCCGCTGCGCATGGCCGAGTTCGGCTCGTGCCACAGGAACGAGCCGTCGGGCGCGCTGCACGGCCTGATGCGGGTGCGCGCCTTTACCCAGGACGACGCCCACATCTTCTGCCGCCCCGACCAGATCGAGAGCGAGACCAGGATCTTCATCGACCTGCTGTCGTCCATATACAAGGACTTCGGGTTCGACGATTTCGTCATCAAGTTCTCGGACCGGCCCGAGGTGCGCGCCGGATCGGACGAGACCTGGGACCGCGCCGAGACGGCACTGTTGGACGCCACCCGGGCGGCCGGCCACGACCCCATCCTGAACCCGGGCGAGGGCGCCTTCTACGGGCCCAAGCTGGAGTTCGTGCTGCGCGACGCCATCGGCCGCGACTGGCAGTGCGGCACCCTGCAGGTCGATTTCGTGCTGCCCGAGCGGCTCGACGCCGGCTACATCGCCGAGGACGGCGCCAAGCACCGCCCGGTCATGCTGCACCGCGCGATCCTGGGCTCGTTCGAGCGCTTCATCGGCATCCTGATCGAGAACCACGCCGGGCGCTTCCCGCTGTGGCTGGCGCCCCTGCAGATCGTTGTCGCCACCATCACCAATGCCGCCGACGGATATGCGGAACAAGTCGCCAAGGCCTGCCGCGCGGCGGGCCTGCGGGCGGAACTTGACCTGCGCAACGAGAAGATCAACTACAAGATCCGCGAACACAGCCACGCCAAGGTGCCGGTGATCATGGTCGTCGGCGCCAAGGAGGCCGAAGCCGGCACGGTCGCCGTGCGCCGCCTGGGCGGCAAGGATCAAGAAATCCTTGCGCTCCGGGAAGCGATAGATACATTAGTGTCCGAAGCGGCGGGACCGTTGGGCGCCGGGGCCGGCCGATAGGCCGCCCCACCAAACATCACGACATTTGGTTCGCGTTCACGTTCCGCCGGAACGGGGTTATTTGACCGCAACTGATCAAGGAGCAAGGCAATAGCACGCCGCCCCATGCAGCAGCAGCAGCCGTCCAAGGACGGGCCGCGCATCAATGAAGACATCGACGTGGCCCAGGTGCGCGTCGTCGACGCCGACGGCGAGATGGTCGGCGTCCTTTCCACCAAGGAAGCGATCGAAATGGCGTTCGAGGTCGGCCTCGACCTGGTCGAGGTGTCGCCCAACGCCGACCCGCCCGTGTGCAAGATTCTGGACTACGGCAAGTTCAAGTACGAAGCCCAGAAAAAGGCCAACGAGGCCCGCAAGAAGCAAAAGGTCATCGAGGTCAAGGAGATCAAGATGCGCCCGGGCATCGACGAGCACGACTACCAGACCAAGATGAAGGCCGTGCGCAAGTTCCTGGAAAACGGCGACAAGGTGAAGATGACCATCCGCTTCCGCGGCCGCGAAATGGCGCACCAGGACCTGGGCATGAAGGTTCTGGACCGCGTGCGCGAGGACGTCGACGAACAGGCCAAGGTGGAGCAGTTCCCCAAGACCGAGGGCCGGCTCATGACCATGGTGATCGCACCCCGTTAGGGGTGGCGGTCATCGCGCCCCGGTAAACCTGCGGAAAGGAAGGACCGGCGCATGCTGTCCTTCTTCTTCTACGGAACCCTGATGGACCCGGATCTGAGGGCCGCCGTTCTCGGCGGCCCTTGCCTTGCCGTGACCTCCGCCGCCCTTCCCGGCTACCGCCGCGCCCCCGTCGCGGGGCGGGATTATCCCGGCATCGCGCCCGCCCGGAACCGAGGCGTCCCGGGCCTCCTCGCCACCGGCGTCACGCCCGCCATGGCGGCGCGGGCGACTTACTACGAAGGCGACCGGTACGCCGCCGCCCTGGTTTCCGTGACGGCGGCGGACGGCGCCGCGCGGGACGCGTGGACCTTCCTGCCCTTGCCCGGCACGCGTGTCGGCACGGGCGGCTGGGACCTCGCCGCGTGGCAGCGCCGCCGCAAGGCGCCGACCCTCGCCTTGGCCCGGACCTACATGGCCGCTGGGCCGGTCAGCGGCATCCGAAGGCTCGAAGCCGCCTGGATGGTCCGGCTTCGGCGATCGATCCGCGCCTGACCGGCGCCCCGACCCTTTTCCCACAACATCGAACAGGAGACAAACCATGGGCGGAACCACCGGTGGCCCTAAAAACATGCCCGAAGTCCAAGTGGATATGGATATGAATTCGATACATGACGGCGACACAGGCATTGCTCTTCCCGGAGTCGGCGGCATCGCCAAACCCTGGGGTCCCACGGAAATCCTCAGCCAGCGGGCAATTTCGTCCGGCAGGATGAAGGCGCCGCACACGGACAGCGGAAGCCGGGTCGACCCCGGAGACCAGGCAGGAGCCACGACGCCGAGGCCGCCATTCAGTCTGCTGGCCGACGCTTTCGCCCGCGCAGGAGAGAATTCGGCGAGCACGATCCCGGCTCAGGCGCAACCGGCGCGCCCCAAACCGCCCGCCATCCCTGATTACCGCAAAGATGTTTTCGCCAATCGGCCACGGAACGAGTGGCGGGACCAGCACGAGGCTTTTTTACGGATACCGGGCGTGACCGATACTGAAAGTCGGGCCTATATGAATTTCGCCCTCCAGAGCGCAGGCGGCCACAAGGCATTCACCGCCGTCGGCGCCCCTGAAGCGGCGATGGCCCTGGGTGACACTTTGTTTCGCCATGGTCGCACCGGCGGCAGCGAGATCATCCAGCGGGCCCTCGACAAGACCATTCCCGGCGGCTTTACGGGGAAGGGCCCCATCGGACCGCACGCGTTCCCCGTGATCAAGAAGACGGCCGCCGATCCGAACACGCGGCAAGCATTCCTCGACGCCCTGGCGGAGGAACGGAAAGAGGCGGCCGTCCTTGAGGAGATGCGGCGGAACAAGGTCGATCCCCAAACCGCCGTCAACGCTGTCCGGGGAGAATTCGCCCGCTTCGATCACTTCCGGTTCCAGAAGGCATCCCATAAATCGCCGTGATCGTCGGAGTCGAAATGTTCGTACAGCACCCGCCAGCGCCCGCCTTCCCGGCGGAGCACATAGGAGGGATCGAGGTCCTTCCGTCCGCAGCGGTCGGGCGGACAACCCTCGCCATACTCCTTGGTCGGGTGGTTCCAGGTCTTACGGACACATAGCTGATCGGGCTCACAATCCCACCACTCGACGCGCAGCGCCAGATCGCCGGGCCGCCAGGGTGGGGGCCTGTCGTCCGGATGGACCCAGGCGCCCATATGGCCGGTCCATGCGGGGATCATGGCGTGCGTCAGAACCCGCCGCTCGACGATCCGGAGCTTGGCGATTGCCAGCCCGGCAAAGCCTCGGTTCACCTTGCCGTCCAGATACACGGTCGTGTACCCGACGGCCCGGCACAGGCCGGCTTCGCTCCACCGTTGACAGGCCTCCAGTGTCTTGATCGCGCACAGCGGCGTCACTGGGTCGCCGACGCAGCCGTCGGCCTTTCCCGTGGCGTAGGGCAGGACCTCGAAATCGTCGGCGGCATGGGCCAGACCAACAAAGGCCGTGAAAGAGATCAGCAGCGTCGGCAACAGAAGATTGATCCTTGAAGTGTAGCCGCTTTTGCGGCCGCTTCAAGGCAGCCCACGGCCGCGCTCAGCCGCCATCTCGGGGACCGGTAGGCGCGGCAATACCGGTTGATCCGGCCCTGACTCCGGGCCTACCCTTCTTCGGTCAGGAAAAGGAGCCACGCCATGAAGCGCAAGAAGCCCAAGGCGCGGAACCCGGTGGCCCGCGCCGTCAAGACCCTGCGCCCGCAGAAGGTCAAATCGGCCAAGACCTACCGCCGCCGCGCCAAGCACGACGATGCCCGTCCCGGGGATGACACCCGGGACGGGCTTTTACTTTTTGCGTTTCGGGAACCCGCTATTCGGCGGCGAGCGGACCTTATTCGGCGGCGAGCGGCCGGCCGCGGATGATCTCCATGATCTCGGCGGCGGCGACGGGGATGTTGGTGCCCGGGCCGTAGATGGCGGCGACGCCCCTGGCCTTGAGGAACTCGTAGTCCTGGGCAGGGATGACGCCGCCGCAGACGACCAGGATGTCGTCGGCGCCCTGCGCCTTCAGCTCGTCGATCAGCGCCGGCACCAGGGTCTTGTGCCCGGCCGCCTGGCTTGACACGCCGATCACGTGGACGTCGTTCTCGATGGCCTGGCGGGCGGCCTCGTCGGGGGTCTGGAACAGCGGGCCGACGTCGACGTCGAAGCCGATGTCGGCGAAGGCGGTGGCGATCACCTTGGCGCCCCGGTCGTGCCCGTCCTGGCCCATCTTGACCACCAGCATGCGCGGGCGGCGGCCCTCGGCCTCGGCGAAGTCGGCGACGTCCTTCCTGATCTTCTCGAACCCGGCGTCGCCCTCGTAGGCGGAGCCGTAGACGCCGGAGATGGAGCGTATCTGCGCCCGGTGGCGGGTATAGACCTTTTCCAGGGCGTCGGAAATCTCGCCCACGGTGGCGCGCTTGCGGGTCGCCTCGACGGCCAGTTCCAGCAGGTTGCCGTCGCCGCTTTCGGCGGCCTGGGTGAGCGCATCGAGGGCCCGGCGGCAGGCGGCTTCGTCGCGCGTCGCGCGGATGGTCTCGAGCCGCCTGATCTGGCTGTCGCGCACGGCGGCGTTGTCGACGTCCAGGATGTCGAGATCGTCCTCGTCGGCGCGCGCGTACTTGTTGACGCCGACGACAACCTCCTCGCCACGGTCGATGCGCGCCTGCTTGCGCGCCGCCGCCTCCTCGATCACCCGCTTGGGCATGCCTTCCTCGACCGCCCTGGTCATGCCGCCGAGGTCCTCGACCTCTTTTATAAGCTCGCGTGCGGCGGCGGCCAGGGAGGCCGTCAGGCTTTCCACGTAGTAGCTGCCGGCGAGCGGGTCGATGACCTGCGGGATGCCCGTCTCCTCGGCGACGATCAATTGCGTGTTGCGCGCGATGCGGGCCGAGAACGGGGTCGGCAGGGCGATCGCCTCGTCGAGCGCGTTGGTGTGCAGGCTCTGCGTGCCGCCCAGCACCGCCGCCATGCATTCGATGGTGGTGCGGATCACGTTGTTGTAGGGATCGCGCGCGGTGAGCGAGACGCCCGAGGTCTGGCAATGGGTGCGCAGCATGGACGAGCGCGGGTCCTTGGGCTCGAACCCGGCCATCAGTTCCGACCACAGCAGGCGCGCGGCGCGCAGCTTGGCGACCTCCATGAAGAAGTTCATGCCGATGGCGAAGAAGAACGACAGGCGCGGCGCGAACCTGTCGACGTCGAGGCCCTTGCCCTTGGCCGCGCGCACGTATTCCAGGCCGTCGGCGAGCGTGAAGGCCAGTTCCTGCACCGCCGTCGCGCCCGCTTCCTGCATGTGGTAGCCGGAGATCGAGATGGAATTGAAGCGCGGCATGTTGAGCGCCGTGTACTCGATGATGTCGGCGACGATGCGCATGGAGGGGGTCGGCGGGTAGATGTAGGTGTTGCGCACCATGAACTCTTTCAGGATGTCGTTCTGGATGGTGCCCGACAGCTTCTCCGCCGCAACGCCCTGTTCCTCGGCGGCCACGATGTAGCCGGCCAGCACCGGCAGCACGGCGCCGTTCATGGTCATGGAAACCGACATCTCGTCCAGCGGGATGCCGTCGAACAGGATCTTCATGTCCTCGACGCTGTCGATCGCGACGCCGGCCTTGCCGACATCGCCGACCACGCGGGGATGGTCGGAATCGTAGCCCCGGTGGGTCGCCAGGTCGAAGGCGACCGACAGGCCCTTCTGCCCGGCGGCCAGATTGTCGCGATAGAACTTGTTGGAATCCTCGGCCGTGGAGAAGCCGGCGTACTGGCGGATGGTCCAGGGCCGGTTGGCGTACATGGTGGCGCGCGGGCCGCGCACATAGGGCGCGAAACCGGGCAGGGAGTCCAGATGCTCCAGCCCCTCCAGGTCGGCCGCCGTGTACAGCGGCTTCACCGCGATGCCTTCCGGCGTGCGCCAGATCAGGTCGTCGGGGGATTTGCCCTTCAGTTCCCTGGCGGCCTCGGCCGCCCACCTGTCCATGCCGTCCTTGTCGAGGCTCATTCTCGCTGCTCCTGGTCGTCGTCGCCAAAATCCCCCTTCGGCTCCCCCGGATTATACCTCCGCCCCCCGGAGGCAAAGGAATTTTTTGCCCTGCACGCCCATGGAACCCCGAGGAAATCCGACCTAGTTTAGATTTCTATCAACAACACAACATATATTGTGGATAACTATATGTGGTGGACCCGGTTGACGGTTGAGCGAAATCTTGTAATCATTCCGCCCGTTCCCGCCCGCATTTCGGGCGGATTCGGGCCTTTCGGGCGGGCGGCGCCCGGCGGGACCGGTCCTGGGGTGAAAGATTGGGTTTCGGCCGGCGCGTGGCGCCCTCGGGCCGGAAATTGGGAGGCAAGGGTACATGGAAACGACGAACGAATGGACGCCCCAGCGGGTCAACGCCCTGATCGCCCTGTGGGACGAGGGTCTGCCCACCAGCGAGATCGGCCGCCGCCTCGGCATCACCAAGAACGCCGTCATCGGCAAGGTGCATCGCCTGGGCCTGAGCAAACGCGGCTCGCCCATCAAGGAACGCCCCGACAAGCCCCAGGCCGACGAGAACCTGGTCACCATGGCCAAGCTTCGCCCGGGCATGTGCAGCTGGCCCGTGGGCGAGCCCAACGCCCCGGACTTCCATTTCTGCGGCGAAGGCGCCGTCGACGGCAAGCCCTACTGCCGCGCGCATTGCGCCAAGGCCTACATTCGAATTACCAAAGACGGCCGCAAGGTCGCCGCCGCCTGACCGCACGCCGTTACCTGAAGCATGAAATTGCGGCCTTGCGCCGCGCCCGCCTTGAATTTTCGCGCGCGGAGCCTATCATCATGGGCATGAGGACCGCATCGACCCTCCTTGTGACCGGAGCCATCCGGCGAATTATTGACCCGGCCTCGTAACCGAGGACCGGGCCTTATCCTGTTCGCCGTGACCGGCTTTCCTGTCGCCAGAGGACTTACCGATGCAGACGCAGCACCGCGGGCACGCCCCGCAATCCGCCTCCCGTTCCGTCCCCCGACCCGCCCCGACGCAATGTTTTTCCGTGCAGGCGCTGGCCGACCCCGGCACCCTGCCCCGCGTGCTGGAAGTGTTCGCCAAGCGCGGCCTGGTGCCCGCCCGCGTCCATGCCAGCCGCGCCTCGGCGGCCAAGGGGGACCTGGTCGTTGACATCCAGCTCGACGACACCGGGACGGAACAGGCCCGGCTTATCGCCCAGGAACTGCGCCGCCAGTTCTGCGTCGACGCCGTGCTGGTCGCCGAGAAGCTGGCGCCGGCCCCCGCCTGACGCCCCGGCCGAAGGAGGCGCATGAGCTACCTCGACCGCATCCGCGCCCTGCAGGCCTGGGACGCCGCGGCCTATCGTCCGTTTACCGCGGGCGGGCGGCAGGTCGGCCTGATCCATCGGGATTTCGCGCCGCACCTTGCGGATTTCGCCGGGACCTTGCGCGTGACCGAGGACGCGGTCGCCCTCGACCCGGCGCTGACCGAGCCCGCGTCGCGCACGGCGGCCATGGCCGAGGTCCTGTCGGACCTGCGCGGCCGCGGCCTGATCCGGGGCTGGCGCGACGAACCCTACGCGGTCCGCGAGCGCTGGGGCGCCCCGGTCCTGTTCCGGATGGAGCGCGCGGCGGTGCCGCTGTTCGGGGTCGAGGGCTGCGGCGTGCACGTGAACGGCTTCGTGCGCGACGGCGACGGGATGAAGATGTGGATCGGCAAGCGGGCGCTCGACAAGCCGACCGCGCCCGGCAAGCTGGACCAGATCGTCGCCGGCGGCCTGCCCGCCGGGATCGGCGTGATGGAGAACCTGGTCAAGGAATGCGGCGAGGAAGCCGCCATCCCCGAGGCCGTCGCCCGTACCGCGCGGCCCGTGGGGGCCATTTCCTACTGCACGGAGCGGGCCGAGGGCCTGCGCCGCGACGTGCTGTTCAACTACGACCTGGAGCTGCCCGGGGACTTCGAGCCCCGCAACACGGACGGCGAGATCGCGGGATTCCACCTGTGGCCGATGGAGCGGGTGATGGACGTGGTGCGCGAAAGCGACGACTTCAAGTTCAACTGCGGGGCCATCGTTATCGATTTTTTGATCCGCAGGGGCTTTATCGGGCCCGACCATTCCGATTACGTTGAGATACAAAGGGGCCTGCACCGGGCCCGGGCCTGAGGCGAGAAACGAAGGGAGACGCCAAGTGAGCGAGCGGACGAGCCCCGACACCGACGGCAACGACGTTCCCTGGACCATCTACCTGTCGGGCGAGATCCACACCGACTGGCGCGCGCGCATCGAGGCCGGCGCCGCCGAGGCGGGCCTGCCGGTCGAGTTCGTCGGCCCCGTGACCGACCACGCGTCGAGCGACGACTGCGGCGTCGCCATCCTGGGCGACGAGCCCGACGGCTTCTGGAAGGATCACAAGGGCGCGCGCGTCAACGCGATCCGCAACCGCACCCTGATGGAACGCGCCGACGTGGTTGTCGTGCGCTTCGGCGACAAGTACAAACAATGGAACGCCGCCTTCGACGCGGGATACGCCGCCGCCTTGGGAACGCCCATGATCACGCTGCACGATCCGTCGCTGACCCACGCGCTGAAGGAGGTCGACGGCGCCGCAATGGCGACCGCCGAGACGCCCGAACAGGTGGTGCGCCTGTTGAAGTACGCGATCACCGGACGACTTAATTAGAATAGCCCCGCACAACCGCTTTTCGAAACCGGCATACGACATTGGACAAGTCCAACACCGCCCTGAACCGCCCGTCGCCGGACCTCTATCCCCGGATCGAGCCGCACGCCCAGGGGTACCTGGACGTCACCGGCGGACACCGCCTCTATTGGGAGCAGTCGGGCAACCCGGCGGGCGTGCCCGTGGTGTTCCTGCACGGCGGGCCCGGGGCCGGGTCCAACCCCTCGCACCGCCGGTTCTTCGACCCGGAGCATTACCGCATCGTCATCTTCGACCAGCGCGGGGCCGGGCGCTCCACCCCGTTCGGCGAAACGCGGGACAATTCGACCCAGGCCCTGGTCGCCGACATGGAGGCGCTGCGCGCGCACCTGGAGATCGATTCCTGGTTCGTGTTCGGCGGCTCCTGGGGCTCGACCCTGGCGCTCGCCTACGGCATCGCCCATCCCGGACGCTGCCGCGGATTCGCGCTGCGCGGCATCTTCCTGGGCCGCAGGTCCGAGGTCGACTGGTTCCTTTACGGCATGAAGCTGGTGTTCCCCGAGGCCTGGCGCCGCTTCGCCGGCTTCCTGCCCGAGCCCGAGCAGGGCGACATCCTGGCCGCCTACCACCGGCGCCTGACCGACCCGGACCCGGACGTCCACCGTCCCGCGGCCGAAGTGTGGAGCCAGTTCGAAAGCGCCTGTTCGACCCTGTACCACGGCGACGGCGGCGGCTCCGGGCGGGGGGCGCTGTCCCTGGCGCGGCTTGAGGCCCATTATTTCGTACACGACGTGTTCCTGCCCGAAGGCCACCTGCTCGACAACGTCGCCCGCGTCAGCCACCTGCCCTGCGTCATCGTGCAGGGACGCTACGACATGGTCTGCCCCATCGCCACTGCGGATGAGCTGGCCCGGGCATGGCCGGGCGCCGACTACGTGGTCGTCCCCGACGCCGGCCACTCGGCCATGGAGCCGGGCATCCGCTCCGCCCTGGTCAGGGCCATGGACGGCTTCAGGAATTAGGGCGCCGGGCGCCCTCACGCTTGCGCCACGCCCGGTTTCGCTTAAGATGCGTCCTGTTTCACGGTCTGAGGGGACCGTTTGAGGGGAAGAAGCCGTTGACATCCATCCGTCTGCTCGTTCCAGCGCTGCTGGTTCTCGCAACAGTACTGCCGTCGGGCGCCGCGCGGGCCGACGACGATCCGGATTTCCTGACCGTCGCCGCCGGCAAGTTCGACATCTTCCGCAACCGGGAAGAGGACGTCGAACTGCGCCTCGACTACCGTTTCGGCAAGAAGTTCCTGATCTTCAAGCCGTTCCTCACGGGCGCCTACGTGACCAACAACTCGTCCTTCGTCGGGGCGGGCGTGCTGGTGGACATCTACCTGGGCCGGCGCTTCGTGCTGACGCCCCAGTTCTCGCCGACCTGGTGGCGCGGCAAGACCTCGAACCTGGACCTGGGCCACGCGCTGGAGTTCCGCTCGCGCCTGGAACTGGCCTACCGCCTCGACGACCGCTCGCGCATCGGCATCTCCATCGACCATTCGTCCAACGCCGGACTGGGCGACGGCAATCCGGGCGTGGAATCGGTCATGCTGAACTATTCCGTGTCCATGGACACCATCAAGGGCATGTTCAAGTAGGCCCCCGGCCCCCCGCGCCTCCGGCTACCCTTTCCGGCGAAACCTGTGGTATAGACGGGCGCGCGCGAATGCGGTCGAGGCCCCGTAGCTCAGTCGGATAGAGCGACAGATTCCTAATCTGTAGGTCACAGGTTCAAATCCTGTCGGGGTCACCACCCCTATTCGTCCTCCGCCACGCCCCAGATGCGGGCGTGCTGGCCGTCGCCCGCGGCGGGGATGACGCGCACCCGTTCCGCCACGCCGTCCTCCGTGAACTCCCGCTCGATGGCGAGCAGCGTGCCCGCCGGATGGTCGCACAGGTCCGCCATGTCGCGGCATTCCCGGCGCGCGGCGTCGAGCGCCGTGAGCATGTCGGGCGCCCCGTAGCGTTCGAACAGATGGGCGGCCAGCGCGCGCTCCGCCTCCTCGACCCGGGCGTCGGGCACCACCGCGACCTGCACGAAGGTCGCGCGCCCGAAGCCGGAGAGGCCCAGCCAGCCGCTCTTGAACGCAAGCTGCCGCTTGCGCGACCACGTGGCGGGATCGCCGCCGGCGAACTCGCGATGGAGGAACTCGAAGGTGCCGGCGACGGCCCATTCGCCGGGCTCGGCCGGATGCTCGAAGACCTGGGTGTCGGAGACGTCCAGGCGGATGGTGCGGGCGAACTTCATGATCCCGCAATATAGAGGGCGGAATCCGCCCGCGCATCATGGTAAAGACGAAGGCATGATCCGAAACGTCTTCATCGCCCCGGCCGCGGCCGCCATGCTGGCCCTGGCCCCGCCCGCGCCGGCCATCGCCGCCGCCGTCGACGCCGCCGCCGTGGCCACGGCCGTGACCTCCGTGGTCATCGTCCTGCCCACCTGGCGGAACGTGCGCCCCGGCTTCGCCCCGCGCTCGGCCGACGGCCGGATCGCGCCCGAGGGCTCGGGCGTCGCCGTGCTGCCCGGCGGCCTCGTCGCGACCAACGACCACGTGCTGGGCGACGCGATCGCAGTCAAGGTGCGGCTCGCCGACGGACGCACGCTGCCGGCCGAGATCGTCGGCCGCCACAAGGCGACCGACATCGCGTTGCTGAAGGTGCCCGCCGACCTGCCCGTGGCCGCGCCGGGGCCCGAACCCGGGCTGGCCGATCCCGTCTGCGCCATCGGCAACCCGTTCGGGCGGGGGCTGTCCGTGTCCTGCGGCGTGGTCTCGGCCACCGGCCGCGCCAACGCGGGCTTCAACGAGATCGAGGATTTCATCCAGACCGACGCCGCCGTGAACCCCGGCGGGTCCGGCGGCGCGCTGGTCGACGGCAAGGGCCGCCTGGTCGGCCTGGTGTCGGCCATCTTCGCGCAGGGATCGGACGCCAACATCGGCGTCAACTTCGCGGCCTCCTGGCCGCTGGTGGCGCGCGTGGCGCGCGACCTGGCCGACGACGGCACGGTCGCCGAGGCGACGGCGGGAATGGAGACGAGGCCGCTGACGCCCGAGCAGAACGCCCGCGCGGCGGGCGTCGCCGTGGTCGAGGTGGCGCGCGCGGGCCCGGCCCTCGCCGCCGGGATCGAGGCCGGCGACATCGTCACCCATGTGGCCGGACGGCCCGTGACCTCTCCCGGACAGCTTCGCGCCGCGCTGTTCCGCCACCGCCCGGGCGACGCGGTCGAGGTGACCGTGCGGCGCGGCGGCGAAACCCGGCGGATCACCCTGACCCTGGCGCCCGCCGGACCCTGACCGCCCGCCGCCGTCAGGACGGCGCGCGCACCAGGCGGAAGCCGATCAGGATGTGCTTGATCCCGTCCGGCCGGCCATGCCGGGCGGCGGGGCGGCACACGCCGCAGCCGCTGTCGTCCCACGAGCCGCCCTTGACGATATGGCGGCCGGCGCCGGCCGGCGTCGCCGTCCATTCATAGACCTGACCGGCCGCGTCGAGCAGGCCGAAGGGGCTGCGCCCGTCGGGGAAGCGGCCCACGGGAAGGGTGTCGAAGGGGCCCCTGTCGTGGCTGTTCAGCAGTTCCGGGCGCCAGGCGTCGCCCCAGGGGAAGGTGCGGCCGTCGGCGCCGCGCGCCGCCTTTTCCCATTCCGCCTCCGTGGGCAGGCGCCAAATCCGGCCGGTGCGGCGGCTAAGCCAGGCAGCGTAGGCCTCGGCGTCGGCCAGGGACACCAGCACCACGGGATGGTCGTCGCGGCCCGGCGGCGGCGCGCCGTCCCGCCAGGCGTGGCGCCGCGTCCGCGCGTAGGGATGGATCAGCCCGTACCCGGCCCAGGTGCGCGCATCGACGTCGGGCGCCGGATGGCCGGTGGCGGCGACGAAGGCGGCGTACTGGGCGTTGGTGACGGGCGTGCGCATGATGGCGAAGGCCGGCAGGTCGACGGTCCGGCGCGGTCCCTCGCCCGCGTACCACCGTCCCTCGCGGGTACGGCTGTGGCCGTAGGCGGCCTCGTCGAGACGATAGGCGCGCTCCCGCTCGGCGGCGTCCGAACCGGCGATGAACGGCCCGGCGGGAATCCCGATCGTGGCGGGCGGCGCGACATCGTCCGCCCGCGGCGCGGCCTGGGCCGCCAGCAGGATCATGATGGCAATCAGCAGGCGCATGGTTCCGTCCCGGCCGTCAAACCATTGGCCGCCATGGGAGCCCGGAACCCTGCCGGCGTCAAGCCGCCGGGGTCCGGAGGCCGGACCCGACCGCGGACGGATACCCGTCATTCCAGACACGGCTTTCGCCTAAATCCATGTCCTCGCGGAAGCGGGGATCGGATTTGGCTTGCGAAAGTCAGTGATCCGGAATCCAGGGACGGCTTTGCCACGCAGGCTTTCTGGATTCCGGATACCAACGCTCGCGCGCCGGAAACGCTTGCGTTTCCGGGCTCGCGTAGGTTCCGGAATGACGATTGAGTACGGACTCGAAACGACTAATCGGCGGCGCTGCGATAACCGGCGGCGATCAGATCGGCGATCGTTCTCTCGGAAAATCCCTGTGCTGCGACCAGATCGACCGGCATTTCCGAAACGCAGGTCTTCCTCAGCTTGCAAAAAATTTTCTTCCTTATAAGGAAGCTTGACACTTACAAGAAAATGATGCATCGTCCGCCTATACAGCTATGGAGGACGTCATGCAGCTATCATTCATATTGGCCACTAAGCTAGCCGAACTTCTCCGCTCGGCTGAAAAGCAGGGATACAAGTGTGTGAAGGTTCATTCGGACAACCTTCTGGCTGTTGGAGCCGACCCGCTTAACCCGACCCACTTGATCGATCTAACATCAGAACAAATTTACCCCATCTCCAATACGCCCCTTACCTCCGAAGCACTCCCTTTTGAAGCGGCCGGGTCGATTAGCCTTTCTAAGTTACTCGACCACGCGTCCGAGTTGGAGAAGCGCGCGACCCGGCGGACTGGAAATTACTGGATTGAGGTCAAGGGTCTAAGGATACCCTGCGCGTCTCTCAAAGAACTTCTTGCCGAGGGCCTGAAGAGAATTGAAGAACTTCATCCAGGTACTTTGGATCGACTCTCTGATATAAAGCCGCGCTCAAAACGTATCGTATCCCGAGATCGCGAAAAGCTCTTCGCTAAACAAGAACTAGTTGTTCATTATGCGGAGAAACTCACCGATGGTTGGTGGTTTGGCACCAACAACTCGAGGGGAGAGACTCTAACTTGGCTACGTCGCGCAGCTGATATTGCAGGCCTGGAGTGGGGTAAGACAGTTAGGACTAACGTTGGCTAACTTCAGAGTTGGCGACATACTCGGCAAGTGAAGAAGGGCAGCGCTGTCCTAACCGGCGGCGATCACCGCGCCGGCGTCGATCAGGGCCTGGATGGCGTCGGCGCCGTAGCCGTATTCGGCCAGCACTTCCCGCGTGTGCTGGCCGTAGACGGGCGCGCCCGTGTCCGTCTTCGCCGGCGTGCCCGAGAACTTGACGGGCATGCCGAGCGCCTTGGCGGTGCCGAGCGCCTTGTGCGGCACCTCGACAATCATGTCGCGGGCGACGGCCTGGGGGTCGGCGTGCATCTGCGTGATGTCGAACACGGGCCCGGCGGGCAGGCCGACGGCGTCGAATGTGGCCAGCCATTCGGCGGAGGTTTTCGCCTTAAAGATGGGGGTCAGCACGTCCTCCAGCGCCTGGCGGTTGGCCATGCGGCCGGTGTTGTCCGCGAACCGGGGATCGTCGGCGATCTGCGGGTTGTCGAGCGCCTGCAGCAGGCGTTCCCAGGTGCGCTGGTTGGCGGCGCCGCAGGTGATCCAGCCGTCGGCCGTCTCGAACGCCTGATAGGGCGCGTTGAGGGGATGGGCCGAGCCCATGGCGGCGGGGGAGACGCCGGTCGCGAAGGCGATGGCCGACTGCCAGTAGGTATGGATGATCCCGGCCTCGAACAGCGACGTGTCGACCACCTGGCCCTGGCCGGTCTTCAGGGCGTGGGCATAGGCGGCCGAAACCCCCATGGCGGCCAGGATGCCCGCCGTGATGTCGGTGATCGGCGCGCCCACCTTGCAGGGCGGGCGGCCCGGGCCCTCGCCGGTGATGTGCATGAGGCCCGACATGCCCTGGGCGATCAGGTCGAAGCCGCCGCGCTCGGCATAGGGCCCGGTCTGGCCGAAGCCGGAGATCGAGCACCACACCAGCTTGGGGTTGTCCTTCCTCAGATCCTCGTAGGCGAGGCCCAGCTTGGCCAGCGTGCCCCGGCGGTAGTTCTCCAGCAGCACGTCGGCCTCGCGGGCGAGGCGCCGGACCACGTCCTTGCCGCCCTCGGTCTTGAGGTCCACGGCGATGGAGCGCTTGCCCCGGTTCATGACCAGGAAGGCCGCCGCCTCGTCGCCGATCTTGGGCGGCGCGGCGCGGCGCGTGTCGTCGCCGCCCGGCACCTTCTCGACCTTGATGACGTCGGCGCCCATGTCGGACAGCATCAGGGCGCAGGTCGGCCCCGCCATCACGTGGGTCAGGTCCAGCACCTTCATGCCGCCGAGCGGCCCGTCACCTCGCGCCATGCCGTTTCCTTTCGTTTCTTTTTCGTAATGAGGCCGGGAAGCCCCCGGCGTCCGTCCGCCCGCGCCTTAATCTTCGCGAGCCTTAGTCTTCGCGGGACTGGGGATTGACCAGATAGGCCATGGCGGCGTCGACGCCGCCCTTCTCAAACGGCACCTTGGCGAGTTCCAGGCCCATCTCGACGCCCGACAGGGTGCCCATGAGCATGAGTTCGTTGAAGTCGCCCAGGTGGCCGATGCGGAACACCTTGTCGGCGACCTTGTTGAGGCCGTTGCCGAGCGACATGTCGAAGTTCTCCAGCGTCACGCGGCGGAAGTTGTCGGCGCTGTGGCCCTCCGGCATGAGGACCGCCGTGAGGACGGGCGAGTACTCCTTGGGCTCCAGGCACAGGACCTCGAGCCCCCAGGCCCGCACGGCGCGGCGGGTCGCCTCGGCGAAACGCTCGTGGCGGGCGAACACGTTGTCGAGCCCCTCCTCCATGAGCATGGCGATCGCTTCCTTGAGGCCGTAGAGCAGGTTGGTCGCCGGGGTATAGGGGAAATAGCCGGTCTTGTTCATCTTGATCATCTCGTCCCAGGCCCAATAGGACTTTGGCAGGGACGCGGATTTGGACACTTCCTGCGCCTTTTCCGAGACGCAGTTGAAGCTGATGCCCGGCGGCAGCATCAGGCCCTTCTGCGAACCTGCGACGGTGACGTCGATCCCCCATTCGTCCTGGCGGAATTCGGTGGAGGCGAGGCCCGAGATGGTGTCGACCATGAACAGGGCCGGATGGCCGGCGCGGTCGATGGCGTCGCGCACCAGCTTGACCCGCGAGGTCACGCCGGTCGAGGTTTCGTTGTGGACCATGCAGACCGCCTTGATCTCGCGGTCCTTGTCTTCCAGCAGGCGCTTCTCGACGGCGGCGGCGTCGACGCCGTGGCGCCAGTCGCCCTCGATGAACTCGGGCACCAGGCCGAGGCGCAGCGCCAGATTCTTCCACAAGGTGGCGAACTGGCCCGTTTCGTACATGAGGACCCGGTCGCCGGGCGACATGGTATTGGCGAGCGCCGCCTCCCACGCCCCGGTACCCGAGGCGGGATAGATGACGACCTCGCATGTCTCCGTCTTGAACACCTTCTTCATGCCGTCCAGGCAGGCATGGGCCAGGCCGGCGAAGTCGGGGCCGCGATGGTCCATCACCGGATTGTCCATGGCGCGGAGGATGCGGTCGGGGGTGTTGGACGGCCCGGGAATCTGCAGGAAATGGCGGCCGCGGCGCACAGTCATGATCGGATGTCCTCTTGACGGTCTGGTTTGCGCGCGCCGTGGGCGCGCCGGTCGTGGAATTATGCATACAATTTTTTGCCAGACAACCCGGATTCATGGCGGCCTGAGAAAATCCATATTTATATGTTTTAAATCAACATATTAATGGACGACCTCTGGATTAAGGGGAGGTGACGATCATTTGCATGATTGAATTTTGAATGCAATTTGCTACACTCGGCGCCTCCCAGGACAACGCAAGCGAACCCCGCCCATGGCCCCGCCCGACACCGCCGCCGCCCGTTCCGACAGCCGCCCGAAGAAGGGCGATCCGGCCCTCGCGCGGCGTCTCAAGAACGCCGTCAGGGGCCAGGTCCTGTTCGACCCGTTCTCGCGCGGGCGTTATGCGACCGACGCCTCGATCTATCAGATCGAGCCCGTCGGCGTCGTCGTGCCCGAGGATGCCGAGGACGTGGAAGCCGTCATCTCCGTCGCGCGCGACGCGGGCGTGCCGATCCTGGCGCGCGGCGGCGGCACCTCGCAGTGCGGGCAGACCGTGGGCGAGGCCCTGGTGGTGGACCTGTCCAAGCACCTCAACAAGATTCTCGAGTTCGACGCCGCCGGCCGCCAGGCGCTGGTCGAGCCGGGCATCGTGCTCGACCACCTGAACGCCTGTCTGAAGCCCCACGGCCTGTGGTTCCCGGTCGACGTCTCGACCTCGTCGCGCGCCACGCTGGGCGGCATGGCGGGCAACAACTCCTGCGGCTCGCGCTCCATCGTCTACGGCACCATGCGCGACAACGTGCGCGCGATCGACGCCGTCACCATGGACGGCCGGGCCATGCGCTTCGGCGAGGTCTCGGACAACGAACCGGCGGCGCGGCTCGACCCCGCGCAGCAGGATCTGGTGACCAGGCTTCTCGGCATCGGCCGGCGCGAGGCGGACCACATCCGGGCCTCCTTCCCCGACGTCATGCGCCGGGTCGGCGGCTACAACGTCGACGCCCTGATGCCGGGGGGAGCCCCCAAGGGCAAATGGGCCGACGCCACGCTCTACCGGCCGCAGACGCACCCGAACCTTGCCCACCTGCTGATCGGCTCCGAGGGCACCCTCGCCTTCTCGACGCGCCTCCATCTCGACCTGCAGCCCCTGCCGAAGCACAAGGTGCTGGGCGTGTGCCACTTCCCCACCTTTTATCAGGCCATGGACGCGGCCCAGCATCTGGTGACCCTGGGCCCGGCGGCGGTCGAACTGGTCGACCGCACCATGATCGGCCTGGCCCGCGACATCGAGATATTCCGCCCCACGGTGGAACGCTTCGTGAAGGGCGCGCCCGACGCGCTGCTGCTGGTCGAGTTCGCGGGGGAGGAGCCCCAGCCGCAGCTCGCCAAGCTGAAACAACTGGTCGAGATGATGGGCGACCTGGGCTTCGCGGACGCCGTGGTCGAGGCCGTGGACCCGGCCTTCCAGCGCGACATCTGGGAGGTCCGCAAGTCGGGCCTCAACATCATGATGTCGATGAAGGGCGACGGCAAACCGATCTCCTTCGTCGAGGACTGCGCCGTGCGCCTGGAGGACCTGGCCGAATACACGGACCGCCTGACGCAGGTGTTCCGCAGGCACGGCACCGAGGGGACCTGGTACGCCCATGCCTCGGTCGGCACGCTGCACGTGCGGCCGGTCATCAACCTGAAACAGGACCTGGGCGCCAGGCAGATGCGCGCCATCGCCGAGGAAGCCTTCGAGATGGTGCGCGAGTACAAGGGCTCGCACTCCGGCGAGCACGGCGACGGCCTGGTGCGCTCCGAATTCCACGAGGCCATGTTCGGCACGCGCATGGTCGAGACCTTCAACGAGGTCAAACGGGCCTTCGATCCCGATGGCCTGATGAACCCGGGCAAGATCGTCGACCCGCCGAAAATGGACGACCGCTCGCTGTTCCGCTTCAAGCCCGGCTATGCGACGGAAAAGATCGCGACCGCCTTCGACTGGTCCGACTGGGGCGGCTTCGCCGGCGCCGTCGAGATGTGCAACAACAACGGCGCCTGCCGCAAGCGGGACGCGGGCGTCATGTGCCCGTCGTTCCGCGCCACCGGGGACGAACAGCACCTGACCCGCGGCCGCGCCAACAGCCTGCGGCTGGCCCTTTCAGGACAACTGGGCCCGGACGCTTTCACCTCAGACGACATGCATGCCGCCATGAAGCTGTGCGTCGGCTGCAAGGGCTGCAAGCGCGAATGCCCGACGGGCGTCGACATGGCGCGCATGAAGATCGAGTTCCTCAATCAGTACAACAAGCGCCACGGCCTGCGCCTGTTCGACAGGCTGGTCGCCTACCTGCCGCGCTACGCGCCCATGGCGTCCAAGGTCGCCTGGCTTCTCAACCTGCGTGATGCCGTGCCGGGCATGGCCTGGCTGTCGGAAAAACTGGTCGGCTTCGCCGCCGAGCGCAGCCTGCCGCGCTGGGCGGCGCGGCCGGACGACGGCGCCGCCGGCGTCGGCGACGCCGATTGCTGCCCCGCCGGCCCGGCGGTGGTCCTGCTGGGCGACACCTTCAACACGTACTTCGAGCCGGACAACCTGCGCGCCGCGCGCCGGGTGCTGACCGCCGCCGGCTACCGCGTGGTCACCGCCCAGGCGCCCGATAGCGCGCGGCCGCTGTGCTGCGGGCGGACGTTCCTGGCGGCGGGTCTCGCCGACGAGGCCAAGGCGGAGGCGCGGCGCACCCTGGAAGCCCTGAAGCCCTTCGTCGACGCGGGCGTGCCGGTGATCGGGCTGGAGCCGTCCTGCCTGTTGACCCTGCGCGACGAGTTCACGGCCCTGCTGCCGGGCGAGGACACGAAGGCGCTTGCCGCCAAGGCCATGCTGTTCGAGGAGTTCCTGGCGGCGGAAGCCGAAGCCGGAACCCTGACCCTGCGGCTCACGAATGCCGACGGCGGCAAGGCGTTGCTGCACGGGCATTGCCACCAGAAGGCCTTCGCCGCCATGGGGGCCGTGGAGAAGACGCTGCGCCTGGTGCCGGGGCTGGACGTGGAAACCGTCGATTCAAGCTGCTGCGGCATGGCCGGCGCTTTCGGCTACGACAAGGACAACGTCGCCGTGTCCAAACGCATGGGCGAACTTGCCCTGCTGCCCGCCGTGCGGGATGCCGGCGCGGACACGCTGATCGTCGCCGACGGCACCAGCTGCCGCCACCAGATCGCCGACGGCACGCCACGTCAGGCGGTGCATGTCGCCCGGGTTCTCGACCGCTATCTGGCCCAGGAATGACGCCCATGGACGCCTCGCCCCGCACGCCCATCGACCGCCCTTCCCTGCACGACACCATCGTCGACCGGGTGCGCACCATGGTCTACGACGGCGACCTGAGGCCGGGCGAGAAGGTGCCGGAACGCCGGCTCTGCGAGACCCTGGGCATCTCGCGCACGCCGCTGCGCGAGGCCCTGAAGGTGCTGGCGTCCGAGGGCGTGCTGGAACTGCTGCCCAACCGGGGTGCCAGGGTCGCGCGCCTGACGGCCGAGGATGTCGACGAGATGTTTCCCGTCATGGGCGCCCTGGAGGCGCTGGCGGGCGAGCTGGCCTGCGCCAACGCGACCGAGGCCGACCTGGCCGAACTGCGGGCGCTGCATTACCAGATGGCGCTGCACCACACGCGGGGGGAACGGGCCGAGTATTTCGCCCTCAACCAGAAGATCCACGAAAAGATCATGGGCTCGGCCGGCAACGGCCTGCTGGTCTCCCTGTACGAGGGGCTGGCCGGGCGCATCCGCCGCGCGCGCTATATTTCCTCCATCACCCCCGACCGCTGGAAGCAGGCGATGGCCGAGCACGAGGAAATCCTGGCGGCGTTGGAGGCCCGCGACGGCCGGCACCTCGCCCTCGTGCTGAAGGACCACCTGCGCAACAAGTGCGAGGCGGTGAAGGAGGCCATCCGCCGGGGCGCGGAAGAGGACGCCGCTTGACGCAGCTGTGATCCCCGGTGAGCGGCGGACTCTGCTACACCGGTTCCCAGGAAAACCGGGAGCCCGCATTCCGTGATTGAGCATTTCGCCGCGACGGTCCATCGTTCCGGCATGTGGAAGTCGTGCATGACCTTCATCTTCGGCGAGCCGGTCGGCGACCGCTTGCCCGCCCGCGTACGCGCGCGCATCGCCCTGCAGCAGGAACAAAGCGAGAAGCTGATCTCCTGGGTGCAGATGCTGCTGGTCGTGCTGTTCGCCAGCCTGTGGGCCGTCGCACCCAAGACCGCCATGAATCCGGATTTCAATCTGGTGCCGGCGGCGCTGGGCTTCTATTTCCTGTTCACCCTGGCGCGGCTGATCGTCGCCTACCGCGGCGCCCTGTCCCGGCCGTTCCTGATGGCGTCCGTGGTCATCGACATCGGGCTGCTGATGCTGCTGATCTGGTCGTTCCACATCCAGTACATGCAGCCGGCAAGCTTCTACCTTAAGGCGCCGACCCTGATGTACGTGTTCATCTTCATCGCGCTCCGCGCGCTGCGGTTCGAGCCGGGCTACATCGTGCTGGCCGGCGTGTCGGCGGCGGTCGGGTGGATCGCCCTGATGCTCTACGTGGTTCACGCCGAGGCGGGCAATCCGATGATCACCCGCAACTACGTGGAATACATGACGTCCAACGCCATCCTGATCGGCGCCGAGGTCGACAAGATCGTCTCGATCCTGCTGGTCACCGCCGTCATGGCCGTCGCCGTGCTGCGCGCGCAGCGCTCGCTCTACCGCGCCATCACCGAAAGCACGGCGGCCCAGGATCTGACGCGTTTCGTCTCCAAGGAAGTGGCCGAGCGCATCACCCAGGCCGATCACGCCATCCAGCCGGGCGACGGCGAAAGCAAGGTCGCGACCGTCATGTTCACGGACATCGAGGGTTTCTCCACGGCGTCGGAGAAAATGTCCCCCAAGGAACTGGCCCGCACCATCAACGACTACTTCCAGGCCGTGGGCGAGGTCATCACCCGCCACGGCGGCGTGGTCCTGCTGTTCGAGGGAGACGCCATGCTGATCACCTTCAACGCGGTGACGCCGTCGGAGAACCATGCGACCCGCGCGTTGGACTGCGCCCTCGACCTGCAGCGCGTGTGCACCGAGCGGACTTTCGGCGACGGGGTCGCATTGCTGACGCGCTGCGGCGTCAACACGGGGCCCATCGTCGTCGGCGCCGTCGGCACGGCCGACCGCCTGACCTTCACCGTGCACGGCGACAACGTGAACATCGCCGCCCGCCTGGAGCAGCTGAACAAGCAGTACGGCACCTACGTCATGTGCACGCAGGAATGCATCGACGCCTGCCGCGGCGCCTACCAGTTCGATTTCAAGGGCGAGATCCCGGTGAAGGGCCGCGCCGCGCCGGTCAAGGTCTATTCCGTCGCCGCCGAGGACTGAGCCGCCAGCACCGCATCCACCGCCTCGGCGAAGCCGGCGCCCGACGGCGACGGCGTGACATAGGCGGGCGGCACCTTCAGGTGGTCCGCGAAATCGGCGACGTTGGCCACACCCACCGAATGCGGAAAGAACTCGAACAGCGGCGCGTCGTTGCGGCTGTCGCCCACGAACATCCAGCGCGCCCGCTCCGCCCGGTCCGACACGTCGGCGCGGTAAAGCTCGCGCAGCACCAGACAGGTCGTCGTCAGCTTGTCGTAGGGGCCGAGCCAGCCGTTGACGTGGATGTTGGACCACGTCGCGGTCATGCCCGCGGCCTCCATGATGGCGACGATTTTCCCGATCGCCTCCGGGGCCAGCGGCGCCACGTCCTGGGCGTGATCGATGGCAAGGTCGGTCTCGCGGTAGGCCTGGTCGGCGGCGAGCGCCGCGCCCGGTACCTCGGCGACGATCTTCTCCAGCACCTTCTCGTACTCGGTCCAATGGCCGCGCCGCTCGTCGCGCGCCAGGATATGCAGGTGCACCATGCGCCCCGTCTCGGGGTGCAGGCGGAACACGAACCCCCCCGATTCCCCGATCACCGCGTCCACGGGCCAGGTCCGCGCCATGGCGTCGCAGGTCCCGGCGGCGGCGCCCGTCACGGCGATGACCGTGAGGCCGGCCGCCTGTGCCCGCTCCAGCGCCGCCAGGGCGGTCGAGGTGATCCTGCCGCCGGTGGTCAGGGTGCCGTCGACGTCGGTGATGATGCCGCGGACGGCGCGCCGGTCGTCGACCGAAAACGCGTCGAGCCCGGCACTCATGCCCGAAGTTCGCCGCCCGTGGCCTTGGCGACGCTGGCGACGACCTTGTCGGCCACGGCGTCGATGTCGGCGTCGGTCAGGGTCTTTTCCGTCGGCTGCAGGACGACGTTGATGGCGAGCGACTTCCTGCCCTCGGCGATGCCCTTGCCCTCGTAGACGTCGAACAGGGTAACCTCGGTGATCAGCGCCTTGTCGGCCGCATAGGCGGCGGCGATAACGCGCGCGGCCTCGACCCCGGCGTCGACCACGAAGGCGAAGTCGCGGGCCACGGATTGCAGGGGCGACAGGACGAGCGCCGGCCTGGCGGCCGACTTCTTCGCCTTCGCATTGGGGAGGTTGCCGAAATGGATCTCGAAGGCGGCGGCCGGGCCCTTCACGTCGAGCGCCTTGAGCACCGCCGGATGGACCTCGCCGAACGCGGCCAGAACCATGGGCCCGAGGCGCAGCACGCCCGAGCGGCCGGGGTGATACCACGCCGGCGCCTCGGCCGCGACCTGGGCGCGCTCGGCCGGCAGGCCCAGGTCGGCAAGCACGGCCTGGACATCGGCCTTGGCGTCGAAGGCGTCGACGCCGCGCGGCGCGGCGGCCCAGTGACGCGGTCCCGTGCGGCCGACGCGGATGCCGGCGGCGACCATCCGCTGGTCCTCGGGCTTCGATCCCGGGAACTGGGGCCCGACCTCGAACAGCGAAAGGTCGCCCGTGCCGCGCGCCTGGTTGCGCGCGGCGGCGGCCAGCAGGTTGGGCAGGATCGACGGGCGCATGACGTCGAGGTCGGCGCTGATGGGGTTCAACAGCCGCATGGCCGCGGTGACGCCGCCGAACAGGTCGGCCTGGTCCCCCGGCATGAAGGAATAGGTCACGGCCTCGACCATGCCGCGGGCGGCGAGCAGACGGCGCGCCTGGGCGCGGCGGCGCTGGTCGGCGTTCAGGACCGGGCCCGGGGTCTCGTCGGGGCGCGTGACGGACACGGCCGGAATACGATCGTAACCGAGGATGCGCACGATCTCCTCGACCAGGCAGGCCTCGGACACGATGTCGGAGCGCCACGACGGCACGGCCACGGTCAGGCGGCTGCCCTGGTCGGACTCGACGGCGACGCCCAGCACGTTCAGGATGCGGCGCGCCTCGACACCGTCGACCTGGGTCCCGCCCAGGGTCGCGACACGGTCCAGGTTGAAGTCCAGCGTGCGGCGCCAGTCGGGCCCGCCGCCGGCGGAAACCACGTTCGAGGCCTCGCCGCCGCACAGATCGAGGATCAGGCGCGTCGCGATCTCACAGGCGTCGTCGAGGAACGCCGGGTCGACGCCGCGCTCGAAGCGATAGCGGGCATCCGTCTGCAGGTTGAGCTTGCGGCCCGTCATGGCGGTGCGCACGGGATCGAAATAGGCGACTTCCAGGAACACCTCGGTCGTCGTTCCGGTGCAGCCGGAGTTCATGCCGCCGACGACCCCGGCGACGGCTTCGGCGCCGCCCGCGTCGGCGATTACCGTCATTTCGGGATCGAGGTCGTATTCGACCTCGTTGAGGGCGAGGATCTTCTCGCCGGGCCTGGCCAGGCGGGCGGTGATGGGGCCCGCGACCTTGGCCGCGTCGAACACGTGCAGCGGGCGGGCGAATTCGAAGGAGACGTAGTTGGTGATGTCGACCAGCGCCGAGATCGGGCGCAGGCCCACGGCGGTCAGCCGGTCCCGCAGCCATTTCGGGCTCGGCCCGTTCTTCACCCCCCGGAAATGGCGGCCGACGAACCGCGGACAGGCGCTCGCCGTTTCCGGCGTGAAGTCGAGTTCGACGGCGATGGGGCTGTCGTAGGTCCCCGCCACGGGCGAGGCGTCCAAGGGCTTCAGCGTCCCCAGGCCCGAGGCCGCGAGGTCGCGGGCGATCCCCCTCACTCCTAAGCAGTCGCCCCGGTTGGGCGTGATGGCGATCTCGATCACCGGATCGGCGAGGCCCATGACGTCGACGGCGCGCGCGCCGACCGCGGCATCGGCGGGCAGCTCGACGATGCCCTGGTGTTCGTCCGACAGGCCCATTTCGCGTTCCGACAGCAGCATGCCGTTGGAGGTGACGCCCCGGATTTCCGTCGGTTTCAGGGTGATGCCGGTGCCGGGGATGTAGGAGCCGGAGGGCGCGAACACGCCCTTGAGCCCCGTCCGCGCGTTGGGCGCGCCGCACACCAGCTCTACCGTTTCGGTTCCGGTATTTACCTGGCAAACCCGCAGGCGGTCCGCGTCGGGATGCTGTTTCGCTTCCAGAACTTCGCCGACGACGAAGGTTTCCAGGCCCTTGGCGCGATCTGTGACGCCCTCGACCTCGAGCCCGACCATGGTCAGGCGGTCCGTGACCTGATCCAGCGTCGCGTCCGTTTGCAGATGCTGCCTGAGCCAGCCGAGGGTGAACTTCATCGGTTCAGCCCCCCGGTCAGGGTCGGCACGTCGAGCGCCGCGAAGCCGTAGTGGCGCAGCCAGCGCAGGTCCGATTCGTAGAACGTCCGCAGGTCCGGCACGCCGTACTTCAGCATGGCCATGCGCTCGACTCCCATGCCGAAGGCGAAGCCCTGGTACTTGTCTGGGTCAACGCCGCAGTTGCGCAGCACGTTGGGGTTGACCATGCCGGCGCCCAGGACCTCGAGCCAGTCGCCGCCGCCGATCTTCAGTTCGCCGCCGGCGCGGGTGCAGCCGATGTCGACCTCGGCCGAGGGTTCGGTGAAGGGAAAATAGCTGGGCCGGAACCGCACGGGCAGGTCGTCCATGCCGAAGAAGGCGCGGCAGAAGTCGATCAGGCAGCCCTTGAGGTGGCCCATGTGGGTCTTCTCGTCGACCAGCAGGCCCTCGACCTGGTGGAACATGGGCGAATGGGTGGCGTCGTAGTCGCAGCGGTAGGTGCGTCCCGGCACGATGACGCGGTAGGGCGGCGGGCCCGCCTGCATGGTGCGGATCTGCACCGGCGAGGTATGGGTGCGCAGGACCATGCGGCCCTGTTCGCCATCGTTTTCATCCGCCGACGGCAGGTAGAAGGTGTCGTGCTCCTGCCTGGCCGGGTGGTCGGGCGGGATGTTGAGGGCCGTGAAGTTGTGCCAGTCGTCCTCGACGTCGGGCCCTTCGGCGATGGCGAACCCCATGTCGCCCAGCACGGCGACGATCTCATCGATGACCTGGCTGATGGGATGGATGCGTCCCGTCTCCTCGGGCCGCGCCGGCAGGGTGACGTCGATGCGCTCCTCGGCCAGGCGGGCGTCGAGCGCCGCCCCCTCCATGGCCGCCTTGCGGGCGTCGAGGGCCTCGGCGACGGCGTCCTTGAGCGCGTTGAGCGCCTGCCCGGCCTCGCGCCGCCGATCCGGATCGAGGCCGCCCAGCCCCTTCATCTGATCGGTGATGCGGCCCTTCTTGCCGAGCGCCGCCACGCGCACCTGTTCCAGCGCGTCCAGGTCCGCCGCCGCCTCGACGGCGGCAAGCAGTTCCTCACGGAGCTTGTCGACACTCTCCATGGCCACGCCTCGTCGTTCAGATGCCGGTCGCGGGGTCCGGCGCCCGATGGAAATTGCGGCGGGCGCCGGGGTTCCGGGATGGAGGTTAGTTGCCGAGGGCGGCCTGAGCCTGTTCCACCAGCGACTTGAAGGCCTCCGGTTCGCGCACCGCGAGGTCCGACAGGACCTTGCGGTCAAGCTCGATGCCGGCCTTGTCCAGGCCGTTCATGAACTGCGAATAGGTCAGGCCGTGTTCGCGCACGCCCGCGTTGATGCGGGTGATCCACAGGCGGCGGAAGTTCCGCTTCTTGGCGCGGCGGTCGCGATAGGCGTATTGCAGCGCCTTTTCGACCTTCTCCAGCGAGATGCGGAAGTTGTTCTTGTTGCGGCCGCGGTAGCCCTTGGCGCGGGCGACGACCTTCTTGTGACGGGCGTGCGCGGTGACGCCCCGTGTGACACGTGCCATTGTCCAGCTCTCCTAATTTCGATCGGTCGGCGGCGTTACAGATAGGGCGCGTAGGTCTTGATCTGGCGCGCGTTGGTCGCGTCCAGAACCATGGTGCCCCGGGCCTTGCGCTTCATCTTGGTGGAGCGCTTGCGCAGGTTGTGCCGCTTGAAAGCGAAATTGCCGCGCACCTTGCCGGTACCGGTGACCCGGAACCGTCCCTTGGTGCTGGACTTGGTCTTCAGCTTGGGCATTTCGACATCCTTTCGTGATCGGGCGCCGCCGGAGCAGGCACCCTAAGGTCTTGATAACGGTCGTTTCGCGGCGGCGAGGCATGCCCGTTACAAAGCCATGCCGCCCGTTCGAGCCGCGGGTTATAGCGCCGGGGGGCAATGGATGCAAGGGCCGGGGCGATCCGTGGACCGCCGGTCAGCGGCCGTCGGCCGCGGCACGATGCTCGGGCAGCACCACGGCGACGGTCGTGCCTTCGCCCAGGGCGCTCTCGATCTCGATGGTGCCGCCGTGAAGCTCCACCAACGAACGCGAGATCGCGAGCCCCAGCCCCCAGCCCTTCTCGGCCGCGTAGGGCGCCTGCGGCTCGCCCGCGGAGGGGGCCGTGATGTCTTCCAGGCGTTCGGGCGCGATGCCGATGCCCGTGTCGGACACCAGGATGCGGACGGCCGCGGGGACGGGCTCCACCGCGATCGTGATCCGCCCGCCCGGCTCCGTGAACTTCGCCGCGTTGGACAAAAGGTTCAGCAACGTCTGCTTGACCGCCCGCCGGTCCGCGTGAATGGGGGAAAGGCCGTCCGGCACCCGGGTTTGCAGGTCGATGCCCTTGGCGCGAACGACCTCGGTCATGGTGTTCGCGCAGTCGGCGACGATGTCACCGACCTGCGCGGGCGCAAGATGAAGATCCCGGCGCCCCGCCTCGATCGCCGAGATGTCGAGGAGATCGTTCACCAGATCGAGCAGGTGGCCGGCGCTGGCGTGGATGTCGCGGGCGTATTCGCGGCGCTTCGCCGCGCTGGGCGCGCCGAAATAGTCGTTGGCCAGGATGTCGGAGAAACCCAGGATGGCGTTCAAGGGCGTACGCAGTTCGTGGCTCATGGCGGCCAGAAACTCCGACTTGGCGCGGTTCGCCTGCTCGGCCGCGTACAGGGCCTCGTCACGCGCCCGCCGCGCCCGCCGTTCCTCGGTCACGTCGGTCCCCGTGCCGCGATAGCCGACGAACCGGCCGTCCTCGGCGAACAGGGGCTTGCCGCTGACCCGGGCGGACCGCAGGTTGCCCCCGCTGTCCGTGAACTGATACTCGAAGGCGCGGAAGGCGCGGTGGTTCTCCAGGTCGTCCAGATGGGCGCGCCATTTCAGCCGGTCCGTGTTCCCGCCGGTCACGTCCGGCCACCGCTTGCCCAGAAGAGCCGCGGGGTCGAAACCGATGATCTCGCCCGTGCGGCGCGAGAAATAGCGGAACCGCAGGTCCGCATCCATTTCCCACAGCCAGTCCGAGGCGATTTCGGCGAAGTCGCGGAACCGCGCCTCGCTTTCGGCCAGCTTGCGCCGCGCCGTGATCTGCTCCGTCAGGTCGACGCTGACCGAGCCGACCTTCGTGATGCGGCCCGCGCGGTCGAGGATGGGAAATTTCGTGACGTGAAGGATATGCGTCTCGCCGCTGGCGAAGGGCCGTTCGACCTGGCGGCTGATCGTGCGGCCGGTGGTCAGGACGTCCCGTTCCTGGGCGTTCATCAACTCCACTTCGTCCTGCGACTGGAAATTCACGATCTCGTCGGAGCGGCGGCCGACCATGTTCTCCCGATCGATTCCGTACCACGTCATGTAGGTCCGGTTGGGCCGTTCGACGATGTGGTGTTCGTCCTTGATCAGAAGCCCCACGGGCACGTTTTCGAACACGGAATGAAGGATGCTCTCGCTTTCCTCGAGCGCCTGGCGCTGGCGGTCGAGAAGCGTCGTCTGGCGCACCATGCGGAGGACCGTCGCCACCAGCCCTGAAAGCACCAGAACGGCCGAGGCGGCGACCACGAACCAGCTTGCCGTCAACCCCAGGGGGGCCGCCGCCGCCAGGGCATCGGCCAGGGCGTTCGCCCCCGGACGCGCCTTCATGGTCGACAGGTCGGCGGTGTAGATCAGGATGCCGAGCCACAGGCCGGCCAGGACCAGGACCACGCCCAGGGTCGCGCCGGCGCGCCGCAGTTCGCGGAACCGGCGAAGCGCCACGACCGTGCCGGCGAAAGCGATGGCGATCAGCAGGATCTCCATGGCGACCAGGCCGAACCAGGTCGTCGACATACCGAAAATTGCCGTGCCCTGCATGCTGTTCCCCCCAAAGAACACACGCCACGCATGTTCGAACGCAGGTCTACTCCGTAATCGACACGCCACCCCGGAAAGTAAAGGTCCCTGATTTGGACATGCCGACGATGATGCAGCCGTCGCCCTGGTTGTAGATCTGCCAGCCGCGCAGCAGGATGGATTGGCCCGACGGGATCGCATGCAGCTTCGCCGCCCCGCCCAGGGTCTCGATCACGCCCTTGCCCTCCGGATCGGCGGTCAGAAAGTAGCGCCCCGACTTGTCGGCGTTGAACTGCGCCTTCTGGCAAACATAAACGTGGCGCGCATGATGGGACATGGTTTCCATCTTGGCCACCGCCTTGGCGAACTGGATGCAGCGGTCGGTGACCTGCTCGTCCGACGCGAACTTGGGCAGGCCGACAAGCTGGCGCTGCGTGAATTCGGTGTACACGATGCCGGCCGGGATGCGGTACTGCTCCTTGATCTGGGCACACACGTCGTAGTCCTGGACCTTGAATCCCTCGCGCGCCGCGCGCTTGGCGAAGGCGTTGGCCTTGGCCGCCAGTTCCATGGCCTTCTTGTCCAGCTTTGCCTGCTGTTCCTGGGCGACGTGGCCCATCACCTGATAGGCATACCAGCCGAGAAGCCCCACGGCGGGCACCACGAAAATGAGGGCGATGCCCCAGAAGAAGCTCTTCGGCAGGCCCTTCTTGCCGTTGCCCGAGGGCTTCTTCCTGCCCGCGGCCTTGGCTTTCGCCCCGGACTGCGGCCGCTGGGGCGCCTTGCCGCCTTCATTCGCTTTTGCCTGTTCCGCCATGAATCCTGCCGTTTCGGGGCCCGCCGTGCCGGTATGACCGCGCGACAGCCTACGCGCAGACCCTTACATTACCCTTAACCCGTTTTTCTCACCACCCGCCGGGTCCGCGCCATTGACCCCGACCGGGACCCGCCCCATTCTGCCCCGCCATGCTGTTACTCGGTTACATCGGCGGGGGGCAGGCGGCCTTCGACCCCCTGATCCTGCTGCTGCTCGCGCTGCTGCTCGACGCCTACCTGGGCGACACGCCCTGGCTGTTCAAGCGCGCCAAGCATCCGGTGGCGCTGCTGGGCGACCTGATCGACTGGCTGGACCGCAAGTTGAACCGCGACAAGCGCCCGGAGATGGACCGCGCCGTGCGCGGCGCCATCGCCGTCCTCGCCGTGGTCGCGCTGACCGGCGTCCTCGGGCTGGGCGTGGCCTGGCTGTCGCTCGCCCATCCGCTCGGCTGGGTGGTCGAACTGTTCTGCCTGGTCCTTCTGCTGGCGCAACGGGGGCTTTACGACCATGTGCGCGCCGTGCGCGCCGGCCTGAACGAAAGCCTGGATGCCGGGCGCCGCGCGGTCTCGCACATCGTCGGGCGCGATCCCGACCAGCTCGACAACCACGGCGTGGCCCGCGCCGCCATCGAATCGGCGGCCGAGAATTTCGGCGACGGGGTGGTCGCCCCGGTCTTCTACTACGTGCTGTTCGGGGCCCCCGGCCTGTTCGTCTACAAGGCCGTCAACACCATGGATTCGATGATCGGCCACCGCACGCCCAGGCACCGCGCCTTCGGCATGACGGCGGCGCGCCTGGACGACGTGCTGAACCTGATCCCGGCCAGGCTGTCCGGCCTGTTCATCTGTTTAGGGGCGGCGTTCGCGCCCGGCGGGCGGCCGCTGCGGGCGGTCAAGGTGATGCTGCGCGATGCCGGCAAGCACCGCTCCATGAACGCCGGCTGGCCCGAGGGCGCCATGGCCGGCGCACTCGGCCTGGCGCTGGCCGGACCGCGGCGTTACGCCCAGGATGTCGCCCGCGATCCCTGGATCGGCGACGGCACCGCCCAGGCGACGGCCGCCGACATCGGCCGCGCCCTCTACCTTTACGCCGTCGCCTGCCTGATCAACGCGGGCTGGGTCGCGGCGGTGGCCACGGTGCGCTTTTCCCTGCCGCCGGGCTGACGCGCGGATTTCCGATCACCAGACCATTGCCGGGGGCGGACCCTGCGGGCAGAATGCGGCGAAACCACAGGGAGGAACCATGGACCACACCGCCGACCAGCCCCTTTGGACGCCGCCGCGGGAGTATGCCGAGGGCTCGGCGATCAACCGCTTCCGCCTGCACCTGAACGAAACCCTGGGCCTGGACCTGGCCGACAGCGCGGCGCTGCACCGCTTCTCGGTCGACGACCGGGAGGCGTTCTGGGCCGCCGTCAAGGACTACACGGGCGTGCGCGCGGCGACCTGGGGCGACACGGTCCTGGTCGACGGCGACAGGATGCCGGGGGCGAAATGGTTCCCGGACGCGCGCCTGAACTACGCCGAGAACCTGCTGCGACGGCGCGACGGCGGCGAGGCCATCGTGTTCCGCTCGGAAACCGGGGCCCGGCGGGCCGTCACCTTCGCCGCGCTGTACGACCAGGTGTCGTCCCTGGCCCGATACCTGAAGGCCAAGGGCGTCAAGGCCGGCGACCGGGTCGCCGGGTACCTGCCCAACATGCCGGAGACGGTGGCGGCCATGCTGGCGGCGACCAGCCTGGGCGCCGTGTGGTCGTCGTGCTCGCCCGATTTCGGGGTGCAGGGCGTGCTCGACCGGTTCGGCCAGATCGAGCCCAAGGTGCTGTTCTGCACGGACGGCTATTTCTACAACGGCAAGCGCCACGACGTGCGCGCCAAGAACGCCGAGATCCTGGCCAGCCTGCCGAAGGTGGAACAGGTCGTCGTCGCCCCCTACGACCCCGCCGACCGGCCCGACCTCGGAATGATCCCGGGGGCGGTGCTGCTGGCCGACGCCATCGCCGCCCATGCGCCCGGCGAGATCGATTTCGCCCGGGTGCCGTTCGACCATCCGCTCTACATCATGTTCTCGTCCGGCACCACGGGGGCGCCCAAGTGCATGATTCATTGCGTTGGCGGAACTATATTGAAGCACGCCTGCGAGCAGGCCATCCAGGCCGACATCCGCAGGGACGACCGGGTCTATTTCTTCACCACCTGCGGCTGGATGATGTGGAACTGGCTGGTCTCGGTCCTGGCCTGCGAGGCCTGCATCCTGCTGTACGACGGCTCACCCTTCCATCCCGGACCCGAAACGATCTTCGACTATGCCGACGCCGAACGGATGACCCTGTTCGGCACCTCGGCCAAGTACATCGACGCCGTCGCCAAGTCGGGCATCCGCCCGAAGGACACCCATGACCTTTCCAGCCTGCGCGTGATGGTGTCCACGGGCTCGCCCCTGGCGCCCGAAGGGTTCGAGTTCGTCTATGACGCCGTCAAGCCGGACGTGCACCTGGTGTCGTTCACGGGCGGCACCGACATCATGGGCATCTTCGCCGGCGGCGACGCCACCAAACCCGTATGGCGGGGCGAACTGCAGGCTCCGGCCCTGGGCATGGCCGTGGAATGCTGGAACGACGAGGGCGTGCCGGTGATCGGCGAGAAGGGCGAACTGGTCTGCACCAGGGCCTTCCCCTCCATGCCCGTGGGTTTCTGGGGCGACGACGACGGCTCGCGCTACCGCGCCGCCTATTTCGAGCAGTGCCCCAACGTGTGGACCCACGGCGACTACATCGAGATCACGCGCCACGGCGGCATGATCGTCTACGGGCGGTCCGACGCGACCCTCAACCCCGGCGGCGTGCGTATCGGCACGGCGGAGATATACCGCCAGGTCGAAAAGCTGGAGGACGTGGTCGAAAGCCTGGTCATCGGCCAGGAGTGGGACCACGACGTGCGGGTCGTGCTGTTCGTGCGGCTGGCCGAGGGCAGGGCGCTCGACGACGCCCTGATCAAGCGCATCAGGGATCAGGTGCGCGCCAACTGCACGCCGCGCCACGTGCCGGCCAAGGTGGTCCGGGTCGCCGACATTCCGCGCACCAAGTCGGGCAAGATCACGGAACTGGCCGTGCGCGACATCGTCCACGGCCGGCCCGTGAAGAACCGGGAAGCGCTGGCCAATCCGGAGGCCCTGGACCTGTTCAGGGACCTGCCCGAACTGCAAAGCTAGCAGGCCCCCTTGAACACCTTGCCTCGCCCTTCGAGACGGCGCTCCGCGCCTCCTCCGGGGGTCACCGGGGGTGCCCCCGGCTCAAATTGCAACGGGGACACCCCGTGGCCCCGGGGTGAGGCAAAGTGTTGAAATGATTGACCTCACGCTGAGGAGCGACGCGTCTCGAAGCGTGACGTCAATCGCTTGCTCGATTTTTTCAGCAGCCTGCTCGATGTAGAGCCGCAAGAGACGACGGAGCGTCAACGTCGCCGTGCCGCCTCGATCGCCGCGACGTCGATTTTCGTCATGGTCATCATGGCATCGAACGCGCGCTTTGCTTCGCCGCCGCCGGCAGCCAGGGCATCGGTCAGTACGCGCGGAGTGATTTGCCAGGAAATCCCCCACTTGTCCTTGCACCAGCCGCACGCGCTCTCCTGGTCGCCGTTGCCGACGATGGCGTTCCAATAGCGGTCGGTCTCCTCCTGATCGTCGGTCGCGATCTGGAACGAGAAGGCTTCGTTATGCGTGAACACGGGACCGCCGTTGAGGCCGAGACACGGAATGCCCGCAACCGTGAATTCGACCGTCAACACGTCGCCCTCTTTGCCGCCTGGATAGTCGCCGGGTGCACGGTGCACGGCCCTCACCATGCTACCGGGAAAGGTGTCGGCGTAGAAGCGGGCGGCGGCCTCGGCGTCCTTATCGTACCAGAGGCAAATCGTATTCTTCGCCATTGCGTATTCCTTTCGCTTCGAAGCCAAGATTTCGGCCTGGTTTTCTCATGCGCTCTCTTCCGAAATAGGCAGCCATCCGCATTTTTCCACTCCGCAAGCATCGTCGCGCCCGGGCAATCGCAAAGCGCGCTTAACCTTAACGCCGCCGTCCGCCTTGGGTCGGCACCGGAATGCCGCCTCGGATGCCGGGCGTTGGATTTCCACCGCCAGGCCGGCCCGGCCGGGTCATCCGCCTTCGAATTCGGCCAGCAGCCATTCGCGGAAGGCGCGGATCTTGGGCCGGTCCTCCTCGCCCTCGACGCAGGCCAGGTAGTAGGCCTGGGGCGCCGGCAGGGCGAAGTCGAAGGGGCGGACCAGGCGCCCTTCGGCCAGGTCGTCGGCGACCATGACGCTGCGCCCCAGCGCCACGCCCTCGCCGGCCCGCGCCGCCAGCAGCACCAGGTTGGAATGGGTATAGCCGGGCCCGCGTTCCGGATTGACCGCCTCGCAGCCGACGGCGGCCAGCCAGTCGCGCCAGTCGACGGGCATCTCGTCGTGCAGCAGGGTGTAATTGGCGAGGTCCGCGGGCGCCTTCAGCGGCGGCCCGCCGTCAAGCAGCGACGGCGCGCAAACCGGGAACAGTTCCTCGGTGCGCAAAAGGGTCACCGTCAGCCCCGGCCAACTGCCGCGGCCGTAGCGCACGGCCACGTCGACGCCTTCGCGCGCCAAGTCGACCATGCGGTCGGCCATGACCAGGCGCACGTCGATGTCGGGATGGGCCTGGCGAAACCGGCCGAGCCGCGGCACCAGCCACGACACGGCGAAGGAATCCATGGTGGTGACGGTCAGCACGCCCTCGGAATCCTGGCGCTGCACCCGGTTCACCGCCGTGGTCAGGATGTCCATGGCCTCGCGCACCTCGGGAAACAAAATCTGGCCCGCCTCGGTCAGCACCAGGGCGCGGCTCAGGCGCCGGAACAGGGGAAAGCCGAGCCAGTCCTCGAGCCCGCGAATCTGATGACTGACCGCCGCCTGGGTCACGTTCAGTTCCTCCGCCGCCTGGGTGAAGCTGAGGTGACGGGCCGCGGCCTCGAACGCGCGGAGCGCGTTCAAAGGCGGCAGGCGGCGTGACATGATTGTATCATAACATTAAATTTCCTTATCATGTCGGACCTATCCTAAGTCCGTGATTTTTTAATATATTGATATTATGACATTTTTACATTGTATCGATACATATGAATTATATTTTCTAATTCATAACCGAAAAATTGTCGTTTGTGAACGGTTCTCTCGCCGGCCTATTCAGTTCGGGCGCCCCGCACGGCGCGATCGGCACACCGCCTTCCCGTCAACCCGCCCGGACGGCTTTGCGTCGCCCCGGCATCGAAACAAGGACAGGACCCCATGGCATCGTCATCGACGACCACGCAGACCGCGGGCCGCACCGCCCGTCCGGGCCTGTTCCCTCTCGGAACGGCCCTCGCTTCGCTCATCGTTTCCGCCGGCCAGGCGGCCTTCAATTTCCCGACCCTGCTCGTGGAATGGCAGAAACGATCCGAGATGCGCCGCCACCTGGCGCAGATGGACGCCCGGCTGCGCGCGGATGTGGGCCTGACCGCCGCCGACGTCCGCCGCGAGGCCGAAAAGCCGTTCTGGATTTCCTGATCCAGCGTTCTACACTTGCCCCTGGCACATCGCGTGCCCTACTGAGGGCGGGACCGGCCCCGGCGGCCGGTCCCGCCGCCCTTTTCCCCGGCGCGTGCCGCGCGCCGGCCCGGCCCGGAACCGATGCCTTGATCCTGCTGCTTTACGCCGTAACCGTCTTCGCCTGGGGTTTCAGCTGGTACGGCGTGCAGTTGCAACTGGGCGTCGTCGCGCCCGAGGTCTCCGTGTTCTACCGCTTCGCCCTGTCTGCGGCGGTGATGTACGCGTTCTGCCGCGCGACCGGCCGCGCCATCGACTTCCGCCCGCGCGACCACGCCTGGGTCGCCGCCCAGGGCCTGTTCCTGTTCGGCTCCAACTTCTACCTGGTCTATCTGGGCGCCCAGTACCTGCCCTCCGGGCTGGTCTCCATCCTGTTTTCCATGATCATCGTCATGAACGTGGCCGGCGGCGCACTTCTCCTGCGCAACCCGCTGGAGCCCCGCATGGTGATCGGCGCCGTGTTCGGCATCGGCGGCATCGCCGTGGTGTTCTGGCCGGAACTGGCGGATTTCGACCTGTCCCGCGACGGCGCCAAGGGCATGGTCCTGGTGCTGTGCGGCACGGCGTCGGCGGCCACCGGCATGCTGGTCTCGGCCCTCAACCAGCGCCGCGGCCTGGGCGTGGTGCGCACCAACGCCATGGGCATGGTCTACGGCGCCGCGTTCATGCTGCTCTACTGCCTGGCGCGGGGTGCGGAGTTCCGCATGGCATGGACTGTTCCCTATATCGGCTCGCTGCTGTTCCTGTCGCTGATCTCAACCGTCGTCGCCTTCGCGACCTACCTGACGCTGGTCGGACGCATCGGACCCGAACGCGCCAGCTATTCGTCGGTCCTGTTCCCCCTGGTGGCGCTCGCCGTGTCCACCGTCATGGAGGGATTCCAATGGACGACGGCGGCGCTCGTCGGCGTCGGATGCGTTCTGATCGGCAATCTGTTCGTCCTCACCCCGCCGGCCCTCCTGGCCCGGATCGCCCGCAAGGCCGCCCGGCCGGCCACAACGGAAAGCTAAGCCCATGTCCGCCAAACGCATCGGTATCGCCGTCTGGACCGTCGCCTTCGCCGGCTGCCTGATCGGCAGCCTGAACCTGGGCACGCGCACCACCTTCGGCCTGTTCCAGACCGACATCCTGCGCGACCTCGCCATCGCGCCCAGCGATTTCGGCCTCGCCATCGCCGTGCAGAACCTCATGTGGGGCGTCGCCACGCCGTTCATGGGCGCGGTCGCCGACAAGTACGGCAGCATGCGCATGATGATCCTGGGGGCGCTGCTGTACGCGGCGGGCCTGTGGGTGATGGGCACGGCCGACGGCCTGGTCGGCTTCCATGTGGGCGCGGGCCTGCTGATCGGCATCGGCATGGGCGGCGTCGGCTTCGGCGTCGTGCTCGGCGCCGTGGGCCGCCGGGTCCCCGTGGAGCAGCGCTCCCTGGCGCTCGGCGTTGCCAGCGCCGGCGGTTCGTTCGGCCAGTTCTACATGGCGCCGGTGGGCCAGGCGCTGCTGGAGACCCAGGGCTGGACCGGGACCTTGACGACGCTCGCCCTGATCATGCTGTTCGCCGTGCCGCTGGCGTTCCTGCTGGCGCGCCAGCCGCTCGCCGCCGACGCGGTGCCGGTGGAACAGCGCCAGGGCAAGACCGCCGGCATCAGCCTGGGCGAGGCGCTCGGCGAGGCCTACCGCCACGTCGGCTTCAACCTGCTGACCCTCGGTTTCTTCGTGTGCGGCTTCCAGGTCGCCTTCATCACCGTGCACTTTCCCAAATATCTGGAGATCCTGAACATCGACCTGCGCATCGCGGCACTCGCCCTGTCGCTGATCGGGCTGTGCAACATCGTCGGCACTTTCGTCTGCGGCGCGCTGGGCGGGAGGTTCCCCAAGAAATGGGTGCTGGCGTGGCTCTATGCGCTGCGCTCGCTCTGCATCATCGCCATGCTGGCGGCGCCCAAGACGGAAACCAACATCCTGCTGTTCGCCGGCGCCATGGGCCTGCTGTGGCTGGGCACGGTGCCGCTGACCTCGGGCCTGGTCGCCAACATGTTCGGCGTGCGCTACCTGTCCATGCTGTTCGGCATCACCTTCCTCAGCCACCAGGTCGGCAGCTTCCTGGGCGTGTGGCTGGGCGGCTACCTGTACCAGACGACCGGGTCCTACGACCTGGTGTGGTACGGCTCCATCGCGCTCGGCTTCGCCGCCGCCGCCCTGCACCTGCCCATTTCGGAAAAGCATCCCGCCGCCGCCACGGCCTGAGCCGCCCGGCCGCGCCGCCGGCCACGCACGAAAGCCGCGTTTGCCGCCGCGGGAGATGCCGTAATATAACTCGGCCCTCCCGGGCGGCGGCCGCCGGCCGGGTCCCGCAACCCTGTCCGCCCGGCCGCCATGCTGCACATGAGTTCCATTCTGCTTTCGCTGACCGTGGTGCAGCTCATCATGGCCGCCGTGCTGGTCGCCTTCGGGTCCGTGCGCTCGAAGGCCAACGGCCTGAAGGAGATGGCCCTCGCCGCGGCGCTCGGCGGGATCGGCACCCTGGTCGCCGGGGCCGGCGCCGGGATGCTGGATTTCCGCCTGGCCGGCGCCGGGACCGTGTGTTTCGTTTTCGCCATGCTGGCGGCGGCGCGGTCCATGGCGCGCCTGCAGGGGCGGCGGCCGAGCCGTGCCCTGGAAACGGCGGCGGGCGTCCTGGGCGGCGGCGCCGTCGCCTATTTCGCGCTGGTCCAGCACAACGTCGCCGGCATCCTGGTCTCGGTGTCCATCGTCTACGCCGTCGTCTCGGCTCTTGTCGCGCGCGACCTGTTCGGCGAAACGGACCCGGCCCTGAGAAGCGGTTGCCGGATCCTCGGCGTCCTGTTCGCCGTGTTCGCCGTCCTGCACGTGATCCGCATCTTCGTTCGTCCGCTTATGGTCGGCACGCCCGGGCCGGGCGGCCAGATCGTGCTGATCGACGTGCTGTTCGCCTTCGTCGGCCTGGCGATCGTCATCGGCTGGTGCCTGGGACTGTTGTGGGCGATCTACAGCAGCGCCGAATACCGGCTGCGCGCCGCCTACGACGAACTGGACCGCTTCACCAGCGCGGTGGCCCACGACCTGAAATCGCCGCTCAACGCGGTGATCGGAAACATCGAGGCGATCACCCACCTGGGACCGGGCCTGGACGCGGCGCAGCGCGGCCGCTTCCTGGCCTCGGCCCACGAGGCGGCCATCGGCATGAACAGTTTCATCGGCGAACTGCTGGCCGACGCCCGGACCGACCGCGGGCAGACGGAAGCCGAGGCCGTGGACCCGGGCGACTGCCTGCGGGCCGCGCGCGACAACCTGCGCGCCCAGATCGAGGCCGTCGCCGCCGAGATCGACGCGGATCCCCTGCCCGCCGTGCGCGCCAACCGGCTGCAGGTCACGCGGGTGTTCCAGAACCTTCTCGACAACGCCGTCAAGTATCGGTCCCTGGAGCGGCCGCTGACGATCCGGGTCACGGGCGAACGCCAGGGCGGCATGGTCCGCATCGCCGTCAGGGACAACGGCGTCGGCATCGCGCAAGCGGATCAGGGCCGGGTATTCGATCTGTTCGAGCGCGCGGGAAAGCAGGCCCTGGTGCAGGGCGACGGCATCGGCCTGGCGGAATGCAAGCGCATCGTCGAGAAATTCGGCGGCGCGATCACCCTGGCGTCGGAACTGGGCGCCGGGTCGACCTTCACGGTCAGCCTGCCGGCGGCCGACGCCTGAGCGGCGGGGACGTCCCCCGGTCTCAGTTCACGGTGCCCGGCACGGCCCCCGTGGTCAGCACCACCTTGCCCGTCGACTTGCGCGACAGCAGCATGTTCATGCCCTCCTTCACGTCGGCCAGGTCGAACACGTGGCTGACGTGCGGGCGCAGGCCGCCCGCCGCCATCCAGCCGAGAAGTTCGTCGAACGAGCGGCGGATGAGGTCCGGGTCGAGCACCCGGTGGGCGCCCCAGTAGAAGCCGATGACCGAGAGGTTCTTGACCAGCAGGATGTTGGCCGGGATCTGCGGCACGGTGCCCGAGGCGAAGCCGACGACCAGGATGCGCCCGCCCTGCACGGTGCAGCGCAGCGAGGCGTCGAACGCCGTCCCGCCCACGGGGTCGTAGACGCAGTCCACCCCCCGCCCGTCCGTGATCTGCTTGACGCGCGCGCGGATGTCCTCTTGGCGGTAGTCGATCAGGTGGTCGGCACCGTAGTCCGCGGCGACCTTGAGCTTGTCCGCACCCCCCGCCGTGGCGATCACGGTGGCCCCCAGTTTCTTGCCGATCTCGACGGCGGTCAGGCCGACGCCGCCGGCCGCCCCGTGGACCAGCAGGACCTCGCCCGGTTGGAGCTTCAGCTTGTCCTTCAGGCCGACGTGCGACGTGCCGTAGACGATGGGAAAGGCGGCGGCGGAAACGAAATCCAGGTTGTCGGGGATGGGGTAGACCGTCGCCGCATCGGTCACGGCCTCGGACGCATAGCCGCCGTAGTGCAGGGTCGCCATCACCCGGTCGCCGGGCTTCACCCGGGTCACGCCGGGGGCGACCTCCAGCACCTCGCCCGCCGCCTCGAGCCCCGGCGAGAAGGGGAACGGCGGCCTGACCTGGTACTCGCCCCTGGTCATCAGGGTGTCGGCGAAGTTGATGCCGGCGGCGTGGACACGGAGACGCACGCCGCCGTCGACCATGGGCGGGGCCGGGGCGTCGTCGACGCAGGCCAGGGCGTCGATGCCGTCGAAACTGGTGCAGACTACGGCGCGCATGGGCGGGCTCCTTCGAACGGACGGGGATGGCGCGAAACTTGATTTCGGGCCGGAATTGGCCAAGGTTGCGCAACCTGACCACAACAGGCGCAAAGGGGTCAACGGCCCTTCGCCGGCCGAAACGGAGAAGAAGAGCGTCATGCGGGGATATTTCGGAATCGGGGTCGAGGGCATCTCCAAGACCATGAACGTGGGCAACCTGTTCCGCACCGCCCATGCCTTCGGCGCGTCCTTCGTGTTCACCGTCGACGCCACCTACGAACGCACCCTGGGCCAGAAGGCGGACACCTCGAAAAGCGGCGGACACGTGCCCTTCTACAGCTTCCCCGGCGTCGCCGAAGTGATGCTGCCCGACGGCTGCAAGCTGGTGGGGGTGGAACTGCTGGAGGACGCGACCGAGCTGCCGAGCTTCCGCCACCCGCAACAGGCGGCCTACGTCCTGGGGCCCGAGCGGGGGTCCTTGAGCCCCGCGATGCTGGCGCGCTGCGACCACACCATCAAGATCCCCATGGCGTTCTGCGTCAACGTCGGCATCGCCGGCGCCATCGTCATGTACGACCGGCTGATCAGCCAAAGCCGGTTCGCGGCCCGGCCCGTGGCCGAGGGCGGTCCGGTCGAGGCCCCGCCCGAGCCGAGGCACGGCGGGCGCTTCTCGCGCAAGGCGCAGGCCCGCATGAAGGCCTTCGAAGACACGCCGCCGGAAGTGTTCAACGAGGGGGAATGAGATCCCTTATCACGCGTGATCGTCTATCGCCACGGGAGGTTGGTGACTCCGAACTCAAGGCACTTTTCGGCGACGGGAATAAAGTCGACCCTGATCCCGTCAATGTGTCGTTCTCCCCGGAAACTCCGGGTCAAGACCCAAGCATCGTGGAGACTGTTTCTCTGACAGAACCCTATCAATTCCTTCAGTTCTTCGGGGTGGTTGAAAATTCGGTCGCTCCATTTCACCTCGTCTACCGCACTCACTCGTTGTTTCCGCTTGTCCAGATAGACGAAATCAACCTCTCCTGTTTTCCAGCGTCCGTAATGGATGTCATCGATTTCACGCGTAAGCCGATGCTGGGCGACATACGCGGTTTCGCATAAGGCGCCCATCGCCGGGTCGTTTTCTTGGCTCAAGTCGGCATTCGCGTCGAAAAGCGCCGCCCGCATCGATGGGTTGGTAAGATAGACCTTGAACTGCGAGCGTTTCCGAAAACGGCGGGCGTTCTGATCAACGCGATAAACGCGGTGGATGAGGAAGGCGGCTTCCAGATAATCGAGATATTTTTTTATCGTATTGGCGGAAACGCCGGAAGACGTGGACAGTTCGGGGACATTGGCTTCAAACCCGGTGTTATAGGCGATCACATTGAACAGCCGGTTCAATTCCTGGGTATCCGTGATCCCGTACAGGCTGGGCAGGTCGCGGAGAAGAACCTTTGAAATGATGTCGTCCGCGACGAAGCGCGGCATGTCCCGTCGGATCGCTTCGTTCAGAACGACCTCGGGAAACCCGCCGAAATTCAGATACTCGACGAAGAACCGATTCAACCTTGGCGTATCGTCTCGAATAATTGCCGGCTCCGGCGCCCCCCGAAACCTTAGGAACTCGCTGAACAACAGGGGCGGCAGGGTAAAGTCCGTGAACCTGCCGGCGCCGGATTCAACGCTTTTCAACTTCAAAGCCGCCGCCGCCGATCCCGACACGACGAACTGGATCGAATGATAGGAATCGACCAACGACTTCAGGTGCCGTTCCCAATCCTTGTGGTATTGGATTTCGTCATAGAAAACAAACAGTCGCGAGTTCCGGTCGTGTCCGTGCAGGTCCTGGAACAGACCAAGAAGGTCTTCGAGGGTTTTACCCGTGTAGGTCGGCGCCTCCAACGATACGGCCATGATGTGTTTCGGATCGATGCCATCATCGATCAGCCGCGTGACCGCCTGATTGATCATGACGGTCTTTCCGACGCGGCGCGGCCCCATGAGAACGACGGCGCGCCGGACATCCGCCGATTTGATCAGCGTATAAAATTCCTGAAAGTAGGATCGGAACGGCAGACTGCGAAAACGGTTCTCGACCTCGTTTGTTTCCCACCACGGGTTATCGAACGCGAGGCGATCTTTTATTTCAATATCAGTGATTTGGCGCATGCTACACGTTTCCATCAATTAATTGATGGAAAGTTTTGGCAACGGGCCGGTTCGTCCGGCGCCCCCGTTAACCTTTGTCCCAGTCCGCTTCGGGCCGAACCTCGCCGACCGGTTTGCCCTCGGCGTTGACGATCGGCATGTCAAGGAACGGCGCCATGTCGGCCCGCGCCCCGTCGTCGAAGGCACCCAGGAAATCCAGCAGATGCGCCGTCAGGGTGTCGGACGCCCGCTTGGCCCCGTCCTCGGCCTTGACCGCCACGCCGAGCCCGAGCCCCGGCAGGATCGCCGCGTGCACGGCCTCGGCCCCGGTCTTGGTGGCGAACACGGGGGCGCCCGTGCGCTTGGCGACGTTGATGCCCGCCGTCATGGCCGCATGGTCGAATCGCCCGCGGCCGGAAACCATGAAGTTATGTCTGACCATGGACCGCACGATGCGTTTCGCGGCGGCGGCCCTCACCGGACCCAGGCCCGCCGCCGCCGGATCGGCCATCCTGGCCATGGCGCGGGCCAGCGCCGCGAGCGGCATGCCGTAGACGGGAATGCCGCAGCCGTCGACGCCGCGCCCGCTGTCCGACAGGTCCGTCCCGCCCATCTCGACCAGCGCCTGATAGAGGCGCTGCTGCACCGGGTGGTCGGCGGCGGTGTAGCCATGCGTGTCCTCGCCCAGGTACAGGGCGGTGGCGAGGAAGCCCGCGTGCTTGCCCGAACAGTTGTTGTGCAGGCGGCAGGGGGCTTCGCCGCGCTTGATCAGGGCGCGCATGGCCATGTCGTCCGTCGGCATCTGCGCCCCGCATTCCAGGTCGCCCTCGGCCATGCCGATTTCGCCGAGCCAGGCCTCGACGGCCATGACATGGGCCGCCGACGCGGAATGGGAGGCGGTGGCCAGCGCGATGCGCTCGTCGGTCAGGCGCCAATGGTCGGCCGTCCCCGTCTCGATCAGGGCCAGGGTCTGCAGCGGCTTGATGGCCGAGCGGGGATAGATCTCCATCTCCGCGTCGCCCCAGGCGTGGACGAGGTTGCCGGCCGCGTCGGCGACCACCGCGTGGACGCGGTGGCGGCTTTCGACCAGGGTGCCGCGGGTGACCTCGACGGTGACGGGTTGGGCGGAGTGAACGTTCTTGACCATTCCTTCCCATGCCATCGAACGGCGGCGCTGGCAAGGACGGCGAGCGCTTCGGCCCCTACCGCACTTGAGGCGCGGCCCAGTCCCGGCTATCTATGGGCGATGATCCGCCGCCTTTTCGCACCGGCGCTTGCCGCCTTGGCCCTGATTGTCCCCGCCGCCGCCCAGGCGGCGCCGGAACTGATCGGCCTGTTCGACGACTGGGAGGCCTATACGGCCGAGGAGTCGGGGGCCAAGATCTGCTACATGGGGTCCGAGCCCAAGAAGATGGAAGGCAAGTACTCGGCGCGCGGCCGCGTGGTCATGCTGGTGACCCACCGCCCCAGGGACAAGGAGAACGGCGTCGTCTCCGTCACCACGGGGTATACCTACAAGGAAGGATCGCAGGTCACGGTCGCCATAGGCGACAATACCTTCACGCTGTTCACCACGGACGGCCATGCCTTCGCCGAGGAAGGCAAGGACAAAGCGCTGGTCGACGCCATGATCCGCGGCGTCGAGATGGTGGTCAAGGGCACCTCCAACCGCGGCACCCTGACCACGGATACCTATTCCCTGAAGGGCTTCACCGCCGCCTGGAAGGCCATCGGCAAGGCCTGCGGGGTTTAGCCTTTCGTTTCCTTTCCCATTGGGAAGCAGGCCCAGACGCGCTATATGAGGGCCCATGATGACCGAGACGTCCACCACCCCGGCGCCCGAAAAGATCAACCTGGTCGGCCTGTCCCGCGAGGAACTGGCGGCGGCGGTTGCCGCCGTGGGCGAAAAGCCGTTCCGCACCAAGCAGTTGTGGCACTGGATCTATCACCAGGGGGCGACCGACTTCGCCCGGATGACGACCCTGGCCCGGCCGCTGCAGGCGAAGCTGGCCGAGGTCTTCGAGGTCCGCAAGCCCGCCGTCAGCCGCGAGCAGACGTCCGAGGACCGCACCCGCAAGTGGCTGATGAAGTTCGCCGACGGCAACGAGGCCGAGACCGTCTACATCCCCGAGGACGACCGGGGCGCGGTCTGCATCTCGTCCCAGGTCGGCTGCACCCTGACCTGCACCTTCTGCCACACGGGCACGCAGAAGCTGGTGCGCAACCTGACCTCGGCCGAGATCGTCGGCCAGTTCATGGTCGCCCGTGACAGTTACGGCGAATGGCCGACGCCCAAGGACGGCGGGCGGCTGATCTCCAACATCGTGATGATGGGCATGGGCGAGCCCCTGTTCAATTACGACAACGTCTCACGCGCGCTGAAGATCATCATGGACGGCGAGGGCATCGCGCTGTCCAAGCGGCGCATCACGCTGTCGACCTCGGGCGTGGTGCCGATGATGGAGAGATGCGGCGAGGACCTGGGCGTCAATCTGGCGGTCAGCCTGCATGCCGTGACGGACGAGCTGCGCGACGTGCTGGTGCCCATCAACCGCAAGTATCCCCTGAAGGAGCTGATCCGCGCCTGCCGCGACTATCCCGGCGCCAACAACGCGCGGCGCATCACCTTCGAATACGTGATGCTGAAGGGCGTCAACGACTCGGAAGCCGACGCGCGGCAGCTGCTGCGTCTGATCAAGGGCATCCCCGCCAAGTTCAACCTGATCCCCTTCAACGCCTGGCCCGGCGCGCCCTACGAATGCTCGACGCCCGAGGCGATGGACAAGTTCGTCAAGATTCTTAATGACGGCGGCTTCTCCTCCCCCATCCGCCAGCCGCGCGGGCGCGACATCATGGCCGCCTGCGGGCAGTTGAAATCGGCCAGCGAGCGCGCCAGGGAACAGGAACGCCTGAAGCGCATGGCGGCGCGGGTCGAGGCCCTGGCCCCGGCCGGCGCGGACGCCCGCGCTCCGAACGCGGCGGGCAATGCCTGACCGGGCCGCCGCCTCCGGCGGGGTCGCGATCGCCGATTTCCCGGGCCGCGTGCGCACCGCCGTCCGCGGCATCGTCATCGCCGACAGCACCAACGTGAAGGTCCTGCGCGAGGGCGGATACCCCGCCGTGTTCTACTTCCCGCCCGAGGACGTGCGCCTGGCCGAATTCCTGACGCCGACGAAAACCCGGACCACCTGCCCGAAGAAGGGCGAGGCCCACTACTGGACCTTTCGTATGGGCGCGCACGCGGAGCCCGACATCGCCTGGGCCTATCCCGCGCCGATCCCCGCCTGCGCCGCCATCGCCGGGCATATCGCGTTCTACTGGGACCGCATGGACTGCTGGTTCGTCGGCGACAGGCAGGTCCAGGCGCCGCCGGCATGAGCGCCGCCGCCAAGAACGCCCCGCGCCCGGGCCGGCGGCTCGTCGCCGCGCCGGCGGAGGGCTGGAAGCCCTATGCGCTGCTGACCCTGTTCTGCTGCGTCCTGTTCCTGCCGGGCATCGCCAGCCTGCCGCCGCTCGACCGCGACGAGGCCCGTTTCGCCCAGGCGACGGCGCAGATGCTGGAGACGGGCGACTTCGTCGACATCCGCTTCCAGGACCAGCCGCGCCACAAGAAGCCCGCCGGCATCCACTGGCTGCAGGCGGCCAGCGTGACCCTGCTGTCCGACACCCCGGCGCGCGAGATCTGGGCCTACCGCGTGCCGTCGGCGATCGGCGCCTGGGCGGCGGTGCTGCTGACGTTCATGCTGGGGGTGCGGCTGTTCGACCGGCGCACGGCTTTCGCCGGGGCGGGAATGCTGGCGGCTTCGGTCCTCGTGATCCTCGAGGCCCATCAGGCCAAGACCGACGCGGTGCTGCTCGCCTGCGTCATGGCGCAGCAACTGGCCCTGGCGCGCCACTATCTGGCGGCGAAGGCGGGCGAAGGGCCGCCGGGGGCCGCCTGGGCGCTCCTGTTCTGGCTCGCAATCGCGGCGGGGGTGCTGATCAAGGGGCCCATCGCGCCGCTCGTCACCCTGCTGACCATGGCGGCCCTTGCGATCGCCGACCGCGACGGCAAATGGATCAAGGGGCTGGGATGGCTGTGGGGCCTGCCGTTGATGCTGGCCCTCGCCCTGCCCTGGTTCCTCATGGTCGGCGGCGGGGACGGCGGCGGCTTCGTCATGACCGCGATCACCACCGACCTGATCCCCAAATTGCTGGGCGGCCAGGAATCCCACGGCGCGCCGCCGGGATACTATTTCGTCCTGATGCTGCTGTTCTTCTGGCCGGGCGTGTTCCTGGCCTGGCCGTCGCTGTTCCGCGCCTGGAAGGAACGGAGCGACCCGGCGCTGCGCTTCTGCCTGGCCTGGCTGCTGCCGGCCTGGCTCCTGTTCGAGGCGATCCCGACCAAGCTGCCGCATTACGTGCTGCCGCTCTATCCGGCGCTGGCGCTGCTCTGCGCGCGCTCGGCCATCGCCATCCTCGACGGCAGGGCCCCCTGGTACGACAAGCGCGTGCTGTGGCTGACGGGCGGGCTGTGGGCGCTGGTCGGCCTGGCCCTCGGCGGCGCGGCCGCCTATCTGCCTTTTCATTTCGGATTCGAATCAAATTGGCGTACCTGGTTCTTCGCGCTGTTCGCGCTCTACCTTCTGGCCACCACGGCGGCGGCCATGAAGCACCACGTCCTGAATGAGGCGCTGGAGAACTCCCTGATTTCCGGCGGCGTCCTGACCGCCATGGTGATCTGGCTGATGCTGCCGGGCTTCGCCCCCCTGTGGGTCGCCGAGCGCGCGGCCCGGGCCGTGGCGGCGGAGGCAAAGGACGGCCCCCGGCCCGTCGTCGCGGCCGCAGGGTTCTCGGAGCCGTCGCTGGTGTTCCTTACCGGCACGGACACGGTCTTGACCTCCGGCGGCGGCGCGGCGCGGCACCTGTTGACGGGGCATGACCGCGCCGCCATCGTCGAGGGCCGCGAGCTTGACGCCTTCACCCGGGCGCTGGGCCCCGGGGCGGCGACGGTCAGGGAGGCCGCCCGCGTTTCCGGCATCAACTATTCCAAGGGCAGTCCCGTGACGCTGCACGTCTTCGTTCCCAAGGGAGCCGGCGAATGACGGAGGCGGCGGCCCGGCCCAACTGGCGCCTGATCGTCGGCGGCTTCGCCGCGGCGGCGGCGGTTTCGGCGCTCGCCATGGCCTTCCTGGACGAGCCGGCGGCGCGCTTCTTCCGCGATGCCTTCGACGCCGGCACGCGCCGCTTCTTCAGCCATTGGATGGGGGCGCTCGGCAAGCCCGAATTCTATTTCGCCGCCGCCGCCGTGGTCGCCGCCGCGTGCTGGATTTTGCGCCGGCGCCTGGCCGCGGGACGTGAGGGCCTGCGCCGCGCCATGCACGCGGCATTGTTCGTCATCCTGTCCATCGCCGCCGCCGGGGTGCTGGTCAACGTCCTCAAATTCCTGATCGGCCGCATCCGGCCGCGCGAACTGCTGGAGAACGGGGTCACCGGCTTCATTCCCTTCAATACGGATTTCGGCATGAACTCCTACCCGTCCGGCCATTCCCAGATGGTGTGGTCGCTCGCCGTGTCGCTGATCCTGATCTTCCCGCGCCTGTGGCCGCTGCTGTTCGCCTTCGCCACGGCGGTCGCCACCAGCCGCTTCCTGGCGAGCGTCCATTACCTGTCGGACGTGGTCATGGGCAGCTACATCGGCGCCGTCGTGCCGCTGCTTCTGAAGCATTACGTCTACGACCGGCGCGGCATCAACCTGCGGCCCTGACGTCCCGCCCGTTCAGACTGTCTTAACCGGTCTTCCCCTAGACTCAATCGGTTACAGGGGTTTCTTGACGTCGGGGGTTCATGTCTCGGTTGCGCCTGATCCGCCACCTTGCCGCCGCGGGCCTTGTTTTCGGCCTTGCGGGCGGCCCCGCGCGCGCGGGCGAGGCGGCCGGACTCGACGTGCGTACGGGCCTGCACAAGGACTTCACGCGCCTGGTGCTGGAGACCGCGCGGCCCGTTCCCTACAAGTTCGCCTTTCCGGGCAGGGACGAGATCGTCCTGACGGTTTCCGGCGCGGCTCCCGCCGCCGCCGACACCCCCCGCGCCCGCGGCATCATCCGCGCCATCGAGGTGACGCCGACGGAACGGGGCAGCCGCCTCGTCATCAAGACGCGGCAACCCGCCGACATCCGCCGACAGTTCACCCTTTTGCCCGGGGACGGCCGGGGCGCGCGCATCGTCATCGACCTGGCGGCGGCGGACGGTCCGGAGCCGCGCCGTCCGCGCGTACTTCTGCCGGCGCCCCACACGTCGATTACCGGCGCCCTGGTCCCCGCCCCCGCCGGCAGGCAGGCGCGCGCGCGGCGGACCGAGCCGTTCGAGGTCGCCGCCGCCGGGGGCGCGGAAATGCTGTTCGACGGCGGCCCGGCGGAAGCCCTTGCACGACCGGTGGAACTGGCCCAGGCGGGAGGCCTGTCCGTCAACGACTGGCTGTTCCGCGAGGGCGGCAACCCGAACGTCCGCGCCGTCCCGCCGGCCCCGGCGCCGTCGCAGACCGTCAATCCGCCGGCACCTCCCGCCTATCCCGCCTACCGTTCCTATCCGGCGCAACCGGCGGCACAGACCCATCCGGCCCATCCCGGCTACCGCGCGCCGGCGCGGCAGGCGCCGCCGCCCGCGTCCGCGTGGGCCCCGCCGGAGCGGGCCGCGCCGCCGGCGCCGGCGGGCGACGCCGCCGCGCGCTACGCCAGCCAGAAGCAGGCGGTGTCGGCCGAGGACCTTGCGCCCGCACGGCCGCGCCGGTTCTACGCCGGCGTCGGCCTGGGCCTCGGCATGCTGGATTACGAATCGGACCTCAACAACACCACGGTGGACGAGGACCTCCTCACCTGGAAGCTGACCGGCGGCTACCGGCCCAGCGACTTCCTGGCCCTCGAGATGTCCTTCGGCACCGTCGGCTCCTTCACGGAGACCCTGCCGTCGGGCACGGCCTTCGAAAGCACGTTGCGGGCGTTCACCATCGGCAGCCTGTTGTCCCTCCCCCTGAACAGCCGGATGTCGCCCTTCGCCAGGGCCGGCGTCGCCTTCTGGTGGGAGGACGCGGACGATGCGGCGCCCGTCTCGCGAAGCGAGGAATCGGGCACCGGCGTCGTGGTCGGCCTGGGCGCCGACTACCGGTTCTCGGACCGCATCGGCCTGCGCGGCGAGTGGGAGTTGTACCTGCTGTCCGACAAGGCCTATACCAACGTCTTCTCGGCCAGCCTGCTCTACAATTTCTAACGGCCCGCCCGTCGGCCTTGTTGCGGGCGCAGGCGAAATCCCTATACTGCGCCGTCTTTCCGCCGGGCCCCCTTAGACAAGGGTCCGCGCCGCACTAGGGAACCCGTCCATGACCAAAGACGTCAAGAAAGTCGTGCTCGCCTATTCGGGCGGCCTGGATACCTCGGTCATCCTGCGCTGGCTGCAGGACGCCTATCAGGCCGAGGTCGTCACCTTCACCGCCGACCTGGGCCAGGGCGAGGAGCTGGAGCCCGCGCGCAAGAAGGCCGAGATGCTGGGCATCAAGCAGATCTACGTCGAGGACCTGCGCGAGGAATTCGTGCGCGACTACGTGTTCCCCATGTTCCGCGCCAACGCCCTCTACGAGGGCACCTACCTTCTCGGCACCTCCATCGCGCGGCCGCTGATCGCCAAGCGCCAGATCGAGATCGCCCGGGAGACGGGGGCCGACGCCGTCGCCCATGGCGCGACCGGAAAGGGCAACGACCAGGTGCGGTTCGAACTGGGCTACTACGCGCTCAACCCCTCGATCCGCGTCATCGCCCCCTGGCGCGAATGGGACCTGACGTCGCGCACGCGGCTGATCGAATACGCCGAAAAGCACCAGATACCGATCCCCAAGGACAAGCGCGGCGAGGCCCCCTATTCCCAGGACGCCAACCTTCTGCACATCTCGTCCGAGGGCAAGGTGCTGGAGGACCCCTGGGTCGAGCCGGACTACGACCTGATCCTTTCGCGCATGGTCACGCCCATGGCCGCGCCCGACACGCCGACCGAGATCGAAATCGATTTCGAGAAGGGCGACCCGGTCGCCGTGAACGGCGAGAAGATGTCGCCGGCGGCCCTGCTGGCCAGGCTCAACGAACTGGGCGGCGCCAACGGCATCGGCCTGACCGACATCGTCGAGAATCGCTTCGTCGGCATGAAGTCGCGCGGCGTCTACGAGACGCCCGGCGGCACGGTGCTGTTCCACGCCCGCCGCGCCATGGAGAGCATCACGCTGGACCGCGGCGCCATGCACCAGAAGGACGAGCTGATGCCGCGCTATGCGGAACTGGTCTACAACGGCTTCTGGTTCGCGCCGGAACGCAAAATGCTGCAGGCCGCCGTCGACACGGCGTCCGAGCGCGTAACGGGCACGGTGCGGCTCAAGCTGTACAAGGGCAACGTCATGGTCAGCGGCCGCAAGTCGCCCAACAGCCTCTACGACGAGGCCCTGGTCACCTTCGAGGAAGACCAGGTCTACGACCAGCGCGACGCCCAGGGCTTCATCAAGCTGAACGCGCTGCGCCTGATGACGCTGAAGCGCAACGGCGGGTAGTCTCCAACGACGTCATGCCCGTGCTTGACACGGGCATCCACGCCTTCCTTCTCTCGGTTTTCGACTCGATCGGCATGTGGATGCCGGGTCGGAGCCCGGCCACGACGGTTTGCGATCAGGAAACCCCGCACCACACCACGCGCTTGGACGTGATCATGTCGTCGTAGCTGCCGCGCGTGGACGCCAGCAGCGCCGAATTCATGTGGTCGTCGACCGCCGCCTTGTCCCTGTAAAGCTCGTAGAGGAACACGCTGCCGCCGCCGTCCACGGGGTCGAGCACGTCGAACCGCTCGCAGCCGGGCTCGGACTCCAGCGTCATCCTGGCGTGCGAGCGCATGAGGTCGAGGAAGTCCTGGCGCCGCTCGGGCTTGACGCCGAATTCCACCATCAGGGCGACCCTGCCGCTCACGACGGCACGCCGCCCAGGGTCGAGATGCGGTGCAGGGTGCGCACCTTGTCCGGCGGCAGGTTCTTGGTCGTCGCCCGGTGCATGACGCAGCGGTTGTCCCACAGCACGATGGTGCCGGGATCGCGCCATTTGAACTGGAACTGGAACCGTGGCTCGGTCATGTGGTCGAACAGCTCGTCCAGCAGCTCGGCGCTTTCGACCGCCTCCATGCCGACGATGCCCTTGACCCCCGCCGACACGCCGGGGAACACGAACAGGCCCTTGCGCCCCGTTTCCGGATGGGTCCGCACCACGGGCCGCACCACGGCGGGCGTCTTCTCCCGCTCCTCCTCGGTCAGCATGGCCCAGCGCGATTCCGGATCGCCCCGGTTGGTGGTCCAGCGGTACTGCGACACGTAGCGCAGGCCGTCGATGCGCGCCTTGGTCTTTTCCGGCAGGGCGTCGTAGATGGCCTCCATGTCGGCGAACAAGGTGTCGCCGCCCTGGTCCGGGATCTCCACGGAATAGAGGATGGTCGCGTCGGCCGCGCGCTCCATGTAGGAGCGGTCCGAATGCCAGAACGAGCCCGCGTCCTTCACGCCCACGGGCTTGCCGTGGCGGGTCGAGTTGGACAGCACCATGACCTTGGGGAATTCAGGGTGGAGGAAGTTCTTCACCGGATGCTCGACGGTCTCGCCGAACAGCTGGCCGAAGGCGTCGAACTGGCCGACGGACATGTCCTGTCCCTCGATGACCAGCACCTTGTGGTCGAGATAGGCCTTGTGCAGGTCGGCGGCCTGGGCATTGGTGAGATCGCCGGCGTCGATGCCGGTGACGCGGGCGACGAAGCTGTCGCCCAACCGTTCTACGGTCATGTCCATCGTGGATGCACCCCAAGATTTTCTACGTTTGTGATTGGCCCGTTCCCATTGCGGGTTCCCGCAGGTATTGTACGCCGCCGTCCGAGGACGGCAATGGACCAAATCTCCGGCCCTATTTGAGGAAATCTCCGCCCATGGCGCATCCCGTTCCGCCGCTCAACGCGCTGCGCGCCTTCGAGGTCACGGCACGCCTCGGCACCCTGACCCGGGCGGCGGACGAGCTTTGCGTCACGCCGTCGGCGGTCGGCCATCAGGTGAAGAACCTGGAGGACTGGCTGGGCCTGCGCCTGTTCCTCGTCGAGGGCGGCGCCCGCCGCCTGACGCCCGAGGGCGAGCGCCTGGCCCGGCAGCTTCACGACGCCTTCGGCCAGATCAACCTGGCCTGCCGGGCGCTGGCCCACGCCCGCGGGGCGACGGAACTGCACATCCACGTCACGCCGACCTTCGCCATCCGCTGGCTGGTGCCCAGGCTGGGCCGGTTCCAGGCCCTGCACCCCGGCGTTTCCGTGCATATCGCGACGACCGGGCGGCCCATCGATTTCGGAAGGGACGACGTCTACGCGGCGATCCTGTTCGGCGGCGGCGCCTGGCCCGGCGTGACGGCGGACCTCCTGTTCATGGAGGACGTGTTCCCCGTGTGCCATCCGCGGCTTCTGGAGGGTCCGCACCCGCTGGCCGATCCCCGCGACCTGAAGCACCACACCCTGCTGCATACCTATCACCGGCGGGGCGACTGGGCGCGCTGGCTGGCGGCGGCGGGAGTGCCGACGGCCGAGGTCGACCCCGGCCAGGGCCAGGTCTTCGACCTGACGACCATGGCCATCGACGCCGCCGAGGCGGGCATGGGCGTCGCCATCACCCGCGAGGCCCAGGCGCGCGACGCGCTGGAGGCGGGGCGGCTCGCCGCCCCCTTCCGCCGCGACCTGCTGCGCGGCGAGGGCTGCTATTTCGTGACCCGCCCGTCGCGCCGCGACGACACCGCCGTCACGGCGTTCCGCGACTGGCTGCTGGCCGAGGCCGGGAGCTGATCGGACACCGGCAACGCGCCGCGTGGCGGCTCAGGTCTTTCGTGTGCCGAGCCAATAGGCATGGATCGCCGCCGGCACCAGGTTGAGGTCGAGCCCGCCGCGCCGCGCCGGGCCGCCGCGGTCCCTGGTCAGCACGGTCATGCGCGCGTCCGGGTTGGTGCGCACGGCGAAATTGACCATGGTTTCCGGTCCCCTGGCGGAGGCGGCGACCGCCCCCGACCAGTCGAACTGGAACAGCTGCTCCGGGCGGCCGTCGGGGGCATCCAGCAGGATCAGGTCGATCCGCCCGCCCTTCCAGCTGGCATAGGCGAGGCGGTCGGCCAGGCCCGTGGCGAAGCATTGCGCGGCCACGGCCGTTTCCACCAGGCGCGCGTAGCCGGGCGCACCGGGCGCCACGGGGCCGAACAGCGCCGTGTAGAGGGTCGGCGAGGTCAGATAGACCTTGAACAGCACCTGGCGCTGGAACGGCCGGCCGTCGCGGTTGAGGCGCGGCACCCGGCGGATGAGGAAGGCGCCTTCGAGGAAATCCAGGTACTTGCGCAGCGTGTTCTTGGCGACGCCCGTGGCCTTGGCCAGATCCTCGATGGCGGCCTCGGCGCCCGTGTTGCGGGCCAGCACCGCGAACAGGCGGCCGAGTTCCCTGGGCTCGATCACGCCCGCGAAGGCGGCGAGGTCGCGGTGCAGGACGTCCGCCAGCAGGGCGTCGCGCACCAGCGCCGGGGGCGCCTCGTCCTCGCGCTTGGCGGCGATGCCGGACGGGAAGCCGCCGAAGGCGACGTAGCGCGCAAACTCGTCGTTGACGGCCTTGATGCGCCCGGCGTCGAGGGCGAGGGACGCGCCGGCCTCCGGCAGGACGCCGCCGAGCCCCGCGTCCGTGCGCCGGAACCCCATGAATTCGGCGAAGGTGAGCGGCGGCAGCACGCGGACCTCGACAGCGCCCCCGTCGACCTCCGCGCGGCCCGGCGTCAGGCGGGGTGCTCCCGACGACAGGCCGGCGATCAGCCGCGCGTTCGGCAGGCGCGCCTGCAGGGCCGCCAGCCGGCGCACGCCGTCCACCGCATAGTCCAGGTCGTCGATGAACAGGAACACCTTCTCGTCGCGGCCATAGACGAAGCGGTCGAGCACCCGGTCGGCGAGGCCCGCCAGGTCCTCCCCCGCGAAGACCGGGGCCCCCAGGGCCAGATAGGCGATGCGCATGGGCGAGACGCCGGCGCGCACCACGGCGGCCAGGGTCTGGCGCAGCACGATGGTCTTGCCCGCCGCCGGCGGTCCGGCGACGATCAGCGGAAGGTTCAGGTCGCCGGCGAGGGCGCGGGCCGCGAAGTCGCGCGCGAACCCCCGCTGCGGCGGATGGCGGAAGCGCACCCGCGTGCCCGAGCGGAAGGCCCACCAGGGATTGTCGAATTCCAGGCGGCGCAGGATGTCCGATGCGGCGATCTGTTCCAAGGGATACCGTCCCGTCGTTCCCCGGAGAGTCAGCAAAACAAGTTCAAGCGGATGAACTTATCGAGGGAAAGCATGGCGCACCGGGCCCCTGACGTCAAGGCCCCGGCGGGATCAGCCGAGGGCTTGGGCGACCCGGCGCCGCAATTCGGGCACCAGGTCCGCTTCGAACCAGGGGTTCTTCTTCATCCAATGGGTGGTGCGCCAGCTGGGATGCGGGGTGGGCAGGAAATCGGGCAGGAAGTCGCGCCAGCCGGCGACCGTTTCCGTCATCGTCGCGCGGTTGCGGTCGCCCAGGTGGTACTTCTGGGCGTAGCCGCCGACCAGCAGGGTGAGTTTCACCTCGGGCAGCAGGGCGCGCAGGACGCCGTGCCATTGCGGCGCGCATTCCGGGCGCGGCGGGTTGTCGCCGCCGCGCGGGTCGCGGCCGGGATAGCAGAACCCCATGGGCATGATGGCGACGCGCGTCTCGTCGTAGAACGCGTCGGGGCCCAGGTCCAGCCAGTCGCGCAGCCGCTCGCCCGACTTGTCGTCCCACGGCACGCCCGAGGCATGGACCCTGGTGCCCGGCGCCTGGCCGATGATGAGAACGCGCGCCGACGGCGCCATGCGCACCACGGGCCGGGGCCCCAGCGGCAGGTGGCCGGCGCAGGTCCGGCAGGCGCGGACCCGTTCAAGTACCGTTCCGAGATCGTCCGCTGCCATGCCGCATCTCCCGCTTGCAGGCCGATGAATTTCATTGCGATCCGGGTCCCCGCGCATGATTTGAATGACTGCGGGAACCTTTTCGCGCCGAACCGCGTCCAACGACCAGACACAGTTAACCCCTCAGGGACGGATTTCAATGCACACAGCCGGGAAGCAGGATCACAAAGACGTCACGATGACGCCCGCCGTCGTCGAGCGGGCGCGCGCCGGCGACCACGCGGCGTTCGAGGCGGTCATGCGGGCGCACAACCGGCTCCTCTACCGGTTCGTCCGCAACCTGGTCCCGAGCGACGCCGACGCCGAGGACGTGATCCAGGAGACCTATGTGAAGGCGTTCCGCTCGATCGCCGGGTTCGACGGGCGCGCCCGGCTGTCGACCTGGCTGATCCGGATCGCCCTCAACGAAGTGCACAACCGCGGCAGGAAGACCCGAATGACCGAACCCTTGGATACCGTGGAGAACGTGATTTCCATGGCCGCCCACCTGCGACCGTCGGGCGGCCTGGTGCCCCGGGCCACGACGCCGGAGCAGGCGGCGGCGCGGGCGCAGATCCGCCGCTACCTGGAAGCCGCCATCGCCCGGCTGCCCGAAGAGTTCAGGACCGTGTTCGTGCTGCGCGGCATCGAGGAGTTCTCCGTCGAGGAAACCGCGGAAACGCTGGACATTCCGGCGGCCACCGTGAAGACGCGCTTTCACCGCGCGCGGGCCCGCCTGCGCGACCTGCTTGACCGGGACGTCCATGCGGCGCTGCAGGACACTCATCCGTTCGCCGGCGCGCGATGCGACCGCATCGTCAGCCGGGTCCTCGACCGCCTGACCGCCCGGCCCGACTAGCAAACCGACGTCCCATTCCCCCGGTTTCCGGGCGCCCGGTCGGGCGCCAACGCCCCTCGCTTGCCCGGACGCCATCCCTACCCACCCAACCGTCAAACGCAAGGAGACTGACATGACCGACCTTAAAACACCCCCGCAGCCCGCGGACTCCGGCATCGTTCTGCCCCGCCGCAGCTTCCTGCAAGGCGCCGGCACCCTGACCCTGTCGGCCGCCGCCGTGGCCGTGCTGGCCGGATGCGAGACGGCCGCCGCCGGCAGCAGCGCCGGCGAGGCCGACATCAACATCCTGAACACCGCGCTGGGCGCCGAACTGGAGGCGATCGCCGCCTACCAGGCGGGCGCCGAGAGCGGCCTGCTGCAGAAACCCGTCCTCGACCTGGCGGTGCAGTTCCAGGGACACCACAAGGAGCACGCGGACGTCCTCGCCAAGACCGTGCGCAAGCTGGGCGGCGCGCCGGTCGACGCGAAGGCCAGGTACGACTTTCCCCTGCACACCCTGAAGTCCCAGAACGACGTGCTGGCCTTCGCCGCCGGCCTGGAGAAAGGCGCGGTCAGCGCCTATCTGGGCGCGGTGCCCCTGTTCAAGGACCGCGCCCTGGCCAAGGCCGCGGCCAGCATCCTGGGCGACGAGGCGATGCACTGGGCGGTGCTGCGCAATGCCCTGGGCCAGAACCCGGTGCCGGGCGCGTTCGTATCGTGAGCGCGGCGTTTCCGTCATCCCCGCCCGCGCGGGCCGGCGGCTCTCTCCTTCGGGAGGGGGCCGCCGCCCTTCTCGTGGCGGGCCTTGTCCTTGCGTCCGGCGCCGCAACGGCCGGCGGCACCGATGCCGCCGTGGCGCGCGGCGCGGCGGCCTACGGCCGCTGCCTGGCCTGTCACGCCGTCGCCTACGACCGGGTCGGCCCGCGTCATTGCGGCATCGGCGGTCGCCGGGCGGGCGGCGTGGCGGGATTCGCCTACTCCGACGCCATGAAGGCCTCGGGCCTGGTGTGGACCCGCGAAACGCTCGGCCGCTTCCTGGCCGATCCCCTGGCAACCGTGCCCGGCACGAAAATGACCTATGACGGGGTCAAGGATCCCCAGGTGCGCGCGGACCTGGTCGCCTATCTGCTGTCGCTCGAACCCTGCGGCAGGCCGTCCGGCCATTGACGGGAGGGGTGCCGGGCGCCGCGACTGTTCGCGATTGCCACGGAATGGCCCCTTTACGGCCCTGTTCCCGTACCCTTTGAATGGGTAACAGAAGTCGCACGTCCAAGGATTGCGATGCCGACAAGGTCTTGCAACGCCCGTAGGCGGATAACATTTAGGCACTCAGGAAGTGATGACCATGAGCACATACCCACAGCGACTGACGTCGGCGCGCTGGACCGCCACGGCCGGCCTGTTGGCGGCGGCGGCCCTGGCCACCGCCGGGGTTTCCTTCGACCACGCCGACCGCGACCTGCGCCGCCAGGCCGCCGAGCAGACCGCCGCCCGCACCACCCGCATCCACGACCCCCTGCACGCGGTTTCCCTCGACAAGGTGCGGGCCACGGGCGTGGTGCCCGCCGCCTTCGCCGCGCGCATCGACGCCGACCTGGACGGCCTGGATCCGACGGCGAAGAAGGAAACCTTCCTCAAGATCACCCTGCCGCTGGTGGCGCGCGAGAATGCACGCATCCGCCGCGAACGCCACCACGTCGCGGGCAAGGCCGCGGACGTGCCCGAATACATCTGGGAGAAGTACAAGGTCGCCGTGGGCGACCTGACGACGCTGCGCCGGCGGGT